>ENA-ORDC01000013-ORDC01000013.1-marine-metagenome-genome-assembly--contig:-NODE-13-length-309787-cov-44.182719_pt1 | contig 309787 bp, 270 predicted proteins | sample MGYA00237783_ERZ508515 | MGnify/ENA primary metagenome ERZ508515 (study PRJEB26186, sample SAMN06268792) | marine metagenome | isolation source: Eden Landing Ponds, San Francisco, CA, USA | place... | reverse complement strand
ACGGGCGGGATGTGGCGTGTTATCCAGGTTCCTATCGCGCTCGGTCACCCGAGCTGGCTTGTCAAAGAGCGTGCCGACAGGAGCGTTGCCGCTCCGTCGGCGGACGCAGCATTGTATGGATGCCGCGTCGCCTGTCAAGAGGTTTCTCTGTGACGTGTCGTCACGCCGAAGTGGCGTGTCGATGTCGTGCAGATGTCATGATCTTGAGTCGGCTCCGCGTGACGGAAGAACGTTCCGTCGGCGGACGCGGCATCCTAAGGAAAGGGCGGCCGTGACGTCAAGTGGCATTATTGGATTGGGCCTCGAGCCACTCGCGGACCCGTTGGCCATTGGCCTCGTCCTCGACGGCGTCCCCCAGAAACGACGCCATCTCCTCGACGCTGTCTCTGCGCGCCGACGAGCGCCGCGTCACGAGGACGATCTCTCGGGAGGCCGGCGGCTCCAGGGGCCGGATCGAGACCTCATCGTTGAAGCGCACGGCCAGCGACGGGAAGAGGCTGATCCCCCAGCCCGCACGCACGAACTCTCGGATCGTCTCGAGGCTGGTGGCGCGAAACTGACGGCGCAGCTCGGAGGGCGGCGCCTTACAGGCCTCCAGGGCGTGGTCACGCAAACAATGCCCCTCGTCGAGCAGAAGCAAGTCGCCGGCATCGACGTCGTTGAGGGCGATCGACTGTTGGTCTTCGAGCGGGTCACCCGGGGGCACCGCCGCAAAGAAGGTCTCATCGTAGGCATGGACCGTCTCGAGGTCGTCGGGGATGTCGAAGGGCAGCGCGATCACCGCGGCATCGAGCCGATGTTCCTGCACATCCTCCAGCAGGCCCTCCGTCAGCCCCTCGCGGATCTCGATGTCGAGCTGCGGGTGGGCCCGTTCCAGGTCCATCAGAACTCTGGGCAACAGATAGGGGCCGACCGTGGCGATGACGCCCAGCCGAAAGCGACCCTCGAGTTTGCCCAGATGAATGGCACTGGCCATCTCCTCGAGCGCATCGACTTCGGTGAGGACCTCGTTGATCTGGTCGAGTAGCTCTCGGCCCTCTTCGGTGACGCGCGTCCCGCGCGAGGTCCGCTCGAAGATCTTGACGCCGAGCTCTTCTTCGAGTTGTCGGACACCCTCGCTGAGCGACGGTTGCGAGACTTCACATGCCCTCGCGGCGGCGCTCATCGAACCCCACTCACGGACGGCGGCGGCGTAGCGAAGTCGGACGAAGCTGACAGACATCGGGCCCTCGAATGCAGGGATCACGGATTGGTGTCACAGAGGAGACTGGGGGCACCAATAACCCTCGCCCGCGCCCTCGTGCAACCGCCCGATCACTGATCCGTGGGTCCGACGGTGAGCGTCTCCTCGGCGTTCGCGTCCACCGCCTGACGTTCAAAGAGAAGATCCGTGGGTGTATTCGACAGCCATTCGTCGATCAGGTTGTTGTAGTAGGGCGAATCCTCGTGGTTGCTCTGGCCTCCCGGCAGCGAAAAGCTGCCGCGCACTCCGTCGTCGGTCGCCTCGAAGACGACCCGTACCGACGGGCCATTTCGGTGGGAGTAGTCGCCCCCGTTGGCCACCGGAGAGGCGACGTCGACGGTGTAGTACCCGCCGTCATTGACGTAGGGCCCCTCCTGGCGAACCGTCAGACCCCCGCCCGACAGCAGGCTTCGAAGGGTCACCGTATGTTCAAAGCCCCATCGCCAATCATCGGGCGCTCCCGTGCCGTAGGTATCGTCCAGGGCGTCGGCGGTTTTCTCGATGGCGGTGACCACCACATCGGCCTCGGTCTCGGTGGTCCCATCGGTCTCGACGTTGTCGAAGTAGGCGTCGCCGTTGCTCAGCTCCCCGGGTGCATCGAACAGATAGATCAGCGCCTCCTGAACCCGGCCCCAGGAGTCGAGGCCGTAGTCCGAGGCGAGGGGCTGGAGCTCGTCAGAAAACGCAGCATCGGAGAGTCGGGGTATCAACGCGTGGAAGGCGGCGCACCCGATCGATTCGGTGACCTCGTCGCCACTCTCGACTTTGGTGGCGTCGTTGGGATTGGTCCCGTCGACGCCGTCGGGACAGGTGTAGTTCCAGTCGCTGAGCGCCGAGACGACCGATTGCCCGGCGGAGCTGAGGTCTCCGGAGTTCGCGTTGGCGGTCTCGAGCACGTGGGGCACCAGGATTTCGGCGTGCTTCGAGAAGGTGTCGGCCTGGATGTCGTGCATCGTCTGGGCGGTCAGGTCGTTGCCACCGTCGTTGAGCATCTCGACGATCCGGGCATGGCGGTGTCCCAGCGCCGGCGGGGATTGCCAGGGGACGTGTCCGTCGTTGGCGGCGTTGCCGTCGGTGTAGCTACCATCGAAGTCGTTGTTCGCCGTGACGATCGTGCCGTTGGGGGGATTGGTCAGGCCGGGTTCCTCGCTGTCGGCGACGAAACCCTGCCATTCGGCCTGGCCCTGACCGGGCAGCGGCAGCCAATTTGGGAACTGGTCGGCCCAGGGTCGGCTCGGGATCGAACCGGCCGGCTTCCAGCCGATGTTCCCCTGGACGTCGATGAAGACCCAGTTTTGGTTGATCGCTCGCACGGGCTCGAGCGCGCTTTTCGCTTCTTCGACGGAGTTCGCCGTCATCAGGTCGCGGATAAAATCGATGTCGTTGCCCGGCTCGTTGAGCACCCACTTGATCGTCGTCGCCGTCCCCTCCTCTTCGTCCTTCCGGATGATCGGACCGTGATGGGGCACGTATTCGACGGTGTGCTCGACGTTCTCGCCGTTGGCGACTTCGACGGTAAAGGTCTTCTCGATGATGGGGACCTGCGTCTGCTGGCCATCCTCTTCGAATACCACCGTGTCACCCTGGGGGCCGAGTTGCTCGACGTACGCATCGGCGAGGTCGAGTTGAGCCGTCGTCACCCCCCAGCCGACATTCTCATTGTGCCCGATCACCACGCCGGGAACCGAAGGGATCGAGGCACCGGCCACATGCAGGTCGCCCTCGCCGTTTGTCTTGGAGTCGAGCTCGACCATATGCCAGATCGGCGGGGTATTCAGCGACAGGTGCGGGTCATTGGCCAACAGCGCGTTTCCGTCCTGGGTGCGCTGCGGAGCGACGACCCAGTTGTTCGAGCCGTCGTGGGCGGTTCGGGGTCCAAAGAGCAGCGACGGGGCCGAGCGCATCTGGCGATACGAACGCTCGAGCAGCGATTTCATCGGGTTCAACCTCTCCCATGCGCCCTCGTAGGAATTGATCGGCTCGGCCTGCTCGCTGGAGCCCCCCAGAGACATCGGCTGACTCGCCTGAGCGGCGTCGATGACGTTGCTCTCGAGGCCTGGTTTCACCGAGATGAGATCCGAGGCGAGTGTATCGCCCAGGGTGGTGGCGGCGACCCCGCGGCTGAGGTCCTGGGTGGCGGTTTCACTGAGTTGGTAGGCCAACTGAAAATACAGCGCGATCGTGTCGCGGGGTTCCCAGTCGGGCACGGTGTCGTCTTTGACGAAGATGGTGCTGTCGTACTCCTTTGTCAGCTCGGCGCCGTTTTCGTTGTTGCGCATGTCACTGAGCCACGCGTTGACGCCCCCGGCGTAGGCCTGAAGCATCGCCTTAGTCTCGTCGGACGTCGCATCGTAGTAGGCCTGCGCCAACGACTCTCCCTCCCGGGTCTTCATCAGCCGTTGGAACTGGCGGTCGGGGCCGACCCCGCTCGACCCGATGAGTGTAGACAATTCGCCGAGCGTCTGCCGGCGAATTACGTCCATCTGAAACATGCGCGCATCGGCGTGGAAGTACCCCTGGGCCCGGTAGCAGTCGAGGTTCGTCTGGCAATCCAAGTGCAACACACCCGACGAGTCGAACTGAACGGTCACCGGTGCCGAAAGACCCGGGATCTGCAGGTCGGTCTGCATGCCGCCATCATCCGTATCCCCGACATCGCCGCCATCCTCGATGTCGGCCACGTCCGAGGTACCCGTGTCGGCCGGCGGATCGGAGTCGTCACTGCACCCGACAAGCGTCGTCGCCACGAGCCCCAGAGCCGCCACGATGATCGTCCAGTGATTCGTCGCCCAACCTTGTCCCGTCCGCATCGCATCGCCTTTCATAGAGGTATCGTTTGGATGTCTCCTTGAAGCCAATCGTAACACAGGGCACGGTTGCCCAGAAAGATGACTATCCTCCAGCAGATTGACCACATATGGACTATCGATTTCTCGGAAACACCGGCGTGCGCGTCTCGGAGCTGTGCTTTGGCACCATGTCCTTCGGGGCGGAGGCCGACCCCGACACGTCGGCGGCGATGTTTCGGCGCTGCCGCGAGGCGGGCGTCAACTTCTTTGACACCGCCGACCTCTACTCGGACGGCCGCTCCGAAGAGATCCTCGGAGAGCTGATTCAGGGGTGCCGCGACGAGATCGTCCTGGCGACCAAAGCGTACTTTCCGACCGGCAACGGACCCAACGAGCGCGGCAGCTCCCGGTATCATCTGGTGCGCGCCGTCGAGGCGAGCCTGCGCAGGCTGGGCACCGATCGCATCGACATCCTTTATCTGCACCGATTCGACGAACGGACCGATCTGCGCCAGACCCTCCGCGCGGTCGACCACCTCGTCGAGCAGGGCAAGATCCTGTACCCGGCCGCCAGCAACTTCGCGGCCTGGCAGGTGGCCAAGTCCCTGGGATTGCAGGCGATGCACGACTGGGCCGAACTCATCTGCATCCAGCCGATGTACAATCTGCTGAAGCGGCAGGCCGAAGTCGAGCTGCTGCCGATGGCGCAGTCCGAAAACCTGGGCGTCGTCCCCTACAGTCCGCTCGCCGCCGGCCTGTTGACCGGCAAATACACAGACGGCGATCCCGATGAAGGTCGGCTCGTGGGTAACGATCTGTACCGGGCCCGCTACGGAGAACCGACGGCCAACCGAGGGGCCGCCCGGTTTGTGGAGTTCGCCCGCGAACACGGCTACGACCCCGTCCCGCTGGCGGTGCGCTGGGTCGCCTCGCACCCGGCGGTGACCGCGCCGATCATCGGCGCTCGAAACGTCGAGCAGCTCGAGGGATCATTGGCGGCGGCGGACCTGAAGATGGACGAGGCGCTGCGCTCCGAGATCAGCGACCTGGTTCCGGCACCGCCACCGGCGACGGATCGAACCGAAGAACAGGCCGGGCACGGATTCGGCGCACGTTGATATTTGTGCCCCCGCCCTTAGTTGTCATGGAGCAATCAATGTGCCTTGAACGACGGAGACGACATGGAGTTTCTGCACAGCATGGTCCGGGTTCGCGACCTCGACGAATCCCTTCACTTCTTTTGCGATCTGTTGGGCCTGGAGGAGGTCCGACGTAAGGAGGTCGAGTCCGGCGAGTATACGCTGGTCTTTCTGAAGGCGCCCGGCGACGACCAGGCGACCGTCGAGCTGACCTACAACTGGGACGTCCCCGACACCTACGGCAACGCCCGCAACTTCGGGCACCTGGCCTTTCGGGTCGACGACATCTACGAGACCTGCCAGCGACTCAAGGAAGGCGGCGTCACGATCAATCGACCGCCGTCGGACGGCTACATGGCCTTTGTGAAATCGCCCGATGATATTTCGGTCGAGCTGCTCCAGAAAGGCGACCCGCTGGAGCCAAAGGAGCCCTGGAAATCGATGGACAAGACCGGCTCCTGGTAGAGCCTTCGACAATCGACCGATCAAAAAGAGGGCTGCCTCCCGACGGAGGCAGCCCTCTTTTGTATCTTTTCTATGTACGCAGACCTCAGACGCGGGCCGGTTCGAGCTCGCCCTGTTCTTCGACGATCTCTCGCCAGCGCTCAAAGGCTTCGATGGCCTGCTCTTCGGCCTCGATCCGGGCGGCACGGAGGTCTTCGCGGGCCTGTTCCTGCACCTTCTCGGCCTTGCGCGACCACTCACTGCGCCGGGCCTTCATAGTTTCGAGGGCCTCTTCGAGCCGCTCCTCGGCGGATTCGACGCGCTGGCGCATCGACTCGGACCACTCGTCCATCTGCGCGGCGTACTCCTCGCGCATGCGTTTCCAGCGGCGACGAAGCCGATGGTCGATGGCGCTGCGGCGAAGATCCTCGGCCAGGCCGAGCTTGCTGAGCGTCCAGATGAACCACTTGGTCGGGTCGAACTGATACCAGCGATAGCCGTTGCGGTAGTCGCCGGGAAAGGTGTGATGGAAGTTGTGGTAGCCCTCGCCGAGGGTGAGCACCGCCAGGACGCCGTTGTCACGGGCGCTCTCATCGGCCGCCCAGGGACGGCTGCCCCACATGTGAGCCAGGGAGTTGATAAAGAAGGTCAGGTGGTGGAGCACCACGACGCGGATGAGTCCGGCCCAGAGCAGCATGCCCCAGACGCGGCCCGTCATCAGGCCGAGCCCCAGGGGAATCAGGACGTTGAACGCCGTGCTGATGAGCATGTAGTTGTCGTGTTGCCACTGGCAGAGCGGGTCTTTTTTGAGGTCCGGCGCGCTGTCGAAGTCGTCGTGGCGCTTGCCCTCGACCATGACCCAGAGCATGTGGGCCCACAGAAAGCCCTTCTGGATGTTGTAGGGATCGTCTTCGGTGTCGGTGTGCTGGTGGTGGTAGCGGTGCGAGGCCGACCAGGCGATCACGCTGTTTTGCCAGGTCGCCGCGCCCAGTATCAGCATGGCGTAGCGGACCGGCTTGGGTGCCCACCACGCGCGGTGGGAGAACATCCGATGATACCCGGCGGTAATGCCCATGCCCGTCAGAAACCAGAGCACGACAAAGGCCGTCGGTTCGGCCCAGTGAATGCCGTAATTGGCAATGTAGAGGGGGGCGAGAGTGATCGCCAGAAGGGGCGTGACGATCAGGAACGCCGCGTTCATCCAAAGGATACCCGGCTTGTCGCCGGATTCGCCGCTGTAATGCATGATATCGGTCGCTTGTGGAGGTCCGTCCAGTTTCTCACATCCTGCAGTCTCGCCCTAGCACAAACCACCCACTTCACAAAACGAAGAACCGGTCGGAATCGCTCTCAGCGCTCATTAAATTGATGGGTCCATTGTTTTCGTCTACACCTGCCCAAGTGATTGCCTGACGAACCCCCTTGATCGATGTCCGAGACTCCATCCCCACAGACGCATGATTCCCGGGAGACGACGCCCGGCCGGTGGCGCCTCGCCTGGCTGCTCCTGGCGGTCCCCGGCCTGGTCCAGATCTGGCGGCTCGCCGTGGCGGTGTGGGGACGTGTCGGCTACGGCTACGATCTGGAGTGGATGGAGGGTGGCGTACTGGTTCAGGCGCTTCGGATCACAGGGGGAGACCCGATCTATCAGGCGCCTTCGATCGACTACATTCCGTTTCTGTATCCGCCAGGATATTCCGCCGTGGTCGCGGCGTTGTCGTGGCCCTTCGGCCTCGGTCACCCCCTCGGGCGAGCAGTCAGCGTGGCGGCGCTTCTCGGGGCCTTCGGGGTCATCTACGTCCTGGGGCAGACCGAAGCTGCCCACGGCAGCCGACGCGGGTCGCCTCAAGGCTTCGACGTCGCGGCCGCCGTGGCGGCGACGCTGGGAATCGGATTCGTCATCACGGGCTATCCCTTTACAGAGGCGTGGTACGACATCGCCCGACCCGACTCTCTTTTGTGTGCCCTCCTTTTGGCCGGCACCTTCGGACTTCGGCACCACGCGCTGACCCACCCCGAAGACACCGAGCGATGGTGGCAGCCCAGAGTCGCGGGGTTTGCGGCGCTTTTGGGGCTGGCTTTTTTCGTAAAGCAGACCGCCGTCCTGTTTGTCGTGGCGGCGGGGCTCGGATTGTTGATCTTCAACTGGCGAGCCTTCTTCGTCTACACGGCGTCTTCGGGGGTCGTCGGTCTCGGCGGCACGGCCCTGGGCACCTGGTGGACCGACGGATATCTGTGGCGCTACATCTTCGTGTACCACCAGCGCCACGAGACCTCGTCGAAACGTTTCTGGAACGCTTTCGACACCCTCTGGGCCGAATTTCCCGCGCTGTGTCTGGCAGCCGGACTGGCCGTCGCACTCGGCATCGTCGGACGGATCACCGGGCAGAGCCGCGCGGGGCGTCGCGCCGCCGACGGGTTGATCTACTGGGGATGGCTGGCCGCCGTCGGTGCGTTCGCCGGCGCGACGGGGATGGCCACGCAATGGGCCGTCTCCAACACCTTCATGCCCTTTATCTTCTTCGGCGGCGCCGCGGTGGCGGCTGTCGGGAGCGGCCTGGGAACGTGGGCCGGCAGTCTCGGGGCCGGCCGGCGCACTCGGACGGCCGTGCGAGTGGTCGTCCTCTCGGCGCTCGGCATCGTCCTCTGGCAGGTCGACTGGGCTCCGCAAAAGTGGGTCCCCTCCCAGGACAGGTCGAAGGCCGGCGATGCTCTGGTCGAACGCATCGCCAGCTACGAAGGTCCCGTCTTCACTCCGTATTTCCCCTGGTACAACCATCTGGCGGGCAAACGGGCGTGGGTCCATCGAATGGGCATCACCGACACGACGTCGCTTCAGCCATACCGCTGCGACAAACGCGCAAAACAAAAACGGCTCATCTGCCCGACGGTCCCCGAGGACGAGCGCGACGTCGCCGGTCTGCGCACGTCGCTTCGCGAGGTGACCTTCGACGCCGTGATGTTACGGCCCTTCGATCCGCTGCGCCGGCATCTGGACGGGTATCGGTATGCCGACGAACTCGGCCCCGAACGGTTCCCGACCCCGACGACCGGATACAAGCTGCGACGGGTCGGCATCTGGGAGCCGGAGCGGCCCAAGAAACTACCCGAGAATGCCCGGATGCTCTTTGACTTCGAAGATTCCCGGCTCGAGGACTGGCAGCTCGAAGGGTCGGCCTGGGGACGAGGCCCCGTCACGAGCGCCCTGCGCGGGCCGGGCCAACAACCGGTGGGCGGCTACTTCGGCGACCGCTTCATGAACTCGTTTCACGGCGGCGACGCATCGACGGGTGTGGCCACTTCGCCGCGCTTCACGATCGACGGGGCGACCCTGCACCTTCGCATCGGCGGCGGGACCCTCGACGACGACGTCGAAGCGGTGTTGGTCGGGCCCGAGGGGCGCACGCTGCGCCGGGCCGCCGGCGCACGTTCCGAGATGATGCGCCCGGTCGAGTGGAACGTCTCCGAGCTGAAGGGAACAGAGGTGCGCCTGGAACTTCGCGACCGAAGCTCCAAAGGCTGGGGTCACCTGCTGGTCGACAGCGTGTGGCTGGAGGGTCGCTAGCGCGCCGTCACGTCACATCGAAGGTCATTCCCGCGCCGCGAAGTCGCTCGACCAGCGCCATGCCCATCGCCGAGGCGGGGGTCAGAATCCCCCCGTCGGCGATGCGCGAGTCCTCCGGACCATCCAGGGCCAGACAGAGGGCCGATTCTCCCAGCATGGTCGCCGTGGCGCCGTATCCCGGGTCGCGGTCGGCGGCCACGGTCCCTTCGATCCGAAAGGGATGGCCCTTCTCGGAGACGCCCTTTCCGACGATCATGACCTTGAAGTAGCCGTTTTCGATGGCGTCGCGGCTCGGTCCCTCGCCGGGCTCCGGCAACACGAATTTCTGAAGCAACCTTCGGGTCGGCCCAAGGGCCATCGCGCCGTTGAAGAGCGCCGACCCGGCCGAGAAGCTGCCGGCCGAGAGGGCGCCCGTGAAGCCATCGGCGAAGGCGGCGGATTCGGAGTAGTGAAAATCGCGGCCATAATCCCAGTCTCGAAGGGCGTTGCTCCGGCGGACGACCTTTTCGTTGACCGGCGCCATAAAGAAGGGGCCGGTCCAGCGTTCGACATCCTCGTCGTAGCGCGGACCGGTCTGGACTCCGCCGTCGGGCCCGGAGCGTTCTCCCTCGGGATTCAACGCATACGGATCGCCGAGAATCTCGAGGATGCTCGGGTCTTCGGAGGCCTCGGACATCAGATTCGCCATGCTCTCGACGGTGCCCCCGCTGAATCCCCCGCTGGCTCCCATCAGAAAAAACTTCGCCTCTTTGCAGGAGGCCCCCCATTCCTGCTGGGCCTTGCGCTGAACCATCAGCGTGCCCAGATCACTCGGGATCGAATCGAACCCGCAGCAGTGGACGATGCGCGCGTTCGCCTCCCGGGCGCGTTCGTGGAATCGGTCGATCATCTGGCGCACCCAGTGGACCTCGCCGGTCAGGTCACAGTAGTCGGTGCCGTTGTCGATACAGGCCTCGACGAGCTGGGTCCCGTATCGGGCGTAGGGTCCGACCGTCGAACAGACGACCCGGGCCCGCGACGCCATCGAATCGAGGCTTTCGCGGTTGTTCGCGTCGCCGACGATGATCGGGAGCTCGTCGAGATCTCCTCGTTCGACGAGTTCGTCGCGCAGCGACTTGAGCTTCGAGCGGTTGCGCCCGGCGATGGCCCAGTCGAGATCGCCGGCGCCGTCGGGCCCGGCCAGATATTCGGCCACCAGATTTCCCGCGAATCCCGTGGCGCCCCACAGGACGATGTCGAATTCCCGACTCTCACCGTCACCTTTTTCAGTCATCCGTTACCCTTGAAATGAAGGAACATTCACCGTGCCCAAAGTGTAATCGCGGGGCGCGTCAGGTGAAATTATGGACGAAATCGGCCTGGGATCGATGTTTGTCATGGAGCGTCGCATGCCTTAGTGCCCTCGCGAGTTCGAATCTCGACGCTGGAGTCTTTGGAATGAACTGGACTCACATATGGGCCGCCGTGCCGCTGGGCATCGTCCTGGCCATCACGGCGTCGGCCACGAAGGTCGCCGACACCGACCCGGAGAGTCCTCTGCCCGCGGAATCCGAGGGACGGGCCGCATCGGAGACGAGCGCCGGGAAACTCTCGCCGATCGATGAGACGACGCGGCGAAACCTGGTGGCTGCCGCCGAACCCTTCAGCCCGACCACGGGTCCCCATCGGCTGGAGGCCTTCTTTGGCTCGCTGCAACGCCTCGAGGATCCGAACTCGACCGAACGTGTCCACATCCTGCAACTGGGCGACTCTCACACCGCCGGCGACGGGTTGACCGGCCAACTTCGCCGCCGGTTTCAAGACGAATTCGGCGACGGAGGCCGCGGGTACGCGCCGCCGGGAGTCCCCTGGAGAGGTTACAGCCAAGAGGCGATGAGCTGGGCCACGAGCGGAGGCTGGCGAGCCCACCTGGGCATCCGAAACGACGATCACGGCCCCTGGGGTATCGCCGGCGTGCGCATGGACACCTACGGACCGGGCACCTGGGTTCAACGTGGTACCTGCGAATACTGCGACGGCGGCGAAGCCTTCGATGCGTTCTCGGTTCACTTCCTGCGCCAGCCGGGAGGCGGCAGCTTCGAGATCCAGGTCGATGGGCGAAATGTGAACACGGTCTCGACGGCCGGGCCGCGGGGCATGGACGTCGTCCACGGTCGGGTCCCGGAGGGCCCGCACGAGTTGCGCATCAAGACAACCTCTGCAGGTCCCGTGGGTCTGTTTGGCATCTCGACCCGCCGTGGCAACGAGGGCCTCGTGTACTCGAATGTGGGGCTCAACGGAGCCACCGCCGGCGACTTCGGCGAAGCCATCGGCCCCCTGGCCCGCGCCGAACTCAGACGACTCTCCCCGGAGCTTGTCGTCTTCGCCTTCGGCACCAACGGCGCCTACAACCTCCACGAGTTCGCCCGCAGATACACCGAAAACCCGCGCGCCATCCGACAACAGCGCCGAAGGTGGGCGGCCGACTACCGACGGACCCTCAGACGGACGATGGACGTCGCCGGGGCAGCATCCTGTCTCGTTCTGACGCCGCCGGACCTGTCAGGAGGAGACGGCCGTGGGGGCCGACCCGCCGCTCTGAATTTCGTGATCGATACGCAGCACCGGGTCGCGGACGACCTGGGATGCGCCGTCTGGAATCAATCGACGGCGATGGGAGGGCCGGGGAGTATCGAGCGGTGGGCACAGAAGAACCCGAGGTGGGCGCAGACCGACGGCAAACACTTGACGGTCCGCGGCTATCGCGCCGTCGCCGACCGGCTCTACGGTGACCTCATGGATGCATACCAGCGGTGGCTGTCGGGCACCGGCCGCGGGTTGCCGACGCGTCGCGTCGCCACCCGTCCGTAGACAGACACCTAAAAGTACGTACTCGACGGCTCGGCCAGCGTGTCGGTCGATTCGGCTCCGTGAACAACCGTCACCATGATGTCTTCGTCATCGCGGACGGTCTGGAATTTGCCCTGCGAGATAATCAGCTCGGGCAGAAACACCGTGGCGTCCTGAAACGTCGACAGGACGTCTACGAACGGAATGATCGAATCGAAGGTCGGCAGAAACTCCAGCCGAAGAAGGGCCTCGTGGGGCGTATCCAGTCCCGGTTCCTTGCGGGGCCCATCGACGGCGAGCGTGTCGTCCTCGACCGAGCAGTCGACGCTGTAGAGGTTGCCGTCCGAGACGACCTCCAGGATCGCCCGTTTGAGGAGCCCCTGGTTTTGGAGCCGCTCGATCGCCGCAGCGGCCTGGGCCCAATGTTTGGCGGCGTTTGAGTTCAGTGTGTCCGGCTTTTGAATCGTCATAAGTTACTCTGCCTCCCTGATGACCAAAAGTGTGGGCGCCGACGAGCCGTCATCAATAGCCCGCCTCACCCTGTTTAGTCTGCCCTATGTACCCGCGACGAAGCAACACTCCCTGAAACTCCATCATGTTTGCCCGGGCGGGGATTCCCACATACTATCGTAGAATATCCGGTCTTTGCTTGAATTATCCCGCGATACGGGGGAGAACTAATGGTGTCGTACTTCATTGTCACAGAGCAACCGGTCGATGTCGGAGGTTGCCCGATGATCCGAAGACTTTCGTCCGCTGACAACCGGCTCCGATAGCGTGTAGAGAATAGCTCCCATGTTTGGAGACGTCTTACGTACATATCGCAAGGAAAGCGGCCTCACTCAGGAGGAGCTCGCCCACCGTGCCGAGATCCATCGCACCTACGTGAGCCTCCTGGAGCGCAACGAGAAGTCCCCGACTCTCAACGTCCTGTTTCGCATCTGCAAGGCGCTGGAAGTGCGCCCCTCCGAGGTGCTCGACGGCGTCGAAGAGTCGATGGATGACGGCGAGCGCTGGTGGTAGTCCCGGGGCGGGACGATCCAATCTGTGACGGCCTATACCTGTAAGCCCATGGAATCCCTGCGGATTCTGTGGGCTGATGGGTCTTCTTGTCTGTCTGAAGACCCGTTCTAAATGTTTGCTAAATGTTTTGGTGGGGGTGTCAGCGCGTCGTGCACGCGAACCAACACCCTGCGTTCATCGGGACCTCGCCGGTTGCCTCGTTGCGCCCCGCTATGCCCTGCACGGCGCCTGGCCGCCTGCACGAGGAGCTGCCATTCACCAGGAAGTGCAACGATTTGTTCGACCAAGCTAATATGTTATATGTGGCGTAGACATCTTTCGACATCGCGCGGTGGAATCCGCTCTCTCCACATTTGGTCTCAGGGAAGCTTGCGATGAATGTGACGGACGCGTGTGCATTGTTTGTCGCTACCTGTGCAGCCATCGGGTGCCTTGCGGTCCCGGAAAATGGGTTCGCACAGGCCTGGGAAGATACAACCTGTGAGCGGAAAGCGCCAGAAGGGCAAGACGCCTGTGATGCGACCCCGTTTGAGAGCGCAAACGCCGGCTCAACCTCGGCCGAATCGTACCACTACACCACCGACCACACGATGACCTCTCGACAATTCCTTTACGGTGACCTTGGAGGTCCTGGCTCAAACTTCTTCTCGCTTGCCACCTAACGAACGTCGGAGAGGCGCTTGAGTTTGCCTGCGACGGCGCGGTCGTCGAATTCCCGAATGGCGAATCTCGCGACTATGTCACATTCGTCTTCTCCGAGTTCTCCGGTGATTCGAATGGCGTCAACTTTCTGGCTGTCAATGCCTCCGGAACCGTCATCGATGAAGCTACGAAGCGGGCCCCTCCCCAGGAGTTCGAAGTAGTCACCCTGGGACCGCACCCCAATAGCGGTTCATCCTATGACATCCAGAAAGTGTACATGTGGCATGTCGATGACATGTGCAGTATTGACTGCGCCGAACCGGTAATTAGCGAAGTGCGCGCCTGTGACGTGAACTTTCCCTGACTGGTGGCTGGCTATGAGTCATCGATTGCGACATGACTGGGCGGTAGGCCCCGTGAGCATCTGCATCGTGTTGTTCGTAGTCCCGGCCATCGGATGCGAGGATCCCGTGCCGTCGGACCCTGCAGCCGATGCCGGCCCCTCGGATGCGGAGGTCTCGGACGCCGGGGATCTCGGGACTGAGGATGCCGACGCAGCGGCGGACACATCCGATGCGCGTGACGTCCATGATGCCGCAGACGTCCCGGAAGACACGCGGGATGCGCCGGACGATATCACCTCGCCCGACTCTGGCCCCTGCGCGCCGGACGCGACGGCGGATCGCGACGGGGATGGGCTGCGGGATTGTAAAGAGGCCACACTCTGCACCGACCCGCTGGACGGCGATACCGACGGCGACGGGCTCAGTGACATCGAAGAACTCGGCCACGGCACAGACCCGTGCGACCCGGACACCGACGGCGATGGGGTCTCGGACTACCGAGAGATACAGGTCGGCCTGAACCCGACCGACCCAACGACCTACGGTGACACCTCCGACAGCGAACAGTGGGTCGCCCGGGCCTGCCGCACCCACAGCCCGCAGGCAGTCGACTACTACACCTCCGGGCCCGGCAACTGGACGATCGCCCTGCCCAAGAGCATGTCGAACTACCAGACCCTTCCCACCCCGGGATATGCGGCCCCGCCGGCCGTGGGCATCTACGGGGATCCGCTTCGAAACCTCGTGGGCATGGTACTGGCGGTCCGGGCCCCGAATGGCAACGCCAATCCGTCTGACGCGCTGGACGGTCCGCTGCGTCAGGCCGTCGACGCCCAAGGCGACATTACCCTGAACTACCTGGATGGCACCTACACGACCCACGACGGCAAACTCGCCGCCAATCTGGACCTGGAAGTGACGACCGACGCCCCGACGACGGCCAAGAAGCTGCGCGAGCAGATCCTCTATTCGGTCTCGTCGACTCTGGAGCCAGGCGACGTGCAGAACCTGCCGTCTACGGTTGGCCCCGAGCACACGAAATTTCGCATCGAAGCGACCGCCCTGCGCCGACGGCCCGCATCCCGGCCGGCCAACGTCCTGTACTCGATCAACATTGTGCCGACCTCGATCTATCGCAGCCGGGCCAGCGTAGAACGAGCGATCGATGACCTGTCGAACGGCTCGCATCTGGCCGATGCGTCAGCGTCTGCCCTTCCGAACTGCCACCGCCAGAAATTGACAAGCCAGTCCTCCAAGGTCGATTTCTTCTGGGTCCTACCGTGGAAAGGCAGCATAGGCGAAGAAATGAAGTTCATCGACAACTTTGCCGATGACTTTGCCGCGGCCCTCAAATCGAGTCGCATCGATCATCGATTCGGCGTCACGCAGGCCTGTCCAACTGACGATGGTTTAATGGAACTCCCCCCCGGATGGCACCGCAGTGCTTCCATATTGAAGACGTCCATCCAGCGTGCTTATGAATGTCTCGGACTTGGAAATCCGTCAAGTCGATGGCTTTGCAATGCAGTTCCACAAGATCAGCATGCCCTTCAGAACGCATGGCAAGGCATCAGCCATATGAAAGGAATCGGGGGATCGAACCCCACTCCTGATGAGACGCTCCGGGCCGATGCGGAGTTGTTTACCATCATCATCAACGACGAGCCGGCACGGGGGCCCAAGCGCATGCAGGCTATTAAGACGCTGTCCTCCTGGTCAACGGTCTTTAGCTACATTCCCTACACCTTAATTAGCGGCGGCGGTGCTACTATTTGTGATGGCTCGTTCACGGGACCGCAAGATCTTGATCCCTATAAGAAAGTCGCAGCCGAGTCGGGTGGCGCCTTTCTTGATATGTGCCTGTTTCGCGACGGCAAGGAGATGCTCGATCGCATCTTCGAAAAGGCGCTGGCCGAGACCTCCGCCTACGAGCTGGCGAGACGTCCTATCTCAAGCACCCTGGAAGTCTTCATGAATGGTCAGTGGGTGCCTCGAAGCGAGGAAAATGGCTACACCTACTCGCCGGGCTCCAACACCCTCGTCTTCCACGGAAGTTATAAAGCATCCCGCAATATCGCCGACAGCGGCCCGCCGTCTCTGATCGCCGTTCACTACGACACCTACATCGCCGGCTGCAAAGCCACCGGCACTGTGGACAGCTGCCCTCGCCCCTAGCCTACGAGGTTCATCGATTCTGTGACGTCAACGGAGTTTGAGATGCAGAATTCGAACAGTTCAAGATCGCTCTTCTTGTGGATCGTCTCGGCCGGAATCGTTTTTGTCGGATTCGCTCCTCAAGCGCCAGCACAGTCCAACCCCGGCCCAACGTGTACCGCTGTCGATCCGGACAGATGTAACATCGAAACGTTCGACGGCGCATCCAGCGGAAACAAGGGTACATCGTGGACGTCGCCCAAGGGCTGGCAATTTGATGTGCTCAACTACGTCACCAATATCAACGTTCAAACTGGTTACACCGATTTCGGCACAGCAGTCAAAATCGGCTGCGATACCACCAAAATCGAGCTTCCCAATGACCCGATCCGCTATGTGACGTTTCTAGTCAACGGGGATACTCCAGGGCAAGGAAGGATGGACATTCTCGCGGTGGATAATAACGGAGATATCGTCGACCAGGCCTACCGCTTCAACGCTGACAGCCACGGCGCCGAAGCCGTCTATCTGGGGCCAATCGACGACAACGACCCGGCACTCGATAAGACCGTGATTCACACCATTCGGGATCCGAATGTCGCCTGTCAGCCTCGCTGCAGCAAGATCTTCATCGGCGAGATTCGGGCATGTGGGACACCGACAACGAACTGATCTGTCAGTCGCCACATCGAGTTCCTGTGATTCATGATGGACAAATAGGGGGCCGAAATATCTCGAAGAAGCCGAGAGAGGAGAGTTCATGCCCCTATCAAAGTCGGGACGACTCTGAGGTCCCCTCGCGAAATAGCAGCCTCCCGAGACTCAAACCCCACGATATCCGGAAGAACCCCAAAAATACTACCAATTCGGAATAAAGGGCAGTTCATTCACACAGGCCTAACTCCGGCGTTTCCCCAACTTTTCCATAGAAGTACCGGAGGCGGGACTTGAACCCGCACGGCCAAGCGGCCATCGGATTTTGAATCAACTCTGACCGGTTTCGGAAGATTTCAGATGGCCGTCATTCCACAATGTTATCAATGACTTGCCCAAGATTCGGCCATTCCTTGATAACCCGTATTCTGGTCACATGTGTCCAAATATGTGTCCAAGTGACACGCGAAGAGGCCCCGCTCGATCTGAACTCCAACCCGTTCAGCCCGCAAGCCCGAGTTCCCGCAGAAAGTCACTCGAAAACATCGTCTTGCCAGCCGGAGTAAGAAACTCGTCCCGGGCCTCGAGCCACTTCTCTCGGCGGTCCCCCATAGACCTCTGCGACCCACTGAGCGCGCGGCGGTAGCGCCGGGTGTCTCGGCGTCAGAACGCGTTCCAAGTGCTCGTGCAGCCTTCGTTGAGTCAATCCCGTTCAGCGCAAGCCCAAAGTTGACCGGTTCGACGTGTCTGATTGCCGGTGCATGCTGTAGTCCCGGGGCGGGACAACTCAATCTGTGACGGCCTATACCTCTAAGCCCATGGAATCCCTGCGGATTCTGTGGTCTACACCGCTGCTATGAACCCAGCCTCTTTGACGACCAGGTACGTCACGTAGGTCAGGAAGCCGGCGAACAGAACTGCGCCTTCCCACCGTTCCAGCCGGCCGCCCGAGGCCATCATCGGCAGGCAGATGAGCGCCCCGATGATCATGATGGGCAGATCGAAGGTCAGCAGCTTCTCCTCGACGGCCAGCGGTTCGGCGCCGACCAGCCCGGAGATGCCCAGGACCCCCAACAGATTGAAGAGGTTGGAGCCGACGACGTTGCCGACGGCGATCTCGCGGTGGCCGCGGTAGCTGGCCAACATCGAGGTGACGAGTTCGGGCATCGACGTGCCGGCGGCTACGATGGTCAGACCGATCACCGATTCGCTGACGTCGAAGGTCCGCGCCAGATCGACGGCGCCGGAGACGAAGAGCCGGCCCCCGAGGATGATCAGCGCCAACCCGACGAGGGTCAGGAGTACGAGTACGGCCCAGTGTCGAGAACGCGGTGCCACGACTTCGGACGCCGATTGAAGCTCCTCGACGACCGGCGGCGCCTGGCCGGATTTGCCGTTCTTTATGGACCAGAACAGGTAAACGAACAGCCCTACCGCGAGCATGGCCGCCTCCCAGCGGCCGATGGTGCCCGAGTACGCGAACCCGAGGACGGCAAACGAAGCCACGACCACCAGGGGGACGTCGAATCGCAGAAGGTTGGTGTCGACGGCCAGGGGCGCGACCACGGCCGACAGCCCCAGGATGGCAAAGACGTTGAAGATGTTGCTGCCGATGACGTTGCCAATGGCCACGGATCCCTGGCCGATCCACTGGCTGTAGACCGACGTCATCATCTCCGGCGCACTCGTGCCCAGGGCGACGACCGTCAATCCCACCACGAGCGGTGTGACGCCCAGCGAGAGGCTCAGCCTGGAGGCGTTTCGGACCAGCAATTCACCGCCGGTCAGCAGGATGGCGATGCCGGCGAGGATCAGAAGGTAGGTCATGAAATAGGTTCAGTCGTCCTGCAGGTGCGGGATGTGGACGCCGCGGTCTTTGGCGACGCGCTGGGCCTCCTCGTAGCCGGCATCGGCGTGGCGCATGACCCCGGTGCCGGGGTCGGAGGTAAGGACGCGTTCCAGGCGGTCGGCCGCCTCGTCGGTGCCGTCGGCGACGATGACCTGGCCGGCGTGCAGACTGTAGCCCATGCCGACGCCGCCGCCGTGGTGGAAGCTGACCCAGGTGGCGCCGTTGACCGCATTGATCATGGCGTTGAGGATCGGCCAGTCGGCCACGGCATCTGAGCCATCCTTCATCGACTCGGTCTCGCGGTTCGGGCTGGCGACCGAGCCGGAATCGAGGTGGTCGCGGCCGATGACGACCGGTGCATCGAGCTCGCCATTTTTGACCATCTCGTTGAAGCGCAGGCCAGCACGGGCGCGCTCGCCGTATTCGAGCCAGCAGATCCTGCAGGGAAGGCCCTGGAAGCTGACCTGTTCCTGGGCCATATCCAGCCAGCGGATCATGTGCTCCTTTTCTGGGAACATCTCCTTGAGGACTTCGTCGGTCTTGTAGATGTCCTCGGGATTGCCCGAAAGCGCGGCCCAGCGAAACGGCCCGGAGCCCTTGCAAAACAGCGGCCGGATGTAGGCGGGCACGAACCCGGGAAAGTCGAAGGCGCGGTCGAAGCCCTCGTCTTCGGCCACCTGACGGATGTTGTTGCCGTAGTCGAAGACGATGGAGCCGTCGTCCTGAAAGCCGACCATCGTCTCGACGTGGCGGCGGATCGCGTCGCGCGACTTCTCGAGATAAGCGTCGGGGTCGTCCTCGCGAAGCTGATTTGCCTGCTCGACGCTCATGCCGTCGGGATAGTAGCCGCTCAGCGGGTCGTGTGCCGAGGTCTGGTCGGTGACCAGGTCGGGCTGGATGCCGCGCTCGCGGATCTCGGGCAGCACCTCGGCGGCGTTGCCCAGAAGCCCCACGCTCAGCGGCTCGCTGTTGTCTCTGGCAGTCAGGACCCAGTCGAGGGCCTCGTCGAGGTCGTCGGTCATCCGGTCGCAGTAGTCAGTCTCGAGCCGGCGTTCGATGCGCTCTTTCTGGACCTCGACGGCCAGACACGCCGCGCCGTTCATCGTGGCGGCCAGAGGCTGGGCGCCGCCCATGCCACCCAGGCCGGCGGTCAGAAGGAACTTGCCGTGCAGGGTGCCGTCGAAGTGCTTGCGCGCGGCGGCGGCGAAGGTCTCGTAGGTGCCCTGAAGGATCCCCTGGGTGCCGATGTAAATCCAGCTTCCGGCCGTCATCTGGCCGTACATCATCAGCCCCTTCTTTGCGAGTTCGTTGAAGTGGTCCCAGTTGGCCCACTTGCCCACCAGGTTGGAGTTGGCGATCAGGACCCGCGGCGCGTCGGGATGCGAGGGGAAACGCCCGACGGCCTTGCCCGACTGCACCAGCAGCGTTTCGTCGTCCTCCAGGTCCTTGAGCTCCCGGACGATCACGTCGAAGCACTCCCAGTTGCGGGCGGCCTGGCCGGTGCCGCCGTAGACGACCAAATTGTCGGGGTCTTCGGCGACTTCGGGGTCCAGATTGTTCATCAACATGCGCAGGACCGCTTCCTGCTGCCAGCCCTTGCAGTTGAGTTCGGAGCCGGTGGGGGCGGAGACGGTGCGCGGATGCTCGGAAGAGGAGTCGGAGTTACTCATCGTCAGCTCGAAGGGTCGGGGGGCGAAATAGCCGTATCGGGTAGCTACATGGTGCCGACCCGAGCGCGTTTCGTCCAGACCTGCACGACTCGCCGGACTCAGCGAAGGATCGTCGTGCCCTCGTCGGAGGTAAGCCGCAGCGAGCGCACATAAAGGAGGTTGTTCGCCGCGTCGCTGACCATGAGTCGGGGGCCTCTGGGAGCGTCGGGCACGAACATCACTTCGCCGGGTAGAGCGCCGCCCCGGTCGCCATTGAAATATCGGTAACGGTTCGGCGAGAAGTTGGACTGGGTAGCGAAGACGAACTGAAACTCGTCGTCGACGCTGCGTACCGGTGGAACCGCGCCTTCATAGAGGCCGAAGCCCAGATAAGGTCCTCTGTAGAGTCCCCCGGTCTCGACCCGGCCTTGACGGCGGTCTGTGTCGGAACCGGGTCGCGGCACGCAGGCCCCGAGCGCGGCTCGACGGTCACTGATGTAGCCGGTCTCGCCACCGACCACGGTCCAGCGGTCTCCGGCGCGGATCCGATATTCGATGCCCGTCGGATAGCAGCCGCGGTCGGGCAGGTCGTTGGCGAATCGATCTTCGCCCTGCGGCTCGTCGATCGTCTCGAGGGTGACCTGCCTTGGCGAGACCTCGGCGATCCGCCAGGTGTGCCAGCGCAATTCGGTGGGCGGGCGCTCGAGATCCTGACAGCGCTGCGGGGCGTTGGATCCGGTGGCAGGCCGCGTCTGGATTTCGACCAGATCGCCCTGCTGCACGCCGGTCGAACACAATTCCAGCCCACCGGTGTCGAGTTCGCCGGCGGAGTCGGCCGGGGCCAGCAGTCCATCGGTCCGACGGCTGCCGGGGAGCACGCCCTCCCAGGTCACCCGCCAGTTTTCGGTGCGGGTGCGTTCGTCCCAGGGATACGAGATCGTCGAGGTCTCGACGTTGTTATTGTTCGCCGACAATCGGACCGTATGACGCTGCAGGATATCGGCCCGCTGGAGGTCCTCGAAGCTCGGGGCATCGAGCCCGTCGGCGCCGGCGGTGCGCATCAGCGGCTGCGGACGCAGACTCGAGACACAGGAGTAATCGTTGGGGACATCGTCGTTGTCAAAGATGTAGTTTCGCAGATCGTCGATGTAGGCACCGGGCTCCGAGCAGTTGCCCAGACCGGTCAGCCGAGCCCTGGAGCCATCGGTATCGAGCAACGACGCGCGCGGATTGACCGCAAGCCGCGTATTCTGGGAGGGGTCGAGCCGGCGGCCCTGGGTCCGGCATTCCTGCCGGTTGGCCTGCAGATCCTGGCAGGCCGACAGACACATCTGACTGAAGGCGGCGCCATCCATGCTCTGGCACTGTTCACAGGCGTCGACCGCCGAACAGGCCGATGTGGAACGGTCGATCTCGAGGGGGAGCTCCGGAACCGTCACGCAGTCCGATTCCGCGGAGTTTTCGAAGGCGCTTGAGCCGTGCCGAAACTCCGAACGGCTCAGCAGGGTGTCCCGATTTGGCTCGGTCACCTCGCAGAAAGCCTCGGCGGTGTTGACGAACCAGGCGCGCCCGTCGGCCGACGCCGCCCAGGATCCATACAGGTATCGGACGATCCCGTGGGATTCGTCGCTCCGGTCGGTCCAGACCACCTCGCGGCGCACCACGGCATCGAGACTTCCGGGTTGGCTGCCGACGGCGACGCCTAGTTCATCGGAGGGTACGCTGTTTGGCGGTTGTTCAACCTGCCCGGCGTCCACGAGCTCCATCGTCTGGGCATCGACGATCATGACTTCGTCGTCGCCGCGCGCCGACGCGTAGACGAATTCGCCCATCGGCCCGGCGCTGATGCTGTCGAAGCCGCCAAAGGCCGGGCTCTTTTCGGTGCGCCCGACGGTTCCGTAGCAGTCCGGATCGTTGGCGTCGGTCAGGCCGTCGCCGTCGTTGTCAGCTCCGTCGTCGCAGGCCGGCTGGGTCGCGTCGGCCACGGTGGCCTCCGATTCGGAATCGCTGCCGGGGAACTGACATTCGGGGTCCTCTCGGTCGACGAGTCCGTCACCGTCGTTGTCCATACCGTCGGTGCAGGCCGTCGTCTCGGGTCGGCCGACCCCGTCGGGCGACTCGGCGCCCGTCGGCCCGAAGCACTGCGGGTCCTCCTGGTCGGCCAGGCCGTCGCCGTCGTTGTCGAGCCCGTCGCTGCAGCCCCACCGAAGTCCAATTCGCTCGACTTCGCACGGCGCCGACTGCGCACCATCCAGACACTGAAGCCCCCGATCCTGCAGGCTCTGGTTGGTCGGGAGGGCCCACACCGAGGTCCAGCCGTGCTCGCGGTAGACGGTGTAGAGCCGATCGCCACCCGGAGCGACGGACATGTCGGTCACGGTGCCGGGCGTCGGGCGCGAGGTCGAGTCCGCCTGGGTCCCCTGACAGCCCATCTGGGCATCGCAGGTTACGCCGGGGTGAAACCAGAGCGTGTCTGGGCCCCGTGTGGCGACGGCGAGCGTCGGCCGGTCCGACGGGCCGGAGCCGGCATCGAAGGTCACGATTCCCGCGGGTTGGCCCTCGGGCTCGAGCCGGGAATCCAGCGGTGCCAGTTGCCAGAGGTCGACGACCGACACGTCGGCGTCGGCGGCGTTGACCACATAGGCGGTATCCCCGGCCGGCGAAGCCGCCACATCGACGGGCTGACGTCCCACGCGCATATGGTTTACGCCGGGTGTCGCCGGGTCGTAGTCGTAGACTTGAGGCAGCGGAAGCCTGTCTTCGCCCGATACGAACTGCATATCCGCGACGGCCAACGAGTTCGCTTCGGCATTGGCGACCAGGCCGATCCGGCAGGGCACGCCGTCCCGAAACGACCGCAGAATCGAGGCCGCCTCGCCGCAATCGTCCCGCTCGGCCACGTCGAAGGCCAGGGGGCCTTCGAGACTCGCCGACGTCCCGGTCTGCTGGTCTCGGCACCCGAACAGACTGCCGAGCACCATCAACGAGACGACGACCAAGGCGGGCCTGATTGTACGTTGGATATCACTCACGGCGGGTTTCGAGGTTGAGAAGATGGTCACCGCAGCTTCGAGACGACGCGATGATACCGGCTGCTGGACGGATCGAGATCGATCATCGCCAGTGAGCCGCACTGCGCAGCGGTCGGCCCGCAGGAACTCTTGGTTCCCGGCGGATCGTTGAAGAGGCTGACGTACAGCCGGCAGGTCTCGCCGGGATTTTGACAACGGTCATCGGCCTTGTCGGTCACCATGTCGTAGGGCCGGCCATCGACCTCGATGACCTCGGTGACGACTTCGGCGGCGGGGTCGACGACCTGAATCGAACGATCGTCGTAGCACGACACGTAGATGCGCCGTTTACCGTCGGCGCCGCGGTGCACGACCAGGCTCGAAGGTTGATCCTCCAGACTGATACTGGTGCGCACTCGGTGGCGAGTGCCTTCTCCGGTGTCGGGATCAGCCGGGCCGATATCGACGATGTGGAGTGCATCGGGCCGGCGGGAGATGACGTACAGGGTGTCGCCGTCGGGGCCGAAGGCGATGTCACGCGCGTCGACGTTGCTGGCGCTGGGGCTGAGGTCGAACCCGCCCTTCGAGATCAATGCCTGAACCTCGCCGAAGTTGCCATCGTTGCTGCGATTGATCAGCGGCGTGAAGACCGAGACCCCGGCATCGCGGCGGCCGGCGGCGTACATATTCAGGGTGCCGGGCCGTCGTTCGATGGCGTTGGCCCCGGGAAGCAGCGCCGCACTCTCCATGGTGGCGCCCTCGATGGAGCGGTTCGGAAAGGCGATCGTCGAGACGTTTTCGCTGGCCAGATACGCCACGCTCACCAGATCAATGGGCACGGCCTGGCCGGTGGCGGGATTGGTCGGACGAATCGTGTCGACCGACAACCCGAAGGGATCCGAGGGCAGAAGGCTGCCGCCATCCTGGTTGGGCACGCGGTCGACGATGCAACGCGCCGGGTCGCTCGTCGACTGACCGTCGGGTCCCGGGCACGACAGGGTGCCCCCGGCCACACCGGTATCCGAACTGGGCCCGGCCACATTCAGGGAAATCACGGAGTTGCCCTGGCGAGTGGCCACGTAGGCCTTGGAGGCATCATCGTTGAGTTCGATGTCGCCGCCAAACGAGGGGATGTAGGGCGATTGCTCGGCCTGAATCCGCATCGACCGGGTGTCGACAACCGACACCGTGCCCCCGATCTCGGGGCGGTAGCGTACGTTGAAATTGGTGTTGACCACGTACAGAAACCGGCCGTCGGGATGCATGGTGAGTCCGACCGGGTAGTGGATGCGGTCGCGCTCGGGAAGCGGCGCCTGATAGCTCTCTCCGCAACTGACCAGCCCGGCGGTCGACATCAACACCAGCAGGGCCACGAGCACGGGGCGTCGGCTCTCGTTTTCAACGTTGTCAGGGTCCATCGCTCCTCGCGCGTGGCTCAGCCGAGGGAGATTCGAATCGGGACCGCTGACTATCACCGATTTGGCGCGCGATGCAAGCTGGCGACGGCCGTCCGATTTCTTTCTCAGATTCTCCGGCTGTGCTAGACGACTCAACTGGAGGAGTCTGTTCGTGGGAATGGTCGCACGGCCGTGGCGCCGAGAATCAATGGAGATGCAGGTCGAGACATTCGACGGGGACAAGGCGGCGAGGGTCCACATGGAGGGCCCCATCGACATCGATGCCGCCCGTTCGGTCTGGGATACCCTCGACGGGCTGGCTGAACGCCCGGCGATCAATCGGATCGTGCTGGACTTCTCGGCCGTCACCCTCCTGGATTCCGCCGGTATCGCGACCTTTTCGGTCGGCGTAAACCGGCTCCGCGACCTGGGCATCGACGTACGGGCAGAGCATCTTTCGCGCGAACACCGGAAGGCCCTGGACCTGATGCCCAGCTACCGCGAGGGCGTATCGGTTGCGCCCGAGGTCATGGGCGTGTTCGCCGGTGTCGGCGACGTGGCGATGGGACTGTGGAAGCAGTTCAAGCAGTTCTACGACACCCTGACAGATGCCGTCTTCGCCGCCCTGCGCATGTTCAAGGGGCAACTGCCACCGAAGGGCTCGATCACCCGCGAGTCGGTCAAACTCGGGGTCGACGCGCTTCCGATCATCGCGCTGTTGAGCCTTCTGCTGGGACTGATCTTGGCCTTTCAATCGGCCCATCAGCTCCGTCAGTTCGGCGCCAACATCTACGTGGCCAACCTGGTCTCGATCGCCATGGTCCGCGAGTTCGGGCCGATGATGACCGGGATCATCCTGGCGGGACGCTCCGGGTCGTCGATGGCCGCGGAGCTGTCGACCATGAAGATCCAGGAGGAGATCGACGCGCTCAAGACGATGGGCATCGACCCGGACCGCTACCTGGTGTTGCCGCGGCTGATCGGGATCACCATCGTGCAGCCGATGTTGACGCTGATGTCGATGGCCATCGGGGTCTCCGGCGGCTACATCATCGCCCGCTTTTACTTGGGGCTCAGCACCTCGATCTACTGGAACAAGTCCTTCGCAGCGCTGGATATGGGCGACTTGGGCCACGGGCTGGGCAAGTCGGTGATCTTCGCCTGGATCATCGGGATTATCGCCTGTTACTCCGGCATGGCCGTGCGCGGCGGCGCCAGCGCCGTCGGCCGTGCCACGACTCGGGCGGTCGTCGCCGCCATCTTTATGATCATCGTCGCCGACTCGTTTTTCGCCACCATGGTCACCCTCATCTGGGGTTAAGCGACATGCCAGTCGAGACCGACAATCCGACCGACGGGGCAGACCAGGCGACTGACGAAGACGCGCGGGACGTACTGGTGCGCTGCGAGAACCTCGTCTGCGGCTACGGCGACACAGCGATTCTGGAGGACATCAACTGCCAGATCGAACGCGGCGAGATCGTGGCACTGCTTGGCGGGTCCGGTTCGGGCAAATCGACCCTGCTCAAGACGATGGTGGGCCTGTTGCCGCCGATGGCGGGCACCATCGAAGTTCTGGGGCGCGACCCGTACAGACTCGAGGACGACGAACGCTCGAAGCTGATGCGCCGGATCGGTATGATGTTTCAGCACGGGGCCCTGTTTGGCTCCGATACCGTCTACGAGAACATCGCCCTGCCGGCGCAGGAACACACGGATTTGCCCGAACCGGTAATTCGCGAGATGGTACGTCAGAAGCTGTCGCTGGTCGGTCTGGAGGGACTGGAGAACCGGCTGCCCTCGGACATCTCCGGAGGACAACAGAAACGTGTGGCCCTGGTGCGCGCGTCGATTCTGGATCCCGACATCGTCTTTGCCGACGAGCCCTCGGCGGGACTCGATCCGATCGTCGCCGCCGGCGTCGACCACGTGCTTCGGCAGTTTCAGAGCCTGTTCAACATGACGATGATCGTCGTGACGCACGAGCTCGAGAGTGTGAAGGTACTGGCCGACCGGGTCCTGATGTTGTCCGACGGGGGCATCATCGCCAACGGCACGGTCGACGAGCTGTACGACAGCGAAGACAAGGCGGTCCACGACTTCTTTCACCGACAGGCCCCCGATTTTCTGGAGGCCGGCGAAGGCAACTCCGTACTCGCCGCTCTGGAGCGTCAGAGCTGATCCATTCACCCTGAAGGAATCATGGCGACACGCGCCGAAAAGACGAAACTCGGGATTTTTCTGACCGCCGCCGCGGTCCTGTTGGCCGGGACACTGGCCGTGTTGACCGGATCGGAGTTCTGGGAAGAGCGCTGGAGCTACACCGTCAATTTCAGTGAATCGGTCAGCGGCCTGGAGCCCGGCGCACCGGTCAAACAGCGCGGCGTCCGGGTCGGCTACGTCGACCAGATTCGGGTCTCCCCCGACAGCGTCGAACGGGTCCGGGTGCGCATCAAGGTCAATCCGGGCACCCCGATCAAGGCCGACACGGTCGCCTACATGAACATGCAGGGCATCACCGGTCTGAAATTCGTCGAACTCAAGGGCGGGACCGAGGCCGCCGAGCGGCTTCCGCCGGGCAACGAAATCGAGGCGGGCACATCGACCCTGCAGGAGCTGACCGGCCGGGCCACCGACATCAGCCTGAAGGTCGAAAAACTGCTCAACAACCTGCTGGTTGTCACCCGCGATGAAAATCAGCAGCGTATCGACAACATCCTCGAGACCGGTGAAGAGGCGGTCATCGGGGTCGAGAAGGCTGCCGGCGAGGTCTACGATCTGTCGGCGGCAACCGAGAAGGCGATCGAGGAGAACAAGGGACCGCTGTACTCGTCGATCAAGACGGTCGGCCGCATGTCGAACAAGGCGATCGACACGTTGACGCGCATCGACGGGCTGGCCGACCAGCTCGGCAGCATCGCCAGCAGCTCCCAGATCCCGCAGGCCGTCGCCGAGATTCGTTCGACCAACCAGGCCGTCCAGACGAAGATCAAAGCGATCGACGTCGACAAGGCCATCGCCGAATTCGTGGTCGCCGTGCAGCGGCTGCAGCGGCTCTTGAGCGAAGCCTCCGAGACGATCAGTCAGAATCAGGACTCGCTGCGTGTGACCTTCTACAACCTGCGTACGATCTCGGAGAACCTGAAGGAGCTGAGCCGCACCTTCCAGGAGAAGCCGTACATCCAGGTCTTCGGCAGCAGCCCCAAGGAGAGAAAGACCCCCGATGAGTGACTCCCCGACAACGACGAGACCCTCGGCCGTCCTGCTCGCCGGCGTTTTTCTGGCAGGCGCCCTTCTGACGACGATGGCGTCCGGCTGCGGGTCGACCCCGATCCGGCACTATCAGCCCGAGGTCTACGCCGACCAATTGACTCAGGCCGATCGCACCGCCGAGAACGTCGTCCTGGCCGTCCAGGATTTCTCGGCCGGAGCCGCCTACGATGAACAACGGATCGTCTACCGCAAGGGGCGGTATCGGTTCGACTACTACCACTACCACAGGTGGGCCGCGCCGCCGGGCATGCTCGTGGCGGATCTACTGCGCCAGGTCTACAGCGCCACCGACGCCTTCCAGGCGGTCGTGGGGGGCTATTCCTCCAGCGCCGACGCGGTCCTCAGCGGCCAGGTCATCGCCCTCGAAGAGGTCGACGTCGACGAAAAGAAGTGGCTCGGTCGGGTGGTCCTCGATCTGCATCTGCGCGATGCCCGCACCGGGGAGCTTCTGTGGAACGAGATCGTCAAACAGGAACACACGATGACTCGGCAGTCGCCGACCGGTCTGACGGCAGCCCTGAGCGCCGCGATCACAAAGATAGGTTCCGAGACGGCCGGCACGCTGGCCAGGCTGGCCGAGGAGTCCAAGAAGTCGCGTCCCGGTGGAAACCCGGACCTTCAGCTCAAGGAACCCGAGGATTCGGGCAGTGACTGAGCGCTCCTACGCGGCCTCGGTGCTCTGATCGGGGAGTTCGTCGCCCTGAGGGATGCGCAGGCGGAACAGGGTGCCCTCGCCGCGCTCGGTCTCGAACTCGATCGTTCCGTTGAGGTCCTCGACGACCTTCTTGACGATCGCCAGACCCAGTCCCGTGCCGTTCGATTTGCCGACGGTCACGAACGACTCGTAGAGGTTGTCGCGGATCGCATCGGGGATGCCCTCGCCGTCGTCTTCGACCTCGAATCGGAGGACCTGACCCGGCTCCAGGCTCACCCGGATCGCCACGGTGCCGCTCTCGTCCATGGCATCGGCGGCATTTCTGGCCAGGTTCAGCAGTGCCCGTTTGACCTTGGCCGGATCCAGGCGGACCTTGCCGGCGCAATCGATGTCGATGGAGAGTTTGGTGTCGGTCGTCGCCAGCTCCTGTTCCAGAAGTTGCTGGACCTTGCCCATGAACTCGCCGATGTCGACCTCTTTGTAGACGACGTTCGTCTCGCCGCGGGCGAAGACCAGCAGCTCGCGGGTCATCTGATTGAACTGGTCGAACTGGTGGTCGATGCTGTCGGCGAACTCCTCGCGTTTTTCGCGGTCGTCGGCCTTGACCATCAATTGGACGTAGCCGTTGATGATCGATGCCGGGTTCTTGAGGTCGTGGAGCACGCCCGACAGCGCCTGCCCGATGGCGGCCAGTCGTTCGCGTTTTTCACGCTCCTCGCGGTGGCGTCGAGCTGCGACGGCGCCGGCGATCTGGCCGGCGATCAATGTCAGCACCTTCGTGTCGTCGTCCGAGAAGCCGACCGGCACAGCTTCGCCACCTTCACCGGGCTCGGGGAGGCGGTTGGCGACCATCAGGGCGCCGATGCATTCGTCTTCGTCGAACAGCGGCACCGCGACGGCGTTTTCGACGGGCACACCCATCCCCTCGCTGACGGCCTCGGGCACGGGGTCGCAGGTGCCGGTCCCGCAGGTCACCGGCTCGCCGTTCTCCATGGCCCGCGAGCTGATGCCCCGCTCGTTGTCGAGGGTCCGCTCGGAGAACTCCCATGAGCCGTCGCCGCCGTCGACGGAGACGAAGGCGCGCAGATGATCGGTCTCTTTGAGGGTCAGGGCCGAGACCTGCGCGTCGACCAGATCCAGCGTCTTTCGGGTGATCGATTCGACGAGTTCGTTCAGATCGACCGCCTGACTGAGCTCCCGCTCGACGTCGTACAGCAGGTCGAGTTCGGCGATCTTCTTTTCGAGCTCCCGTTTGGTCTCTTTGAGCTCTTCGTTGGTCTTATGCATCGACCGATAGAGCCGCGTATTCTGGATGGCGATCGCGACCTGGCTGGCGATGGCACTGAGCAGCGCCTCGTCGGCGGTCGAAAACGATCCACTGTGGGCGTTCAACACCTCGATGACGCCGATCACATCGCCATCGGTGCCGCGCACGCATTGCGCCAGAATGCTGTCGGTACGAAAGCCAGTCTTGGCGTCGACCGACGCGTCGAACCGGGGATCGCGATAGGGCTCACGCAGGTTCAGGGGACGTCCCGACTGAGCGACCCACCCGGCGACACCTTCGCCGGGTTCGAGTTCGATGTCCTCGCCGTCGAGGTCCTGGGTGTACTTGTCGCAGAGCTCGTCGGTCTCCGGGTCCACCAAAAAGAGCGACGACCGCTCGGCGTCCATCAGACCGGTGACCTTCTGCATGATCAGCACCAGAAGCTCGTCGATGTCGATGGTGGCGCCGAGGGCGCTGCTGATCTCGCGCATCGAATCGAAGCGCGCCTCGTTCTGGGCCATCACTTCACCGGCGCGCTTGAGCCGATCGACGATTTCTTCGTCCGACAGGTTGGCCACGGATTTGGCCAGCTCCTCTTCGGGCAGCGCCAGCCACTGGCGCAGCTCGTGTCGTCGATCCGTACCGGCGTCGGCGATCCCCCGGGGCGGAAGATCCGCGGTCTGGAAGATGTCCTCGGTCATGGGTGGCTCGACGGCACAGAATCAGCAGCGACGGCTGGCGAGAGCAACACCCAAAGGATAGCACAACGCGAATTGATCTGGAAAGCTGAGCCGCCGGATCTGGCCGACTCAGTCGTCGTAGTCGTTGAGGGTGTCGGCGCGCTGCTTGAGTTCCTTGCCGACGTTGAAATGCACGGATCGCTTCGGGTCGACTTCGACGATCTCGCCGGTTCTGGGATTGCGCGCCTCGCGGGCGTCGTAGTGGCGGATCGTGAAGCTCCCGAACCCGCGCAGCTCGATGCGCCGCTCGTCCATCAGGGCGTGTTTCATCGCGTCGAAGAACCCGTCGACGACCTCGCGGGCGACGTGTTTGGGCACATCGAGACGATCGGCGATCTCATCGACGAGTTCGGTCTTGGTCATCGCTTGTCCCTCGATTCAGTCCAGCAATCGTCAACGGGGCCTGCGTGTACGATGCAATGATCACCCGGGGAGTTCGACTCGAAAGAGCTGTTGGCCCATGAAGATGTAGTCATCCTCGTCGAGCTCCGTACGATCCCACAGCTTGATCCAGGTGCCGTTCGACGAATTCAGGTCGACCAGATGGCAGCCATCTTCGATCACGATCCGCGCGTGGCGCCCGGACATGAACTTGTCGCCAGGAAAGGTGATGTCGCCCTTTTCGCGGCCCAGCACGACGCTGTCTTTGGGCAGACAGTAGACGTCCTGGACGACATTGCCGGCCCCGATCTGGACGAGTCGGTGTTTGCCGCCGGGCGCCGGACTCCCCATGTAACGGGTTCCGTCTTCGGCACGGTTCGTCTGATTGAGATCGGCCTCGATCGGTTCGAAGCGAAGCACCTGCCGACCCATCAAGAATGTGTCGCCTTCGTGGAGGGTCATCTCGCCGCGAAGTTTCAGGTAGGTGCCATTGAGGCTGTTGAGGTCTTCGATGTGCAGCGCGCCGTCTTTGACGACGAGCCGCGAATGTTCTTCGTCCAGGAAATCGTCTTTCGGGAAGCTGTGGTCGGCATCGCGTCCCAGGGTCGTCACCGGCGACCCGATGTCGATCACCTCGCCGTCGGTGCCGTCGTCATTGATCATGACGAGCTTCATGCCCGGGGGGACCGAGGCGTCGGCCGGCACATCGACGCTGGGGGCTTCGCCGCGAGAGGGCTCCTCGGCTTCGGGTCGACCCGTCGGCTCCCGCGCGGCCGCCGAACCCGCGTCGGCCAGTTTTTGGCCGCACTGGACGCAAAACCGCATGCCGTCGGGGCTGGTGGCACCGCAGGAGGGGCAGGTCGCACCCTCGCCGGGCTCGACCTCGAGGTCTCGGTCCTCTGTCGGGGCCTCGGCCGACGTACCCTGCCCGGCGGATGATTCCCCCGACTTCGGAGCCTCGGCGCGCGGAGAGCCCGAGTCGCCGATCCCTTCGTTGGTGTCGACGAGCTTCGAGGGGCCGCTTGATTCGACGGCACTCGACTCGCGATCCAGGGCATCCAGGAGTTCGTCCTCGATCTCGAAATCGTCGACCTCTTCGCCCTCGACGTCCGAGCGTTCCTCCAGGCTCGATCCGGTCACCTCGGAGGCGTTGTTGGCCCGGCGAAATCGGTCGGTCAACTGGTCGACCTCGCGGCGCTCCGGGCGTTCCGATTGCTCGAAGTCAGTGGTCCCTCCGCCGGGATTTCGCAGGCGACCGGCCGGCCCTGAGACCGACGTGTCACTCTGGGGGGCGGAGGAAGAACCGTTGTCGTCGTCGGAACCGGACATAGAGAGTCGGTGCAAGAAAGAGGAGTCAATACCGGGTAAATCGTTCAACACCAACGATAAATCACCGAATACCCCGATGCAAGATGCCGCGACGGCCTCGGGTGGACGCGAAACGGCTCGCTTGCCGACGTACGTCTTGACACGGCCCCGGGGCATTGACATAGTCCCGCGCCTGCCGGGCGCCGGGCTCACTAGCGAGGTCGTCGTCCCGAGAGTTCACCCGCACGTATTTTGAACACGCTCAGAGGTTCGACATGTCTCGCAAGTGCAAGCTGACCGGAAAGAAGCCGCTCGTGGGCAACAAGGTGTCCCACTCCCGCAACCGCACCAAGACGCGCCAGGCGCCGAACCTGAAGCGCAAGCGGATCTACGTGCCCGAAGAAGATCGCTGGGTGCGCGTGCAACTGTCCGCCCGAGCGCTGCGCACGGTGAGTAAGAAGGGCCTGATGCCCTACCTGAACGATCAGGGCCTCGAGCTCAAAGACGTCCTGGCCTGATCGAACCCGGGCTGAACAACCTCTGACAGAACGACGACCAGCCCCGCGGCCGACGTGATCGGTCGCGGGGCTTTTTTTGTGTCGGACGCATCGGTCAGGGCTGGACGCACTGGTTGCCCCGGCAGATCTCCGGGAAGCTGCAGTCGCTGTCGGTCTGGCACTGTATCCCGGTGCGGCAGACCCCGCCGACACACAACTCGCCCATCGGGCAGTCGGAGTTGAGCATGCATCGCTGCGGCGGCTGGGTCGAGGAGCAGTTGCCGAAGTTACAGACCTCGTTTGTGCCGCAGTCCGAATCGCGGTTGCACTCCGGCGGCGGCACGGTGAAGCACGCCCCGACGTAGCATGACTGATTGGGCGGGCAATCGGAGTCGTTGTTGCAGCCACCCGGGTTCATGCACCGGAAGTTTACGCAGACCGAGGGATCGGGGCAGGCATTGTCGCTCTGGCAAAACGGCTCCAGGATACAGCGGCCCGCCACGCAGTTGAAGGTGTTACGACAGTCGCTGTCGCTGTTGCAGGTGACAGGTTGGCAGTAGTTGGCGTCGCAGCGCTGGTTCGAGGCGCAATCGGAATCGTCGGTGCACTCGGGATTGAGTCGACAGGTCCCTCCCAGACAGCTCGTCCCCGCAGGACACATCGCATTGTTCTGGCACTGGGTGACATCGGAGCAAAGATCGCCGATGCATATCTGGCCCATCGAACAGTCGGCGTTGGTCGAGCAGGTCGTCCGGGCGATGCACTGGCCGCTGAAGAGATCGCAGCGCTGTCCCGCTCCGCAGTCGCCGTCGGAGCGGCAGTTGGGGTCGGCCCGGCAACTGCCGGCCACGCAGCTTTCGCCGGGCGCGCAGTCACCGTCGGTCTGGCAGGTGGTGCTGGGCGACTGACACTGCCCGCCGATGCAGACGTCGTTGCCCGGGCAATCGGAGTCGACTTCGCAGCCGGGGTCGATCGGCTGGCACTGCCGGTTCAAGCACCGCTGGCCGTCGGGGCAATCGCCGTCGACCTGACACTGCGGTGGCGGGGCGCAGTTTCCGAATTCGCAGACACGGCCGTTGGCACAGTCGGCGTCGGTCTCGCACTCCGGCGGCGGCAGCGGCACGCACGAGCCGCGCAGACACGACTCTCCGTCGGCACAATCGGCATCTGATTCGCATCCATCGGGGACCTGGCAGGTGTTGTTGATGCACTCGGCAGGTCCGGGACAGTCGTCATCGGTGCGGCACAACGACGGCGGGATGCAGCGGCCGCCGACGCAACTCCAGGTCGCCGGACACTGATCGTCGTCCGTACAGGTGACGGGCACGCAACTGTTGAGATCACAGCGTTCACCCTCGGGACAGTCTCCATCGACCTGGCATTCTGGCGCGGGCCGACACCGTCCGTTGTTGCAAATCGCGCCCTCGGGACAGTCGTCGTCGGTCTGGCACTGTGAGATCGCGACGCATCGATCGCCCAGACATCTCTGTTCGGGCGCGCAATCGTCGTTTGTCTCGCAAGTGACATCGTCCTGGCACTCGCCGGTCACCGGATCGCACTGCTGGCCGTCGGGGCAGTCGTCGTCGCTTCTGCAGCCCTCCGGCGAGCGGCAAAATCCGTCGTCGCAGACCTCGCCGTCGCGACAATCCTCGTCGATCTGACAGTTGCCCGTCTGCCTGCACTCTCCTTCGATGCAGCGCTCGCCGGCGTCGCATTCGTCGTCGTCCTCGCAGCCGGCGGGTTCCTCGCATTGATTGTCGATGCATTCCTGCCCGTCGGGACAATCCGACGGCTCCCGGCATTCGCCCGTCTCGCAGGAGCCATCCTGGCAGAGTTGTCCGGGAGGACAGTCGCCATCCTCCTGGCAGGCGGGGGACGGGACGCGGCAGACGCCCTCGTCACAGACCTGCTGGCCCGGGCAGTCGCCGTCGCCGGTGCACTCACGGGTGTCGATACAGATCCCGGAGACGCAGCTCTGCTCGGCGCCGCAGTCACGGTCGTCGGCGCAACGGTTGCCCAGCGAGGTCCGCCCACACGCGGCCAGCCCGACCAGACAGGCCAGCATCAGCACGACCAGTCGAATCGGGTGTCGCATCGTCGTCGGTCTCCTTCAAAAAAGAGGGGAGCGGCGGATCTGTCGGCTTGCACTCTCAGTCTACAAGAAGCTGCTTCGACAGACCAACCGCTCCCGATCAAACCCATCGGCTCGAGGCCGGGTCATTCCACGACGGTCTCGCCGATGTAGTATTCGTAGATACCCGTGTCGCTTGCGTCGTTGGCATACACGGTAATCTCGTCACCGGAAGCCAACGCCTCTGGGGCCGATCCATCGAAGGGGAAATACGACTGAATCCCCTGCGGCAATTGGCCGTAGGTCACCGGGGACATGATCCGATTTTCGGCCGAGAAGATGTACCACTTCGGATCACTCATCGAAGACTCGACGAGCAACTGGGTGGCCGGCGCCTCTGGCGACCATGAGATCTCGTCGCCCTGCACCGAGATGTCGAGCGAGTACTCGTCGTACCCCTGGTCGAGCCTCAGTGTCACCGTCTCCGAGGGACACCCGAAGTTCGTGCGTTGGGCAGTGCGCCAGGAGCTTTCGGCCTGGGGATTCACATCCTCGACATACCCGTAGAAGCTGATTTGATCGAGGACGAGCATGTTCAGTTGCACCTGACCCATCGCGTCGGATTCGCCGGTCTGCAGGTAGCACTGCTGGAAGTCATACTCTTCGAGGCACTGTTCGAAGTAGGTCCCAAAGAGTGAGTAGTCGCCGGCGTAGACGAAGACACCTTCGATCGGGGTCCCGGTCTCGTCGACGGTCTCGACGGTGACCGAGCACATCTCCGGCTGAAGCTCCAGCTCGGGCAGCAACTCCTGGGTGCCGAGGTCCTGGGAGTCCTGGGTCTGACAGGAGGACTGATTGGTCTCCATGGTGACCCGGCCCAGATTGTAGATCTTGCCGTTGTAGGTGACGCGAATCGCGACTTCGTGGGTCTCTCCGGAGTTGCCGTCGCCGTCGATGTCTTCGCCCATCGCCTCGCTGCGCATCACGTCGACGCAGAAGGAACCATCCCCGCCGATGGTCTGCGGGGAGGAGGCGCCGGCGTAGGTCGTGCCGGTGACGTTGAGGGTGGCTCCGCCCGCCGGACTGCCCCCCGCGGTCACGATGCTGCCGGAGATGCTGCCGTGGGTTTCGATCGGCCAGTCGACGTTCCAGTACGAGAAATGCTCGACATCGCCGCGGGCATACAGATTGCCGTTGAATTGCTCGCTCTGGATGTTGCCGAGCTCGGACTCCGCCACGATCTCGTCGTCCTGATCGACCAGGATGCCCTGGCCGTCTCGCTTCCACTCGCCGTCGGTTTCATCGAAGTAGTACAGCGGCACCTCGATCTGATCGTTGCCGGGCTGGATGTCGCGGATGGCGCTCCATGTGTCGCGCGGGAAGCGCATGCGCAGGGTGGCCGGGTCGTCGAGCTGGTCGACATCGTTGCCTTGGGCGTCCTGCATCTCGATGTTGGCGAACACACCGGAGACGAGCAGGTTGTCCTGGTCGTCGGCGAATTCACCGGGGAAGGCATCGGTTTCGGTCACCGGGTTGAAGGTACGGCCGTTTCCGCTGAAGCCCTCGGGCAGGCCGCGGACCTCGAGCGACCCGTCGTCCAACGAACAGCGGGTGCCGCGACAGTCAAGGATCTCCGATCGCCGCAGCGTTCCGTTGATGCTGACGTCGGCCACTTCGTCGATCTCTACGGAACGGTGCTGCGAGCTCCAGCCGCTCTGGCGGAAGGTCACGACGAGGTTTCGGTCCGACTGGCCGACGACGTTGAGACTGTAGTTTCCTTCGGAGTCAGCGGTCGTCTGAAACCGCTCTCCTTCGCCGATGCGGCCGTCGCCGTTTCGATCGATGCGGACCTCGACCTCGGCCGAGCCGATCGGATTGGCACCGGCTTGTCCGGCGATTCCCTGAACGAGTCCGCTCACGGCCATTTTGTTGTTGTCGGGATCATCACTGCCACCGCAGGCCACAAGACCGCCGGCGAATCCCATCAGACATATGAAGGCAAACTGCGAAACACTGTGGGTACGTATCATCAGACATCTCCGGGTGGTTGGCTAAACGTTTGGTCAAATTGCAACGAACGTTCCCAATCTAGCCAATATGCGGGTGGATTTCCACCAAAAAATCTACGCAGACGCCTGATCCGTGCGCAGATTTCGGTATGATGAGGTCTGCATCCACTCCAGAAACGAGGATCCTCGATGCGTATCCGAACCGATATCCCGCTCCTGGTCGCGGCTGTCTGTTGTCTGGCTTGGCCGAGCGCCGCGCTGGCGTCGTCGGCCAAAGAGGAGGAGCTGCGCACCGAAGGCATGACCGTCGAGGTCGATCATCTCGAGGTCGAACGCGACGAAGATTTCAATACCGTCGAGCTTCAGTGGGAGATCGATGCCGCCGACTTCTCGGAGGCACGTCGGCGCGGGCTTGCGATCTGGCTGCAGGTCGACCTCTTCAATGGCTCGTTCGCCGGCGAGGTCCCCGGGGAAGAGTGGTCGACCTGGCGAGCGATCGCGGTCTCGGACCACGACGGAAGCGTCCAGTTGCCCGATGACCTGACCAACTCCGACAAACATGTCGGCGTGCGGGTGCTGGCGGTCAGCGACGGCCGCCACCTGCCGCCGCTACACGCCCTCTACGGGCAGACTCGGCTGACCGTCGGCGTCGATCCCCTGCACGACGATGACCACAAGCATGTCGATGACCGGGCTCACGCCCAGCACAACGAGGTCAATCACGGCCGGTCCGTCTACGAATCCACCGAGGTGCAGCTCAAGCACATCGGGTCGCTATTTCGCTACGACTGGTTTGCCCCGCGTTACGGCTACGCGAACCTCTGCCAGGTCTTCGCCCTGCAGAGCCTGGCCCACCAGCGGCTCCACCTGTACTTGAGCCGCCACCACCACAGCCGGTTTCACTCCCACGGCACACGGAACGAGCACCGTAGGCGGCGGTAGGGGCCTGTCAGCTCTCCTGGACTAGCCCGAAGAACTGAGAGACCGTCATCGCGACCTCCTCGTCTCCGCAGCGGACCAGACGCCGGTCCGTACACGCCGACTCGCCGGGCTCGGCGGTCTCATCGATTTCGCTGGCATCGGCGATGTCGGCGATCTCCTCGGCATCCGTCCGGTCGTCTTCGTTCATTCCATCGGTCATGTTGCTCATGGCCGTCTCCAGGTGTCGACTCTTGGAAAGAAGGGGTGCATCACACGGCTGTTCGGATCCGTTCGAACCCTAGCTTCGTACCCATGAGCGGCCGTGTGTGCCCCGACACCGAGGATGCAGGTGCAGTGCTCACCTGTCAAGCCAATTGAAATTGATTTTCATTACTGATTCGGCGGGGAGCCCGTCAGAATCGAGAGTTTCGTGGCATTGTCGTCGTGCCATCGAATCGCAAGCCGGTTGGCAGAGATCCCGACAACCCGTGCCACGTCGCGGCCGTCGAAGGCCCCGATCGTACCGAGCGCTTCGCCATTCTCGGGATCGTACATCTCCAGGCCAGCCAGATCTGAGATGCGACTAAAAGCCAGATCGGTTGCACCCCCGAACCCCAGAAAACTGTGGCCGAATTTCCGGGGCGGACGGTCACCAGACATATCGAAACGCAGGATCGAGGCCTCGCCGGAGTCGTCAAAGGTGCTGTGCTCGAAATCCCATTCGATGAGCCATCGACCCGACGGGGACGCATAGAGGTCGGTATAGTGCCCCCCTCTGGGATCGGGGTCCAGAACCGTGGTCTCTCGACTGTCGTAGTCCAACCGTGAGATGACGCCCCGCCGTTGTGGGATGTATGCAATCGCAAACCACGACTGCGAAGCCGCCCAGATGCTTGATCTATCACCGCCGTAGAGCGGGTTAAAACTCCGAACCGTTTCGCCGGCTGCCGGGTCGTATATCTCGACTGTGCCATCGTCCTCCGCGGTCCGCACAATCAGGAACGAGCGCCCGGGGACGAAGTCGATCGGCGCCCCGCCACCGGGCGAGGTCTCCCATGTCTGTACGTTCTGACCTTCTTGCAGATCGTAGACACCGCCCAGTTCCGGCTCCAGATTATCGCCCACCCAAGCGACGAAACGATTGTCGTCCCCGACATCGAGAGAGTCGAATTGGATATCCTCGGAGAGATCTCGCGTCGGTTCGATGGATCTCAGATGGGAGAAATCATTCAGGCCCAGATGGTGAATCGATCCACTCGAAGAACCGAGCCAAACGGAGTTTTGGCCCGGCCCGCTGAAGGCTAACGCCTCAAAGCCGATGTCGCTGCCTACAGCCGGGTTTCGCACGGTCCACTCACCGGGTTCGCCCGTAAGGTCGATGATACGCACTTCGCCATTCGGGGTCTTGAAGCCAACATAGCACCCATTCGGCGAGACCTTCGGATCACGAAAGGACGCATCGACGGTCAGCGCCGCTTCGGCGCCGGATAGACGTTTGACCTGCGCCGGAAGAGTGGTGCTGGCCTGCTGGCAGTCCGGTGCCGGGGGCACCTCGATATCCGGTCGGGCATCGGACGTGTCGGGGACGTCGGGCGGCGGGCCGGGCGCGTCCACGGCACCGCCGTCGAGCTGTTCGACCCACGGCTTTCGTTGCGTATCCTGGCAGGCGCAAAGATACACCACGGACGCAAGGATCAGAAAAGTCACAAACCGTCGGTTCATCTCAGTTCCCCTGCGTGGCCGGTCGGGATGCGGACACAAATGACGTCTCCATCGTGGCGCCCCCATCATCGTACCATCGCACGGCGAGTCGATCGGCTGAGATCCCTCTCACTCTCTGCACGCTTCGACCCCCGAAGGCCTCGACCGCTCCGAGCCTCTCTCCGTCGGCCGGATCGTACATCAGCATGCTCCGTCTGTTTTCGTTGCTGCTGAAGAGGAGATCTGTCGATTGCGCAAATCCCTGAAACTCGTGCCCAAACGTGAGAGGCTCTCGCTCTCCGGTCATGTCGTATCGTCGAATGCCATTTTCCTCGAAATCCCATTCGGCCAACCAACGACCCGACGGAGCGGCGAACAAATCGATGAAGTGTCCCGACCGGGGAGAGGCATCGACGACGCTGGTCTCCATCGTCTCTCGATCAAGCCGGCGGATTTGAAAGTCCCGGTTGTCGCCGACATAAGAATAGGCAATCCACCCATCTGTCGCCGCCCACGGTGCCGTGTCGTTTGCGACCCACCGGCTCCAGCTCGCTCGTGTCGCTTCCGCCTCAGGGTCGTAGAGCCTCATTGTACGTACCCCACCGGACCCTGGACCCGGCATCTGAATGACCGCTGTGTTGCCCGCCGGTAGAAACGCGATGGCCGGCCCGGCAGTCGACCGAACCCTCCAGGTATCGATTCGCTTGTCCGATAACGTGTCAAAGATGGTGGCAACGGCTTCATCGGTCGCATCGTCCCAGCCTTCCAGGGCGAGGTAGCGACCGTTCGGGCCGACGTCGACGTACCAGAATTCGGCCTCTCCGGCTTCTTCAATGCCCTGAACGGAGCGGATCTGCGAGAAATCGCCCAGCGAGAGCAGACGAATCGAACCGTCCGACGCCGCAAACCACGCTGTATTCTCATCTCGACGCGTGAAGGACATCGACGTCAACTCAACCGACTTCCCAGCCGAAGGATTGCGGACCGTCCATTTCTCGGCAGAGCCCGTGAGGTCGGCGATCCGAAGCTCATTGTCGACGTTCTCGAAGGCGGCGTAGCAGCCGTGCGGTGACACCGTCATCCGGTCGTGGTTCGTCTCGATCCGAAGCACCGGTTCTGCCCTGGAGAGCGCGCGGGCTCGATCGCGTAGATCAGGATCAGACCCTGGCTGGCGACACTCCGGCTCCTCCGGAGGAGGGCCGTTGCCCGAATCATCGCCGTTCAACCAAGGCTGTCCCACTGTCCGGTCGGCACACCCCCCGAAGAGGACGGCCGCAGCGAATAACGCGCAAATCGTGTAACCTCGATAGGCCATGGTACCCCAAAAGCCTACCGACCGCGCGACTGCGTCTCAATCTCGCCCTGTCAGCCAAGCGTCGACCAGGCGAAGATGGTGAGTCCACCCACATCCACCGCCAAGAACAGGAAGGCGACGATGCGCTTGAAACCCGGGCCGGAGTCGTCACTCGACTCTCCGGTCTCTTCGCGCTGGCGCATCCGTCGATGCATCCAGACCAATACGCCGGCCACGACCGCAAAGGCGAGGTTGAACCAGAAGGTGTAGTCGATCTTGAAGCGAGTCACCTCTTCGACGACCCGCTGGGTCTCGGGGATGGCGCCGATCGCCTCGAATCCCCACCACAGAAGCAGGGCGGTCGAGACCATGCTGACGTACATGATGCCGGCGATGAACAGGGCGACCTTCCAGCCGTAGTATTCCCGGTTGACCAGCACCAGAGGGGGCACGACCAAGTCGGAGTAGATAAACGCCATGATCCCGGCGAACATCACGCCGTTGGCGCTGAGCACCGTCGCCAGTGGGATGTTCCCCATCGACCCGATGAAGGTCATCATCGCCACGAAGGGTCCGACCAATGCGTTCTGCAGGGCCAACCAACCGGGCGCGACCTCGCCCTCCATGCCGACCAAAAAGACCGCCTCCCAAATGTTGGTCGGCACGACGACGGCGACGATGCCGGCGATCGAAAACCCGATCAGGATTTCCTCCCAGACCATCTTCCACTCGTCGACGAAGCTTCGGCCGACGCGAAGCCAGCCGTCCCAGCTCTGGATGCGCTCCTTCCAATCAAAGTCCTCGGCCAGGTCACCGGCCTCCTCCTCGACCTTTTTGCGCGCCTGGTCGAACCACTCATCCGGGCTGACCTGCTTGATCAACGTGCTGCTGATCCCGATCAGGATGACGCCGCCAATGATCTCGGCGATCAGAAACTCCCAGCCCAGAAAGATGACGATCAGGATGCCGAGCTCGATGACCAGGTTGGTCGAGGCGAACATGAAGGCGACGGCCTCGACGAACCTCGCCCCCTTGAGCACCAGCGCCCGGGCGGTCGACAGAGCGGCAAACGAACACGACGAGGAGATGGCCCCGAACGCCGACGCCAGCCCAATACTTTTGGGCTTCCCGTCGCCCATGTACTCGGTCAGGCGCTTCTTGGGCACAAACGTCTGGATCATGGCGCTGACGAAGTACCCCAGCACGAAGGCCCAACCGGACTTCCAGAAAAATCCCAGCCCGGTCTTGGTCGCCTGACCCCAGGTCTGCATCCACTCGGTCATGCTCGTCCTCCCTCAGATCGAGACTCGCGGAGACACGGCGCATCACAAGAACATGTGCAAGACTGACTCCAGTGGACTCGCGCCCGAGGCGGATCTGCCCGCACGCGACACGTTGTGGGTTATTGATCAACGTCGTCGGGAAAACTCGACACCTCGTCGACGCGCGTACCGAGTTGCTCTATCGCATCGAGTATCTGCTCGGGGTCGACCGCCCCACCCATGTAGTGGATGCCCGACGGAATCGAGCCAGCCAGAAGTTGGTCCAGGGCCGCCACCGTGGCGATCGCTGTGGATTCGTAGACATCGGGGTGAAAGAGCCGGGTGCGATAGCGACACTGCTGGCCGTCGATGCGCCCTCGCGTGATACATTGGAGCATCAGGCCAGAGGGGCCCGGCGCCAGCCATCGATTCAGCCGATCGAGATCGCGGCGGACCAAGGCGGATGGCATCCCGGGGACGATCCCGCCCTCGGTGAGCAGACGAAGACCCGCCTTCTGAACGGCAGCCTCGCGGTCCCGTAGCACAGGCGACTTCTCGGGGTCGGGAATGATGTCCAAATAGTCTGTTCCCGTCTGGATGGCGGCATCGACAATGCCTTCTGGGCGCGAACGCTCGCCCTGAAATGGGAGCGCCACGAGGACGACATCGACATCGCGGAGATGGTCAACGAGGTCGTCCGGACGGTCGACGTCGACCGCGGCCCAGTCGATACCGAGTTGGTTCGCCCAGGCCTCGGCCTTCGAGGCCGTAGCCGCCGAGGATGGAGAGAGTGGCGGACATCAGATCGCTTCGTCGCCGCGCTCGCCGGTACGAATGCGCACGGCATCGGCGACGTCATAGATGAAAATTTTGCCATCGCCGGGTTTGCCGGTGTGGGCATGTTCGCGGATCAATTCGACGATATGTTCGAGTTGGTCATCCCGGACGACGATTTCGATCTTGACCTTCTTGGCGAACCGATGGGGGCCGGAGTCGACCGGATGGTCGGTATGGGCGGCCTTGCTTCGGCCCCAGCCCGAAGTCGTCTCCGCGGTGACGCCCGGAAGGTCGTCGCAGGCGGCCAGGGCATCGAAGACCTCGTCTTTCATGTGCGGCTGGATGATCGCTTTGATCTCTTTCATGGGAGAGCTCCTTGCTACATCTCGACTTCGGATTCGTCTGTCAGCCACTCGGTCATCCATTTGTAGACGGCAGGGAGGACGATCAACGTCAGGGCCGTCGACGTGAAGAGTCCACCGACGACGACGGCGGCCAGGGGTCGCTGGACGTTCGAGCCGATGTCGTTTGCAAGCAGCAGCGGCACGAGCCCACCGATGGTGGTGGCGGCGGTCATCAAGACGGGGCGCAGACGGCTCATGGCCCCCTGAATAACCGACTCGCGTAGTTCACCGCCGCGCTGGCGGATCTGGTTGATGTAGTCGACCAGCACGTTGCCGTTGAGCACGGCGATGCCGAAGATGGCGATGAATCCGACAGCGGCCGGCACCGATAGATAGAGTCCCGAGATCCAGAGGGCGACCAGCCCGCCGATGGTCGCAAAGGGGACGTTCAGGAAGATCATGGTGGCATCGCGGAAGCGGCCGAAGGCGCTGTACAGCATAAAGAAGATCAACAACATCGTGACCGGGACGACGATGAGAAGACGCTGCATGGCGCGGCGCTGGTTTTCGAACTGACCGCCGTACTCGACCCAGTAGCCCGCCGGCATGTCGACCTGGTCCTGAACCTTGTTCTGGATCTCTTTGACGACACCGCCCATGTCACGGCCCCGCACATTGAGCTGCACGTAGAGTCGCCGGCTCGCCTTGTTGCGCGAGATCATCTTGGGACCCTCGCTGACGGTCACCTCGGCGACCTGGGAGACGGGCACCAATCCGCCGTCATCGGTCTGGATGGTCAGGTTACGGATCTGTTCGATGTATCTGCGCTGGGACTCCTTCAGCCGCACGAAGATGTCGAAACGGCGAATCCCCTCGAAGACCTTGCCGGCCGTCGACCCGCCGATGCCCGTCTCGATGACGGTCATAAACTCGTCGACCGAGACGCCCAGCCGCGAGAGCTTCTGGCGGTTCGGCCGCACGACGACCTGATTTTTGCCGCCCTGTTGCTGCATGCGCACATCGACGGCGCCCTCGACACCTTTGGTCACCTCGACGATCTGGCGGCCCACGTCTTTGAGCTCCTCGAGGCCGCTGCCGAAGATACTGATGGCGACCTCGGCGCGGATGCCGCTGAGCAGCCGATCGGTGCGGATCTGGATGGGCTGGGAGATGTTGAACTTCAGCGCCGGAAGCTGTTCGTTGAGTGTCTCGGCGATCGCGGTCTGAAGCTCCTCGTAATTGCGCCCCGACGACCACTCCGGCAGCGGCTTCAGGTCGACCAGTGTGGCCACCACGTTGACCGGTTCGGGATCCCCGCCGACCTCGGCCCGGCCCACCCGGGTGTGGGTCGCCTGGACCTCAGGGAACTCGTCGATGGTCTTTTTGACGCGATCGCCGTACTCGATGCCCTGTTTCAAGTTGGCACCGGGCGGCAAAACCGAGCGGATCTGGTAGGTCCCCTCCCTGAGGGTGGGCATGAACTCGGTGCCCAGCATCGGGAACAGCGACAGGGCGCCCGCCAGGGCGACGGCGGCCCCGGCGAGGACGGCCTTTGGGTGATCGACCGCCCAACTGACGATCGGTTTGTACGCTCCCTTCAGCCAACCGACGATGCGTGGCTCGGCGCCCGCCGCGTCCTTCGAGAAGACCAGGCTGGAGACCACCGGAATCATCGTCAGCGCCAGGGCCATCGCGCCCAACAGCGCAAAGGAGATGGTGTAGGCCATCGGCGAGAACATCTTCCCCTCGACGCCCTCCAGGGTAAAAAGCGGCAAGAAGACGATGACGATGATCGAGACCGAGAAGACCACGGGCCGGCCGACCTCGCGGGAGGCCTCACCGACGAGCCGGAGCACCGAAACGTCCTCATCGCGGCGTCGCTCCAGATGGCTGATGATATTTTCGACGACCACGACTGCCCCGTCGACGAGCATGCCGATCCCGATCGCCAGGCCTCCCAGGCTCATCAGGTTGGCGGTCAGGCCCACTGCCTTCATGCCCAGAAACGCCACCAGCGCCGACAGTGGCAAGATCGAGCTGACGATCAGCGTCGAGCGCAGGTTGCCCAGAAAGAGATACAGAAAAAACAGCACCAGGATGGCGCCCATCATCAGGGCGTTTTGGACCGTGCCCACCGCCTTGTCGATGAGTTGACCCTGCGAGTAGAAGACATCCAGGGTCATGCCGTCGGGCAGGGCCTGTTTGGCCGATTTGACCTTGTTCCGGATGCGACTCAAGACGTCGCGAGTGTTCGTGTTGATCAGCTTCATGACCACACCGCCGACCGTCTCCTCGCCGCCCGACAGGAGGGTCCCGCGCCGGATCGCCCGGCCGTAGTCGACGGTGGCCACATCCTCGACGGTCACCGGCGTGCCCATCTGCTCGGTGATCACGGTGTTTCGCAGGTTCTCCAGCCCTTTACGCCCCGGCTTGACCCACCCGTAGCCGCGGACGATGTACTCCTCGCCAGATCGCTCGATGAACGAGCCGCCGACGTTTTTGTTGTTCGACATGATCGCCTCGCGCACCTGGCGGACGGTCAGGTCCCGGGCGATCATCTTTGATTGGTTGAGTTCAACCTGGAACTGACGCTTGTAGCCGCCGACCGACAGCACACTGGTGACCCCCTTGGTCGTGCGCAACAGGGGTTTGACGATCCAGTCCTGTGCGGTGCGTCGCTCCATCAGGGAGTGGTCGGCGCCCTCCTTGTTTTTGACCTCGTACATCAGCACCCGCCCCAGGCCCGTGGTCATCGGGCCCAGACTCGGGTCTCCCAGGCCCTCGGGAATCTTCTCGCGCGCTTTGGATAGCCGCTCCGAGACGAGCCGCCGGGCAAAGAAGTAGTCGGTGCCATCCTCGAAGTAGACGTTGACGCGGGAGAGCCCAAAAATAGACGTGCTCTGGACCCGATCGAGCCTGGGGATGCCGTACATCGACACCTCGATCGGGTAGCTGATCTGTTTTTCGACATCGACCGGCGACAGCCCCGGGCTGACGGTGAAGATCTGGACGACCGTCGGCGAGGCATCGGGGTAGGAGTCGACCGGGACGGTACGGTAGGCCCACCAGCCGGCGCCGACCGTCGCGACGACGAAGACCAGGACCATCAGGCGGTTTTCGAGCGCCGTATCGATGATGCGATCGATCATATCAGTGGTGGTGTCCGCCGGAACGTGAGGAGGCGGTGAGGGTGGCGCGCAGGTCGAAGGCGCCGCGGGTCACGTAGGTGGCCCCGGGTTTCAGGCCGCTTCGGATTTCGATCAGGCCCTTTTCTTCGGCGCCGGTCTCGACGGGTTGGGCGCGGTAGTGGCGAGGTTCGTCGGCCGGGGTGAAGACGACCTGCTGCCCGTCGACTTTCTGGACGGCGCCGACCGGTACGAGCGCGAGTTTATCGGGATGTTCGGTCGTCAGATGGACCGCCCCGAACATGCCGGGGCGCAGGGTACCATCGGGGTTGGGCAGCTCGATGCGGGCGCGCAGGGTGCGGGTCTTGGAATCGACGGTGTCGGCGACCCAGTCGACGGTGCCTCGCCAGGTTCGCGAGGGATACGCCTCCAGAGTGACCGACGCCTCCATGCCGCGCTCGACCTTGGCGATGTCGCGCTCGAAGACGTCGGCGATGACCCAGACCGGGTCGGCCTGGCCGACCACGAACAGCGTCTCGGAGGGGCCGCGGACTTCGCCTTCTGAGGCAGTCTGTTCGATGACCCGCCCGGCGATGTCGCTTTCCAGGGTGTAGTAGGGGCCGCTTCCCCCCGAGACGCCGTAGGTATCCAGTTCGGAGCGGGCCGACTCCAGCGCGGCGCGGGTCGACTCGAGTCGCTGTTTGGCCTCCAGAAAGCGCCGCTCCGAGACGATGCCCTTTTTGTTGAGCTTCTCGACGCGTTCAAAGTTCGAGGTGGCGATCTCCAGGTCGGACTTGGCGGCCTGCACCGCCGCGCGGGCCTTTCCCAGCTCGATGCTGCGCAGCACGGCCAACGTCTCGCCCTTCTTGACCGTGTCGCCGACGGTCACCTTCAGCTCCGAGATGCGCCCGCGCACCAGTGGGCTGACGTGTTGTTTTCGATCCGGCGCGAATTGGACGGTCGCCGGGGCCGAGACGTGGCTCGACAGCCGACCTCCGCGAGCCTTCTTGGTCTCGATCTTGTAGCGCTCCTGGGCCTTCTGGCTGAGCTTGACCAGACGCGGCTTGTCGGGGCTGTCGTGGCCGGTGTGTTTCTCATGAGACGGGGCTTCGTCCGTCGAAGGTTCTCCTTCTGAACAGCCGGCAACCATGAGGCCGAGCGCACACAATGTTGCTGCGATCCAGCGGTGGTCTCGTAGACGTTTCATGGCGTCTCCTTCCAGAATTCGAGCCCGGTAAGCCGTTCGAGTCGGGCCGCCGATTCGACGTAACTCGCCGTGGCGTCCAGCGCCTGCTGGCGCCCCTCGAGCAGGCGGCGCTGGGCGACGGTGACGTCGGTGATGTCGAATTCACCGGCCTCGTAGCCCTGGCGCAGAAGCTTCAGCTCACGCTCAAAGGCCGGGACAAGTTCTTCGCCGAAAATCGTGATCTGGCGAGCCGCGGATTCGACGGATTGCACGGCATCGGAGACCTTCGGCTTCAGCTCTCCGCGGATCGTCGAGAGGTTCGTGCGAGCGACGCGTCGTTTGGCCTTGCTGGCCTCGCGCTCGAGTTTGTTGGCGTTCCACAGCGGCACCGGGACCGACAGTTGGGCGACGACCCCGTGGGCGCGCGTATCTGGTCCCGGTGAGCGAGTCTTGTAGAAGAGCCCAAGGGTCGGATCGGGCCACGCCTTTTTGGTCTGGTAGTCGACCTCCGATTCGGCCCGCTGGACGGCCGCCTGATAGACCTCTACAAGCGGATGGGATTGTTGGGCGGCCTCGCGCAGCTCGGCGGCGTCGAGATCCGTGCGTGGGTCGGGGACTGAACCGGTCGGCACTGGAAGTACCTCGGCCTCCAGGCCGGCACGCTGCTGCAGAGTCCGAAGCCTGGAGACGAGTGTACTGCGAGACCGCACGACGTCCTGTTTGGCCCGCGCCAGTTCGACTTTCGAGACCTGCAGGGCGATCCGGTTCGTCTCGCCGGCCTCCAGACGCAGTTCGGCGATCTCTTTGAGGTCAGCAAAGAAGCCGCGCAGTTGCAGATGCAACTGCAGGCGGCGCACATCGACACGAGCGCGGTTGTAGAGTCGGTGGATGTCGGTGTGGACCGCCCATCGGGTGCGTTCGAGCCGTTGTTGAAGCACCTGGCGATGCTTCGCGGCGGTTGTCTCTCGCGCCGCCTGTTCGCCGGCGATGGAGAAGCGCTGCGAGATCCCGACTTTGGCTTCACCGGAGTCAGAATCGCCAAATCGGAACTGTTCGACCCCGGCGCTGATGACGGGGTTGTATCGGGTCAGCATGCGAGTGCCTTCGACCCGAGCCTCTCCCTCGAACAACCGAGCCCGGGCGCGCTGGACGGCCGGCGCCTGGCTGCGCGCAGTCTTCAGCAGGGCATCGAGCGTGACCGACTCGATCTTTACTTCCGGTAACATCTCCGAGACCGACCTGGCCTTGTACTCATCCAGCCAGGTCTGGCCCGAGTCCGACTGGGCCACAGCACTCGCCGACGTCCCGAGAAGGACCAGCGCGACGAACCAGCCGATTTTCTTACTATGATTGATAGTAGAAACCTCTTGGCCGCGACAAAAAGAAAAGGAGGCATGCTCCTTGCTCACCGCGGCCGATGTAACGCAGCGCTGGAGGTGCCGTCAACCTACTATTACCGATCGTAGATAAGGCCTTCGGTCGTGCGGTCACCCACCGATGGCCCACAACCAGATGCTGTGGACCGGCAGCGGGAGCCCATCGATCAGGTGGGGCAGGAGGGCCGCGGCCAGGACCGGGCCACTCAGGAGCATCCAGCCGGCGGAGCCGGCAGAGGGGAGCTGAGCCGGCGGCTTCTCGGAGTAGCCCATCAAGATCTGCACGCGCGTCTCGATGGCGTCGGCGCCACAGCCGTCGAGTCCGACGGAATGGAGGTGGTGACAGGGTTCGGCCGGGCGAGCGGCCGACACCAGGGCCGAGGCCAGCGACAGGGGATCGGCGCCGCGGGCGACCGCACGGGCGTCGCAGTTGAGCTCCCGGGCGTAGCGCCAGGCCCCGCGTTCCGACTCGAGGACCCAGCCGAAGGGGTTCCAGTGGCGAGCCAGAAAGACCAGGGTCTGCCGAAAGGGATCCAGGGAATGGCGGTGCGAGACCTCGTGGAGCAGGGCGCCGACCAGTTCGGATTCATCCCACTCTGCGATCGCCTCGCATCGGACTTCGATGCGCGGAGACAGCCAGCCCCGGGTTCGACACGCGGTGTCGATGCCGGTGACGGGGACGATGCGATCGGCGACGTCTTCCAGAGACTCGTGTTGCTGGCACAGCCGGCGAAGCTTCTGGGCCAGCGGGTCATCCTCCGAGAGGCGTGAGGCACCACGACGACGTTCCTCGAGCATCGACGTCCCCAGGATACGGGCCGGCCGAACGACGCCGCGCCAGATCAACGCGATGGAGGCGAGGATCGCCGCCCAGAGCTCGGCTCCGGGAAAGACCTCGAAGTGCGGGCAGGCGATCCCGACCATCCCGACCCATGCGTCGGGGTCCTCGAAGCTGTGGATCAGCGACGAGCCGGTCCAGAGGATCGGCAGCGCGCCCGCCGCGACCAGCGCGGCAAAGACTCGGGGTGAATCGAAGGCATCGGCCGTCTCGACGCGGCTGCGACGCCACATCAGCCAGCCCTTGGCGACGGCGACACTGGCGAGGCTGATCAGCAGGTACGTCCAGAGGCTCCCCAGCAAAATGTGCAGGGCGGACTGCTCGATCATTCGTCCAACTCCGCGCGTCGGCTGTCGATGAGCGCCTCGAGTTCATCGAGGGTCGATCCGTCGGCCTCCGAGATCTGGTCGACCAGCAGCGACATCGCCGTCGAGCGCCCCTCCACCGGGAAGCTCTCCATCACCCGGGCGGCGACTTTCTGGTAAAATTCCGCCCGGCTCTGTTTCGGCGAGTAGACGTATTTTCGGCCCTCTTTGGTGCGGCTGAGGAGATCCTTGTCGAACAGCCGCTTCACGGTGGTCATCACCGTGGTGTAGGCCAGTCCGTTCTCTTCGCCGAGCACATCGTGGACGTCGCGAACCGAGAAGCTCTCCCAGCCGCGCGCCCAAACCAGATCCATGATGTCAGCTTCCAGGTCGAACAGCGCCACCCGCGTGCCCTCCTGCTCGGGCCGAATTCTCAGTTTGTCTCCCACAAAAACCTCCGCGCGCAGACTCGAATGCACAGTACTACTATCATGGGTCGTAATAGCGACTCAACCGTCGAACCCTTTGATGCGCGGCCAGAGATGAACCGAAAACAACACGCAGGCGAGGATCTCGAGGCTCCAGCCGGCCGCACCCAGGGTGGGCACCCACGGTTCGACGGTGCCGAGGAGCGCGCCGAAGTTCAGAGCCAAAAGCGAGGCCCAGACCAGGGTCGTGTTCCCGCGTCGCGGAGCTTCGCTGAATTTCGGCAGGATCCAGAAGGCGACGCCGATGACGAACTGCACCAGCCAACCAAACAGCATCATGTGCACGTGGGTGAGCCGGTGATTCAAAAGCCCCACGGATCCGACGCCCGCCTTGGCGAACAGCATCGTCGCCCCCATTAAGATCCCGGCGGCGAAGTGGATCAAAGACAGACGAATCGCCCATTTGCTTGCACGCGGCATGGCCCTACCCTCTTGTTTTGACGCGCGGCCAGATGGCGGCGACGAACGCCAGTCCACCGACGGTCTGCAGGACCGCCGAGGCCAACAACATCCAGTCCCAGATCGATGCCGGGGCGTACGCCGTAGCCTGTGGTTCGGCGACCAGCCGAGCCACCAGCCCCAGATTGATGCCCACCCAGGCGAGGTACGCCAGCCACGTGGGACCGCGCGGGTTGTCGCGATCGACGATCGGAAAGAGCCAGAGGGCCACACCGATGATGACCTGGGTGACCCACCCGTACATAAAGACGTGAAGATGGGCGGGGCCGGCCGAGGCGATGGGGCCGAAGAAGGGACCGGGATCGACGCCCAGCAAGGGAAGATTGCTGAGGCCGCCCAGAAGCAGGGCAGCGGCAAAGAGGACGATCCCCGTCTTGATGAAGAGTCGACTCTCGTAGGGCATGGGACTCCGGCGGCGGTCGAATCGACGATACTGGCCGTGCAATTCATACGGGAAAGATTATAAATCGTAAATATGCATTTTTAATTTGACCACTACCGTTCCACGACTACCTTCTTCGACGCGGGTCGCTTTCATCATCCCGCGCCCTACTTGTGCTCTACACGCATCCAGGAGTCCTCATGTCGAACGCAGCAACCGCTCCAGCATCCACGGATTCTTCCCCGGACCCGTCGCGCAGTCTCTCGGAACTGGTCGAAGAAAACGCCCAGCGAGCTCGTATCTTCGAGGCGTACAACCTCGACTACTGTTGCGGCGGTTCCAGAAGCCTCTCGGAGGCCTGCCAGAGTGAGGGCGTCGACACCGACGCCATCGTCGAGGAACTCGAGCAAGCCGACGCCCGGGCCGAAGAGACCGATGCCGACTGGGAGACGCTCTCGGAGCTGGTCGACCTGATCGTGGAACAACACCACGAGTATCTGCGAGAGGAGCTGAAGCCTCTGAAGGACCTGGTCGACAAGGTGGCCAAGGTGCACGGGGACAACCATCCGGAACTCGAGGATTTGGCAGAGGTATACGCCGAACTCGCCCGCGAGATGCCCGTTCATCTGTCCGAGGAGGAGCAGATTCTGTTCCCCGCCATACGTCAGCTCGAAGACGACGAATCGTTGGATGATCAGGCGCGCGAGACCATCGACGCCGTGATCGACGGCCTCTGGGATGATCACGAGGAGACGGCCGGACACCTCGAAAAGATCGTCGAATTGACCGACGGATACACGATTCCCGACGACGCGTGTCCGAGCTATCGCACGATGCTCGAGCGGCTGGAGGACCTCGAGGCCGACACGCACATGCACGTTCACCGTGAGAACAACGTACTGTTCGATCGGGTGCGACAGCGACTGGGCGGAGCGGCCGAATGAATCGCAACTCCCCGTTGTTACGTCAAAAGGCTGTGCGTTCGAGTATTCGGATGCTAAAGCCACGAGCGGCTCCGATGCAGGGGCCCGCCTGACACGACGGGAGTTTCGATGAAGAATTTAACCCACGTATTGTCCGACTCGCAGACCGAGCTTCTCGATGTGATGAAACGTCAGGGGGAGATCACCGTCGAGGAAGCGTCGACCCGGCTGGACCTCGCGCCGACGACGATTCGCCAGCATATCAATCGGCTCGAGGAACTCGGCCTGGTCGAGCGCCGCAAGGAGATCCAGGGCCGGGGACGGCCGACACTGCACTTCAGCCTCGCTGACCTGGCCCTCCAGCTCTATCCGTCGATGGACGATGACGTCGTGGGGGACCTGCTCGATTTCCTGACGACCGAGGGCTACCACGGCGCGATCGATACGTTCTTCAAGAGGTTCTGGGAGATACGACGACGGGACTTCGAGCAGCGGCTCGACGATGCCGACGCCTCGACGCTCGAGGAGCGTCTGGACATTCTGGAGGAGTTTCTCGACGAACAGGGCTTTATGCCCGAGGTCGAGGTACGAGACGACGGGCAGATCCTGATTCGCGAATGCAACTGCCCGCTTCGGGGTGCCGTCGAAAAGACCCGACTGCCGTGCCGTCTGGAGGCGCAATTTCTGCAGGAAGTGGTCGGTCGAGTGCTCGAGCGCGTCGAGTACATCCCGGACGGCCACTCCGCCTGTTCGTACGAATTTTCCGCCAAAAAAGGCGCATAAACCGACTCAAGGGAACCCATGCGACCATCCCACGCCGAATCGACCCGGACGCTGATCGCTTCGTCTGACCGGGGGGTGCTGTCGACGCACATGGCCGACGACGGTCATCCGTACGGTTCACTGGTCGAGGCCGTCTCGATGGACGACGGCGATGTCGTCTTCTTTTTGAGCACGATGGCCGACCACACCCAGAACCTGCTGGACAGCGCGCGGTGTTCGTTCGTCACCTCCGAGGACTTCGCGGCCGAGCATCCCCTGGAGGGCGAGCGGGCGACACTGCTGGGAGAGGCCGAGCAGGTCGCCCGTTCCGATGCGTTGCGAGGGGCATATCTGGAGGCGCATCCCCATGCCGAACTCTACATCGACTTCGACGACTTCGACTTTTACCGACTTCGCCCCGAACGCGTCAGATATGTCGGCGGCTTCGGGCGGATGAGCTGGATCGACGGAGAGGACTACCGAGACGCCGACCCGGACCCGCTGCTGGAGATGGCGGCGGGCATCCGCGATCATATGAACGAGGACCACGTCGATGCGATGGTCGCGATGGCGGAGGTCTTCGGCGACGTCGACGGGACCGTCGAGGACGCCCGTATGTTCCGGGTCGATGCCTACGGATTCGACCTCGAAGTTGCCACCGACGAGGGGCGTCGGCGCGCTCGCATCGGGTATCCCGAAGATCGCGTGCCGGTCACACCGTCGGACGACATCCGCGCGCTGTTTGCCCAACTGACGAAACGCGCCAGGGACGAAAGCTGACGACGGTCCTCTTGCCCCCCGTGAGCGGCGTTGTTATGCAAGCCGTCGATTCAGTGGATCGAACCGCAACGACGGAGAAAGGACGTCATGGCTAGCAGCAACGAAGAATCGTTGGGACTCGAAGTCGTCCAGGGCATCGCCATCGGGCTCGTGCTCGTGGTGATCTGTGTGATGATCGGATCGTTCATCTCCCGGGCCGGCCACGGGGGCGGACATGGCGACGGTCACGGCGGCGGACACGGGGACGACGCCAAACACGAGACGCAAAACAAGGGCGGCGGCTCGCACTGACCGAGCGCGCAGATCAGTCGTCGTCGCCTTCGGCCATCAAGCCCTTTCCGAGGATCTGCATGGTCGTCTGGATGAGCTTGGCGTTGTCGGGTTCGTACCCGATGCCGTAGCCGGCCTGGATCCCGTCGATGATCGCCTTGAGAAGCAGGGCGGCCGAGTCGGGGTCGACCGGGCGTAGCTGTCCGTTTTCGACGCCCTCTTCGATCATCTCGGAGAGCCGTTCGATGTAGGATTCCTGCAGCGAAAGCAGCATCGAACGGACGTCCTTGTCGCGGATGCCCATCTCGACGATGATCGCCTGAAAGCGGGGGGCATCCGTAGTGGCAAATCGCTCGGTGAAGTGTTTGCCCAGATCCGAGATCGTCTTCGCCATGCCCTCCTGCGAGTCGATCACCCCGTCGATAAACTCCATGGCCTGTTCGTATTCCTGTTCGACCAGGGAGCGAAAGATATCCTTCTTGGAGTCGAAGTGGAAATAGATGCCCCCCTTTGAAAGCCCCGATGCCTCGGCGATTTCGTCCATTCGCGTGGCGAAATAGCCCTTCTCGAGAAAACAATCTCGCGCGGCATCCAGAATCTGCGAGGCGCGTTCGTCGGGACTGCGGTGTTTCGTCATGTCATCAGGCGAAGCAAGAGTGGCTCGATCTCAAATGGTCCCCGGTGGACCCGTTCCGTGCGGCTGTGTTAACGTCCAAGATGCTTGTGACGGCGATATTTACACAACTCAGATTTTTGTTGTTCGGGTTCGACCTCTCCCGTTGTCGAGCGCCCGAAACGCCGTCGCACCGGGCGGTTTCAATGGCCCGTAACCGGCCGGCCCTCCGATCGGTTCGGGGCAGACACAGGCAACACCGTGGGTGATACGTCAGGCAAATGGACCAAATTTGGCCGCTACGCCCTTCTCGAGAAGATCGGTAGCGGCGGGATGGCGGAGATCCACCGCGCCAAAACGTTTGGTGCGGCCGGATTCGAGAAGGAATATGCCATCAAGCTGATTATTCCAAGCCTCGTCGATGACACTGAATTCGTCGACATGTTCATCAACGAGGCCAAGATCGTCGTCAATCTGTATCACGCCAACATCGTCCAGGTCTTCGACCTCGGCGAAATCGACGATCAGTACTATATTGCCATGGAATACGTTCATGGCAAGGACATGCTCGACATTCTTGCCCGCTGCGCCAAACGGGGCGTCAAGATCCCGTTGAACATGGTGCTATTTATCACCATGGAGATGCTCAAGGGTCTGAACTTCGCCCATCAGGCCAAGGATCCGTACGGCGAAGACCTGAATATCATCCATCGAGACATCAGTCCCTCGAACATCCTGATCAGCTACGCCGGCGACGTGAAAGTCGGCGACTTCGGCGTCGCCAAGGCGGCCATCCAGCGCAGCCTGTCGGACAACGACACGCTGAAGGGCAAGGTCGGCTACATGAGCCCCGAGCAGGTGATGGGCCAGCCGATCGATCACCGCTCGGACATCTTCTCGGCCGGGATCGTCCTGTTCGAAGCCCTGAGCATGAGCCGACTCTTTGTGGGCGACTCGGACCTCGATGTGATGTTGAAGGTGCGCGATGCCGACATCGAAGAGGCCTTCGACCGGATCGAGTCGACGCCCGACGAACTCAAGAGCATCGTGCGGCGCGCCCTGCGCAAGGACCCCGACGAGCGGTTCCAGACCGCCGGCGATTTTTACCAGGCGCTGGTCGACTTCACGTATCAGCGCGACATCAAGGTGACGGGCAACGACCTGTCGAACCTGATGAACCGGTTGTTTGCCGAAGAGATCGAAGAGGAAAAGGCGCGGCGACGCGAGGATCCGAAGACGCCGCCCCCGGAGATCGTCACCGAGCAGGCCGGCGCACAGGCCGCCCCCGAGGCACCTCCCGATTCGGAACCGGCCCAGCAATCATCGAGCGGCCAGGGCATCATCCGCCCGGCCTCGGGCGTCGCCCACGACGACACCGAAGCCAGCGCCGACGATCAGCCTGACTCCAGCCCGTCGACACGGCCCGGCACGCACGCAGGGGCCTCGGCAAACTCCGAAGCCGCCCAGCAGGGGGAGGGGCTCGACCTTCCCACGATGGATGTCGAACAGGACCTGTATCGGTTCAAGAGCGACGACGGCGAAGTCCGCGGCCCGATGAGCCATTCCAAGATCATTCAGCTTCTGCAGCATCGGCGTCCGCGCTCCAAGGACCGCATTTCGGTGGCCGACGGCCCGTGGAAGCGCCCCGAAGACGTCGATTCACTCCAAGACGTGATCCCGGCCTACGCCGACGCGGTCGACGGTGGCGAGGAGGGCGACAAACCGGCGGGCGCCCAGGTCTTCCGCCGGGGGCCCCGCAACCAAGAAGCCGACGAGTCCGGCGACAGCCTCTACGGAGACACCGATGTCGACCGGAGCGAGGCCCGAGAGGAGTCGACCGGTGTGCGCAACCTGGAGGCGACCGTCCAGGAGATGGAGCGGATGCGCGAAGCCTCCAGCAGCGAGACCTCCGACGAGAATCTCAACGAAAGCAGCGTTCCCGGCGCCTATCAGTTCGAATCGACCACCGCTGAAGACGATGGCGGCGAGGGACTTCATGGGCCCACCGAATCCTCGGTGGGTCCCGACGACACCCTTCAGTCCGGCCAGACCGACGCCATCGAGGAGATGCGCGATGAGTACGTCAGCTACGAGGGGAACCTCGAGCAGACGCCGTTTCCCAGAGTCTTCGGCCAGCTACACCTCTCGAACGCCACCGGCCGTCTGTACGTGCGCCGCGACCCAGTCGAAAAGAGCGTCTTCTTTCGGCAGGGCGAGCTGATCCTGGTCGAATCGAGCAAGCGGGACGAATTGCTCGGATCGTTTCTGCTGTCGCGCGGGGTCATCAACGAGGAACAGCTCGACAACGCTCTGGAGAGACTGCACGAGTGGGGCGGCCGGCTCGGCGACGCGCTGGTTGCCATCGGGGCGGTCCCCGCCCACGACATCTACGAACATCTGTCCGAGCAGATGCGCGAGAAACTCCTCGATATCTTCACCTGGCAGCGGGGTTACTTCGGCTACTACGAGGGCCAGGAACCCGACACCAAGGGCTATCCACTGGGCGTCGAAGCCCTGGACGTCATCGTCGAGGGATGCCGAAATCGCGTCCCCTTCGGATACCTCGTCGACTTCTACGAAGGTCGCCTCAGTACGGAGCTGACGGTCAACGAACGCCCACCCGTCGACCTCGAGCGTCTCAAGCTGAGCACCCGGGAGCTTCGCGTGCTCAACCACCTCAAAAAGCAGGACAACCTCGCCGACTTGCTCGACAGCTTCCCGTCGACTCAAAAGAGCCGCGTCTATCGGATCGTCTACCTGATGGACCAGCTCGATGTCGTCACATTCCCCGGGGCCGACTCCAGCGACCTGCCGGAGCTATAAAAAACCCCCGGAGCCGGGCTCCGGGGGTCTTTAGACAACTACTCTTTGTCGGCGAATGTGAACTTCATGACGATGTTGATGTTGGCCTTGCCGTCGTTTCCATCCTCGGTCGAGGCCTTCGGGTAGTCGAGGCCCTGCAGCACCCGAGTGGCGCAGCGTTCGACCTGACTGTCGCGGATGCCCGAGTGCACCTTCTCGACATTCGTCACGTCGCCGTCGGCATCGACATGGGGCTTCATGATGACCTCGCCGATGCGCACGAAGAGGTTCCCGCGCACGCGGCGCTCATAGCAGGCGCCCAATTCCTTTTTGGCGTCTTTGACGAGCTTCTGGGCCTTGGCGTTGTCGGTAAATCCCCGAGCGTAGACGCTCTGGAGGTCGGCGACCGGATAACGCCGATACTCTCGGGCGTCGGACGCGTAGGTTCCCAGCTTCTCGCCGGATCCACTGAGGACGACGATCTTGTCGCCGGCGATGGCGACGATCTCCTGAGTGCCCTCGCCATCGAGGTTCTTGACGAGCGCCGTCGTGATCTCGCCGCCGAGGTCGACGGTAGCGGTCGGTTCCTTGCTGGCGGTCGACCCGAAGACGAGCTTCGATCCCTTGGCATTCAGCGTCTCGTTTCGCTGGCCATCGCCGTTGAGATCGACGGTGTCCTTCCCGCTGAGCAAAGCGGAGGAGTCGACCGGATCGGGGCGGGGGTGTGAGACATCGGAATCGGCAATCTTCGTCTCTTCGGACTCCTCGGTGATGAATTCACCGTCGGCGTCGATGCGCACGTAGGCATCGCGGCCACGGTATTTACACTCCAGGTCGGCCTTGAGGTCGCCGTTGATGTCACCGGCTCGGCACCAGTCCATGCGCACGCCCATATTCGTCGACCAGACCTTCTCGTTTTGGTCGTTTAGGATCGAAATGGTCGTGCCGCGACGACACATCAGTTCGAGTCGGTCATCGGCCTCGTAGAAGTTGGCGATGATGAGCTGGTCACAGCCTTTTTCGATGTTCCACATCGGGTCGCTGTTGGTCTTGAGCGCAAAGGTCGGCTTTCCGACTCCGATGACGTCCTGGCTGTCCTCGTTGTCCAGGTTCAGAATGAAGGTCGACTTGATTTTGTCGCCTCCGGCCGCGTCCCAACTGTAGGCGCGGTATGGCTCGCGATCGGCCCCCAGAAAGACGACGCTTCCGGCGTCATGGATCATCACCGGCGCCTCCTCGGAGGGCCAGTCGTAGAGGTCCTTTCCGTCGTTTGAATCTTCTTGAGCGCTCGCGCCGACGGCGAGGCCGAGGATGGCCAGGGCGGCCGCGAGGGCGGGCAATTTTTTGAGCAAGCGTGTCATGGTTATCTCCTTGAGTGGGTGAATCGGATTCGGGGGCGCAAAGCTACACGTTCCACATCATACTCAGAAATGTCGGAATGGCCCGCTGGTTCGTCAAGATCGCGTCTGTTCAACGACCCAGGAGCGGTACGCATCGAGAACATCCTCGGGTTCGACGGCGATGATTTCGGGCACGTCATAGGAATGATGGTCTTCGAGCCACGCCTTCATGGCGTCGTAGCGCTGCTTCGAGGTCTTGATGAGCAGCGTGGTTTCGCGGTCGCGACACATCTCCCCGTCCCATTCGTAGACGCTTTCGACCGTCTGAAATTCATTCACGCACGCGGCGTGACCCTCCCGGACGAGCCCTTCGCTGAGCGTCGACGCCTCGTCCGGACTGCAGTTGCACAGGACCAGATACATCACGTCTCCTCGTCGGTGGGTTCGAGGTCGCTCGATTCGAGCGGTTGCCGTGTGCCGCTCAGATAGTGAGCCACCAGGTGTTCGACGATCGTCTCGTGGGGGATCGAATCGAAATTATCGTAGACGACGTGCTCCATGATAATGCGTTCGACCATACCGATTGTCATGAACGCCAGCACGCGAAAGTTGCCGGCCTCGATGAGTCCGCGCTCATGGAGCACCTCGTTGAAGTGGGTGAGCATGCCGGCCAGCGTTTCGTGAAACTCCCGGATGATGGTGCCGAATTCCGGGGTCTCGGCCGACGATTCCTTGAAGAAGATGGCGGTCAGGCCGCGTCGCTCCTCAAGGACCTCGGTCAATTGCGTGCCCACGCGGGTCAGCTCGCGTCGGAGGTCTTCGCGCGAATCGAGGTTTGCGGGGGTCCAACCGCCGATGGTGCGCACGACGAGGCTCAGAAAGTCGTGGAGGATCTCTTCGAACAGTTGGCGCTTCCCGTCGTAGTAGTTGTAGAAGGTCCCCTGAGAGACGCCGGCTTCGGCGACGATCTCGGAGACCTTGGTGGCGTGGAACCCCTGCTCCGAAAAGATCTGGATGGCCGCATCCTTGAGTTCCTCGCGGCGCCGGTCCTTCGCATCGGTCGACTCGGTTGTCTGCGTCATTCAAACTCCTGACCCGTTTTGTAGTCGATGGGCCTTTCTGCACGGCCGACAGCCCGGAAGTGGCCGCTCCTAGGGTATAAGGCGAACGAGGCAGACCTGCCAAGTTACCGGGCAGTCAGACTGGCATGTGAACGGACGCTCACTTAACCTGACATGCGTCGACCTCAACCCGGAGGATCCGTGACCGATCGACTGCCCGCCGCCGAGCGAAAACGTCAGATATTGATGAGCGCGATCAGAGTCTTTGCGCGCTCGACCTACCACGGTGCCACGACCAAGAGCATCGCCGAGGAGGCCGGCGTCACCGAAGCGCTCATCTACCGGTACTTCGGCAGCAAACGGACCCTCTTTATCGAGGCGATCCACCACACATCGGGCCACCTGGTCGACGGGCTCGAGACCATTCTCGATGAACACGTCGACAGCCCCTTTCGGGCGATTACCGAGTGTTTCGAGTACTACGTGGATCTGTTGGAGAGCCACGAAGAGCTGGCCAAAATGGTCTTTTTGGTGCTGGCGGAGCTCGACCGTGAGGACGTCCGCGAGGCCTATCTGCCGTATCAACAACAGGCGCTCAAACTGATCGCCTCGGCCATCGATGAGTGGAAAGGGCGCGGGCTCGTACGCGACGATGTCGACACCAAGACGGCGGCGTGGCTGTATTTTGGGACCTATCTGATCCTGGCGCTGGTGAAGCATTCGTCCGGGGACCTTCCGATGGACCCGGAGTACGCCATCGAGCTGGCCAAACCGTACGTCGAAGAGGCCTGGCCGGACGACAAAACGTGAGGCCAACAAGGTGCTGCAGCGATCGGGTTGTGGAAAAGCTGTGGCTAACTCTGTGATCTCATTGTTGACTTCGTTGTGATCTCGCGCTGCCCCGAATTCGGGTGGAGTTTCTCACACCTCGATCACAGAGGGGACCACACGATCTGTGGAAACAACTTCTGCGGGATCTCAATGGGTTAGGAATGTTCTCCACATTTTCCACAACCCTGATTACGACTGCGGCCCCTAAAAAGGGGACCCTCTCTCTGGTTTTGTACGTCAACGTCTTGCGCGGGTGTGCGAAAGTCACCTCGACACCATCGATTCGTCACGTCTGTGCGGCCCAAGTCATCCCCTCGATAGCCCCTCGACAACGACGGCTGAATCGGGCATTCAAGCCTTGCAAAAAAGAAGGCTCTATGTTGGATTGGGGGCCGATTTGAAACTGATCTTTTTTCGGAGGTCGCCGCTATGAAAATCCGGATTCGATCCGAGGATCTCGAGAACGAGCTCTTTAAACTGCAGGGTGTCGTCAGCGAGCGGAGTACCCTTGCGATTCTGTCGAATACCTTGTTGGAGGCCGAAGACGGCCGGCTGACGCTTCACGCCACGGACCTCGACACGTCGATTTCGACCTCGTGCGAATGCGAGGTCCTGGAACCGGGCAAGGTGACCCTTCAGGCCAAGAGCCTCTTCGACATCGTCAAGAACCTCGAAGAGGAGAGCCTCGAACTCGAGATCGAGGACAACTGGTGGGCCAAGCTCAAATCCGGTGATGTCTCGTGTCGGATCGTCGGAACCCATCCCGATGACTTCCCGCAGATTCTGGATACCTCCGAGGCCGAGATGCATCCCATCGGCTCGGCGGTCCTGCTGGACATGATCGACAAGACGCTCTTTAGCGTCTCGACCGACGATGCCCGGGCCAATCTGACCGGGGCCTTCTTCAAGGTGACCGACGAAGACACGCTGCTTATGGTGTCGACCGACGGCCACCGGCTCTCGAAGATCGAGTCGTCGCCCGAAGAGTTCGATCCCGGCGAGGAGACGCCCGAAGAACTTCGCGAAGGAATCATCATTCCGCGAAAGGGGCTCTCGGAGCTGCAGCGCATCATCGATGCCGATGCCGGCGAACTCGAATTCGGTTTTATCGACAACCACGTCGTGTTTCGCCACGGGGCGATGACGATGTCGGTGCGACTCATCGAAGGGACCTTTCCGGACTTCACCCAGGTGCTGCCCAACGAGTCCGAAGAGAAGGCATACATCCAGAAGGAGACGTTCCTTCAGTCGCTGAAATTCGTCAGCCTCTTCGCCAGTTCCAAGACCAACAACGCCCGGCTGACCCTGTCGAAAGAGGGCCTGGAGCTGTACGCGTCGGACCCCGACAAGGGCGAAGGCGAAAAGATGGTTCCGGTCGAATATCAGGGTGAACAGCCGGTCAAGGCCGGATACAACTATCGGTACGTGCTCGATGCGCTGAATGCCATCGACGGCGACGAGATCTCGCTGGAGATCATCGACACGCTCTCGCCGACGTTGATCCGGGACACCGAACGCGACGATATGCTCTTCGTCATCATGCCGATGCGCCTGTAGAAACCGGCGTCCGTCACGGGACGGACCATGTTACTCGATGCCCTCCGATGTCGACGATTCCGCAACTTGGAGTCCGTCGACATCGAACCCCATCGACGGTTCAACATCCTCCACGGGGCCAACGGCCAGGGGAAGACGAATCTCCTCGAGGCCATCTATCTGCTGAGTGCGGTACACAGCTTTCGTAACCACACGAATGCGCAGATGGTCCAGTTTGGTCGCGATTCGGCCACGCTGGAGGCGCGGGTCGACCGCGGCGGCCACGAACGGATCGTCCGCATCGAGATCTCGTCGGGCGGCAAGCAGGTCTATCTGAACAACTCGATCGTCCGGCAGTTGTCGGATTTTTTCGGCACGGTCAACGTCGTGATGTTCGGGCCGCAGGATCTGTCGATCCTCAAGGGAAGTCCCTCGGAGCGGCGGGAGTTTGTCGACGACGCGATCTTCAACGCCCAGCCCGCCTACGCCACCGAGCAGCAGCACTACGACGAGGTTCTCAAACAGCGCAATGCGCTGCTCAAGGAGCCGGATCCCGACCGAGCACTGCTCGACGTATACGGCGAACAACTCGTCCAGTACGGCGCCGACATCATCATGCGGCGTCTCGACTTCATCGAACACTTCTCACCGGTGCTGGATCGGACCTTCCGGCGGATCTTCGACCCGGATTTTTCGGCATCGGTCCGCTACGACATGAAGTGGTCGTCGAAGTTGCAGGGGATCGAACGATATCAGGAGGTGTCGGTGTCGCGAGCCGAGATCGAGCAGGACTTGGAGTCGGGCCTGGAGGCGACGTCGGGGACCGAGCGAGAGCGCGGGTACACGTTGATCGGCCCTCACCGAGACGACCTGGATGCTCGGCTCGACGGCCGACCCGTCGGCACCTTCGGCAGCCAGGGGCAAAATCGCGCGTTCATTTTGGCCATGAAGATCGCGGTCATCACGTATCTTGAGGAGCGCTACCACTTTGCGCCGATCTTGCTGCTGGACGATGTCTCCAGCGAACTCGACCGCCAGCGAAACCGACAACTCTTCGATTTTTTGCGCCAGCGCGACGACGGTCAGGTCTTCATTACGACGACCCACCGCGATTTCATCCATCTGGATGAAGATTTGAAGGTCTTCGAGGTCGACGACGGGAAGGTGATCGATGCCTGACGTATCGAACCAGATTGTGGATGCCATCGAGGCGTGGGACCCGCTGGAGGGTCCGACGACGTGGCCGCGGCGGCGATTTATGGACCTGGCACGCCGGGTCGTCGCCGAGCAATACGCCCACAACGCCCCCTTTCGCGAGTACGCCGATCGTCAGGGATTCGAGCCGGGAGATGCCCGGGATCCGGCGGACATTCCGGCCGTCTCAACCGAGGTCTTCAAGCACGTCGACCTTCACTGTCAGGGGCCTATCGAGCGGGTCTTTCGAACCAGCGGGACCACTCGAGATCGTCGCGGAGAGCACCACTTTCCGACCCTCGACGTCTACAGGGCGTCGATGCATCCGCCCTTTCGTCGGTGGGCGATGCCCGACCGTGATTCGATGCGAATCTTCGTGATCGCCAAATCGGCGGAGGCGGCGCCCGACAGCAGCCTGTCGTTTATGTTCGATGGGCTCATCGATCGATGGGGCGACGACGAGAGTCGATTTTTTGTCGATGCCGACGGTGACTTCGACGACCAGGCCCTGGTCGCCGCACTGGATCGGGCCTGTGAGGAGTCGACGTCGGTCTTTGTGATGGGAACGGCCTTCGGTTTCGTGGAGTTCTTCGAGCGCTGCGACGAGTCCTGGAGTTTGCCGGAGGGGTCGAGGCTTCTGGAGACGGGAGGCTTCAAGGGACGGAAAGGCGAGGTAACACGGGGGGAGTTGTACCGGGCGTTTGGGGACCGATTCGAATTGCCGCGCGAATGTTGTCTGAGCGAGTACAGCATGACCGAGCTGTCTAGCCAGGCCTACACCTCGACCATCCGCGCTCGTCTGCGCGGCGAAGATCAACCGGCCCACCCGCGGGCGTTCTACACACCGCCTTGGGTCGAGATCGTGTTGGTCGATCCCATGTCGCTTCAGCCGATCGAGGTGGAAGGGCCCGAGTCCCGCCAGCAGGGGTCGTCGGCGGGGCCCAGGGGCCTGATTCGATGGGTCGATCTGGCCAACGTCGGGAGCGTCTGTGCGGTGCAGACCGGCGACCTGGGATCGATGACCCAAGACGGTGGTCTGATTTTGCACGGCCGCGCTCCAGATGCGGACCTGCGAGGATGCAGTCTGACGGTCGAAGAGTGGGCCGAAGGGGAGGATCGATGACGTCGATTCGGACCGATGAACTCGACGCCCTGCTCGGTCGATGGTTCGACGACGGGGAGCCGGCCGACGGGATGGTCGATGCGGTGGTGCGCGACGGCTGGCCGGGTCGTGAGCTCGTCGAAGCCGGCCTTCGGCGTCACCGCCAGACCTGGCAGATCGACTCGATCGTCGAAGCGGTGCGATCGGAGCTGCGAGCCGTCGATGATTCGAGGATGGTCGTACGATGGCCCGACTGCGTCGCCCACATCTGGCCCGGTCTTCCCGGTGCCGGTGTGACGCCGGTCTTGTTGGGTGCGGTCGCGGGCGTCGACCAGCGGATTCGGCCGCCGAGCGGATCGGGACATCTCGCGCGCTGGATGGCCGATACGTGGTCCGAAGCGTTCGGAGATTCGGGCCCTGCATTCGAGATCGTGGAGCCGGGTGACGACGGGTGGCTGGATGCCGAACTCGTCGTGGCGAGCGGCTCCGACGAGACGATAGACGAGCTGATTCGGCGGCGTCTGGAGCGTAACACGGGACGGCCGCGACTGATCGGATACGGGCACGGCGTAAGCCTGGGTGTGGTGCCGGATCTAGGCGCCTGGTCGGATTCGGAGCGCGTCGAGCTGGCGTATGACATCGCCGCCGATGTGGTCCTGTGGCATCAGCAGGGATGTTTTTCGGCCCGTGGTCTACTAGTCGGCGGCGCCGACGACGAGGTCGACGACTTTGCGATCGAAGTCGGTCGAGCCATCGCTCGCCGCGAACGGGAATGGAATGCGGTGCCCGAAGATGAAGGATGGGTCGCCCAGCGGGCCAAACAGAGAGGACTCGCTGACTTCCAGGGGACCCGTCGAGGCGATGAATTCGGATGGGCGCAACTCGAAGACGACCCGTTTTCCGGTGAACTCGTTGCCCCACATGTGGCGACGATCCATCGGGTCGACCCACAAGTCGAACCGATGGAGGTCCTGCAGACGAAGGTGGACGTGCCCGCGGAGAATCTGCAGGGGGCCGCGTTGGCCGCCCGGGACGTCGCCGAAGGGGACCGCTGGAGGCAGGCCTTGGCTCGCCGCGGATTCACGCGCATCTGCCGGCCGGGAGACCTTCAGGCTCCGCCCGCCGGTTGGTGGCACGACGGGCGCCCCAACATCCTCGACTGGTTGAATGTGACCCGTGTCGATGCCGGGGACCCGCCGGATATCGATTGAATGGCCCCCGGTTTTCGTTACCATCGCCTACACGAGCCGCGACCCACCACGCAGAGGACACGTGACCATGAAACCGCTGAATTGGATCGGTATCGCCCTGATGAGCCTCATACCGCTGACGGCCGTGGCCCAGTCCGACGACGGAGACAAAGAGAACGCCGAGGAGGCGTCAGCGGTGGAGGTCAAGAACACGAAAATGGCCCGCTACTGCAACAAGAAAGCCGTCGAGACCGCCATCGACGAGGGGATCAGCGAATTCCGGGCCTGCTACGACGAACTGAAGGCGTCGAAGCCCGAGGCCTCGGGCGAAGCTCATATCCACTGGAAAATCTTCCTGAACGGCGACATCAAGACCCCGAAGGTTAAAGAGTCGAGCCTGGGATCCGACGACTTTAAGACCTGTCTGGTCGACGTCGTAAAAGAGTGGGACTTCGAGATGACCGGCGGCGGGCTCTGTATGGTGGATGTCACCCTGACCTTCGGGAAGTGACCCGTGAGGACGCGACTCTCTTTTGTAATCATCCCGACGGTGCTGTTCGGGCTGGTCGGCCACGCCGCCGCCCAGCATACGCCCGATGCCGAACCCACCGTCGCGGCGGACCGTCCCCACGTGGTCGACACGGCACGCGTCGTGCCCGAAGGTCACGCCCAACTCGAGGGTGGAACCCGCGTCGATTTCTTCGACCGTTCGAGTTGGAGCGGGTTTGCGTTGCTCGGCCGCTTCGGTTTCGCCTCGAACGTCGAACTTCGGATGGAGGCCGACGCCTTTCATCTGTCGGGTCTTCGTTCTTCGACCGAAACGAGTTTCTCGTATTTGAATCGGGCCAGAATCGGGGCGAAATTCGCCGCGGAGATCGTCGACGGCACCTACGTGTCGATGCGGCCGAACGTGACCCTGTTTCCCGGCGCCGTCGGCGAGCCGCCGGATGTAGCCGTGGGGCTCAGAAGCGCCGTCGAGACGCTGTTTACAGATACCCTGCGATTTGTCGCCAACTTGGGGATATCGAATGACCCGTCGCCGGGGGTGCGGCGCACGAGCTTGATGGGTGGAGCGATGCTCGGAATCGCATTCAGCCCGGTGGTCGAGACCTTCGTGGAGGCCTCGATCGACGCGCCCCTGCAGGAGTTCTCGGCCGGCTACCTTCTGGCCGCCGACGTGGGTATCATGATCACGCCCATTGAACGGCTGCAGATCGACGCATTCGTGGGGACGGATGCGACGCGGTTGGATGGGGTGTTTGGAGGGATAGGCGCGGCGTACTTGTTTTAGCCGCGGATCACGTCTGCACGTCGCGCGTACGACGTAGGACGTACGACGTCTCGCGCGTAGCGACGGTGCCGCGTGATAGCCCCCGGCGGATGCCGGGGGCTCGGTAGTTTAGTCGGAGAGCTTCTTCTTCATGATGTTGATGAGCCCACCTTCGAGGACCATCTGAACCTGACGGTCCGACAGGGTGTGCTCGGTGGTGAAGGTCTGATCCTTCGTGTTGTTGATGACCTCCACCTCGTGGCCAGCCTGAATCTGCTCGCGCATGTTTTCGATCTTCAGGTCGTCGCCTTGATCGATGGCCTCGTAGTCGGCGTCGGAGATGAACTCCAGGGGAAGGACGCCGAAGTTGGCCAGGTTTTGCCAGTGGATACGCGCGTAGCTCTTGGCGATGGCGAACCGCAGGCCCAGGTAGCGCGGCGCCAGGGCGGCGTGCTCGCGGCTGGAGCCCTGGCCGTAGTTGGTGCCGGCGACCAGCGTGTGTCCGCCGTAGCTGCGCTGACGGAGCGCCCGGTCGTGGTAGGTGTCATCGACCACGTCGAGGGTGAACTTGCTGATCTCCTCGATGTTCGAGCGGTACGGCAGCACCTCGGCACCGGCGCGCAGGATCTCATCGGTGGAGATGTCGTCGCCCATCTTCAGCAGGACCTCACAGTCGAACTCGCTGGGGGCCGGGTCGAAGGCGGGCACCTTCGTGATGTTGGGGCCCTTCTCGAGTTCCAAGTCTTTGGCCTCTTCGGCGGACGGCGGATCGACGAGCATCTCCTCGTTGATGATGATGTCGTCGGGCTCACGCGCCGCCTTACCCGGGTAGCTCATGTCGAGTTTGTCCTCCAGATCCCGCGGGTCGGTGATCTCGCCGGTCAGGGCGGATGCGGCCGCCGTCTCCGGGCTAACCAGGTGGACCATATCCTCTTCGGTCCCCGAGCGGTCCGGGAAGTTTCTGGGAACGGTTCGCAGGCTGATCTCGTTTTTGGCGGGCGCCTGTCCCATGCCGATGCAGCCATTGCAGCCGGCCTGGTGGATGCGGGCGCCGGACTGGATGAGATTCAGAAGGTGACCGTCGCGGGTCAGGTTCTGAAGCACCTGGCGCGAGGTCGGATTGACGTCCAACGACACGCGATCGTGGGCCTGGTGGTCTCCCAGAATCTCGGAGACGATGGCGAAGTCGCGGTAGCCAGGATTGGCCGACGATCCGACGTAGGACTGGTAGATCGGCTTGCCCTCGATCTCGCGGACGGGCACGACGTTGCCCGGGCTGGTCGGCTTGGCGACCAGCGGGACGATCTCGGAGAGATCGATCTCTTCGTAGTGGTCGTAGTCGGCGTCGTCGTCGGCGCGCAGCTCTCGCCAATCGTCGGGGCGTTGCTGGCGCTCGAAGAAGCCTTTGACCATGTCGTCGGAGGGAAAGACCGTGGAGGTCGCACCCAGCTCCGTGCCCATGTTCGCCATCACGTGGCGATCCATGACCGACAGGTTGTCCAGTCCGGGACCGTAGTACTCGATGACGCGATTGACCGCGCCGTCGACGTCGTGGCGCCGGAGCATCTCGAGGATCACGTCCTTGGCGCTGCACCAGTCGGGCAGCTCGCCGGTCAATTTGACGCCCCAGACCTCCGGCTTTTTGATCGACAGCGGTTCGCCGGCCATCGCCAGGGCGACGTCCATGCCGCCCGAGCCGATTGCCAGCATGCCGATGGCACCAGCAGCCGGTGTGTGGCTGTCGGAGCCGACCATCGTCTTGCCGGGCACGCCGAAGCGTTCCTGGTGGACGGGGTGGCTGACGCCGTTGCCGGGTCGGCTGAAGTGGACGCCAAACTTTCGTGAGGCGCTGCGCAGAAACAGGTGGTCGTCGGGGTTCTTGTTGTCCTCCTGAATCAGGTTGTGGTCGACGTACTGTGCCGACAGATCGGTCTTGACCCGGTCGAGGTTCATCGCCTCGAGTTCCAGCATCACCAACGTGCCGGTGGCGTCCTGGGTCAGCGTTTGGTCCATCCGAAGCTGGATCTCGTCTCCAGCTTCGTAGTCTTCGACAGACCCGTCGATGAGATGATCGTCGATCAGCTTCTCGGAGACGTTGTAGCCCATGGAGCAGTCCTCAATGTCGATGCAAATTCATACAACGTAGAGTTCTTCGATGGCGTGGCTCCCCCCGGGGATGTCGGCCGGCTCAGCCTTCGTACTTGACCGAGCAGCCGTACGGTTTCGTCGTCTTGTTCGGGACGTCTTCGCCATTCTTGATGGCCTGGGCCGCCTGTTTGACGTAGTTGGTCGGCGAGTCCTTTTTGCCCATCGGTGAATCATCGATGGCACCCTGATAGCGAAGCACGCCCTCTTTGTCGATCACGTACATGTGGGGCGTCGTCTTGGCTTCGTAAAGCTTACCGACGTCGCCGGAGGGGTTTTGCAGGACCGGGTGGTCGAACCCGTGTTTTTCGCGCCAGGACTTGGAGTGTTTCGGTTTGACGAAGTTCGACGAGTCGATGGCCAGCCAGACGACGTCTTCGCCGATGGCTTTGTGCGTCTTGGACATCGTATTGGCCTTGTAGTGGCGCTGTACGTAGGGGCACTCGGGGTTGGTCCACTCGAGTACCACCATCTTGCCCTTGTAGTCGGACAGGGTGTGCTCTTTGCCCGTGGCATCGGTCAGCGTGAAGTCCGGGGCCGGTTTACCGACGGTTGCGGTCTTGGGCGACTTACCCTTCTTCGAGTCGTCGGCCTTGCCGGTGTTGTCGGTCTTGTCGGCCTTCTTTTGGCCCTTGTCTTTGGCCACTTCCTCGGCTTTGTCCCTGGCGGAGGCGCCGGCTTTGGAGCCTTCCTCCTGGGAGGCCTTCTGGGCGGATTCGGCTTCGACCGCCTCGGCGCTCTTGTTCGAGGAGTCGCTCTCGCAGGCGGGGAACGCCAGCAGACCGAGGGCCGCTATGGCGGTCAAACAGGTCGTCTTCATGTTCATCATGGTTGTCCTCTGGGGGTTGGGTCGAGAAGTACTCGTTAGTTCAATGCGTTGTCGGAGGCGTCTCGGACGGCCGTTGCCACGAGCTGCGGGGTCAATACCTCGGGCAGCACCCGTGGGTCGTCGGGCCGGCCGGGAGTGTACATCAGGTACATCGGCACCCCGGCCTTACCAAACGATGCGAGTTTTTTGCGAATTGTCTCGTCGCCGTCGGTCCAATCGGCCTTCAGCGTGGCGACGTCGTGGTCCCTGAATGCCGAAACGACCGTGTCGGTGCTCAGCACCGTCCGTTCGTTGACCTTGCAGGTGATGCACCAATCGGCCGTGAAGTCGACGAAGACGGGTCGTCCCTCTTCGAGGTGGGACTGGACCGCTTCGTCGGACCATGTGGACCAATCGATGCGCCCGGCCGATGCGTCGGCCTCCCGGGGCGCGCGCGACGAGGATTCGATATTAAGGGTGGGCACGCCGACGCCGACGACAAGGGCGGCAGCCGTCAGGGTGCCGATCCAGCGGGCCCCTCGAGAGCGCGTCTGGACGACTCCAATAAGCCAGCCCGCCAGGGCGACGACGCCCAGAAAGATCAGGACCTGGCCCATGGCATCGACCCCGGCCGACCGTCCCACGATCCAGGTCAGCCAGATCGCAGCGCCGACGAGGGTGAAGCCGAGTACGTGTTTTAAGTGCTCCATCCAGGGACCCGGCTTCGGCAGGATCTTCGACCAACCGGGGACCAGGGTCAGCACCACGAACGGCAGCGCCAGTCCGAAGCCGAGGGCGGCGAAAATCGTCACGATGATCAACGGGCCGCTGGCCAGGGCGAACCCGACAGCCGTTCCCAGAAACGGCGCCGAGCACGGCGTGGCCAGCACGACCGCCAGGATCCCTTCGCCGAAGCTGCGCGACAGACCGCTTCGCTCTTCGGTGGCGTCGGCGAGTTCCGCCGGACTGACGTTGACCTCGAAGACGCCGAAGAGATTCAGCGCGAACAGCACCAGAAATCCCGACAGGACTGCGGGAAAGACCGGGTTCTGGAACTGAAAGCCCCATCCGACTTCGGTTCCGACGGCGCGAAGACCCAGGACGACGGCGGCCAGGACCAGCATCGAGCCGACGATGCCGCCGGTGTAGGCCGCGCCGTGTGCCATGACATGTCGGCGGTCTTCGTGCACGAGTTGGGTAAACGCCGAGACTTTCAGCGCCAGCACCGGAAAGACGCAGGGCATCAAGTTCAGAATCAACCCGCCCAGCAGGGCAAACAAGAGCGCCTGTGCGAATCCGATAGGTTTCGAACGATTCGACTGCGACGAGGCGGACGCCGACTCGGAGGGCGCCGAGGCGGGCGGCTGCGATCCGTCGGCTGCGCCGCCGACATCCAGCAGGGGATCGGTGATCGATTCGGTCGAGGCGTCGGACTCGGCTCGCGGAATGGGCGCGTCGATGAGGATGGCGGTGCGCCGGCCGTCGTCGTTTTCAAGGTGGATGACCCCGGAGAATCGCTCATCACTCTTCGGGGCGTTGGGACTCGCCTGACTGTCGAGCCGAATGACCTGGCCGGCCGGCGCCTTGGGGTGGTCGGTCACCTGGGCGGTCTTGAAATCGACCTGAGCGGTGGTGTCGGGGATCAGCGCCCAGCGCTCGGCCTCGCGCACGACTCGCCAGGATCCGCAGGATTGAGGGCCCTCGGCACAGGTATTCAGACCGACTGCGGTCCGGAAGGTGTCGCCGGGGCGAATGGGTCGTTGGCTGTAGACGACCTCGGCGGCGATGCCGAGATCCTTGGGCTCGACCGGCACCCGAGAGCCGAATTCGTCGAAATACCGCTGCGCCAGCGTCGGCTCTCGACCGTCGGCGTCGGCCTCGCCGGTCGGCACCGTGCGCGTCAGCGTGGCCGATCCCGGGATGCAGTCGATCTTGCAGGCCAGGTAACTGACGTCAGCCGTCAGGGTCACCGACTCGGCGGCGTTTTCGACAGTGGCCTCGCTGAAGAGGACGACCTCCCGGGCGTAGCCGAACGTCGAGATCTCTCCGCGTCCCTGTTCGTAGACGTGCGGCGCCGGCCACTGGAGATCTCCGAATCGAAGCCCCGGTGCGCTCCAGTCGATGCGGGTGGCCATCCCGGCGTCGCCGGAGTTGCGCCAGTAGATGTGCCAGTCGGGATCGATCTCGAAGTGAACCCCGACGCGCAGAGAGTCGCCCTCGGAGAGGGCCTCGTCGGCGTCGGTGATCAGTCGGGCCACGACCCGCGGGTTCCCTTCTTCGACGGCGCCGCCAGCCCGCGCCGACTCGGGTACGTCGGGGACGGCCTCGATGCCGTCGGGCCGATGTTTATCGGCAGCCCGTGCCTCTCCAGCCAACAGGGTGGCTGGGATCAAAAAGACGAGAGCGAGGCCCGTGGCACAGAGGCGCCGCAGGTTGGGGTGAACCGTCTCGGGCATAATGTGCAATACCGGGGGTTGGGGTGGTTCGGACCGATCTGGTCGATCAAAGGGTAAGGACGCCAGCCCTTTCACCAAGCACCCGCAACGATTAGATTCATAGGCAGGGATGATCGATTCGGAGTTCCTTCCGTACCAGCACCCGGGCGCAAGACATGGATGACAATGATGAAGAACCGACCGGGGATACCCGGACCGAAGAACAACTGCAGGCCGAGCTACAGGAGGCGGTGAAGTCGGGCAGAGTCGTTCTGTGGGTGCACTTCTCGCTGAATATCGCCGTATTCGTACTGGCGATCTGGTTGCTGCTGAGCATGGTGGGACTGCTGCCGGCCGCCGATACGTTGCTGTACGTCTGGTTTGGCATGGTGGCCGGGGTCTTTGCCCTCCAGCTTCACCCGGACATCAAACGGGTCAAGCGCATCCGAAAAGACCTGGATAGTTGAGATTTAGAATCGGTATCGCACGCCCGCGGTGACCGTCAGCGGGTAGCCCAGCGGCCGCCCGGAAAACGGGATGAAGTAATACGAGATACTCGCCCCCGCCGACAGCGAGAGCGTGTCGTACAGGCGAAACCGGACCCGTGGATGGGCGTTGACCCCGAGCATGAAGTCGAGTTCTTCGAACGTGCGACGATCCGAAGGGTCCGGACAACCCAGCGGTACGTCGTTGAGGTCGGTACACAGGACGATCGAACCGATGTGGGAGGCCTCGACGGCGAAGTCGACGCCTACATTGAACCGCCCGAGCTGAAAGCCGAGGGTCGGCCCGAAAAAGACCCGAAGCGTCGAGAAGTCCTCGGTCAAAACGCCGTTGTAGTCGCGTATCGAATTGACGACCTGTGCGCCCAGTCCCAGGCCGACTTCGTCGGTCAACGACATCTCTGCGCCCACCTCGAGCCCGATGTTTGCAAAGGGACTCTCCAGCGGCTCGGGGAACTTCAGCCAGCTCATGTAGGCGAAGTCGACGTGCATCGAGAAGGGGCTTTCGCCGCCGGAGTTGACCAGATTCGAGCGGTTCGGATCGGCCGGTGAGTAGATGCAGGTGGCGACGCGGCTCATCAGCCGGTTGCCGACCTGGCGCAGGTGTCGGCCGCTTGCTGCACCGTCGATGGCGACCCGAAAGGGCTCGATGAATCCCTTTTGGCGGCTCGAATAGACTCGGAGCGTGATCTCCAAGCCGTCGTCCGCGGGGAGTGCGTGCCCAAAGACCACCAGTTCGGCGCCTGCGAGGTTCGCGATGCGCCGCGCCCGGGAGGGTGCGGGCCCCTCGTCGCGCAGTTCGGCGATGACGTCGCGCCGCGCCGACCGATAGAAATTGACGATGTCGTCGGGATAATAACCGCGGCGGAGGACCCGGGTCGGGTCGAGTCGGATCATCCGCTTCATCAGTACCAGCGATCGCGCGGCGTTCGTCTCTTCGGCCAGGTAACTCAACGACAGATACATCGATACCTCGGCCACCCGTTTGGGGGCGACCAACTGGTAGTCGACGTCGTCGAAGCGCTCGATGGCCTTTTCGAGCTGGTCGATCGCCTTGGCGGTATTCAGCCGTTTGTAGCTCTCGATCCCCAGTTGCGCCCATTGTTGGGCGACTTCGAGCCGGTCGTCGTATAGAGGGCGCTCTTCGACGCGCCGCCGAAGTTCGCGCGGGGACACCGAGGTAAATGTCCGAGGGTGATTGGCCGCGAGTCTGGCCGCTCCCGCGTACAGCCCACGGTCGCTGGACGTGGGCCGGGTCGACTCCGACTCCGAAGGGACTTCCCGGCGGAAGGTCTGAAACGAGGTCGGGACGACTACTACGGATGCAGGGCGGCCGTCGGCGATCGGCCGGTCTTCGGTGGAGCTGGACTGTGCGGCGGCCCCGGCGGGCGACACCACCACCAGGAGGCCGGCGACCAGCATTCCGACGACCCCGCGGGTGATGTTCAGCAGGAATCCGGTTTTAACGTAGCCGTCCAAGGGGCGAGGGGTCCTTTATTCGTAGGGAAAGAGCCGCGGCAGCCGCGTTCGGCTCGAACCCAGAAACTCGTCGGTCACCCGCATCGGGATCGACCGGTCCGTGCCCGTCGATGGAAGGGTCATACGAAGGACCTCATCGCTCAAGAAATCGACATCGACGGTGACCAGGTAGAAGTGACTGTCGGCGGCGTAGGTCTCGGAGTCGAGCTGTTCGAGTCCCTCGATTCGGTCCAAAAGGGCCGGCTCCAGGTCGCGCACTTCATCCTGCACAAACAGGATGGCTCGACCCGTGCCGTTTGCATCCGAGGGTGCGTCGGGTCGGCGGCCGCGCTGCAGCGCGGCGGCGATGATCGGCTCTTGTTCGGTGTCCCACCGAAACTGCCCCTCACTCTGAGAGTCATCCACGACGACCAGATGGCCCAACGCATACTGCGTCTCGCCGCTGGGGACGAGAATCTTATCGGACGGCGCCGGTAGCGGAAGGCTCAAGACACCCTGCAGCGCGTTTTCGGCGTCCAGGAAACGGTCGGGACCCAATCGAGTCGTGGGTCCCTGGTCGTTGATGGCCGCATAGAAGGTCGAGTTCGATTCCGGGTCGGTGTACGACTCCACGCCAACCCACTGCACCGAGAAGACGGGGTTGTCGATCTCGTAGCTCGCCGAACTCGGCATGCGGTTGGGTTCGGACTGCGACAGATTGAAGGTCGGCCGGATCAGGTAATCTCCGATCGATTCGCAATCGGTCTCGGGCGGCTCCGAGGTCTGTTGCAGGGTCGTCGGTTCGATCACGGTCTCGCCGGTCGTGGTGTCGACGATCGAAATCTCCATCTCATCGCCATCGATCGTTCCGGTCAGCCGTCCCTCGGGAATCTGCGAGGATCGTTCGATGGGAAGTTGGAAGCTTCCATCCTCCTCGTCGAATTTACTGGAACGCGTCCAGGTACAAAAGACCTGCTCACCGTAGGGGTCGCCGTCGACGATATCGGGTTCAAAATACCGGATGATGGCCCGGGCGTATCCCCCGTATCGAAAGAGATCGACCTGGACCGATTGTTGAGTCGAGGTCGGGGCCGGCTGGCGCTCCACGTAGACCCCGGAGTGTTTGTCCTTGTACGTCGGACAACCCGGCGCCAGCCCACCGAGTATTAAACAGGTGGCGATGGCCAGCAGATGTGCTCCGGTTGTGGGCCGTTGAACCATCAGGACCGGCGCTTGGGTGAGACCGCGAGGGTAAGCCTTCAGAGTCGATAGAATACGCGGCTTTTCCCCTAAATAAAAGTTGGTTGGCAACCGAAGTGGTTGAAGACCGGTCCACCTTCGGGACCTGTATGGAGGGGTTTTACTCCACCCGGCTGGGAACGCGCGAGCCAGATCTGTTACAATCACGGCGCTTCGGGCCATTCTGGCACGTAGAGAGGTGTGGCAGGATTCTTGCTTCTCTATTCGGGCCGAAGTTTCCCTGTGCAAACGGTCGTACCTGATGGACCGCACCACTTATATATCGGGGTGGGCTTTCGTTGTCGGAGTCACCTGCCTGCTTGTGGCCTCCGTCGGTTGCGGTGGAGCCGCGGACAACGGGAATCTTCGAAACGAAACACTGACCGAGCGCGAAAAGGCGATGCTCGAGGCGCGGACCGCTCTGGGCAGCCACAGGATCGGCGATGCTCGGGCGAGGTACGACGAGATCCTGTCGGAGAACCCCGAGTTCGGCGCAGCCGCGGCCGGCCGAGCCGTGACTCGCGCCCTGCTGGTTCCGAATTCCGCGCCGTTCTCGTCGATTGTTCAAGATTCGCTGGGCGGTGATTCGGATCTCGATGCCGTCGAAGCCCTCTACGCCGACAAGGGCTATCTGTACTGGCTGAGTCGAGGGGCGACCTGGGAGGGTGGCGGACAGTTTGCCGGCATCAAGCACCTGCTCGCAAATCGGCTGCCCTGGCCGGAGAGTCGCCTGGACACCCTGTCGACGTTTACGGCGGAGTTGACTCGTTCGGTCGACCAATCGCGAGAGTCGCTCCTGGCGCTGACCGAAGAACTCGCCGCCATCGAAGCCGATATCGATCGGGCGCTTGCCGACGATGACTTCGAGAAGTTTACGATCCCGGCCGCTGTCTTTCAGGACTCGAGTTTGACCGTGGTCATGGGACCGTCGGAGTTGGCGCTTTTAGGCGGGGTATCGGCCGGCCTTCGGGCCGTCATTCACGCGGCCCTCGCCTACCAGCACGACTGGACGCTCGAGCGCGCCTTCGGCCCTCACTGGAGCGAAGAAGTCGAGCGGGTCAGCGAGGAGCGCGTCCACTGGAAAGAGTGGGACTTCACCCTGGACTACCTGGATGAAAATCTATTTCGCAGCCCCTCCGAGCAGGCGGGCGATCGTGGGCTCGACGCCAAGAGGGCGCTCGACGACGCCCTCGGTTACGTCGGTTTGATGTTCGAGAAGGGGCTGGCGAGCAATGCCGAGGCCGGGAGCCTGGAATGGCAACGCGTCGACCGATCATACGCCCAGAAGTGGAAGGCGTTCGTGGCTGCGCTGCAACTGACGTTGAATACCCGCACCGAACTCCCGACGACGGATCCAGCGGTGTCGGCGAACTTCAGCGAATGGTTTCGGAATCCACGGGTGCTCGACCCCGATCTCGATTGGCTGACCTGGGAGGAGGTCGAAGTCGATACGGGACGCGAAGGCGTCACCGAGATCGACATCGCTTGGTCGCTGAATGACCGGGCCATCCAGACGGTCTTCGTAGAGGGATACTTCGAGCCGCCCTTTTCGGTCCCGGAGGGCACGGAGCCGGAACTGACGCTGACCGGCGAGTCCTTCGAGACGTTCCGGACCAACCTGTGGGGCGAGCTCCGGAGTCGATTCGAGGAAGCCTACCTGATCCGGGAGTAGGTCCGGCCGCGGGGGCTTCGTCAGAACGGATATTTCTCCGCATCGACGACGGCCTCGGCGATGATCCGTTCCAGACCGATCTGGTCGACACGAGGCCGGAAGCTGAGCTGGTCGAGCGCTTCGAAGTGAGAGTTCAGCTTGTCGGCATCGTCGGCGGCCAGATGTGACAGGAGCGTCTCCGACAGATCGCGGATGGCATTGAAGGCACGCGTCGCCTTGAGTCGCGTGGCGGCGCGATGGATTCGCGTCTCGTCGAAGCCCTCGTCGCGAATGGCTTGTAGGGTTCGGTTGATGGTCGAATCCATCACGTAGAGTTCGATAAGCAGGTCCGCCAGATTCAGCAGAATCTCCTGCTGCTCTCTCAGGTTTGCCATGTGCTTTTGGATCGCCTGATTGGCGGTGTAGACCACCATCATCTTACCGCGCGTGCACAGGTATTGCTCGAACGAGAGTTCGGGATCGTCGTCCTGGCCCGGGGGCGTCGGCCGAGAGGACTCGCCCAGGGCGGCCTCGACGTCCTCGATGAGCTCGAAGAGTTTGATCTCGCCCTTCATCGTGCGTTTGAGAATCAGCCCGGGGATCAGCATGCGGTTGATCTCGTTGGTCCCCTCGTAGATGCGGCTGATGCGAGAGTCGCGGTAGGCCCTCTCGACTTCGTATTCCGAGGAGTAGCCGTACCCGCCGTGGATCTGGACCCCGTGGTCGGCGACATCGTTGGCCACCTCGGAGCCGTACACCTTGATAATCGAGTCTTCGACGGCGAATTCTTCGATCGCCTCCAGGATCTTTTTGGGATCATCGGCGGCCGTCCCCTCGATCTTCGAGAGGGTCTGGTCCATGTAGCCGGCCACCCGGTAGCACGACGACTCGAGGGCGTAGAGTTCGGTGGCCATGTCGGCGAACTTCGAGCGGATCGCGCCGAAATCCGAGATCGGCTGGTCGAACTGCTCGCGGTCCTTGGCGTATTTGACCGAAAGCTCGAGGACTCGCTTGGCCCCGCCCAGCGACCCGACACCCAGCTTAAAACGCCCGATGTTCAGGATGTTGAAGGCGATCTTGTGGCCCTTGCCGATCTCGCCGAGGATATTTTCCTTGGGGACTTTGACCTGGTCGAAGTTGACCTGACGGGTCGACGAGCCGTGCTGGCCCATCTTGTGCTCTTCGGGGCCCAGCGAGACGCCGTCGCGGTCGGCCTCCACCAGAAAGGCCGTGAATTTGTCGCCCTCGACCTGGCAAAACACCGTAAACAGATCGGCGAACCCGGCGTTGGTGATCCACATCTTCGTGCCGGTGATCTCGTAGGCTTCGCCGCCGTCGACGGGTTCGGCCTTCGTCTTGGCCGCCAACGCGTCCGACCCGCTACCTGGCTCGGTCAGGGCATAGGCGCCGATCGTTTCGGCCGATCCCAGTTTTGGAAGCCATTTTTGTTTCTGCTCTTCGGTGCCGAAGTAGATGATCGGCTCCATGCCGATGCCGGTCTGAGCGCCGTAGGTCGCCGAGAACCCGGCATACTTCGAGATCTCCTCCATCACCAGCATGGTCGTGGTCTTGTCGACCCCGAGGCCGCCGTACTCTTCGGGGATGCCGATACGCACAAGCCCCAGTTCCGCGGCCTTGTCCAGGACCTCGATCATCTGGTCGAAGTCCTTCTCCTCGAGGTCGTCGATCCGCGGATAGACCTCCTTGTTCATGAAGTCCCTCACCGTGGAGGCAAACATCTGCTGCTCCTCGGTGAATTGCTCCGGGGTCTGGATCTCTTCTGATCCGACTTTGCGGGTCAGGAATCCGACGCCGGTCGGCGTGGTCTCGGGTGTATCTTGCATGGTCTTCTCCGACGGACTGAATGACGGCTCACTCACCGAGCCTGTCTTTCGTACCAATGGTACGCACAGTCGATAAGGCCGTCAATTCAGCACTGGATAATGCCGGAGAAAGTGTTTGGGCGGGACGTTACTCGGAGCTGGACTCGTCGGCCTGCTCGGTGTCGTCGCTGTCTTCGGTGTTCTGCTCTTCGGTCTCTTGCTGGTCGTCCTGCTCTTCGTCGCGTTTAGGATCGCGAAGAATACCGTGCATGCGTGGTTTGCCCGGCGGTCGGTAAAACGGTGAAAGCATGTCAATCCTCCCAAAAAAGAATTCGGAAATGCAGCTTCTTCCTGGAACCGCACCCGGTTCGACTCGTATGGTTGACACCCTGTTATCACATTCTCGCAACAGATCCAGAGTCTTTCTTGGATTGTCCGAAAGGGATTCAATCCTATGGCGATCAATGACCCGGGAGGCGGCTCGATGCCCCGCATCGCGCTCAGAATACCCGGCTTTCCGGTCTTGCGTCTGTCTGTGTATCGACTAATCTCCCGCGTGGTACCCACACGTTGCCTCCCGAGCGCCGAGCATGCCCATGTCTCCAGACTATAGACCCCCTCAGGTGCCCCCCGTCGATCAGGTGGGCGTCGAGGAACGAGCCGCCAAGTTCGCGGCGCGCAGCATCAAACGTGAAAGCAAGGTTTCAGGCCTGGAGCGGATCGTCTCGATGATCGATCTGACGACCCTGGAGGGCAACGACACCCCCGGAAAGGTCCGCATGCTGTGCCGCAAGGCTCGCCGGCCGCTGGGTGAACGCGACTGCCCCTCGGTGGCGGCCATCTGCGTCTACCCGAGCATGGTGCCCGTCGCCCGCGAGGCCCTCGAGGGAACCGACATCCACATCGCCTCGGTGGCCAGCTACTTTCCGAGCGGCCAGGCGAGTCTGGATGAACGCACCGACGACATCGAGGACGCCGTAAGCGCCGGTGCCGACGAGATAGACATCGTCATCAACCGCGGCGCCTTTCTGTCGGGCGACTACGAGCGCGTCCACGACGAGATTGTCGCCTTTAAGAAGGCCGCCGGTGATGCCCACCTGAAGGTCATCCTGGAGACCGGCGAGCTCGAGACCTTCGACAACGTGCGCCTGGCCAGCCAGATCGCCATCGAGGCCGGCGCCGATTTCATCAAGACCTCGACCGGCAAGATCAAACCGGCGGCGACGATGCCCGTGGTCCTGGTCATGCTGCAGACCATCCGTGACCACTATCTGAAGACCGGCGAGCGCATCGGCATGAAGCCCGCCGGCGGCATCCGGACGGCCAAGGGCGCGCTGAAGTACCTGGCGATGGTCAAAGAGACCGTCGGCGACCCGTGGCTGAGCCCCGATCTGTTTCGGTTCGGCGCCTCGTCGCTGCTCAACGACGTGTTGATGCAGCTCGAAAAGCAGCGCACCGGCCGCTACCACTCCGAACGTTACCTGAGTATCTCCTGACGCCCCGGACCCATGAACGATATCCCCAAACCCCGTGAACAGCTCTTCGGCGACCTGTGGGAGTACTCCACGGCGCCGCAGGGCTCCGAATTCGTTCAGTATCGAGACGAGTACGGCCACTTCATCGATGGCGAATTCGTCGACTCCGAGGAGTGGTTCGACTCGACGAACCCGGCCACCGAAGAGACGCTGGCGCGCTTCGGCGTCGCCGGCGAAGAGACCGTCGACGAGGCCGTGAGTGCCGCCCGCCGGGCCTTCGAGGGCCCCTGGGGGTCGATGGCTGCCTCCGAGCGCGCCAAATACATCTTTCGGATCGGGCGCATGATCAAGGAGAAGGCCCGGGAGTTCGCCGTCCTCGAGACGATGGACGGCGGCAAGCCGATCCGCGAGTCGCGCGACGTCGACATCCCGCTGGTGGCCGCCCACTTCTTCCACTACGCCGGCTGGGCCGACAAACTCGAGTACGCCTTCCCCGGCGTCGACGACCCCGAACCGGTGGGCGTCTGCGGGCAGGTCATCCCCTGGAACTTCCCGCTCCTGATGCTGGCCTGGAAGGTCGCGCCGGCGCTTGCCTGCGGGAACACCGTGGTGCTGAAGCCCGCCGAGACGACGCCGCTGACCGCCATGAAGTTCGCCGAACTCCTGCAGGAGGCCGGCCTGCCCGACGGCGTGGTCAACTTCGTCAATGGCGCCGGCGACACCGGCTCCACGCTGGTTGGCCACCCCGACGTCGACAAGGTCGCGTTTACCGGCTCGACCGAGGTCGGCAAGATCATCCAGAAGACCGTCGCCGGCACCGACACCAAGCTGACCCTGGAGCTGGGCGGCAAGGGTTCGAACATCGTCTTCGAGGACGCCGCCATCGACCAGGCCATCGAGGGCATCGTCGACGGCATCTTCTTTAACCAGGGCCACGTCTGCTGCGCCGGCAGCCGGTTGCTCGTCGAGGAGAGCATCCACGACGAGGTCGTCTCCAAGCTGCGCCACCGCATGTCGACCCTGCGCGTGGGCGACCCGCTGGACAAAAACACCGACGTCGGCGCCATCAACTCCGAACAACAACTCGACAAGATCACGCGGCTGGTGGGCGTCGGCCAGGACGAAGGCTGCGATATCCATCAGATCGACTGCGACCTGCCCGAGACCGGCTACTACTTCCGGCCGACCATCTTCACCGGGGTCACGCCGTCGCACCGGATCGCCCAGGAGGAGATCTTCGGGCCCGTGCTGTCGGTGATGACCTTCCGCACGCCCTCGGAGGCCGTCGAGAAGGCCAACAACACGCCCTACGGGCTGGCCTGCGGCATCTGGTCTGACAAGGGCAGCAAGCTCTTCGACGTGGCCGGACGGCTCGACTGCGGCGTCGTCTGGGGAAACACCTACAATCAGTTCGACCCGGCATCACCGTTTGGCGGCTACAAAGAGAGCGGCTTCGGCCGCGAAGGCGGCCGCCAGGGACTGCTCGATTACATGAAACACTCCTAGAACAAGGACGCACCCCGGCATGGCTTCCACATCCGACAGGCTTTCGGTCTACAAGACCTACAAGCTCTATATGGACGGTGGCTTCCCGCGGACCGAGAGCGGGCGTCACCTCAAGATTCAAGACGACCAGGGGCAATTCGTGGCCAATATCTGTCACGCCTCCCGCAAAGATCTGCGCGACGCCGTCGTTGCCGCTCGCGAGGCCCTGGACGGCTGGAGCGGCCGCACCGCCTTCAATCGCGGCCAGATCCTCCACCGCATGGCCGAGATGCTCGAGGGCCGGCGCGCCGACTTCATCGACATGCTGACCGAACAGGCCGGCTACGACGAAAACGACGCCGTCGCCGAGGTCAACTGCGCCGTCGACCGGCTGATCTGGTACGCCGGCTGGACCGACAAATTCGAGCAGGTCTTCGGCTCGACCAATCCCGTCGCCTCCAAGCACTTCAACTTCACCCTGCCGGAACCGACGGGCGTGGTCACCATCTTCACCCCGCGCAACGCCCCGCTTCTGGGCTTCGTCTCGACCGTCTTGCCCGTCATCCTGTCGGGCAACACGACCATCGCCGTCGTCGACAACCCCGCGCCCCAGGTAGCCATGGAGTTCGCCGAGGTCCTCAACAACAGCGACCTCCCCGGCGGCGTCATCAACATCCTGACCGGCGTACGCGAGGAACTCCTCGTCCACGCCGGCGGCCACAAGGACATCGACGGCATCCTCAGCGTCGGCCCCGACTCCGAAGAGCGCGAAACCCTCGGCCTGGAGGGCGCCGACAGCGTCAAACGCGTCGAATTCCTGGAGGGCCACGACGACTGGACGTCGGATGAGGCTCAGAGTCCGTACAGGATTCTGCCGTTCGTGGAGTTTAAGACGAACTGGCATCCTGTCGGGCGTTGAACCCGATTTGCGTCGGATGCCTCTACTGCGGCGCATCAGCACCGAGATCCCTTGTTCTCGCTGCTCGACGATGCGCTGCATCGCCTGCGCGGCGTGAACGGCGGCCTTTCGGCGCTGATTTTGCCTCGTGACGAGGCATCACTCCGAAATCGGGTTCAACACCCGGTCTGTTTCTCTTTATTGTTCGTTCGCTGGCAGGCGGCGGTCGCGCTGGGCTCCCTGTCGGTCGGCGACGAGGCTTGAATTTCGTGCTTGAGACACCCCCGGGCTCCCTTTCGGTCGCAACGGGGTGATCGATACGCGGCTCCGCCGCGCGCCGACTGGCGATTTTGGCGAGATCCCCTCCTTCAGCGGAGCAATCAATTGCGTGCTTGCGGCTAGCGGCGAGCACGGTCTGGGTAGGCAGCTGAACTGCGTGCTAGCGAGCGTTGGTGGGCGGCTCGTGTCGTGCTTGCGAGCTTACGCAGGCCGGCGGCCCTCGTGCTCGTGCCGGTGACTGCGCTGCCAACGGGGAACTGTCGGAGATCTGCGACTGCAGTGCCTAGTCCGCGGCGGCGCGCCATCGCCTCTAAACAATCGGCGCGACACGCCGCGTGATCGCCCGGTTCGATGCGCCGCGTCCCGCGGCGCGAGACCGGGACGTCGATCGCACGAATCAGAACCCCAGCCCATCCCTCACGGAGATCCCGCTACCCTGTAGATAGCCCCTTCCTCCGCAAAATCCAGATCCGTGTCATCGGCGAGATCCAGCAGCTCGTCGGGCAGGTGAGCGAGCCTCATCCGCTGCTTGATCTCCGGGTCCAGTCCCTCCAGCGCCTGAAGCGGTGTATGTCCGGGGCCGAGGCTCGTTTCGTGGAGGATGGCGTCGGCTTTAGCCAGCCAGTCGATCAGGTCGGGATCGAAGGCCGTATCACAGGAGTAACCCAGGCTGGCGTCGCCGTCGTTGACCCGCATGGCCATCGTGGTGATGTGGTGAATCGTCTTGCGGGTTTCGATCTCGAAAGGGCCAATTTCGACGGGAGTTTCCCAGGGAATGGGGTGCAGCTCGTAGTAATCTTCGGGATACAAACTCTCGTGGCGCTCGCCGTTCCAGCTCTGGCCGAGGGATACCTCGAGGCGCCGGTCCCACAGGTGGTCGGCCGCCTGGGGATGCATGTACAGATCCAGCGGTTCGCCGACGATGTAGCGTCGGTACGCCAGGAGCATCTCCAGCCCGTTGACGTGGTCGCCGTGCAGGTGAGTGATCACCAGCCCGTCGAGCGAGTCGACATCCAGCGGCAGCCCGTCGGCATTCTCGAAGCCGTTTGCGCGCAGCGCGCGCCGGTAGCTGTCCGGGCAGTCGACGCCCAGAAGGTAGTCGTCCTTCTGAAGCAGAAAATGGGTGCCCCAGCTTTCGACGGCGAAGGCGTTGCCCACGCCGTTCATCAACATGTCGAAGGCCATCTCGATGTCCTCTCGTCGAGTCTCTCTGTTCAACCTTTAACTAATACTAAAGCCCGCTGACGTCGAGTGATTTGGTCATCCCCGAACCTTGCGAGCGGCGGGGGGCGTGGCTATGGTCCGGCGCTGCGACCGAATTTCCTACGCTTTGGCCCGCAACATGAGTCTGCAGTTGACATTCTTGGGGACCGGCAGCGGCAAGCCGATGCCGCACCGGAACGTCTCGTCGTTCACGCTGTTTCGCGACGGCGAACTCTTTATGTTCGACTGCGGCGAAGCGACCCAGATCCAGTTGTCGAAGTCGGCGATGAAGCCCGGGGCGTTGGAAGCGATCTTCATCACGCACTTCCATGGGGATCACGTCAACGGCCTGCCCGGGTTGATCGGCTCGCTGACGTTGAATCAGCGCGAGCGGCCGCTGGATTTGATCGGGCCCAGCGGCATGAAAGAGTGGTTCGCCAAGCTCAGGCAGCTCAGCATTCTGTGGCCGAGTTTCCCGGTCCGGATCCACGAGGTCGACGGCCCGGGGCCGGTCTACGAGCACGACAACTTTACCGTGACGGCTCGGCCGCTGAAGCACCGGATCGAGACCTGGGGGTATCGACTGGTCGAAGAGGAGCGTCCCGGGCGGTTCGATGTGGGGGCGGCCCGCGAGCTGGGCGTGCCCTCGGGGCCGATGTTCGGGGAGCTTCAGTCCGGGGAGTCGGTGACGTTGGACGACGGGTCGGTCGTCGATCCCCACGAGGTGCTGGGACCGGCGCGGCCGGGCTTCAAGATGGCCTACTGCGCCGACACCCAGCCGTGTGACAGTTGCGGAGAGCTGGCCGAAGACGTCGATGTGTTGGTCCACGAGTCGACGTATCCGGCCGGTGAAGAGGAGTTGGCCCACGAGCGCGGCCACTCGACGGCCGCCGATGCCGCCCGGTGTGCCCGCGATGCCGAGGCCAGAAAGCTGATCCTGACCCATATCTCGCAGCGATACACCAGACTCGATCAGATCGAGTCGGGGGCCCGGGAGATCTTCGAGGATACCGAGGTCGCCGAGGACCTGGACGAATTCACCTTCGATCGCCGCGAGGTCTGACCGGCCGTCGGGGCCAGTCTTCTACTACTTGGCTTCCAGCCAGTTCGGCCCGGTGCCGATGTCGACGGTCAGCGGGACGTCCAGATCGAGCACGCCCTCCATCTTATCGCGAATTAGATCCTTCGCGTCGTCGACGAAGCCCTCCTGGGCCTCGAAGACGAGTTCGTCGTGGACCTGCAGAAGCTGGTTCATCGGCAGGTCGTCCGAGTCGATGATCTCCTGCAATTCGACCATCGCCACCTTGATGATGTCGGCGGCCGTGCCCTGGATGGGCGTGTTGACCGCGGCGCGTTCGGCGTAGGCCTGCTGACCTCCGTGGCCCTCCAGGCCGGGCAGGGCGCGTCGACGGCCAAACAGTGTTTCGGCGTAGCCGGTCTTGTAGGCCTTCTCGACCAATTCGTCGAAGAACTCGTCGACCACCGAGTACCGCTCGAAGTACTGGTCGATGTAGTCGGAGGCTTCGCTCTGCGGGATGTCGAAGTCGCGGGCCAGTCGCCGGGAGCCCATGCCGTAGAGCACGCCGTAGTTGATGGTCTTGCCGAGCTCGCGCTGCTGTTTGGTGACCTCCGAATCGTCGACGTCGAAGACCTGGGCGGCTGTCAGCGTGTGGATGTCGCGGTCGTCCCGGTACGCCTCCAGAAGCAGCGGGTCCTGCGACAGGTGCGCCAGGATGCGCAGTTCGATCTGCGAGTAGTCGGCGACGATCAGTTCCATGCCCTCGTCGGGGACGAAGGCCTTGCGGATCTGGCGACCCCGCGAGGTGCGGATCGGGATGTTCTGCAGGTTCGGGTCCGAGCTCGACAGCCGACCCGTGGCGGTGACCGCTTGGTTGAAGCTCGTGTGGATGCGCCCGTCGTCGCGGATCAGCTCGGGCAGGGCGTCGACGTAGGTGCCCTTGAGCTTGGAGAAGGAGCGAAACTCCAGGATCAGCTCGGGCAGATCGTGGAGTTCCGAGAGTTGCTCGAGGACGTCTTTGGCGGTCGACGGGCCCGTCTTGGTGCGCTTTTTGACCGGCAGATCGAGGTCTTCAAAGAGGACCTCGCGCAACTGTTTGGGGCTGTTCGGGTTGATCTCCTTGCCCGCCAACTCGTTGATTTCGCTCCGCAATTCGTCGAGCTCCGCCTCGAATTCGCGGCTCAGCTCATCGAGGATGTCGCGGTCCACGCAGATGCCGGTGCGTTCCATGATGCCCAGCACGCGCGATAGGGGCATCTCGATGTCGTTGAGCAGGTGGTCGACGTCCATCTCGGCGTCGTCGAGCGCGTCGGCCAGAACGTCGCCAAGGATGAGCGTGAGGTCGGCGTCCTCGGCGGCGTAGGGGATCGCATCCTCGATGGCGACGGCATCGAAGCTGACCTGGCTGGAGCCGGAGCCGGCCACGTCGGTGTAGCTGATCGGATCGTAGTCGAGGTGCTCGCGACTCAGGGCATCGAGCCCGTGGGAGCCGCCCGGCTCCAGCACGTAGCTCATCAACATCGTGTCGCGTTCGACGCCCCGAAGTTCGATGTCGTAGCGCTGGAGCACCGTCCACTCGTACTTCCAGTGCTGCAGGACCTTCTTGTGGTCGGCGTCTTCAAGCAGCGGCGCGACCTTCTCGAGGACGGCGTCGCGGTCGAGCTGACGCTGGGTCGCCGCGTCGAGGCGGCGGTGGCCGACGGGCACGTAGACGGCCTCGTGGGGCTCCCAGGCAAACGACATGCCCACGATCTCGGCATCGATCGCGTCGATGCTGGTCGTCTCCAGGTCGAATCCGAAGCGCTCGGCGTCGCGACACTTCTCGAGGACGGCTTCGAGCTCGTCCATCTCGAAGATGCCTCGGTAGTTTTTGTCCTGCGAGTCGTCGTTTCCGGCGTCGAAGCTGTCGGGGCCCAGCAGGTCGAGCTGTTCTTTGTCGAGCCATCCGCGGTCATCGAGCCAGGCCTTGATGTCGTCCATCGGGCTCTGGATCTCGAGTTCGTCGAACAGCTCCTGCAGCTCGCCAAGATTCGGCTTGGTCAGCCGTAGATCCTCCAGATCGAAGTCGATGTCGCAGTCCTCTTTGAGCGTCACCAGCTCCAGCGAAAGCCGGGCCTGTTCTTCGTGCTCCTGCAGGTTTTTGGGCCGCTTTTTGCCGCCGACCTTGTCGATGTTCTCGTAGACGCCGTCCAGGTCGCCGAATTTGCGGATCAGCTTGCCGCCGGTCTTGGGGCCGATGCCCGGCACGCCGGGGATGTTGTCGGACGAGTCGCCCGACATGGCCATGACGTAGCGCTGCTTTTCGGGCGGGACGCCGTATTTTTCCTCGACGCTCTCGGGCGTGTAGGTGTTGTCGCGCATGGTGTCGTGCATGCGGATGTGGGGCCCCAGAAGCTGCATCAGGTCCTTGTCGGCGCTGATGATGCAGACCTCGACGTCCTGGTCGACGGCCCTCCGGGCGGCGGTGGCGATCAGGTCGTCGGCCTCCAGGCCGGGTTTCTCCAGAATCGGGATGTGCAGGGCGCGGACGAGTTCGCGGATCTTGGGGACCTGGACGGCCAGATCGTCGGGCATCTTGTCGCGGTTGGCCTTGTACTCCTCGTACATCTCCTTGCGGAAATTCGGCACGTCCGACTCGAAGGCGTCGAAGGCGACGGCGACGTACTCGGGGTCGTGATCCTCCAAAAGCGCCTGGATCATGTTGGTAAACCCGTAGACGGCGTTGGTCGGAAAGCCGTCGGAGGTCGACAGCCCGCCGCGGATGCCGAAGAACGCGCGGTAGAGATAAGACGATCCGTCGACCAGATAGATGGTGTTCGAATTGTCGGTGTCTTGGCTCATCGGATGCCCTGAAGAAATCGTAGAAAGGCTAGAAACATCAGTGTTTCACGTGAAACGCTACATCAGCGTCAGGATCAGCATCAGCCCCAGCCCGAACATCACGAAGGTCGCCAGGGCGGCCACGATCAGCGCGCCGGCTCCCACGCGGGCCTTCCAGCTTTCCTCGACGAACAGCGGTTCGTCCTCGGCCTCCAGCTCCATCTCGAGGTCGGCCTGCTGCAGTCGCGCTCGGTGGCGCTGCCGCTCGCGCAGGCCCACCACTACCACATACAGAAGTACCGCCAACCCGCCGACCAGCGCCGCGCCGATGGCGGTCCGAAGCTCGCCCTTCGTGGTTCGCTGCCACTCTCCCAGCCGCTCCTTCTGGGCCTTCTGTGTGTTGAACAACTGCGCCGGTCGGCTGAAGTGACGAGGCAGGGCGCTGACCAGCCCCCGAAGCCAGCGGGACAGGGTGGCGTGTTCGGCCGCGTTCGGGACGGCGCCGGGTTCGTTCAAGGCGTCGAAGTACGGGTCGTCGGTGTTACGGGCGACGCGTTCGATGACCGTCTCGAGGGCTCGATGGTAGGCGGTGGCGGTTTGGCCGTCGGCGCGGGCTACCCAGATTGATTCCCACGAGTTGCCGGCGCCGAAGAGGCCCCGATGGATCTGCAGGCGATACAATTGCGCGGCCTCGGAGTCCGGCTGGGCCGCTGACCTACCCGGAAAGCCTGCATAGGGTATGCGGAGTTGCGCGCCGCGGTCGCCGGTACTGGTCGCGCCCATGGCAGCGTGGGTGGCATGGACCCAGTCGCCGTCTCGGTACACATCGATCAGCAAGTGTCCGTTGCTGAAGACACTGAAGAGATCGGCCCGCAGTGGCCGCCCCGGCGAGACGAGCGGATCGGGGTTTCGCGCCGAGAGCTGTGCGGCGACGGTGTGCAGTTGGATCGCCGCGCGGCCTATCTCGGCCGTTGTCCCGCGCTCACCCTTCCGGCGGGCCTTCAGCTCGAGCTTCATTCCCCCGACGGGATTGAGCTGGAGTTCGACGAGTCCCATCTCGTCGGTCGTCAGAGACTCCGGCAGGTCCTGGCCCTTCCCCCAGCGTCCCATGCCCTCGACGTTATCGACCGTAATCTCGGCCGCGACCGGCTGGCCGGTGTCGGCGTCGTAGGTTCGCAAAAAGAAATGGTTGGTCAGTCCGCGGATCAGTTGACCGTCCGGCGGGAGGACGTCGATGGCGATGGCGCCACTTCGCTCGAGGACCGGCGAATCGGGTACGTCGCCGGATTCGGTCTCGGGAACGCGGTTGGTGGCCTCCGGCCATGTGATGGGGGAGCCCGAGTCCTGGGCGATCCGAACGGACCGCTCGCTCTGGAAAGTTTTGGGTAAATTGGGCCCGCTGGCGCGTATCGTCAGAGTCTGCGCCCCCGTCCGCTCGGCAGGGATCTGCAGGTTTGCGTGGAAGACGCCCGAATCGTCGCTGGTGGCGGAGCCGATCCGTACGGCCTCGGCGGAGTCGGAGGAGCGATCCCTCAGTTCGAATTCGACGCGGGTACGTTCAAACGAATCGCCCTCAACAGTATCAAGGATCGCGCCCCGGACCGGGTTGGGTTGGCCGGCGGTCAGGGTGTCTGGCCCCAGCACGTAGGCGGAGATCTCGACGTGAAAGGTCGAAATCCCGATGTATGCGCCCACGCCCAGGGCGAGCGCGAGGATGTAGAGAGCGATGATGGAACGCCGAACGAATCGAGATTTCAGGATGTCGAGTAGGCGGTCCACTCTGTTCCTGGGTGAGGGCTTCCGGGTCAGTCTGCGGCGGTCGAATCGTCGGTCTCAGCAAGGTCCGACTTGCTCGCCGGCCGCAGGAGTTCGATCGGCGCGAAGGGTGCGAATGCATGGTAGAGCGTACGGAAGTAGCGGGACCGCGCAAAGCGAGGGCCGCGCTCTCGGGCAGATTGCGCGGGCAGAGCCCAGGGGCGTTGGACGGTCGAACTCCGGACCAGAGGCCCGTGCAATTTGTGGAATCGGAACTCGCCGACGAGATCGAGGCCAATGGCGGTCAGGATCACCAGCCGGGTGGCCCCCAGCGACCGGATGAGTTCACCGCCGAAGGCGTCCAAAAGCAGCACGCCGACCAGGAATCCGGCGGCTATCAAAGAGGCCTTCCAGCGGCGCGTCTTCAGGTGATCGACCAGTGTGTCGCGGTCGATGTCTGCCCGGGGACCAGCGGCGTCGACCCACCTGTCGGCCATCCTGTCGATAGGGTTGAAGAATCGGGTCAGTCCGAAGGCGACGAGTCCGACCACGGCGATCTTCGCCATTACGAAGGGCAGGGCGGATCCGAGCGACAGGGTCTCGACCGAGGGCATGAGATCGCGGCCCGCCAGCCGGGTGACTTCGGCGGCGCCGTCCAGGTCAAGCATGGTTCCGACCCAGCGAAGTCCGTCGACAATCAGGACGGCGGCGGCCAGCGGCAAGATGCTCGATGTGGGGCCGGGAAGTGGCCAGGTGCGCGGGTCGTCCATCCCGGCCGCAGAGGTATCGGCAGGCTGCGTTCCGCGATACGGCGCCCGAACGAGCATCCAGAGGGTGCCCAGGATGACCAGCGCCGCCGCTAGAGAGTTTCCGAGCACGCCGAAGACGTCCAGATTCTGCATATTCATCGACCGGAGCCAGTCGATGAATCCACGGCTCGCGGGGATCAGTTCCCAAGAGAGTCCGGCGCCGAACAACACGACGAACCCGTTTCCGATACCGTGCAATGAGATGGCACGCGCCAGCACATAGGAGAGGGCGGATGCGCCCACCAGCGAGGCCCCGAAGAGAACGCGGCTGGCAACACCCATCGACGCCGGCTCATAGAAGGGGTCGTAGACCGCCGGCAGCCACTCGAACCAGTAGTAGTCCAGGCCGACGGCAGCCGCACCGGCGATCAGCACGCCCAGCCATCCCGCCGTTTGAACCGTGGCGAGCTGGCCCGATTCATCCTCCGGCAGCGGCGACCACCCCGGGACCACGAAACGGGCGACTTCGATCAGCAGAAACGCCCCAAGAAAGGGGATCACACCGATGGCGCCCATGGTCACGGGATGTACCGGAAAGCCGTAGTAGGCGGCATTCTCCAGGGTCAGGCCCGGCGCGGGAAGCCACTGCATCAGGAGCAGGGCCCCCACGGCGAGGCCCGTCACGGCGAGTCGTCCGCGAGTCGAAGACAGAAAGCGCGTCATGAGGTTCATCGAGGGTCCGTACGTCGTGGTAGAGTCCGCGTGAAATGGAACCGCCCGCACGGGGCGCATCATTCCGAGCGGCATTGTACCACGAGATCAGTTCGGCGCCGAAACCGTCGATTCCGGATCGTCGAGGGGGTTGCCGCTGTCGGCCACGGTGGGGCGCGCGTCATCGAGGCGGTCCGACAGGGGGTCGACGACCTCTTCGATGTAGTTTTTCTTCTCGGTTCCCTTCAACGGTTCGGCGCGGGCGAACTCGACCTTGTTCGGGTTCACGTATTTTCCGTGGCGTTTCATGCCGAAGTGCAGGTGCGGACCCGTCGAGCGGCCCGTGTTTCCGACCTCCCCGATAATCGTCTTCTGGGTGACTCGTTTGCCGGGATGGATGCCGTCGGCAACTTCGTGGAGGTGGGCGTACATCGTCTTGTAGCCGTTTGCGTGGCGGATGACCACGAGGTTGCCGTTGGCGCCCTTGCGGCCGGCGAAGGTGACGCGGCCGTCGGCGACCGAACGAATCGGCGTGCCGATCGGCGCACCGTAGTCGACGCCATGGTGCATCTTCTGCTGGCCGAGGGTGGGGTGATAGCGCATGCCGTAGCGGCTGGTGACCCGCACCGAGGCGAGGGGACTCTTCAGAAACTGCCGCTTCAGGTTTTTGCCGTTTTCGTCGTAGTAGCCGATCTCGCCGGAGTTGGATTCGTAGTAAAACGCCCGGTGAGGGGTGCCCTGGCTGATGTATTCTGCCGCGATGATCCGACCGTAACGGAGGAACTCGCCCTCCAGAAAGACCTTCTCGATGATGAGGGCGAAGCGGTCGCCGGGCTGGGTCTCGCGGTTGAAGTCGATGCTGTAGGCGAAGATATCGGTGAAATCGTAGATGATTTTGCCGGCCTCGCCGGCCTCGACGAAGGCCTCCCAGAGGCTGGTCGAGACCGTGCCCGCCAGGACCGTCTCCCGTTTGTCGACCGGGACGTCTATCTTTGTGGAGGAGTACGAGTCGTTCGAGTTACGAACCGTCTCCCAGATGTCCTCCGGCGAGGTCTGGTACCGGAAGTTCGTGATTTCGCCGTCGGCATTGACCTCGGCAGTCCAGGTGTCGCCGGGCCGGCTTTTGCGGAAGTCGAAGGATTCGCTGGTGGCCGAGACGACGGGCTGGATGCGCGCCGGCTCGAGGCCGCGGTTTTCCAGAGCTTTGAAGACCGACTGATGTTTCTTGAGTTTGCCCTTCAGCCGAACCGATTTGCCCTCTTCCCATTTGGCTGTGAGGGCTTCGTCGGGTGCGGCCTTCTGCTTGGCGGCGGCCTTGACCTCGATCGGGCGGCGAGCCGCCTTGATGGTGTCGGCGACGATTGCGTCGGCGGCGGCCACGGCGGCGTCACGCTTCTGGCGGCGCTCCTGAGGAGTCTCGCGCAACCAGAAATACCACGTCACGCAGCCGGCGATTACGATCGCCAGGCCGATATAGATCCGGCGGCGACGTTTTCCGCGGCGCCGCCGGCGGGTGTGTAACAGATCGTCCATGTCAGTCGATATAAGACGCCATCAAGTACAGAAAACCGGCGTTAAAGATCAGCAGACCTCCGGCGACAACGGCCAGAAAGAGGTTGAAGCCGGCGTCGGTCTCGGGTTGGACGAAGGGAATCGGAACCAGACCGGGCCAGATGGCCGTCGCCAGCGCCAAAAGCGGCGGCAGTGTCAGAATGACGCCCGAAATCACGAGCGGGCGGTTCCAAGATGAGTTGTCGGAGGCATCTGTCATCGATCTCGAAGGTCGGCGCGTTGAATGTTAGTCACCCATGTAGTTAATCGACGCTCCTTTGCCCCACAAGTGCGAGTTCAATGAGCGACGGGTCCGACGATGCATTCAGCGAGGCGTTGCAGTCGGCCGCCGACAGACTGGCCAGGCGCGATCACGCCGAGCAGGAGCTGCGGCTGAAATTGGAGCGAAGCGACTTTGAACCCGACGTGATCGACCGGGTGATCGACCGGCTGGACCAGGAGGGCTTGGTCGACGATGAAGCCTTCGCCGAGCGGCAGGCTGGGTTGCTGCGCGACAAATCATGGGGGCCGGCGCGGATCCGAACCAAGTTGCGCGACCGGGGCGTCGACGACGCGGTGATCGACCGGGCGCTCGAGAGCGTGGGTGACTATGACACGTGGTTGGATCGTTGCTACCAACGTCTCGTGGATAAATTTGGTCAGCCGTCCGACGAGTGGTCACAGCGCCAGAAGAAGAAGGTGTTTCGCCATTTGCGCCACCGCGGCTATCGCAGCGCCATGATTCGCCGCATTTTGTTCGATGGCGTAACGCCCAAGAATCGTTAATTATCAGTATGTTACGGGTGTATTTGTGAGTGGGTTTTTGATCGGTTTCCTGATGGCCGTGGTCTCTTCGGTCTGCTGGGCCGGTTTCGACATCGTGCGCAAGCACGTGGGCAAGGATATGACCGCCACCGGGGCGGTGATCGGGGTGACTCTGTTTCAGACGCCTTTTATTGCCCCGTTTGTGGCTGCGACCGAGGCGGGCTGGTCGCCACAGGGGGATCGGCCGCTGTGGGACCTGTTATTCGTGGGCATCCCGGAGATGGGGGGCACGTATTGGGTGTTGTTGGGCGGCACCGTGGCGCTGAACGTCCTGGCCAACTGGCTGTTTTTGCGTTCCGTCCAGGTCTCGCCTTTGAGCCTGACGACGCCGTACCTGTCGTTTACCCCCGTCTTCACGGCGATCGCGGGGTTTCTGACCTTCGGCGAGCAACCGACCTGGATGGGAGTCGCCGGGATCGCCGTCGTGTGTCTCGGGGCGTTTTTCCTGAATCCCGGCCGCGAAGAAGACGGCCTGCTCGCGCCACTGAAGGCGCTTTGGACCGAGCGCGGTAGCTTTTACATGCTGATCGTTTCGGTCCTGTGGAGCATCACGCCCGCCATCGACAAGGCGGCATCGATACGCACGTCATTCCTGTGGCACACCTGGATGATCTCGGTGGGAGTGGCCGTCTTCTTTGTGATCTACCGAATCATCAAAGACACGGGCGCCGCGGAGCTGTTGCGCGAGATGAAGATCCACCCGGCATGGCTCGCACTGAGCGGTTTCTTTGCCGTCGGGGCCATGACCCTGCAACTCGCCGCCTACGACTACGTCGCAATGGCGTACGTCGAGACCGTCAAACGGGCCATCGGCGTGACGAGCGCCATGCTCGCCGGATGGTTCTTCTTCGGCGAAGAGGATATCGCCCGTCGGCTGCTCGGCGCCGTGGTGATGGTCGTCGGCGTGGCACTGGTCGTCTCCGGTGGATCTGCACCGTGACGGATTTCTTCGGGATGATTGGCCGGTAGGTGGCTGTTATACTCCCGAACCGATGGGAACCCTACGTTCCTTAGCCCCCGCGAGATGATGCGCATTCTCTGGAAGATAGCCTCGGACGACAATCCCGCCTGGCGTAAACTCGGCAAGTTGGCCCTGGAGAAGGCGGTGGAGACCGTCGTCGAAGAGGGAATCGAAGCGGCCGTCGAGATCTGGAAGAAACGCCAACTCAAGTTCCAGGACGAGTTCTTCGAGAACCGCGACGCTGCCGGCGATGCCGCCGAACGAAAGGAGTATCCCACCCGGGAGGACGACGATATTCCCGCAGACGAGTCCGACGAATCTGATGATTCCGACGGCTCCGGCGGTGACTCGGACGATGGCAGCAGCGAGCCCGGCGATCAGGAACCCGTCGGCGGCGATTCGGCCAAGTCCGGGCTGGTCGGCCACGAATTCGACTCGCTGTCCGACTTCGCGGCGCATTCCGACTGACATTTTTCAGAAGGGTGACGTCTTCTGCAGCCGTGCACGATAGTGGCTGGCCAGTTTGGCTTCGCCGCGAGCCTCGTGCAGTTTCACCAATCTCTCCAGCGCCCATGGATGATCGGGCGTCAGTGCTACTATCCGATGTAGTAGGTCGGCTGCCTCCTCGATCCCCTCGGACTCGATGACCGACGACGCCTCGTCGCGCAGCGTCGCCACACGCTGGCCGGGACGTTGTCGGCTGTTTTCGGGACCTGCCGTCGAACCCTCTTCTTTGTCCTCCGGCTCCGATGACAGGGAGCGCCGCCGCGTTCGTTCCTTCGGCTTCGATCGGTTCTCAGCGCGCGATTTCGACTCGCCGGCCTGTTCTTCGGAGAGTTGTTTCTTTGCCTTGGAGCTGCGGTCGCGCAACGCGTACTGCCGCGTCAATTTTGAGGTGACCGAGTCGTCGTCGGGCAGCGGTTCGTCTTCAGGTGGCGATTCGGCATTTTGGCTGGGAACCGTGGCGCCGCGTCGCTCCTTTTCGGTTCCGCCGCCTTCGCTAGGGGCCGGTTCGAAGTTTGGTGGAGGTACGCTTCCTGCCTTCGGGTCCGCGCCGCCCAGGTCGGAGTCGAGGGCACAGGCCAGCGATACCAGCGCCAGTACGTCCTTTCGATTGTGCTCGAAGACCCCCGAAAGCACACTGAATCGCCCGGAACGCACGTATTGAGCCCATCGTCGCGGCACCTCTCTGCCGGGCACATCATCGGTGCGCTGCGCAGCGAGCTTGTGCTCCTCGAGCGACTCCATCGAGTGGGAGTCGAGGTCGGGCCAGACCTGTCTCGATACGGGGAGCAGGTCGAGGTGAAGAAGGTCGCCGAGGGGAGAATCGAGTCCCGCCTCCTTGTACTGACGCTCGAGAAGGGGGACGTCGAAGGAGCTACCATTGAACGTGCACAGCCCGGCGACACCCTCGAGTCCGTCGGAGAGGGCCTCGAGCATGGCCTCGTCGTCGTCGCCATCGCGCATGTGGTAGATGCGCACAAGGAATTCGTCGTCGCGCCAAAAGCCTAAACCGACACAAAAGGCGTAGTCGGTCTCGCTCAACCCGGTCGTCTCGGTGTCGAGAAAGGCGAGATTTCGCCAGTCGGCGGCCGACGGATCGAGGTCCGCCGCGACGAAGATGCGGTCGGTCGGGCGTTCGAGGAGCTCTCGCAGTTGAAAGTGGCCGTAACGCTCATCTGGTCCGTGGCTCTCATCCAGCCAGGGCTGACCGTCGCGGTTTTTGGGACCCTCCGGACGCGACGGCGACGGTGTGTCAGAAGTTCGTTGACCGGACTCGTCGTGCTCGACGGCGTCGTCGGCCGAATACACCCCCTGCGCTTTGTCGTCTTCCTTGCGCTCGGTGGCCCGCGAGCGTGCTCCGTGCAGACGCTCGAGCCGACTCTTGAATTCGTCACTCATGGCATCGTCGATGTTACGCGCAGAAGGTTTGACATGAAACTTCCATCGCTGGCCGTTGTCGATAAAAATGACAATGTGAAATGAACGCGTCGAGCCCCCGCGTTCTTGTTCCAGCTATTCGCGATGAACGTCTCTCTCGGAAGGCCGATGACAAAAATGCCCACAATGACCCTCTTCGATGGCCGTGTTCCAAGATGTCTGGCTGCCGCCTGTCTGATGGTCGCACTCTCCGTGACCGCGGGCTGTGCGACGAGCCAGGGGGCCGAAGGCGAGTCGGAGGCCAGCAAGACGAGCCGGATCCAGGGCGATCCGATGCTGTTTAAGGCCAACAAGAAGGGCTCTGTCGAGAGCATCGACTCGAAGGAGGTCTTTGACAAGGCGTACGAAGCGTATTCGGACCGCCGATACGAGGAGGCCGCCAAACACTACGAGGCGGTCATCCAGTACTTCGACGAGAGCCGTTTCTACCAGCCGGCGCTCTACAACGGCGGGCTCGCCTACGAGAAACTCGGCCGCTGGGAACACGCCGCCGAGCTGTACCGAAAGATCATCGAGGAGTTTCCCGACCGCGAAGACACCAGCGACGCCTACTACCGGTTGGCCGAAGTCTACGGGGAGATGGGCCGCCACCAGGAGGTCGTCGAGACGATGACCGAGGTGTTGCTGCGCGAGGGCATGGACAGCTTCGATCGAATCGAGGCCCACAGCCGCCGCGGCGAGGCGCTCGTTGAGCTCGGCGAGGTCGCCGAGGCCGAGGATGAATTCCGGTCGGTCATCGACATCAACAAGCGCGCCCCGGCCGACGTCCGACTCCCCTCGGACTCACGCTTCATCGTCAAGGCGTACTTCGGACTCGGGAAGGTCTTTCACCAGCGTGTCAGCCGCATCAAATTGACCCTGCCGACCGAGACGATGGGCAAGGACCTCAAAGAGAAGGCCGAACTCCTGATGCGGGCTCAGTCGAATTATCTGGCCGCGCTGCGCCAGCACCACCCGCACTGGTCGGTCGCCTCGGGGTACATGATCGGCCAGCTCTACGAGGACTTCTACTCCGACATCTACGCCGCCGAGATCCCCGCCGACCTGAATGAAGAGCAGGTGCACATGTACTTCGAGGAGCTGCGCAGCAAGATCCAGCCGCTGATGAAGAAGGCGATCGACGTCTACGAGAAGAATCTGTCGCTGTCGCGGCGCATCGGCGAGACCGAGGACAACAACCGGTGGGTACGCGAGACCTCCGAATCGCTCGAGCGGATGAAGGCGTTCATGAACGACCCGAAGGTCCAGCGGCGCGCCGAAAAGCTCGCGCTGAAGGGCCGTGACTTCCGGGTGATCTGGCAGCCCTACGAGATGGCCGTCGAGCTGGTCGACTCCGCGGTCACCGACGCCATGGAACAGGTCAAAAAGGACCGCCAGGCGGCAAAAGAGGCCGAAGACAAGAAGGGTGAGCCCGGAAGTTGATGCCCGGGGTCGTCAGTCCCGGTCGTCCGGTTCGCCGTCGGCGTTGCTGTCAACGGTGTCATCGCTGTCGTTGTTGTCATTTTGGCGAGCCCGGCCCGTCGGAAAGTCCAGCAGCCGACCGGTGTCTGACTCGTCGGAGTCCGGCTCGGCCTCCTCTGGCTCGGGGCGTGGGCGCACCGGCATCAGCCAGCGGATGTTCTTGAGCGGGATCCCAAAGCTGTCATCCCCGCGCTCGACGACCAGGACAGGCTCGGAGACACCCTCGATCAACGTCGAGCGATCGGCGCCCTCATCGACCTCCTCGGGCTCCGTGCGCACGGCCATGTCCTCGTCGACGGCATCGCGAATGCTGGTGGGTGTACACCGGACGCGCGGCCAGGTGTTGTTATCCGGGTCGTAATACTCCATCTCCAGGTCGACGCCCTCTGAGATCGCGAACTGTGCCACCGAGACCCGACTCTCGATGTCGGCGGCCAGCATCAGATCCAGCGCCGGCGGCAGGGTGTCCTGTTCGCGCTCCTCGGGCGGCAGCGGCTCGGCGGTCTCCAGCCAGTTCAGAATCCGGGCCACCTCGTCGTCGCACAGCGGCTCGGCCCCGTCGGGCATCGATTCGCCCAGCACCTCCATCATGTTCTCGAGCGTCGTGGCGTCGACCCGCGTGCCGCCGCGCTGGCTCAGGATCTGCAGCAGCCGTGCCCCGACCCGTGCGGCGATGACCATCTGCGCCGAGGGAAGCAGCGCGGGCTGGTAGTCGCCCATCCGTTCGGGCGGAAAGGAATCGAAGATGTCGTCGCGGGGGCTTCGGCCGCTCAGAAAATGGCGCCAGTCGATCGAATCCATGTCTCCTCCATGTATCAGCAAGTCCATGTTTCACGTGAAACATCGCCGCAGCCGACACGCCGGTGTTTCACGTGAAACAATCCGGCTCCGCCTCGAATATGAGGCCGAACGAGCCGGGTTCAATTCAGAGTTCCGAGCACGGAACGTGCTTTCGTGTTTGGCTGGGGCCTGACGGCGTCGTGCTTGCGGGCTACACAACACCCACCGCGTCGCGCATGGTCGAAAACTGGTACGAGTCCGATAGCCGTTCTAGGACGTGGCTGTAGAGGGCGCGTTTTTTGGGCCACCCGACCCGCAGGTCGGGCTGGACCGCGGCCAACTGATTGCCGTCGGGGGCATCGGAGGCGTCGATGAAGTCGAGGGCGTGGAACTCCAGATTCAGGATCCGGTCGTAGGTGCGCTCCAGCGCCGGGAGGATCCAGTCGAAGCCGGCCTCTCCGAAGAGGTGAAGCGACGTGCCGATCACGGGGATGCGCACGCCGGGCACCAGGCACATCGGGATCTCGAGGGGCATCTCCGAGGTCGGGTCCTCTCGCCAGATGCGCTCGCGCTCGGGGTGGTAGGCGGTGATCGGAGCGAGCAGGTTTTTAGGCGGCGTGATAGCGCTTCGGCTCGGGCGGCCGCGCAGCTTCTGCCAGGCCATAATGGCGCGTTTGGCGACCCAGTACGGCGGGCACGGAAAGATCGAGGAGTCGTAGTGGTAGCCGCGCGAGGCGCACATCTGCACCAGCCGGGGCGTGACGTTGTAGCCGGGGGTCCGAAAGCCGACGGGTCGGCGGCCGCAGACCGAGGCGATGGCGCCTTCCCCGCGTGCGATCTCGGATTGCTGCTCCTCGCGCGAGCGGTCGGCCAGGTCGTAGTGGTGCGAGTAGGTGTGGTTGCCCAGTTCGTGGCCGGCGTCGTCGGCCTCTTTGAGTTTTCGTTGATGCAGGGGGACGTTGGTGTCGCGGCCGATGACAAAGAGCGTGGCTTCGACGTCGTATTCGTCGAACAGCTCGAGCATGCGCTCGACGCCGACGCGGTAGGTCGGATCGCCCTCGTGGCCGGGCATGTCGTGGTTGAGCCCGTGGATGTCCCGGTAGCACTGGAGGGTGTCCAGGTCGACGGTAATGCAGGCGTGGGCGGTCATGATTGGTTGCGGAGGCGGATGTGCCAGACGAGTCGGCCAAGGTTCTTGAGGACGTTTGGGACCCGGGCAAAGAGGTTGATCGACGGTTTGCGTTTCTCGACGACCGTCAGCGGGATCTCGGTCATCTCGACGTCCATGCGTTCGGCGCGGATGACGAACTCGCTGGCAAAGAGGTCCTTGTTGACCAGACAAGAATCGACCACCGGCAAGAGTGTCTCGCGGCGGAAGGCCTTCAGGCCGTGGGTGTCGGTGCCCTTAAAGCCCAGAAACACCCGGAAGAGACCGTTGAGCACCTTGGTGGCCAGGCGTCGGTAAAACGGGCGTTTGTCCGAAGAGTCACGCAACGCCTTCGAGCCGACGACCAGGTCGTGGGAGCCGTCGCTCAGCAGCGCCATTGCCTCGCGGTAAAAATCAGTGTCGCACAGGTCGATTTCGTCGCCGATGACGTAGGTGCCGCGCGCGGCGTGGATACCCCGGCGAAGCGCCAGTCCGTAGTCGGGCTCCTCGGTGTGCAGAAGCCGCAGTTCGGGATGGCGCTCCATCAGGTTACGGGCGACTTCGACGGTGGCGTCGGTCGAGCCGTTTTCGGTCAGGATCAGCTCGTAGCTGTAGTCCCAGTCCGGGTCGTTGGCGAGCTTTTCGGTCAGGTCCGCCACCGACGCGCTCAGGATGCCCTCCTCGTTGTAGATGGGGATCACGATGCTGACATCGGGATCCTCGGGCGGGTCGGCCTCTTCGATTTCGAGCGGTGGCTCGTCCATCCGTACTCCACATATCCGTCGAAACACACACCTTTGACGAAGGGCATCGTATACCAGAGCACCCCGCACGAATAAACTCTAGGAACTCCAGCATCGCCGCAGGTTTTTATCTTCGTGCTTGTGTAGCCGCCCGTCCAGACATTTGGGTAGGTCGCAGGGATCGACGACCGCGGGCCATTCCGCGAGGGCGCCTCGGGCCCTCGCAAGATCGCCTCGGTTCGCTGCGCCGCGCGGAGCGCGGTGCGAGGCCGGGGAGACCATCGGGGTCATGCTACACAGGGCTCGTGTCTCGTCTAACCAAAAATCTCCCTACGCACCCGATCCAGCCCGGTCAGGCTATGAATATCCTGGCTGAAGAAGGGAACCGTGGCGACGGGGATGTCGCGGGAGAGTTCGGCGCGGAGCTGTTCGACGCTGCGGGCGTCTTTGCGCGCCAGCACGTAGAACGAGGCGGCGTTTGAGCGCAGCCGCTCGGCCAACTGAGTCCGTTCGGAGTCGTCGAGCTCCACGTCGACATCCAGGTCGGCGATGGCGGCGGCGATGTCCTCGACGGGACGGTCGAATTCGGACTGGTCGACCCAGCGTGGGTGGACGCGGTTGACGATAAATCCGCCCACGGCGACCCGTTCGGAGCCGAGCTCGTCGTAGAAGTGGGTCGACTCCTCGCGGGTGTGCGGATCCGGCGAGGTGACGACCACGAAGGTGCACTCGGGGCCGGTCAGGAGGTCTCGGACCTGTCGGGCCCGGTCGCGAAAGCCCTGGAACATCGGGGAGAAGTGTTGCAGGAAGACCGACAGCTCCTGGAGCAGTTCGGTGCCGGTGAATTTGCCCAGGGTCTTGAGCACATACGAGCTGCCCATCGAAAAGAGCCCGAGCCCCGATTCACCTTGGAACAGCTCTTTTTCGTAGATCCACTGAAAGGCCTTGCTCTCGACGGCGTTGGCCAGCCGGGAGGGCGCCTCCAAAAAGTCGAGCGCGTGGGTGGTCGGCGGCGTATCCAGGACGATCAGATCCCAGTCGCCGCTGGAGTGTGCCTCGTACAGCCGCTCGGCCGCCGCGTACTCCTGGGTGCCGGCCAGACTGGTCGAGAAATACTCGTACAGCCGGTTATTCAGGATTTTTTGGCGCGTCTCCTCGTCGGGCGCACGCTGCTCGACCAGGTCGTCGAACGACGCCTTCATATCGAGCATCATCGCCCACAATTCGCCGTCGGGCCGTACGCCGACCTCGCTGAAGCCCTCCAGATCGAGCTGCGTCGGTTCATTGTCCAGCGACTCGGCGCCCAGGCTGTTGGCGAGCCTGCGCGCCGGGTCGATGGTCATGACCAGGACCCGCTGGCCTTCGACGGCCGCCTGCAGCCCCAACACGGCGCTGGTCGTCGTCTTGCCGACGCCCCCGGAACCGGCGCAGACGACGATGTCGCGCTGGCGGACGAGCTCCAAAAAGTCCTCGCGGCGTTCGCTGCTCACGGCGCCCCCTCGGGGTCGAGTTGGTCGGCCAGGCGCTCGGCGATCGATTCGATGACCGGAAACGTGATCCGGTCCTCGAAGTAGTAGGGAACCCTGGCGATGGGGGCGTCGAAGGACCGTTCGATTTCGTCCATGTAGTGTTGCTGCATGTCGATACGTTGCTGGCGAAACGCTGCGGCATTGATCATGCCGGATACCCCCGCGTCCACCGAGAGATTCCCCTCGTGGGCGGCGTCGATCCAGTCGCGTTCACGCTGGTCGAACGTCTGGGGATACAGCCCGTTTGCGACCACGCAGCCGATCGGCATCTCGAGTTTCTGGCGCGCCTGGTCGCGCAACATTTTGGTCTCGTTGACTGGCATGTCTTCGGCCAGCGTCACCAGGTTCAGGGCCGTCTTTTGCGGGTCGGTCAGAAACGAGAAGATCTTCTCGGCCTCCCGGTACATGTGACCGGAGCTGATGCTCGACATGATGACCGACGGGATCTGCAACAGAAAGATGCCGTGGCCGGTCGCCGGCGCATCGACCACGACCGTGTCCCACACCGGCCCGCCGTCGGCGTCGGTCTCGGTGGCGTGGTGCCATGCCTTCCCGATCATCAGCAGGTCGTTCAACCCGGGGATCGCCTGCAAAAACGTGCGAACGACCCGGTTTTCGAAGACGGCCCGGTAGACGAGTTTCATGCGCAGGATCATCATCCCGTACTCCTCCATCGCCGCGTCGGGCGTGACGTTGACGGCGTGGAGGTTGTCTTCGACAGTGACGATCTCGGAGCCTATCTCCTGCGAGCCGAAATACGATGCGACTTTGTCGCGCACGTTCAGCTCCATCAGAAGGGTACGTTGGCCTCGCCGGGCGCAACTGAGCGCGTAGCTCGAGGCGATGGTCGTCTTGCCGACGCCGCCCTTGCCGGAGAAGAGGATGAGATTTCGGTCGTAGAGACTCACGGTGGAGGTCTTCTAGGAGGAAGTGGGCCGCGGAGTGTCGCCCTCATCGAGTGGATAGCCGAGGCGTTCGACGCGCGCTTCGCGCCCCTCGACCTTTAGGACGGTTCCGGGTTCGTTGGCGTTGCGTTTGACGTACCCCAGAGCGATGGGCGCATCGAGCAGCGGCGACCATGCCGCGCTGCGCACGGTGCCCACATTGCGGCCGTCGTCGTTTTCGATATCGGCACCCGGGGCGGGGGCTGCGCCCCCGTCGAAAACCAGGGTTCGCAGCTTCTTGGCCGGCGTCCCCAGCGTGTCGAGCCGGGCGATGATCTCCTGGCCCACATAGCACCCTTTGTCGAAGTCGATCAGCTCGCCCATATTTGCCTCGAGCGGTATGACCGAATCGTCGGTTTCGACGCCGAATCGCGGAATCCCCGCCTCGATTCGCAGGATCTCGAGCGTCTCGTCGCCCAGCGGCTCCAGGGTGCCGCCGCCGGCTTCGGTCAGCGCATCCCAGATGGGCAGCGACTCCGAGCGGTCGAAGGAGAGATCGAAGCCCGCTTCGCCCGAGGTCGGGTTGGCCTGCACGATGACTTCGCGGCCGTCGATGGCTCCCCACGTGCCTTGATAGGCGTCGAGCTCGGCCGGGTCACGCTTCCACTGACCGACCCCGTCCAGAATGGCGGCGGCCCGCGGGCCAAACAGCCCAAACCGTGCGGTCTGCTCGGAGCGGTCCGACAACGTCACATCCTCCATGATAATGTGTTGGCGCAGGTGCGCCAGAAGGCCACTATCCAGTGTGCCCGGCTCCAGGTCCAAATAGAGCATCTGCGGCAGATGGAGGATGCGGGCATCGGCCACCATGCGACCCTTCGCGTTCGGAAACGGCGTCCAGAGGCCGGAGCCCTCCTGAATGAGATTCAGGAGATTGCCGGTGATCAATCCCTGCAGCCATTCGACGGTCTCTTCGCCGGAGATGACCAGCGTCTCGCGTTCGGAGCGGTCGGCCAGGCCGGCCCCCTGCTGGCGCACCGCCCAGTAGGCGCGGTCCGGATCGTCGAATTCGGCCGCGACTGAATATTCGGCCTCGGGGTCTTCGTTATCCCATGTGACATCGAGGCTCTCGAGGCGACGTCGAAATGCGTCGGGACGTGTGGGCATGGCTGATGGGGGCATCGGGAGGAAATCCGCACACCGAACTGGTAGTTTAGCGGGGACCGGTCGGTCAACATGCTACTCTGTTTTGGCCACCTTTTCCGGTTTTCTTTGCCATCGTGGTTGCTGTCGTGTTACGCCGTTGGGGCGTTCGCGCGGGCGATCATTTCATCACAAATAGAGGAAGCCTAGACGGGCCTGGAAGGGACCATCGGCGCCAGACGCATGAAGCCAGAGCGAGAAGACATCATGTCGGGCGACCTCAACGTCGACGAGGATCTGCTCGATTCATACGAGGGGACGATCCCCGGCCACCTCGCCATTATTATGGATGGAAATGGCCGCTGGGCTCGCCGCCGCGATCTGCCGCGCATCCGCGGCCACCGTGCCGGTGCGCAGGCGGTCCGTTCCGTGGTCGAGGCCTGCCGCTATCTGGGCGTCGACACGTTGACTCTGTACGCCTTCAGCTCGCAGAACTGGCAGCGCCCGCCCGAGGAAGTCGCCGGTCTGATGACGCTGTTCGAGATCTATCTGCAGCGCGAGCGCGAACGCCTGCTGGAGAACGATATCCGACTGGAAGTCATCGGCAACCGCGACCGTCTGGCCGGGGTGCTGCGCGACTCGATCTCCGAGATCGAGGAGGCCAGTGCCAATAACGATCAGATGGTCCTCCAAATTGCAGTCAGTTACGGCGGCCGCGAGGAAATCGTCCGCGCCGCCCAGGGCATCGCACGGGAAGCCGCCGACGGCACCCTGGATCCCGACGACATCGACGAGTCGGTCTTCGAGGACCACCTGTATACGGCCGGCAGACCCGACCCGGAGCTGGTGATCCGTACCAGCGGAGAGATGCGGATCAGCAACTTTCTGTTGTGGCAAATCGCCTACAGCGAACTCTACATTACCGATACGCTGTGGCCCGATTTCGACGAGTCCGCGCTGTTGGACGCCTTCCACGACTACGAGGGCCGCGAGCGTCGCTTCGGCAAGACGGGCGCTCAGGTCGAGACCGTCGAAAACACCGGCAGCGACGGGTGAGTCGGCCGTAAGTGACCATGGACGAACACCTCGAGAATATACTGGAGGCCGGAGGGATGGATACCGATGAGCCGCGTTGGCCGGTCGCCCTGACCGTGGCCGGAAGTGACAGCGGCGGCGGCGCCGGGATTCAGGCCGATTTGAAGACCTTTGCGGCCAGCGGGGTCCACGGCACCAGCGTGGTGACCCTGATTACCGCCCAAAACACCCTTGAAGTCAGCGGCATGCAGATGCTCCCGGCCGAAGCCGTGCGCCGGCAGTTCGACGCGGTCGTCGACGATCTGGAGCCCAGCGCCCTCAAGACGGGAGCCCTCGGAAGCCCCGAGATGGTCGGCGTGGTGGCCGGTTGTCTGGACGAAGGGTTCGACGGGCCTCGCGTGGTCGATCCCGTCATGATCTCGAAGCACGGAAATCCGCTGATGCCCGAGGAGGGCCAGGCCGTGCTGCGCGATGAATTGCTGCCGCGCGCCACCGTCGTCACCCCAAACCGTCACGAGGCTCAGGCCCTGACCGGCGATTCCGTCGACGACCTCGGCTCCATGAAAGAGGCGGCCCGAAAGATCCACGATCTGGGCGCCGAACACGTCGTCATCAAGGGTGGTCATCTGGAGGACGTGGTGCGCGACGTTCTCTACGACGGCGCGGGCTTCGTCGAGTACGGCGCCGACCGCATCGACACCGATCGACTCCACGGGTCGGGATGCGTCTTTTCGTCGGCGATCACCGCCCGGCTCGCCCGCGGCGAAGACGTGGCAGAGGCCGTCGGATTTGCCCGGGAGTTCATCACGCGGGCCATCGAGACGGCACCGCGGGTCGGCGGCGGCATCAATCCGGTCAATCCCATGCACGAATTGTGGGGACGTGAATGAACGACGGAGTCCCGATATGAAGCTAAAGATCGGTGAGATCGCGGACTGGACCGATGGAACGGTGCGGCGAATCGACCCCGACCTCCCGGTCTCGGAAGTTGCAACCGACAGTCGTGAGGCCTTCGCCCCGGGCGCCCTCTTTGTGGCGCTGCGGGGCGAACATTTTGACGGGCACGATTTCGTGGAAGACGCCGTCGAGCACGGCGCCCAGGTGGCGCTCGTCGACGAGGATCGGTGGGAGGGATCCGACGATGTTCCCGTCATCTTCGTCGACAACACCCTCGAGGCACTGCAGACCTTGGCCGCCGAGTGGCGAGCTCAATTCGACATCCCGGTCGTCGGCGTCACCGGCTCCAACGGAAAGACCATCGTCAAGGAGATGCTGGCCGGGATTCTGGCCCGCGGCGCGACGGTCCATCGAAGCCCCGCCAGCTACAATTCCCAGGTGGGTGTTCCCCTGAGTCTGCTCGGCATCCGGCCCGAACACGATGTGGCTGTCATCGAGGCCGGCATCAGTCGCGTCGGCGAGATGGAGCGACTGCGTCGGATGATCGAGCCGACCCACGGCGCCATCACCAACATCGGCCTGGCCCACGCCGCGGGGTTGAAGACCCTGGAGACGACGGCACGTGAAAAGCTCAAGCTCTTCGAGAACCTCGACCAGGGCGTCCTGGCCCTGCCCCGTCGTTCGGAGGCGCTCGAGACCGTTCTTCGGGAACGCGACGACGACTTTGCGCCCCATAGGATCTACTTCGGGGTCGAGAGCTCCGCCCTGGAACCGATGGACTACGCCGTCGTCGACGCCCGTCGGGATGAGGGGTCCGAGGAGAGCGGCTGGGAATTCGACCTGCGGACTCCCCTTGGACGTCACGAGGATCTTCGCCTGGAGGCGCCGGGCCGTCACAACCTTCAGAATGCCGCCTGTGCAGCCGCCATCTCCGGCGAACTCGGGGCATCGGCCGAGGAGATCCGGCTGGGCTTCGGCGCCTTCGAGCCGACGCCGCTTCGGCTGGAGATGCACACCACGCCCCGAGGCATCACGCTGATCAACGATGCCTACAGCTCCGACCCCGTCAGCGCCCGCTCCGCACTGGGGACGCTGGACGACTACGCGGGCGGGCGCCGAACCGTGGCGATCCTGGGCGACATGCTCGATCTGGGCGAACGAAGCGAGGCGGCGCACCGTGACATCGGCCGGTTGGTGGCCCGACTCGGGGTCGACCGGCTGATCTGCTACGGGCCCCGGGCCCGCTGGATCGGCGACAGTGCCCGCGAACACGGCATGCCCGATGGCGCCGTCAGCGGAGTCGAGAATCTGGAGGAGCTCCACGCGACGCTGGACCGCGTGCTCGAGGCCGACGACGTGGTGTTGTTCAAGGGGAGTCGCGCCCTGGAATTGGAGCGCGCGGCCGAGGGGCTCTTGGAGAGCGTCGGTCCCACGCGGCTACACATCGATCTGGCGACGATCCGATCGAATTACCACACCCTTCGTCGCCGTCTGCACGAGACGACCAAGTTCATGGCCGTGGTCAAGAGTTTCGGCTACGGGCAGGATGCCACGCGGATCTCGCAGACCCTGGTCCGACAGGGGGTCGATGCCCTGGCCGTCGCCTACCCCGACGAGGGGATTCCCCTGCGAGAGCGCGGCATCGAGTTGCCCGTGTTGGTGATGAATGTGCTCGAAAACGAGGCCGATAAGGTCGCCAAGTACGATTTGACGGCCCTCGTCTACTCGCGACCCGTCGTCCGCGCCTTGGCCGCTGAGGCCGAGCGGCGCGACACGACCGTAAAGGTCCACATCAAGGTCGATACGGGTATGAATCGAGTGGGGCTTCAGCCCGAGAAGCTTCGGGACTTCGCCCGCTGGGTCGACGGCCTCGATGCGGTCGAGCTCACCGGTGTGATGACCCATTTTGCCGCCGCGGATCTGCCGTCCGAAGACGAGTTTACACGCGACCAGATCGGGCGGTTTCAGCGCGCCGTGCAGACCGTCCGTCAGGCGGATATCGACCCGGGTGTAGTCCACGCCGCCAACACCGCGGCGACGTGGCGTTGGCCCGAGGCTCAGTTCGACATGGTTCGCGTCGGTCTGGGAATGTACGGGCTATCCCCCAGCGACGCCGTCGCCCAACAGGATGGCCAGACCCGTCCGGCCATGGCTTTCACCACGCAGGTCATCCATCTGCACGACGTCGAAGAGGGTGAAACCGTCGGCTACGGGCGCACCTGGCGAGCCGACGCCGACACCCGCGTCGCCACCATCGCCGCCGGCTACAACGACGGCCTCCCCCGATTTATGTCCAACGGCGGCGACGTTCTGATCGGCGGCCGCCGCTGCCCCATCGTCGGCGACGTCTGCATGGATGTCGCCATGGTGGATGTGTCGGAGCTAACGGATGTTGCCATCGGCGACGAAGTCGTGATCTTCGGCGAACAGGGTGATGCTTTCATCTCCGTCGATGAGATTGCCGAGCGTGGGGGGACGATCAACTACGAGATACTCTGTAATATCTCACCACGTGTGCGGCGGATTTTCAGTTCTCGGTGAGTACGGGTCACGGGAGACGGAGGCACGTTTACGTTGAGGTTGGACGAGCACGGGTCACGGGAGACGGAGGCACGTTTACGTTGAGGTTGGACGAGCACGGGTCACGAGAGACGGAGGCACGTTTACGTTGAGGTTGGACGAGCACGGGTCACGGGAGACGGAGGTACGTTCACGTTGAGGTTGGACGAGCACGTGGACCAGATTCGAGGTCGATCGGCGACGCTCTGTCGATCGATTGGTCGGCCTATCCCCCGGACGAAGATCAGAAATCGCGTCTCTCGGATCCAGGTTCACGTAAAAAACATGCGTAAATCCTAATAAAATCAATATGTTACGGACAATTAGGAACTCGATCAGTTAGCGCCCGATTTTCGGCCATTTTCGGCCATTTTCGACCTCCCCTCCTTTGCTTATACCGCGGCGGCGCGCCTGCGGCGCGACACGCCGCGTGATCGCCCGTTTCGATGCGAGGCGCTGAACGCGCCTCGCGAGACCGGGATGACCATCGCGCATCTGCCCGATCCAGCCCGTGCCGGGCAATCGCACATCTGCCGATCCAGCCGGTGCCGCGCAATCGCGCATCTGCCCGATCCAGCCCGTCGAGGATGATTATCGATATCTGAAGAAATCCGACTCTTTCGCGAATCCCGTCGCTAGTATTATGGTCCCGACGGATTCACGCGCCGATTTCGAGGAGTTCAAAAATGAGTGATGCCGCCGAACTGGAAGCCTACGTCGAGGAGAATCGCGAGCGGTTTCTGGACGAGTTGTTCGAGTATCTTGAGATTCCGAGTATCTCGACCGACGAGTCGATGAAAGAGGAAGTCGGCCGGTGCGCCGGATGGCTGCGGGATCACCTGTCGGACATCGGGTTCAAGTCGGCCGAGATTCATCAGACCGACGGCCATCCGATCGTCTACGCCGAGCATTGCGAGCAGCCGGACAAGCCGACGATTCTGATCTACGCTCACTACGATGTGCAACCTCCGGATCCCCTGGACAAGTGGGACTCCGAGCCGTTTAAGCCGGAGGTCCGCGACGGGAAGATATTTGCCCGGGGTGCGACCGACGACAAGGGCCAATTCTTCAGTCATGTCAAGGGGTTGGAGGCGCATCTGGCCACGAGCGGGGAGCTGCCCGTCAACGTGAAATTGCTGGTCGAGGGCGAAGAAGAGGTCGGCAGCGTACACCTGGAAGATTGGGTCAGCAAAAACCGGCAGAAGCTCGCCTGCGACGGCGTGGTGATCTCGGACTCCGCGATGTTTGCCGAGGGCTTGCCCACCATCACCTACGGGCTTCGCGGGCTGTCTTACTTCGAGGTGACGCTGCGCGGTCCCGACCACGACCTGCACTCGGGACTCTACGGCGGAGCGGTCCCGAACCCCATCAACGAGCTGGCCAAGATCATCTCGAAGCTTCACGACGACGAAGGCCGGGTCGCGATTACCGGCTTCTACGATGATGTGGAGCCGCCGACCGACGAGGAGCGCGAGCAGTTCGCCAGCCTTCCCTTCGATGAGGAGGATTTCCGAGCCGAGACCGGTGCGCCCGGGCTGACCGGCGAGGAAGGCTACACGACTCTGGAGCGTCGCTGGGTGCGCCCGACCCTCGATTGCAACGGCATCTGGGGCGGATACACCGAGCCGGGGGCCAAGACCGTGCTCCCGTCGGAGGCCTCGGCCAAAATCTCGTGCCGGCTGGTTCCCGACCAGGATCCCGACGAGATCACGGAACTCGCCTCGGAATACATCGAGGAGATTGCTCCATCCTATGTGGACGTGGAGGTCGAGCCACACCACGGTGGCAAACCGGTCGTGAGTCCGCGCGACAATGCGACCGTCGATGCCGCCACCCGGGCGCTGAAGCGGGCCTGGGGCCGCGACGCGGTATTCACCCGCGGCGGCGGGACGATTCCCGTGGTGCCGGTCTTCACCGAGATCCTCGAATCACCCACGGTGCTGATGGGCTTCGGCCTCAACGACGACCGGCTCCACAGCCCCAACGAGAAGTTCAACGTCGAGAACTTCTACAAGGGGATCGAGACGAGCACGTACCTGTGGGATGAACTGGAGCAAGCATGAAACTCTTCGCCATTCTCGGCGCGATCTTCGCCACCATTTCAGTCGGCGCCGGCGCCTTCGGGGCACATGCCTTGGAGGAGTCGCTAAGCGAGCACATGCTCGAGATCTGGGAGACGGCGGCCCGCTACCAGATGTATCACGCGCTCGGGCTCTTCGCGGCGGCGTGGTTGTCCCAGAAGACGGGCGCTGTGGCCGCTACGGTAGGAGGCTGGGGGTTTATCACGGGGGTCCTGATCTTCTCTGGATCGCTTTACACCCTCGCCCTGACCGACATCCGCTGGCTGGGCGCCATCACACCCATTGGAGGGCTGGCGATGATCGTCGGCTGGGTGGCGCTGTGTGTGGCGGCGTTTTCCCTTTGAAATCTGACGTGACGGAGGAATGAGATGTTGATCGGTGACGCGTCGCTGACCTTGGACGACCTGCAGGCGGTGGTGGAGGACCGCCAGAACGTCGAGCTGTCGGAGCCGGCCTGCCGGCGTGTGGCCCGCGCGGCGCGGTACGTGCGAAAGCGCGCCGAAGAGGGCGAGCCGGTCTACGGTGTGACAACCGGGTTTGGCGCCAACCGAGACAAGGTCATCGACCCGGAGGATGCGGGTATCCTGCAGGAGCGGCTCATCATGAGCCATGCCTCCGGGGTCGGCGATCCGTTGTCGACCGATGTCGTCCGCGCCATGATGCTGCTTCGCATCAACGCACTGGCCCAGGGCAATTCCGGCATTCGGCTCGAGACCCTCGAGCTTCTTGTCGAGATGCTCAATCGGGGCGTTCACCCGGTCGTGCCGGAGATGGGCAGCGTGGGCGCCAGCGGCGACCTCTGCCCCCTCGCCCACATGTGTCTGCCGATCATCGGGCGCGGCGAGGTCGAGTATGACGGCGAGACGATGGATGGGGCCAGCGCGATGGAGGCGGCCGGCCTCGAGCCGATGATGCTCACCTACAAGGAGGGCCTGGCCCTGCTCAACGGCACTCAGGCCCAGACCGCACTCGGGGCGATGGCGGCCATCCGGTTTCGCGAAGTCCTGCGCTGTGCCGATGCCATCGGCGCCATGAGCCTGGAGGCCGTCGCCGGTCGCAAGGCAGCCTTGGATGAGCGAATCCACAGTCTCCGCGGCCGCGAAGGTCAGTCGGAATCGGCCCGACTCATCCGCGAGATGCTCGAAGGCAGCGAACTCGCCGGGGCCGAACCCGGCGAGGTCGACGGCAAGGTCGAGTACATCCAGGACTCGTACTGCCTGCGGTGCATGCCCCAGGTACACGGTGCCAGTCGCGATGCGTTGGCCCACGTCATCGACGTGCTGGTCAACGAGGCCAACGCGGTGACCGACAACCCGCTCGTGTTTCCGCCGGCCGAAGAAGACGCCGCCGAACACTACGTCGAGACCGGCGGCGATATCCTGTCGGGCGGCAACTTCCACGGCCAGCCCGTGGCCCTGGCCCTAGACTACATGAAAAACGCCATCGCCGAGCTGGGAAACATCGCCGAGCGACGCTGCGCCAAACTCACCGACAAGTACTTCTCCGAAGGGCTGCCCCCCTTCTTGGTCAGCGATGCCGGGCTGAACTCGGGCATGATGATCCCGCAGTACGTGGCGGCGGCGCTGGTCTCGGAGAACAAATCTCAGGCCTTCCCCGCCAGCGTCGATTCGATTCCGACAAGCGCCAACATGGAGGACCACGTCTCGATGGGCATGCACGCGGGACTGCACGCCTACCGCGCCATCGAGAACGTCGAGACGATCCTTGGCATCGAGTACCTGATAGCCTCCCAGGCTCTGGATCTGCGCGAAGGGTTTGAGCTGGGAAAAGGCACCGGCCGGCTGCACGAGCTGTTGCGCGAGCACGTCTCGTTTATGGACAAAGACAGAGTCCTTTCACCCGACGTCCAGAAGGCCTCGGAGCTGGTGCGGGATCGGTCGGTCTACCGGGCTATTTGCGAGGTGTCAGACTGAGGCCGGCGCGGACGATCTCGAGCCCCTCGTCGACTTCGCGCACGCCCAGCTTTTTGAGTCGATCACCCTCGCAGGGGCCCATCGTGCAGCGGCCGTCTTCCGGGCGGAACCGGGCGCCGTGAGTATCGCACAGCAGGACGGAGTCGGTGTCGTCGAAGATGTCGCCGGTGTGAGCATCCAGCGGAACGCCGTGATGCGGGCACACATTTCGGTAGGCGAGCCAGTCGCCCTCCCAACGGAAGACGACGCCCTTGGTCTGGCGGTCGAACTCATCCCGGTACGAAAACGTGACCCACCCGCCAGCCTGTAGGTCCTCGAGCCTGTCGCGGCCGATCCGCGCCAGCACGTCGTCTCGCCCTTCCCCGCTCACAGGTCCAGATCCTTGAGTTTTTCGGCCTGAAAGTGGGTCTGCAGCGGCTCGATCAGCCGGTCGACGTCGCCATCCAGGATCTTCTCCATCTGATGGGTCGTGAAGTCGATCCGGTGGTCGGTGATCCGCGTCTGCGGGAAGTTGTAGGTCCGGATGCGCTCGGATCGATCACCCGTGCCAACCTGCTCGCGACGGTCCTCCCTGCGCGACTTTCGCTGCTCTTCGCGCTCCTTTTCCAGAAGCCGCGCTTTGAGCACGCGCATCGCCTTCGCCTTGTTTTTGTGCTGGCTGGCTTCGTCCTGACACGACACGACCACGCCGCTGGGGGCGTGGGTGATACGGACCGCGGAGTCGGTCATGTTGGCGTGCTGGCCGCCGGGCCCGCCGGAGCGATAGGTGTCGATGTTCAGATCCGACGGGTTGATGTCGACCTCGACATCCTCGGCCTCGGGAAGTACCGCGACCGTCACCGCCGAGGTGTGAATACGCCCCTTCGTCTCGGTCTCGGGGACCCTCTGGACCCGGTGGACGCCCGCCTCGTATTTGAGGTGGCTGTAGACCTCGTCGCCCTCGATCAGCGCGATGATCTCCTTGTATCCACCCTGGTCGGTGATGTTGGTATCGACGATGTCGATGTCCCACCCGTGGTTTTCGGCATAACGGTTGTACATGCGGAAGAGGTCGGCGGCGAATAGAGCCGCCTCGTCTCCGCCCGTACCGGCGCGGATCTCCAGCAGAATGTTCTTTTCGTCGAGGGGATCCTTGGGAATCAGAAGCTGCTTGATACGCTCCTGCAACTCCTGGTGGCGCTGCTCGAGCTCTTCGAGCTCGTCGCGGGCCATCTCCCGGATCTCGTCGTCGTCATCCTGCTTGAGGAGTTCGTTCTCCTCGATCTGGGCCTCGACCTCCTTGTACTCCTCGTAGGCCTCGACCAGATCTTCGAGATGCGCGTGTTCCTTGGCCAACTTCTGGTACCGATCCGGATCCGATGTCAGCTCCGGATCGGCCAGTTGGGCGTTCAGGTCTTGGTACCGCGCTCGGACTTCTTCGAGTTTGTCGAACATAGAACCAGACGTGACGGGTCAGTTGTTGCTCATGGAGGCCAAGAATTCCTCGTTGGTCTCGGTCTTGCCCATTTTGTCGAGCAAAAACTCCATGGAGTCGACCACGTTCAGCGGGTGCAGAAGCTGACGCAGCACCCACACGCGCTTGAGTTGATCGTCGCTCATCAGCAGCTCCTCCTTACGCGTGCCGGACTTCTGGATGTCCAGACACGGGAAGATCCGCTTCTCCATCAGCTTTCGGTTCAGGTGGATCTCGCAGTTACCCGTTCCCTTGAACTCCTCGAAGATGACTTCGTCCATGCGGCTTCCCGTATCGATCAGCGCCGTAGCGATGATCGTCAGGCTGCCGCCCTCTTCGATGTTTCGGGCCGCCCCGAAGAAGCTCTTGGGTTTGTGCAGGGCGTTTGAGTCGACACCACCCGACAGGATCTTGCCGCTCGGCGGGACCACCGTGTTGTAGGCGCGTGCCAGGCGGGTGATCGAGTCGAGCAGAATCACCACGTCCTGGTTGTGTTCAACCAGCCGCTTGGCCTTGTCGATGACCATCTCGGCGACCTGAACGTGCCGGTCGGCCGGCTCGTCGAAGGTCGAGCTGATGACCTCCCCGTTGACCGTCCGCTTCATGTCGGTGACCTCCTCGGGCCGCTCGTCGATGAGCAGCACGATGAGGTTGGTCTCGGGGTGGTTCTCGGTGATGGCGTTGGCGATGTTCTGGAGCATCACCGTCTTACCGGCTCGCGGCGGCGAGACGATGAGCGCACGCTGGCCCTTTCCGATGGGCGTCAGCAGGTCCAGAATCCGCGTGCTGTAGTTGTCGGCATCGTGCTCCAGCTCCAGCTTCTCCATCGGGTACAGCGGCGTCAGATTCTCGAACAGAATCTTGTCGCGCGCCTCCGACGGATCCTCGCCGTTGATCTCTTCGACCTTCAGCAGGGCGAAGTATCGTTCGTTGTCCTTGGGCGGCCGAATCTCGCCGGCCACCGTGTCGCCGGTATCCAGGTTGAATCGGCGAATCTGACTCGGCGACACGTAGATGTCGTCGGGCCCCGGCAGGTAGTTGTAGTCCGGCGCTCGAAGGAAGCCGAAGCCGTCGGGGAGCACCTCCAGGACGCCCTGCCCGTAGATGTCTCCGTCCTCTTCGGTCTTGGCCTTCAGCAGGCTGAAGATGAGGTCCTGCTTTCGCATGTTGCCAGCGTCATCGATATTGGCCTCTTTGGCCATATCGGTCAGCTCGCTCATCTTCTTCTCTTTGAGTTCACTCATGTTCATGGGGATGGTCCTCGTGGTGTGACGGGCACCGACGCATCTGCGGCCGGAGGGCGGCAGAGGAACGACGGTGCGACATTATCGTCTGAAATTGGGGTGGAAATCGTCGATGCGAAAAAATCAGTCAAAAAGCGTGGAATCGGGTCTTCAAAAGGTGGGCAGCGAAGACCCTCAAACAGGTCAGTGCGCAGCACGGCCCCGGATTCGTAGGTCATCAGTCTCAGTGACTGAGAGAATCACATTCGGAACCGCGGCGACGAAATGATGATATATACATCCGCAATTGGCGTGTCAACCACGGGGCACGGATCACGAGTCACGGATCACGTTTACGTTGGACGTTTACGTTGGACGGGGCGCGGAGCACGGGTAACGAGCCACGAATCACGAATCACGAATCACGAATCACGTTTACGTTGGACGTTTACGTTGGACGGGCACGGAGCACGGGGCACGAGTCACGGGGCCCGAATTACGGATCACGTTTAGGTTGGAGGTTGGACGTTGAGGTAGCGCGACCGCCCATTTTCAGAGCATTTGCCAAGATATTTGCGGCGAGTTGCGATATGACAAATACTCCGAAGCTGAATTCGATCGTCAGAAAATGTTGTGTGGATGGAGATCGAGATGAGCGAGCCTGATGAAAGTGCCGAGTCTTCGCCCGGTAGTCGGGGGCGGAATACCAATTCTGAAGAGAAACTAAGAGAAGGGGGGTTCAACGCAGGAGGTTCTCGAACCGGAGAAGTACTCCGCAATGTGAAGCCAGTACACGGGAAGATAAAGTTTCTAATATGGTCGGGCTCGGTCGTTGCCGGCGTGATTTTCTTGATGGCAGCCATAATTATTGCAGGAGGAGTTGCTGAACTTGCTGGAGGGTCCTTTGACACGAAAGCGAACCCGGGGATTGCACTACTTTATTTAGTACCGTCTTTCCTCATTGCGGCATCATATCAAATCTCTCTTCTTGCTCCCGGGCGTCAGGTTGTTCTCAAGGGGGCGAGGTATGGTGACTTGACGTCGATGTTGAACGAGGCTGCTACCCGTGCGCCCAAAGTCCTCGGGACGATTCTCACGATAGCCCTGATACAGGCTGTGTGTTTCTTCCTCCCAGGAATCGTGTTGGCAGCTCTGTCACCAGCGGCTTACCTCGCTGCGACGCGCCCACAACTTTCGATATTCGAGATCGTGATCGAATCGCTTGGGTGGACCAAGCGTCATTTTCTGACCTTGGTGGGGAGTTCAGTTTGCTTCTACGTGTTGAGTGCATTGCTATTCGTAGCACTAATCTCGGGCACTTTGGCCCTTGGGAGCCTTGGGTCTGTCGCGGGGGCCTATGAAATCTCAGGGTGGGAGCTGGTCATGTTAGTGGTTCTCGCAGTTCCGTTCATTTTCCAGGTCCTTCAGTTTGTCTTCTATGGCACATTGTTCTTCACCCTTGATTCCGTGGAGACTGGGTTTTCGATCCATTAGCGGCACCAACTTTGGTAGACGAGCTAGCAGTGTTTCTCTCTCAGTTCTGATTTTCCTTCGTTTTCAGCGCCAGCCGGCCAGAAATTGACAACCTCGCGAGGATATGCTGCTTTTTGGGGTGAACCTGAACTGCAACTGGAAGGAATATGCGACATTCTGCCATCGGATTGCTCGTCCTGTTCGCCGCTTCGTTCGTCTTCTCGGCGTGTGCCGGAACTCAGATACCAGACTACGATGAGCGTCTGACCAAGGTGAAAACCGGAGAAGTCGAGGTGACGCCGGAGGGCAAGGACACCCTGACCTACGAGGACGAATTTGTACGGTTTACGTGGGACTTCCCCGACGACCAGATGGCGGTCATCGGATTCAGGCTGGAAAACAAGACGGATTCCCAGATCAAAATTCTCTGGAATGAAGCCTCGTACGTCGACCCCAGCGGGACGACCCAGGAGATCTTCCACGAGGGGATGAACTCTTTCGAGGCCGAAACCGTGATGCAGCCGACGGTAGTGCCGTCGAAGGCCAAGACCGAATCGGCGATTCTGCCCAGACAACACGTCAGGGCCACGGCGTACGGTGCCGAATTTGCGCCCCTGGTCGCTCGGGATGCCACGGAAGAAAAGACCGTCCGCGTCATCCTGCCGTTGAAGTACAAGGACAAGGTGGCTCGATACGACTTTCACTTCGGCATCTCCCGGGTCACCGACGAGGAAGAGTCGGGCGAGGGCATCAAGATCAAGAAGGCCGACAAGGCGGAAGACACGGACCAGAGCGAAGATGCCGACAAGGCGGAGAGCTCCAAAGATGCCGACAAGGCGGAGAGTTCCGAAGATGCCGACGAGACGGAGAGCTCCGAAGAAGAATCGGCAGAGAACTAGATCCGCTACCGGAACTCCGCCCTAAAACCCCGACCAAGAAACGAACGAAGCGGCCCGCTCGGTTATCGTAGCGGACCGCTTTCGTTCGTTGCGACGGGATGGGGAGTGCTCTGGATCGTTGGGGAACGTCGGCCTCCCATCTGCACCCACATCTTACTTGCAGATCCCGTGCCAACGCCGTTTCCCCGGGGCGCCGCCCCTCGATGACGGCGGATTTCTGAGATCGATGTCATGATCGAGGCCCCCGGGATGACAAAAATGTCAGACCGGGGTGACCCTCGATGAGCCCGTATCCCTGCCCGGTCGCGGGCGTTTGCTTACCAGCCACGCCGCGACTGTGTTATAAGGATTCATCGACGGTCGCTGTCGCCCGCGTCCGCCAATACGACTCGGGCGGTGCGGCGGCCCGAACATTCAGAGATTGATTTTCGTCCATATCGTCCGTCCGCGCCTCCTTGGCGCGGCTCGTCGTCGGGTCTGTGAGCCAGAAAGACCCCACGGTCGAGTCGACCGGGAGCCGGGCGGCAAGAACTCAGTTGCTTTCAACTATTCATACAGACATCGGAGCGATTTCCTTGTCCGTCGACTCGACGGGCGCGGGCCGGTCTGCACCCGAACACCGTCCGCGCAGGGGGTCCTCTGATGGAGACGGAGTCTTATGTCCAACAGTCTGGTCGTTAACACCACGAGTTCGGAGACCCGCGTCGCGCTGATCGAAGATGGAATGATCAGCGAATTCCATATCGAGCGAAAGCGCGACAGGGATGTCGTCGGAAACATCTACAAGGGTAAGGTCAAGCGGGTCATCAAGGGGCTGCAGGCGGCCTTCGTGGACGTCGCCCAGGAGAAGGCGGGGTTTCTGCACGTCAGCGATTTCTACGACTTCGGTGCCGACATCGATGCCGCCCAGGATGGCGACAGCGACGACCTGTGGCCGCCGCCGTCGCAGGGTGACAACAACGACAAGCCCAACATCACCGAGGTGCTCAACGAGGGCGACGAGATCCTGGTGCAGGTCGACAAGGAACCGATCGGCACCAAGGGCGCGCGTCTGACCGGCCGCATCTCGATCCCCGGCCGCTACGTGGTCTTCATGCCGACGGTCTCGCATGTGGGTGTGTCGCGGCGCATCGACTCGGAATCCGAGCGCGACCGGCTGCGCAACATCATCCGAGACGTACGGCCGCCGGGCACCGGATTCATCGTTCGAACGGTCAGCGAGGATGTCTCCAAAGAGAAGATCAAGCGCGACGTCGATGCGCTGGTGAACCTCTGGGAGACGATGCTCGACAAGTCCGAGGGCGTGACCGCGCCGTACCTGCTGTACGAAGAACCCGACCTGCTGGTGCGCGCCACGCGCGACTTGTTTACCGCCGACATGGACCACCTGGTCGTCGACGACGAAAAGGCCTACGAGCGCGTCAAGGAGTTCGTCGATCACTTCGTGCCGGACTTCCCCGGCGACATCGAGCTGTATGAAGACGACGAGCCGGTCTTCGACGCCTTCGGCATCGAGGTCGAGATCGAGCGGGCATTGTCGCGCGAGGTCGAACTCGAGTCGGGCGGCCACCTGGTCATCGATCGGACCGAGGCGCTGACGACCGTCGACGTCAACACGGGCAGCTTCACCGGGTCGAAGAGCCACGAGGATACGATCCTCAAGACCAACATGGAGGCCGCCGAAGAGGTGGTCTACCAGGTGCGGTTGCGCAATATCGGTGGGATCATCATCATCGACTTCATCGACATGGAGCAGAAGGGCAACCGCGACAAGGTCTACGCCAAACTCGAGGAGGAACTCGAGAAGGACCGTGTGACCACCCATGCCCTGAATATCTCGGAGTTCGGACTCGTGGAGATGACCCGCAAGCGGGTGCGCGAGTCGCTGGTGCAGTTTCTGTGCGAGGAGTGCCCGACCTGCGACAACCGCGGCTTCGTCAAATCAAAGGAGACGGTCGCCTACGAGATCATGCGCGAGCTCAAACGCTCGATGCCCCTGATCGACGAGGACACCGTCTACGTCCACGCCAACGGGTCGGTCATCGACAAGCTGCGTCACGTCGAAAAGCAGGCGCTCAACGAGCTCGAAAACACCCACGACAAGACGTTGAAGTTCCACCGCCAAAACGAGCTGGGGATGGAAGCCTTCGACGTCAAAGGCGTGGAGGAAGGCGACGATGACTGACACTCGGCAAGGGTCGGCGGAACACGAGCAGCGGCGCCACGATCGGGTGCCCGTCAACCAGGAGTTCGCTCCGATCGCCGACTACATCTCCGAGTACGTCACCGATCTGTCGCGCGGTGGTGTCTTCATCCGCACCGACAATCCCCTGCCGGTCGGCACCACGGTCAATCTGAATTTCAGCGTCATCGTCGAGGACGTGCGCACCATCGAAGGCGAGGGCGAGGTGGTGCGGGTGGAACAATCTTCCGAAGAGCAGGGAATGGGCATCGCGTTCAATCGCCTGACGGCGTCCAGCCAGCAGGTGATCGACGAGATCTGCGAACTGCACGACGCCGGGGAGTGGCTGTAAGTGTCAGCGTCGTCGGCGTTTGATGTGCTGTTTGACGCGGTCGTAGGCCGTGCTCAGTTCCTGTGAGATCTCCTTGGCCAACTCCTGCATCTGCGGGTCGTCGTTGAAGCGATCCGGGTGGTACTTGCGCATCAGTCGCCGGTAGTTCTCTTTGACCTCGTCGAGCGACGCCCCCTTTTTGACCTCCAGGTTCGCGTAGTAGTCCGCGATCGTCTTTTCGTCTTCGGGCCGCGGCGGCGTGTAGTTCGGTTCGCCATCGCCGTCCACACTGCCGTCGGTGCCGCGTTTGCCGTCCAACTCGTCTTGCCGGTTCATCCTCTGGCGGCGTTTGCCATCCAGAAACTCGTCGAGCTCGTCGAAGACCTTGCCCAGACCGCCCCGATCCTCGAATTCCTGCACGCGATCGAGCAGTTCATTGAGGTTCGAGCGTACGACTCTGGAGACTCTGTCTTTCAAATCACTCATGGCGTCCAAATCGATGGCTGAGACATCGGCCGGCCGGTATCCTATAACGGGCGAGCCCGCCGTCCATAATCCATGCTCCTTATAGTCGGGTGGCCGCCGAGTTAACAGCCGCGCCGCCGTACTTACGATCCAATACGCAAGATTGTAGTTGCGCCGGTGAGTCCCCCGGCGCTATAGTGACGTCATCATGTTGATTTTGAGGACGAGGGAGACACGATGGAACTCTTTAGCCAGATGATCGACGACGGCGAACCGCTGCCGGCCCGTGGCGCCTTTTGCGCCAAGGGAGACGCTGAGCCCGGCAACGTCAATCCCGATTTTACCTGGGATGACCTTCCCGAAGATACCGAGTCGCTGGTTCTGATTTGCCACGACCCGGACGTCCCCTCCGAGGGCGACACCGTCAACGTCGAGGGCGAGACCGTGCCCGCCGACCTGCCCCGCGTCGACTTCTACCACTGGGTGCTGGTCGACCTGAGCCCCGACGGCGAAATCGAAGCGGGCGAATTCAGCGAAGGCCAGACCCCGGGCGGCAAGCCCGGCCCCGACGCTCCGCAGGGCACGCGCCAGGGGATCAACGACTACACCAACTGGTTTGCCGGCGACCCCGACATGGAGGGGCAGTACTTCGGCTACGACGGCCCCTGCCCGCCGTGGAACGATTCGATCGTCCACCATTACCACTACACGCTCTACGCGCTCGACGTCGACGAAACGCCCGTCGACGGCACCTTCACCGGCGACGACGTCCTGGACGCCATCGAGGACCACATCCTCGATTCGGCGCGACTGACCGCCACCTACTCCATGAATCCCGACGTCGAAGTCTGATCGGCGTCTCACCTGAACCTACTCCGGGGGGAGATTTTGTTTTCTTCGACCACCCTGCTCTTCATCCGCACCCTCGCGGCTCTGGGCGCCGTCTGCCTGGCCGCGTGGGTGCTTTTGCGTTGGGGGCTGCCGCGCTGGCTGCCTCACCTGTCGGCGGGCGACCCCGACGATGGTCCCATCGACATTCTGGCCCGCCGCGCCGTCGGTCCTAAACGAGCGATCCTTCTCGTCCGCGTCGCCGACCAGACCCTGGTCGTCGGCGAGACCGAGTCGGGGTTGACTCGACTTGGCGAGCTACCTCAGAAACCACCCTCCAGAGGGGGCTCGACGCCGACGCCCAGACGCCAGTCCAGCGGTGCCCTGCCCATCGTGGAACTCGGTGAATCGGGACTCGGCGACTCCGCCGGCCGGTCACCCCTGCGTGCCCGAACCGGCTGCAGGGCCGGCCAGGCGCGCCAGAGCCCGTCGCCCGTCAGCGTCGTCGAACCCGTCGATCCCTCCGAGATCCAGACAACCCAGGAGACGGCCGCCCCGGAACCGGCGGGTATGAAGAGGGGGCAAACGTGACCGGCGGCACGGATCCGATGAGCTTGATCGTCGTCCTCGGCGCGCTGGCGGTGCTGCCGTTCCTGCTGATCATGGTGACGAGCTTCGTCAAAGTCGCCGTGGTCCTGTCGCTGGTACGACAGGCCGTCGGTGCTCAGCAGGTGCCGCCCAACCAGGTGATCACGGGACTGGCGATCGTACTGAGCGTCTACATCATGGCTCCGGTCGGCTACGACATCTACCGCGCCGTCGAGCCGACCCTCGCCGATCTGGGTGTCGCCTCGTCGGAGGCCAACCCCGACTCGCCGATACCCGACCTCGAGGCCGCCGATATCGACGTCGGGGCCGTCGCCGGACTGGCCTCGCGTGCCGCCGAGCCCCTGCGTCGTTTTCTGGCCCAGCACGCCGACGTCGAGGAGCGGACGTTGTTGCACGAACTCGCCCTCGAGCTGCGCGGGTCCGACCCCGCCCGCCGGGGCCTGGCCATCACCGATCGAAGCCTGTTGGTGCTGATCCCCGCCTTCGTCGTCACCGAACTCAAGGAGGCGTTCACCATCGGCTTCGTCCTGTTTGTGCCCTTCATCATCGTCGACCTGGTCGTCGCCAACGTGCTGCTGAGTCTGGGCATGCACATGCTCAGCCCGACGACGATCAGCCTACCCTTCAAGCTGCTTTTGTTCGTGCTCGTCGACGGCTGGTTCCTGATCGTAAAGGGGCTCGTCCTTGGATATCTGCCGACCGGATAGGAGGCACCGATCGAAGCTTACATCTTACAGATAACCCGCGAGGCGCTGTATCTGGTGGTGATCGTCTCGGCGCCGCCGGTTTTGGCGAGCATGGTGGTCGGCCTGGCCGTCAGCATTCTGCAGGCGACGACCCAGGTGCAGGAGCAGACCCTGACATTCGTGCCCAAGGTCGTCGCGGTGTTCGGCAGCCTGGCGATCGCGGGGCCATGGATCGGGGCCCAGTTGGTTCGATTTACGCGCACGATTTTCGAAGGGTTTCCTTCGCTGTTTTGAACCGTCGCCCGAGGGCCCGAGGCCGAGTGGGGAGGCTATGACAGACATCCTGGCAGATACGGCAGTCCAGCAGGTGCTGTCGCGATCTATTTTGCTGGCAGGTCTGGTCATCGCTCGACTGATGCCCGTGGTGATGCTGGCGCCCTTTCTGGGCGGAAAGGCCGCGCCGGCGCAGGTGAAGCTCGGCCTGGCGCTGACCTTGACCGTGCTGGTCTACCCCGCCGTCTGGAACGCCCCCGGTTCGGTCGCCGCCCTCGACGTCGGGCCCCTCGTGATCACGGGGCTCGTCTTCAAGGAGCTCGCCGTCGGCGCCACCCTCGGGTTTATCGCCGCGCTGGTCTTCGATGCGGCCCGCATGGCCGGACGCCTGATCGACACGACCCGAGGCGCCTCGAAGTCGATGTCGATGGTCCCCGAACTCAAGACCCGCGTGACGACCTCGGCCAACCTGCTGATGCAGTTTTTCATCGTCATGTTCTTTTTGACCGGCGGGCACCGCGTCTTTCTGCGCGCCGTGATGCTCAGCTTCGAACGCATCCCGCCGCATACCTTTCCCGAACTCTCCGGCCGCGGCGCCGCACTGACCTTCGCCCTCGCGCGGTTCGTGGCCGACGCGATTGAGCTGGCAGTCCTGCTGGCGTTCCCCGTCATCGCCGCACTGCTCTTGACCAATGTCTTTTTGGCCCTGGTCAACAAGGCCGCCCCCCAGATCAACGTCTTCTTTCTGGGCATGCCGCTCAAAGCGATGATCGGTGTGATCGTCGTCCTTCTGGCGCTGGGGCCGCTGACCACGCGGTTTCTGAGCTCGGCCAGCGATGCCTACGGGCGCACCCTGGAACTGACCGACTCCGTCGACCCGGAGGCCCCGTGATCCTCGATCGTCGAGCAGCCCTGAGCGCTCGCGCGGCGCCGACGGGTGCCCCTTGTCGACCTGCTTCCCTGCGTTCGGCTGCGCCTCACTCCGGTCCAGACGGTCGCCCGGGGGACCCGGCGGCTCTCGGCGAGCTCATCGGATTGTCGATTCGATCTCGATCGGGCCTTACTCGTAGGGGCACTCGACCGTCAGTTGTTGTGCTTGGGATGAGCGAGGCGGCCCCGGCTGATCCACCTCGCGGTCTCCAAAAGCACAGAAATGGAGGGGGATCGTGAGCGCCAACAAGACAGAAGATCCGACGCCCAAAAAGCAGCGGAAGGCCCGCGAAGAGGGCAACGTGGCCAAGTCGGCGGAGTTTACCGGCGTGGCCGTTATGGTGACGGCCGTGGCGGTGCTGTTTTTCTGGACGGCGAGCCTGGTTCAGGGGCTGGGCAAACTGGTGGTCGACGCGATCGCGCTGAGCAGCCGCGGCGATCTCTCCGGGGACCTGGCCCGCGGCTTCGCCATGTCTTCGCTGGCCGAACTGGCCTGGCTTCTGTTCCCGCTTTTGGGCGCCACCTTCCTGTTGGCAACTGCCGTCAGTTACGCGCAGGTCGGAGCGCTATTTGCCCCCTCGGCGATCCTCCCGGACCTCAAAAAGCTGAATCCGTCGCAGGGCTTTAAGCAGATGGTGTCCAAAGACAAAGGAGTCGAGCTTGTGAAGAACCTGTTGAAAATCACGTTGATGGCCGCGATCGGCTGGGCCGTCCTCCGGGGGCAGATTGCCGATATCGTAGTCACCCCGAGGGTCGGTCTGATGCAGGCCTTGCAGATGTTCGAAGGCGCCGTCGCGAGGCTCGGCACGTTTTTGGTGTCCGGGCTCATCGCCTTCGGGATCTTCGATTTGTGGTGGCGACGCCGGCAATGGTGGGAGAAGCTCAAGATGAGCAAAAAAGAAGTGATGGACGAACATAAACAGGCCGAGGGCGACCCGCACATGAAGGGCAAACGAAAGCAGATGCACCGCGAGTTGCTCGAAGAGGCCGCCGCCCCCGAGGCCGTCCAGAATGCCGACGCCGTCGTCGTCAATCCCACCCACGTGGCCGTGGCCATCGGCTACGACCGAGAATCGATGCACGCCCCGGAGATCCTGACGTCGGGCGCCGACGAACAGGCTCGCCAGATCAAACAACTCGCGCGCAGCTACGACGTCCCGGTCTTTCGCGACGTCTCCCTGGCCCGCTCGCTGTACGACTGCGACGCCGGCGCGGCGATCCCCGAGGAGTTCTTCGAGCCGGTCGCCGTCATCCTGCGAGAGGTCTATCGCCTTACCGAGGAGGAGAAGTGATCGCGCGGCTGAAGATCGTTCGCTCGCATCCGACGAGCACCCCTTGTCGACCTGCTTCCCTTTGCTCGGCTGAGCCTCGCGCCGGTCCAGACGGTCGATCGGGGTACTCATCGGACGTCGGCGAACTAATCTGCCCCGCGGCGCTCACGAGAGTGCGATGTTTGGGAGTCGGATTCGGGAAGAGCGGGGTGGTCAGACCGCGGCCGGCGCGGAGGTAGGATGGTGGGGTAGGCCCGGAGCGACGGCCCCGGCTGAACCGCCCCGCGTATTTCAGAAACAGAACCAACGAGGAATCATGAAAGAAGATCAGCTCCAGGCCATCGAATCGCTCGCGTACACGCTGACGACGAGAGATCGCCTCGACGACGCCGAATCTCTGCTGCGCGGAGTGCTCGCCGTGTCGCCCCGGCGGGCGTATCCCCATCACGTACTGGGTGTGATCGCCCGCAAGCGCAGGGATCCGGCGACGGCCGCTGAATCCCTGCGTCGATGCCTCGAGATCGACCCCGGCTCCAGGAGTGCTCGGCTGCTGTTGTCGGAGTGTCTCTTCGAGGTGGGTGAGCGTGACGCGGCGATCCGGACCGTCGAGCCCCTGGCCGAGCAGCCCGGGAACTCGCCGCTGCACGACCGGGCGAGAGTACTGCTTCGGACATGGTCCAAATTGGGCCTTCCCTCGCCGGATACGCCGTGATATTCTGCGATCTCATATTCGCATTAGCCGCACTACGCCCCTGGGGGGAACCGTGTCGGAACAAAACACCCAAGCCAGCTACCTTCGCTCGAAAGTCGAATCTCAGGACTCCGGCAAACGGAAGGACCGCTCCAAGGAGCGGCCGAGGCCGGTGCCGGCCAGCGAGATCCCCGAGCTGTCGACGGCCGAACTCGTCGATCGGTACGAGCCGCTCGTCCACCGCATTGCCCACGACATCCACCAGTCTCAGACGGCGATGAACGTGGCGCTGGAGGACATCCAGCACTACGGATACGAGGGGCTTCTGCAGGCCCAGCAACGCTTCGATCCATCGGCGGGCTCCGCCTTCAGCACCTACGCGTACTACCGCATTCGGGGCGCGATCCTCGACGCCTTCCGCGCGGAGGGCTGGGCGCTGAGAAACCAGTCGTTCGAGGTGCTCGACCACATTGCGCTGAACGATCACATGGAGGGCCACAGCGCCGCGACGTCGATGCTTCCGTCCTCGAAGACCTGGCGAGACAGCGTCGAACATCTGCAAAAGATGGTCGGTGATTCCGTCACCATTCTGATGATGCGCAACATCGACCTGCAGAACATGCGCACCACCGACGCCGATACCCGGCCGGCCAACTTCGAGAAGTACGAAAACATCCAGGCCCTTCGCCGCGCCATCGATACCCTCAGCGACAACGAACGCGAGGTCATCCTACGCTACCACTTCGACGGCGACTCCATGCAGGCGATCGGCGACAGCTTGGGCTACTCGAAGTCCTGGGTCTCGCGCTGCAACGCCCGCGCTATCGCCAAGATCCGCAAGCAGCTCGTGGATGATTGAGGTGCCACGACGCTTCCCAGAACCATCAAATTCGGCCGATCTGAAATATCGGATATATCGGATATGTTAAAAGGATGATAGCTTGGGGGCAAAGTGGTCGACGACGCGAGCAGCAAGAGATTCTTCGCCTTCGTAGAGATCAAGAGTCCACCGATGGGAACATCTGCCAGGCGAAAAACAGGATTGTTTCTTCGCCAGCTTCAAGAGGGTGAGGAACTGCCCAAGGGTGCGTTTACTTCGATGCGCGGCATCGGAAAAAGATGTTACGAGCTCTACATCGATGATGCTGAAAAGGGGTGTTCCTGGCGGGTCGTTTACCATGTCGGTAGAGAAGCCATCGTGGTGTTGGATTGTTTCAAGAAGAAGTCGGAAGAGACCCCGCAGCGCTACATCGAGAGATGCCGGAAGCGTCTAGACCGATGGTACGCAGAAAGGGCGTAGAATCCGATACTTCATGAGTCGAGGAGGTCGACGGACATGACGCACGACGAAACTGTCAAAGAGCATCACTCTGCAGATTCGAAGCGGGAGGAATCCGAGAGCTTCGAGGAAACGACTGTATCAGAGTTCCTTGGTCTTACTGCTGCGGATGAAGCTGTTGTCGAGATCCGACGACGCCTTGCTCGCGAGCTCCGGAAGAGGCGAAAGTCAGAGAAGTTGACTCAAAAAAAACTGGCTGAGCGTCGTGGAACAACTCAATCTCGAGTTTCAGATATGGAAAACGCAGACTCCTCAGTCTCTATCGACTCTCTGGTCGCCAGTCTTGTCGAGATGGGGGCAACGACTGAAGAAATTGGAGAAGTGATTTCGAAGTAGACGACTTGTTTTAGAGTCGTCCGAGATACTCGATAATATCCAGCTTATTTCCTTCCAGCGATTCCCCGCCAGCCCGATTCCAGTGAAGTTCGGTGAACGTTGCCGTCAGTTCTCGAAAATTCGGGACTGAAAGGTGTTGTACGACGCCTCCGTCGCCGATCTTGAGTGCTCCCTGCCCGAACTTCTCCTCGAGCGCGTCCGTGTATCGCTCTTTGTACTCGGGTGTGGATTGAATCGGCGCATCCGAGATGTAGAGCAGGCCTCCGGGCGCGAGCACCCGGCTGACTTCGTCCATCAAATCCATCCTCGCCGCGTCGTCGATGACGCAGGAGAGCACGCCCACCATCAACACCGCTTCGACGCTGTCGGCTGCTAATGGGAGTTCGCCCCCCAGCCAGGGCCGAAGGTCCAAACCGGGGTGTTCTCGCCGCCCGCGCTTGATCATCGAGGGCGCCGGATCGAAGCCCACGACGCGGGAGAAGCCGCGGGCGCGCAGTTTTGATGCGATGCGCCCATAGCCGAACCCCAAATCCAGCACTCTGGCGTCTCGGGACAGATGCTCTTCAATCAACTCGTAGTCGACTGGAAAGGTAAAGTCGGTCTCCTCGGCTACCCGGTCCCAGTATGCTGCGGTTGTGGTCTCGTCAGGCATCGCATCCTCGATTCTTACGGTTCGAGAGCCCCGAAGATGTTCAAGTAGTCTTCATAGTGGTAGCGGCGATTTCGCGACTGCCCGGTCTTTTCTTCAAGGATACCGAGTCTCTCGAAGCCTTCCACGAGGTTGTTCGCGGCAGGGTACGACGAGCCGACGATGTCGGCGACATCGTTCACCGTGACCGCGGGTGTCTGGAATAGCCCATCGAGCAAGATGTGACCGTTGGCTGCCCGACCGCCCAATTCGCTGGAGATGAGATCCCGATGTTCTTCTCGAAGTCTTTGAATCTCGAGGGCAGTTTGCGCTCCGTCGGTGGCGACGTCTCGAACCCCTCTTAAAAAGAAGCGTACCCACTCGGCGAGCTCGTCACGATCACGAATGCCCTGCAGCCGTCGATAGTACTCTGGGCGGTTTCGTTTGAAGAAATCTGACAGATACAGAATCGGCTGATGTAGGTCGTCGTTGGCAATGAGCATGAGGGTGACAATGAGCCGGCCGACTCTCCCGTTGCCATCCAGGAACGGATGAATCGTCTCGAACTGCTGATGAACGAGCGCTGCACGCAGCAGAATTGGGTACCGATCGTCTTGATGGATGAATCGTTCGAGATCGGACATCAGTTCCGCGACTCTCTGCGGCGGTGGTGGCACAAATGCGGCGTCCTCAGGGCCGCCCCCAGTTCCAATCCAATTCTGCGTCGAGCGCAGTGTTCCCGGGTTCCGATTCTCTCCGCGTGCGCCTTCGAGCACCAACCCGTGAATTTCGCGGATTAGCCGTTTGCAGATAGGGAGGTCGTTCAGCCTGGAAATCCCGTGTTCCAGACCGCGCATGTAGTTGGAGATCTCCTGAAGATCATCGCGTTTCTCACGCTTCTCGGCGCCGGCTTCCATGTCGACGAGGTCCGTCATCGAAGCCTGCGTTCCCTCGATTTGAGCAGATAGTACGGCTTCCTTGCGGACGTACATCTTCACGAAGAGGTCCGGATTCGGAAGGAGCTCCGTGATAACGTCCAGTTTGGCGATGGCTCGATCCGCCTCGGATAAGGGTTTGACGAAGCCCTCCAGCTCGAGGCCGTAGTCCCAAAGGGAGTGTGGAACGTACGCCCGAACCCCCTCTCGAATTTGCGTGTGGTACCCGTACTTCACTTGGCCGCGCCGTATTAAAGTAAATGGAAAATACCTTGAATATAGTAGTTCAGATCCGTCTTTTGTTAAAGCTTTAGGGGTAAAATATTAATAAGAGGTCAACAAGCGAGCCATATTAAACCCTCGTTTCATTGTGGCGCCGCGACCGTTCCTTATTAAAGAAATAGGCGTCTTTCTTTAATAAGCGGCTCTACCGATCCGTCAAAACCGGGGCATAAATCCTGTCTTCTCATGGTTGACCGGTGGTAGCTTCTACGGAGATCGACACCATGAGAACCAATCGAATCGAACTCGCGAGTCATCCAGACCGACGCCTCGATCAATCCGGGGAACTCCGGGGGACCCCTGGTTGACTCGCGCGGGCGAGTCGTGGGTATCAATACGGCAGTCTTGCAGGCCGCCCAGGGCATCGGGTTTGCCGTTCCGTCGAATACGGCCAACTGGGTGACCGGCATGTTGATTCGTCATGGACGCATCCGCCGCGCCCGGATCGGAATTGCCGGGCGTTCCCGCCCGTTACACGTCCGTATCCAGAGGTATTTGGGGCGGAAGTACGAATCGGGCGTCGAGATCATGGAGATCATCGACGACAGTCCCGCCGACCGGGCGGGCCTGCGCCCCGGAGATGTCATTCGAAGTGTCACGCCAACCGAACACGCCGACTGATACGGAGCAAGCATGGAGATTTGGTATCTGGTAGCCGACGGTGCACGCGCCCGCCTCTTTCGAGCCTCGAAGATCGACGGACCCATTGAAGAGACCGACGTCTTCGTCAACGAAAAGGGGCGAATGACCGATACGGAGCTCAGCGACGATGCGCCCGGCCGCAGCTTCAAGGGCGACGGGCGGCGCACCGCCATGAAGAAGGGCGACGGTCCGGCCGAACACGAGGAAAAGAAGTTTGCCAAGCGACTGGCTGACCACCTCAACGACGCCTACCGCGACAACAAATTTGAGCGCCTTGGGATCGTCGGGGCCCCGAAGGCCCTGGGCCGCATCGTCGACGAACTCGACAGTGCCGTCACCCAGTCGCTCATCGGCACCAGCTCGAAGAATTTCACCCGGAAGAGCCGCGACGACATCCAGGAGCACATCTCCAAGAAGTTGCTGGAATAGTCCCGCGGTGATCGTTCGATGACGTATCTGTCTATCGGTCTGGGGGTCCTGATACTCGTGGTGGGCGGAGAGCTTCTGGTGCGCCATTCTTCGCGTCTGGCCATCGGTCTGGGCGTCTCCCCTCTTGTGGTTGGGCTTACGGTCGTGGCCTTCGGCACGAGCAGTCCGGAATTGATCTCATCAGTCTACGGTCAGTGGATCGGAAAGGGGTCGCTGGCCGTCGGAAACGTCGTCGGCAGCAACATCTTCAACGTCCTGTTCATCCTCGGTTTGTCGGCGGTGGTCACTCCACTATTGGTAAACGCCAAGCTCCTGCGCATCGAAGTCCCCGTCGTATTGGCTCTCTCCCTGCTCGGCTTCGGGTTTGCCTACTCCGGCACCATTTCGGGCGTCGAAGCCGGCCTGCTTCTGAGCATACTGATCGGCTATACGGTCTGGCTTGTGCGATCCAGCAGCGGTCAGCCGCCGGATGAAACGAGCGATACAGAGCAGACGCATTGGGGTATCTCGACAGGTCTGATCTTCCTCGCGCTGGCTCTGGTGGTCGGCGGTGGGCAACTCTTCGTGACCGGTTCGGTGCAGTTGGCGAGGACCTTCGGCATCGAGGAGAGCGTCATCGGCCTGACCATCGTCGCCGCCGGGACCTCGCTGCCCGAACTCGTGACCTCTGTTCTCGCGTGTCTACGCGGGGAAGGAGAGATCGCCGTCGGAAACGTCCTCGGCTCCAATATTTTCAATATCACCGGCGTTCTGGGCCTCTCGGGACTCGTCGGCGCGGAGGCTCTGTCGGTCAGCGACGGCCTTCTGAATTTCGACATGCCGATCATGATCGCGACGGCGGTCATCTGCCTGCCGATCTTCTTTACGGGAACACGCATCGATCGCTGCGAAGGCGCCGTCTTCATGACTTACTACGTCGGCTATGTGGTCTATCTGGTACTCAACGCCACCGATCACGCCGCCACCGCCAGTTTTGCCCACGCCATGCTCTGGTTCGTCGTGCCTCTGACCCTTTTGACCCTAGGCGCCGTCGGATTTCGTCAGTTCGGCGCCGAAGCTGCGGAGTAGCGCGCCCGAATTGCATCGCGCTGGCCGCCCCTCTACGCTTCGGATCGAGTGACTTGCTCTCCGCTACGGGGGCTGATCCGATGCGATCATCTGTTCTGGTATTATTCGCAGGCGGGTTCTGTGCGACGGCCGCAATTCTGTTGGCCAACGCTCCTCGGGCCGACGCTTGCACACCTCCCCAATGCACGGGCGGGGAGCTTCGGGAGGCCGATGCCACCATCCCGGCCAACGCCGAAGGAATTGTCTGGGCTCCGAAGGTGTCCAACAGGAACAGTTCCGAGGAGATGGTCGATGCCTCGACCGTCAGCCTGACGCGATCCGATGACGGCACCCAGATCCCCGTACAGGTCAGTGCGTCGACGTCCGGCCCGGACCACTACATCGTGAAACCGGAGGATGGCTTCGACCCGAACACGACCTACGAATTCAACGGCGACGCCTTCTGCGATTGGGACGGCGAAGTCGAATCCCACGACCACTATACGGCGACGTTTTCGACGGCCGGCGCCGCTCCGGACATCGAGTCGATCGGCACCTTTCGCCTCGAGGATTCCGGTTACGGTGAGATGTCTACGGGTGGGTGCCTTGGGACAGTCGGTCAGGCTGACCAACGTGAACTCCGACTTCGGCTTAGCGACGCCGCCAAGCAGTGGAGCGCCGCGTTCTTCTACAGAGTCCAGAGTCGGCCGGAGGGTGTCGACGACTTCGGGCCGGGATGGGCCAAGCCCGTACTGTTCGATCCAAGTTACCAGCGGCTCCCCGGGCCCACCTCTTCGGTCGTCAGTATCCGCTTTCGGGGCGCGTTTCTCTACAAGATGTGCGAATTCGATGGTGAGTCCGCCGGTGACGGCGAGTCCGAGACCTGGGAGGTCCGCATGAAGGTCTCCCATCCGCCCACCAGTCAGACGTGGACGACCAATTCGGTCTCGATCACGCTGGAATGTCCGGACCAGGGCGACGGCGGCGATGAAGTCGGCGTCGACACGGGCCCCGACGCTGGCAAAGACGCCGGCCAGGACGATCAAGATGCGGGATCAGACACCGGCGGTGATCTCGGTCCTGACGCCGGTCCGCCCAGATTTGACGATGTCATCACCGACGAGGTCGGCTGCGGCTGCTCGACCGGCGGCTCGCGTGTACCCGTCGGTGGTGCGTTGGTGTTTGTCTTCGGACTTATCGGGATGGCCCGGTGGAGATGCACATGGAGTTCGATCCTCGAGGGTTCGTCGAATCTCGGCCTCTTTCTGGCGACCGTCGTCGGTTTCACCTCGGTGAACTTCTTCGATGTTCCAGATGCTTCCGCCTGCGAACCTCTTTCATGCACGGGGGGAGCGATTCGAGAGGCCGGACAGACGATTCCATCAAATGCCGAGGGAATCCTCTGGAGTCCAAGGTTCCCCATGAGTCGCACCCACCCCGAGGTCACCACATCTCACGTCACCCTCAGTGCCATCGATGAACGGTCCGGGCGTTCTACCGAGGTCCCGGTGTCGCTGCACCGCACGTCGAGCGGGAAAGTCGTAGTGAAGCCCCAGGGTGGATTTGCAAAGCACACGGATTATCGATTTGAAGCCGCGAACTTCTGTGAAGGCGATGGCGACGTCGATGGTCCCGAGGCTTACCAGGCGACTTTTTCGACCGGGTCAGTGGGTCCGGACATCGACTCGATTGGCACACTTCGGTTGGCAGGATCGACGGTGGCTATCGCACCCAGGTGAAACGTCTGGACGACGAACAGTGGAGCCTTCTGCGGCGTAAACCCGTGTTGTGGCGACCTAATTGGCCGCGCCCCACGACTGCCAGCACATCGATCCTGAACGTTCCGAATCACGGAGGGTTGTTGTACTCGATCTGCCAAGCCGACAGCGACTCCGTGTACGGTGGCCTCTCGGCCGGGAGGTGGATGGTGCGCATGATCGTCGAGCACCCGCCCACGGGAAGAAAGTGGAAGACCGACCCCAAACGCGTAACCCTCGAATGCCCGCGTCAAGGCGAGGGTGATACCGGTACCAGTACGGACGCCCAATGAGGTGATGAATGGACGACCCACGCGAGACGGTCAAAAAGGGCTACACCCAGGGAGACTACGCCGAGGAGTTCCGCCAGCGGGACTCCCTGACGGAGTTCGAAGAAATGTGGTTCGAACGATTCGCCGACCAGATCCGTGAGGAGGGTCACGTCTTGGATCTCGGCTGCGGCATCGGCGTTCCCTACGACCGCGAACTCGTCGACCGAGGCTTCGATGTCACCGGCGTTGATTTCACCGAAAAGCACATCGATGCCGCTCGCGAGAATGTTCCCGAAGCTACGTACATCCTTGGGGACATCTCCAGGTTTGAAGCGTACCGCACCTTCGACGGGCTCATTTGTCTGTACACCCTGTTCCACCTGCCGAAGGCCGAACATCCGCAGATGATCGAGCGGATGGCCAGACGCCTGAGGCCGGGCTCGCCGCTGCTTTTGACCACGGGCGCTGCCGAAGGCGATTCCTCGGACCAAGACTGGTGTGGCGGGCCCATGACGTGGTCGAGCCTCGATCCCGGTACATATCGCGATCTTCTCACTGAATCCGGCTTTGAACTACTCGCCGCCGAGTACGAGGGCTCCCCGGACGCCGACGAACACCACTGGTGGGCGATGGCACGGAAGAGCGAGGGAGCAGGTCGCGCGGCGCCGCGAAGGTAGGATGGTGGGGTAGGCCCGTAGCGGCGCCGCCCGCCTGCCTTCCTCGCGGTTGTCGTGCTCGCGGCTGGCGGCCGTTGTATTGCCCACTATCGGCGCTTACGCTGGCCGCCAGGCGCCAAGCGACCCTTCGACGACATCACCGATGAGCAGTGCCGAAGATGAACCGACGCCCTGGTGGGGCGACTTCGAACTCGACGAAAATCAGGGCGGCCGATGGGAGGTCGGGCCCTCGACGTTGTGGCTGTACCGGACCGAACGCGAATGGCGGGTGGTCTATCGTGCGGGCATCAGCTCCGGTGAACCGGATCCCCTGGCCGACAACAGTCGGGCGACCGTGCCGGCGCCGGCCGACGAATTCGAGGAGCTGTTCGGCGTTGAGGACGACGACCTGCAGATCTCTCGTCATGGATTTACCAAAAGCCAGGGTGCCATCTCGCTTCAGCCGGCGTTGGCCGACCGCCCGGTGATCTCTCGGCCGGAGCATCCGATGCACGTGCCGGCCGGCGAGACGATGACTCTGTACGTGAGCACCCCGCTGTGGATGCGGGTGATGTTGCCCGACGACAGGATGTTGACCGAGGTCCCCTCCCACCGGATGTCCGACACCTGGTTTGGCACCTCCACCGTTGACGGGGAGTTTTGTTACGCCACGCGCACCTCCGGACGCTCACGGCTCGAATCGCTGCCCGTGCGACTCCACCGCGCCGTGACGCCCCTGAAGGTCAAGAATTCGGCCAACGACCCGTTGCTTCTGGAGCGGGTGCAGCTTCCCGTCCGCCACCTGTCGCTGTACCGCGACGCCTCGGATCGCCTCTGGACGGACGCCGTGCGCATGAACCGTTCGGAGGGGGCCGAGGGAGCCGACATTCAGATCCGCACCGGCGCCCCGCAGGAAGCCCAGAAGTCCACGCGCATTCAGACGGCCCGCGACGAATCCAAACGCGGCCTCTTTACAAGCACCTTTGGCGCATTCGGCGCACTCTTCGGATCGGACTGAGGTACCATGCAACAGTGGATAGATCTTGCGCTCGAGTACCTGCAGAGCCCCAAGGCTCTGTCGATCCTGACGGCCCTGGTCAAATTTGCCGTCGGCCTGATTCTGGCGCGGTTGGCCGGTCAGGCCCTCGTGCGGCTCTTCGTCGACGAACACGATGCCCACCGCGCGATGGTCGTGCGGCGTGGGTCGTTCTATTTGATCGCCGGGCTCTTTACGGCCTCGGCGCTGATGGACCTGGGCTTCGACCTCAGTGTGTTGCTCGGCGCGGCCGGCATCCTGACCGTCGCCATCGGGTTTGCCTCGCAGACATCGGCCTCGAACATCATCAGCGGGCTCTTCCTTCTGGGCGAGCGCCCCTTTGCGGTCGGTGACCTCATCAAGGTCGGCACCACGATGGGCGAAGTGTTGTCGATCGATCTGATGGCCGTGAAACTGCGCACCCTGGACAACACCTTCGTGCGCATCCCCAACGAGACCCTCATCAAGACCGAGGTCTCGAACATCCTGCACTTCCCCATCCGACGTATCGACATCCAGGTCGGCGTCGCCTACCGCGAAGACATGGATGAGGTCCGCGAGGTCCTGCTGGAGGTCGCCGATCGCAATCCACTGTGTCTGGAGGAGCCGGCTCCCCGCGTAATGTTCAAGGGCTACGGCGAATCGTCGCTGGACCACGAGTTTCGCGTCTGGGCCAAAACCGAGAACTTCCTGGACCTGCGCGACTCGATCTCCGTCGAGATCAAAAAGGCCTTCGACGAACACGACATCGAGATCCCCTTCCCCCACCGCACCATCTACACCGGCAGCGAGACCACTCCCTTCCCGGTGAAAAACGACCCGGTGCCGGACAGCGAGTCATGACCTCAGACGACCCGATCTACCTGGATCACAATGCGACGACTCCGCTTTTGCCGGAGGTCGTCGAGGCGATGTTGCCGTATCTTGAGCAGCACCACGGCAACCCCTCGAGCGGGCATAGATACGGGCGTCAAGCCTCGGAGGCGGTCGAGGGTGCCCGCAGCCAGGTCGCGGAGCTGATCGGAGCGGAACCCGAAGAAATTGTCTTTACCTCCGGCGGCACCGAGTCGAACAACATCGCCATTCGAGGTGTCGCCGACGGCGTCCGCTCGCCGGACCACGTCCTCACCTCGTGCATCGAGCATCCGGCGGTCGTGCGCCCCTGTCAGCGACTTGAGGAGCAGGGGTGGAATGTCGACGAGGTGCCCGTCGACGCCGACGGCCAGGTCGAATTCGCCGGTTTCGAGCGAGCCCTCGACTCGCAGACGACGCTGGTCACCGTCATGCACGCCAACAACGAGACCGGGGTCTTGCAGCCCGTGGCCGAGTGTGCCGAGAGGGCCAAAGAACACGACGCGCTGGTTCACACCGACGCGGCACAGTCGGTCGGAAAGGTCCCCGTCGATGTCGATGACCTCGGCGTAGATCTGCTGACCATCGCCGGCCACAAGTTCTACGCGCCCAAGGGTGTGGGCGCTCTGTATGTGCGCGATGGGACGCCCGTCGAGCCGGTGCTTCTCGGCGCCGGACAGGAAGGTGGCCTGCGCCCGGGCACCGAAAACGTCGCCTCGATTGTCGCGCTGGGCGAGGCCTGCGAGATCGCCGCTCGCACCCTCGATGAGGAGCGTGCTCGTCAGACTGCTCTACGATTGAAGTTGTGGGAGCGTCTGCAGGCGCGAGTCCCCGGTATTCAGCTCAACGGCCACCCGACACAGCGGCTCCCCAACACCTTGAATGTGCGATTTCCGAAGCGCCCCGGCAGCGAGGTCTTGGCCGATACCACAGAGGTCGCCGCCTCCACGGGCTCGGCCTGCCACGAGGATGGTCAGCAAGTCGCCTCGGACGTCGTCACCGCCATGGGCGTCGACCCAAATGACGCGCTCGGGTCGGTGCGGCTGTCGATCGGCCGCGGGACCACCGAAGCAGACATCGAGCGCGCGGCAGATGCACTCGCCGATGCCGCGTTGGATCGAGAGAAGCGATCGATCTGAAGGCTCGAATGCGTTAAGCTGGGACGCCAGTAAAGATTCCTTCTTCCGGGGCCCTCGGATGACACAGCGCGTGCGCCTCTCGATTCTGGTGAGTCTGTTCGCGTACGGTGCGCTATCGGTGGCGGCGTGCGACCAAAGCGAGCCGCGGCCGTCGAGCGATGCAGGCGGTGTCGATGCAGATGCCCGGGTCGATATCATTGAGGACGCGGGTGAGGACGTTACCCCGCGCGAGGACCTGGAGGTGATGCGCATCGACGAGATGCGCCGGCTCGAGGCGATCGTCGCATTGCAAGAGGGAGAGCAGACCACTGAGAGATACCGGATCGCCGACGTGGTCGTCTCGTCCCCGAAGCCGGCAGAAGGCCCAGTTCAGGGGGCGTACGTACAGGACTCCTCCGGGCAACTCACCCGTAGCGGTCTCTATCTGTCGTTGGCCGATTCGGACGTCTTGCCGCCACCGAACTTCGGGCACGGGACGTTGGTCGAGGCCGTCGGCCGAATTCGCAACGATGCCGGCATGATCGAGATGTTCGATGTAAGCTACTTCGCGACCTCCGGCCACGACGAGCCGGTGACGATGCAGATTATGAGCAACGAACAGCTCCTAAAGGCCGGCGGGTTCGGCGGAAACCTCAACGCGGGGACCCTGGTAGCAGTCGAAAATCAGACGGTGGCCTCCTGGGATCCCGAAGCCAACGGCGGGGTCGCCGAGTTCGAGAGTGGGATCCTCATCGGCACGGATCTGTACGACTTCACCCAGGAGTATCCCGATGTGAAACCGGGTGATAGGTTTGCCCGAATCATCGGTCCACTCGAATACGAGGAAGGGAAGCGCCGAATTCTCCCACGGTCCGAATTCGACCTCCTGGGGCTGGAACGTTAGCCAATCACGAGCGTTTATCGTTTTGAATGGACTCAATGCCCCCTCGAGCGGATGATGAACAGAATCCATGCACTTCTGTTGGTGACCGTGCTGGTGACCCCGGTTCTCTACGTGCCCGACGCGGAGGCGTGTTCCAGGGCCAAGTTGCTGGAGTCCCAGGCGACGATTCCGTCGAATACCAATGCGGTGATGTGGCATCCCAGCCACGTTTCATTGCCCGACACCCTCGGCCCTTCGTACGTCAGGCTTACCAAAAACCCGGACTCGACGGCGGAGGATGTGTCGGTCTCTGTGAATCGCACGCCGCTGGAGAATGGCAACCTCTTGGTGTCCGTGGAGCCCGAGGAGGGCTTTGAACCGAACACCGAATACGAGTTCGCCGGCGCCGACTTTTGCAACGACAGGGGCAATCTGGGTGGCCCAAACACCTACCTGACGTCCTTCGAGACCGGCGGCCCGGCCCCCGACTTTGATACGCTTGGAACCCTCCGAACCGAGACAACGAAGAAGGGACCGATGAGCATGAATCGGGTCGGCGGGGGCCGTGTGGGTTTTGAGGCGGTCCATCAGGTCTTACGACTCGACCTCTCTGATGCTGCAGAGGCGTGGACCCAATCGATGTATTTCTGGACCTTCGTCAAGTTGCCCGGCGATGAGGACTACGGCGAGTGGTCGTTCTGGAACAGACTGAAAGGATATCCAGAAACGCAGAAAGTGAGTTGGCTCAATCCCGAGACGTCGGCCGTCGATGAACCCCAGGGGGTTGAAGGGAACTGGCTCTTTCGGTCGTGCGAACCCGACAAGATTTCGGTCCGGCCCGCTGGCACCTGGAAAGTACGCATGAAAGCGATCCGCCCGGCCACAGGCGACAGTTGGACGACCGAGACGCTCGACGTGCCCCTGACGTGCGATTTGCCCGAGCCGGGCGACACGGGGGTCGATGGCGGTGACGCCGGTACGAAACAGGATATCGGGTGGTCTCAGGGGGCCGGAGGCGGAGGCTGTGGTTGTTCCACAACGGACTCGAGTCCGCCCATCGGGGCCTCGCTTCTGTTTGCGATAGGCTTTGTTGGCATCCTGAGGCGACCGAAACTTGGGAATGACCGAACGAGGAAGTTTTGATCCGGGACGCCCTACCCGGTATCCTATGGGATACGTACGAATTTACTTCCCTGGGAGAGCCTAACTATGGACGAAATTAAATCGTTGATTTTTGCGAGTTCGGTTGCCCTGATGGGCGTCATCTCTTTGCTGGTCTCCATCCCCGAAGCCGACGCCTGCACGCCGCCGCGCTGTGAGGGTGGAACGCTGATGCAGGCCGGCGACACGATTCCCACAAATACCGAGGCGCTCGTCTGGCGGCCTCGCACGACCAGGGGACAGGAGCCGGAGGTCGGCCCGTCGAACGTGCGGCTACGGGAAAACGACTGGAGGACCACTCAGGTGGCCTTCGAGATCGAGAAGGCCTCAGAGCTCGGACCGAACACCTATCTGATCAAGCTGCAGGCCAGTTTGAAGCCCGATAACTACCGGTACACCTTCACGGGGTCCGATTTCTGCGACGGTGATGGGGCCCCCCCAAGCGGGTCCGACTCCGACGCCGAGTTTTTCACGGCCGGCGAGGCCGGCAGCTTCAGCTCCCTCGGCACGCTTCAGCTCGCCGAGTCGAAGCGCGGCTCGATGACGACCTGGGGCAGCGGCGGCATGTGCGAGGAGCAGGTCGAAGCCGAACACCGGACCTTAAACCTGGAACTGAGCGACGGAGCTTCTGCGTGGAAGAATAACCTGGTCTTTCGCACCCAGATCAGGCTCCCGGGCGACGACGAATACGGCCAGTGGTCACGGTTCGAACAGCGGCCGGATCTGACCTACGGGGCAAATCCAAACTGGAAGCTGCCGCGGACTACGACCGTGGATGTGCCTACCACGGGCGCGTGGCTCTACCGGGTGTGCGATGAAGACCGCAGCGGCGGTCTTCCCGAGGGTCGCTGGCAGGTCCGTATGGAAGCGTATCGGCCCGGCACGGGCGATACTTGGACGAGCAATACCGTGGAAGTGCCGTTGTCTTGCGGGGAGCTGCCTCCCCCGAGCGACGACACCGGTGTCGGCTCGGATGCCGGCGATGCGGGCGCCCAGGGCGATGTCAATTGGTCGGGGAACGGATCCGGTAGCGGCTGCGCCTCGTCGACGGGCGCTCCTCCGGCTCCGAGTGGTGCGGTCCTGCTCTTCGCCCTCGGACTGTTGGCAGTCGGACGAGGGCGCGGGTCGGAATCGCCGCGGCGGTAGGATGCTGGGGTAGGCCCGGAGCGGCGGGATCAGCCCGCCGCCCCGAGCGTTTGACGTGCTCGTGCCCGGTAAGACTACTTCTGCTGGGCCTGCTGCTCCATCGCGGCCTTCCGGAGCCGCTGCTGGAGCTCCTTGTCGGAACCGGCGCGTTTGGAGATCGTCTTGAAGCGCTCGAATGAGAGCCCGGACTCCTCGACGGCCTTACGCGTCTCCTTCATTACCTTCATCTGGGCCTCTTGGGCCTCTTTTTTTGACTCGGCGTTCTCGAGTTCCTTCTTGAGTTCGGCCTGCTTGGGGCGGAGCGTATTCGACACCTCGATGAATTTTTTGATCTCGGCGTCGGTGATCTTGTCGCCACCTTCGGCCTTTGACCCGTCATCGGACGAGGGCTTTTGCGTCGGGCTCGGCGCCTTGTCGTCGCCGGCCTTCCCGGCCGATGGCGAGGCGCTTCCCTGCTTGTCGGCGCCCTTCTGGTCGGCAGACTCGTCTTTGTTGGAGCCGGACTTCTCGGCCGGTTGCTCGGCCTCGGCCTGCGCCTTGTCGCCGCTCTTGGAGTCATCGCACCCGGTCAGGGCGACGAGTGTGAGCCCGAGGGCGCACAGAAAGATTGCGGTCATCTGCGAAGGTCGTTCGAGTCGTTGCGTCATGGTCGTCCTCTCTTCTGAAAGAAAAATCGATTCATTCGACGCCCCCCATCGGTTGGTCGACATGGTTGAGTCAGCCTGACTGTCCGCGCATCTGTTTGCGGTATCGCTCTTGGAGCTCGGGGTCCTTTCGCATCTGTTTGCCGATTTTTTCGTACCGCTCCCGGCTCATGTCTCCATTGTCGAAGACCTTTTGGACTTTCTGCTGGATTTTGTTCTGAATGTTGCGCGCCTCTTCGCGCGACTCAGCCGACTGCATCTTGGTTCTGGCTTCGGATTGGATCTTCTTCATCTTCCGGTTGATCGAGGCGAATTCGCGCAACTCGGCATCCGAGACCTCGATATCGCTGCCGGAGGATTCGGCCATCCGATCCCCGGGTGCCTTCATCCCGCCGGACTCTTGTTTGTCCATCGAGCCGGTCTCGGATGATTCGGACGAACGGTCGTTGGTCGAATCGTAGTCGTTCGACGACGAAAGGCCCTGTTTGGCGCTGTCGGACTCGGTCGTCTCGTTGGACGATGCGCAACCGACCGCCGCCATCGAAAGGCAGACAGCCGCGGCGACAACGTAGTGCATGTGGCCAGTGAACGTGCGATTCATAAATACCCGTGTTCCTGAAGAAACGAGTGTCGAAGGGTGGTTCAGATGTTGCACCACTGGTGTTCTTGCAGGTTCTGTTCCATCGTCCGGACGGCCGCGGCTCCTCCGGGCACGAAATATGACTTGCGCGATTGAGTGTTGCAAACTGACACATGTGTCGAAATCACCCTTCCAGACCTCCTAGCTTGCATGGAAGATCTCTTCGGTAGCCTGAAACGACGCATCGCGCGGACCTCGATCATCTTTCGGCTGCTCGCCTTCGTGGTGATTCCGATCGTCCTGGTCATCGGTGTGACCGCCACCTACCTGCTCGATGCCCTCGAGAAGCGGTTCGAGCGGCGCATGGAAGAGGACGTCGAGATGGTGGCGCGCTCGCTGCAACTTCCGGTCAGCCACGCCCTCGAACGCAAGCGCATCGGTAGCCTGGGAAAGTCACTTCAGTCGGCCATGCGGATCAGCCGCGTATACGGGGTGCGACTCTTCGATCAAAATGGCGAGCTGATCGCCTCGACCGTCCAGGGTGATCGGGGGTCCGAGGATGCACCCGACTCGGTCGTCGAGACGAGCGATCCAAACGAACGTCACCGCGAATACGGGACGGTCGCCGGTGAGTCGGCGTATACTTACTTTGTGCCATTGTTTGGCTCGGCCGAGCAGACCATCGGATTTATGGAGGTCTCGCGGCGCAAGCGCGACTTCGACCAGTTGATGAGCCGACTTCAATGGATCGGTCTGGGCGTGGCACTGGTGGTGGTCGTGCTGGTCTCGTTGGTCGCCCTCGGAGGCTACCACACCGCCGTCGGGCGTGCCTTGGGGCGGCTGCGCGAGTCGATGCGCACCATCGAGGAGGGCGACCACGATCACCGGGCCAGCGAATCGGGCCCGAGGGAACTCGCCTCGGTCGCACGTTCTCTGAACAACATGGTCGATTCCCTTCAGGACGCCGAGCGGCGGGTTCAGCGTCAGCACCGTCAAAAGGCTCACCTGAAAGACGAGCTGCGCGAGTCCGAAAAGATGGCGGCCGTCGGGCGCGTCTCCGCCGGGGTCGCCCACGAGCTGGGAAATCCACTGAGCACCCTCGCCGGGCATCTGCAACGACTCGACCGAAGGACCGACGAAGATGACCCCGATGCCCGGGCGATCGAGGTGATGACCCGCGAGACCGACCGCATGGAGAACATCATCCAGCAGATGCTCGATTTTGGACGCACCAGCGGGACCGAACCCTCGACGGTGTCTCCGTCGCAGTCCGTGGACCTGTGCCGAAGCCGTCTCGTTCAACTGGCCAGCGAACACGGGGCGACCCTCGAGTTCGACGCCCCGGACTCGCCGGAGGATACGGAACTTCAGGTCACGACCGCTCGACTCGAACAGGCGCTGTCCAACCTGGTCGCCAACGCCGGGCGTGCCTCGTCGGAGGGTCGCGTGCGCCTGTCTTGGAGAGTCACCGATGATCACGTCGAATACAGGGTCGGCGACGACGGTTCCGGGGTCGATCCGGAGGTCCGCGATGAACTCTTCGAACCATTTGTGACCACCGAGGCCGACGAGGGCGGCGCCGGCCTCGGGCTGGCGATCGTCGAGGCCGTCGCCCGTGAACACGACGGATACGCCTCGCTCGACCGCTCGCCGCTGGGCGGCGCTCAATTTCGCCTTGGGATTCCGCACACGGGAGACCGAGCATGACGAATCATCAGACAAACCGCCGGGTGCTGGTCGTCGAAGACGACGACGGATTCAGGGAGCTGCTGCGCGACGAGCTCGACGAGAGGGGGTTCGACGTCGAGGCGGCCGACTCCATCGCGGGGGCCCTTCCGCTGTCGGAACGCGAGCCGCCGGCGGTCATCGTCAGTGACCTGCAGTTGCCCAACGGCACGGGGCTCGAGCTGTTCGAGCGGCTTCGTGACGATGAATTGATCCAGCCCGCGTTTGTGCTGATCACGGCCTTTGGGAGCATCTCTCAGGCCGTCGAGGCGCTCAAACTGGGCGTCGATGACTTTTTGACCAAACCCGTCGACTTCAGCGAGCTGACGCTCCGGCTCGAGCGGCTTCTGGAGGTGCGGCAGCTTCGGGCCGAGCTCCACCGCCAACGCGAATCGCGCGCCGACGGCGACTATCACCAGATGGTCGGGCGATCCCGCGCCATGCAGGAGCTGTACGCCCGCATCGATCGGATCGCCGAGTCCGATGCTGCGGTGATCATCTCCGGCGAAAGCGGCACGGGAAAAGAGCTGGCCGCGCGGGCCCTGCACGCCGAGAGCCCTCGAAGCGACGGTCCTTTCGTGCCCGTCAACTGCGCGGGCATCCAGGAATCGCTGCTCGAGAGCGAATTCTTCGGCCATACCGAGGGGGCGTTCACCGGGGCCGACCAGCCGCGCGAGGGCCTGTTCCAGGAGGCCGACGGCGGCACGATCTTGCTCGATGAGTTCACGGAGCTCCCCGTGTCGCTGCAGGCGAAGTTGTTGCGGGCGCTGCAGGAAAACGAGGTCCGGCCCGTCGGCTCGAACCGGGCCCAACCGGTCGACGTCCGGGTCATGGCGGCCACGAACCGCGACCTGGAGGACGACGGCCCGGGCGAGTCGGTGCGCGAGGACTTCTACTACCGGCTGTCGACCTTCGCCCTGGAGGTCCCGCCGCTCAGGGAGCGTTCCGAAGACATCGTCCGACTGGCAAGCTATTTTCTGGAACAATCAGAGACCGCGGCTCGCAGCGGCATCGACGGCATGACCGAGCGGGCGCTCGACTGCCTGAGTTCGTACGACTTTCCCGGAAACGTGCGGGAACTAGAAAATATCCTCGAGCGCGCGGTCGTCTTTTGCGACGGCGAGGTGATCGAACGCAGCGATCTGCCCAGTGAATGTCGCCAACAGCAACAGCCGCAACGCCCCGGCGGCGCCGACCCCGCAGCGGCCGACACCCTCCTACCCGTCAAGAGCGACGACGGCGAGCTCGTCACGATGGACGCCTTGAAGCGTCGGTACATCCACCACGTGCTCGAAGAGACCGACGACAACAAAAGCCGGGCGGCCGACATCCTGAATATCGGCCGTCGCACGCTCTACCGGTACATCGATTCGGAGTAATTGCACGAGGACGTGTTCGGAGGAATTACTCCGCAGCGGCCTTCAGTTCGTCGAAGTCGATCTTTTTCATGTTGAGGAGGGCTTCGGTGATGCGCTGGACCGTGTCGTCGTCGGCGGTGTGCAACAGGGTGCGGATCCTGTGGGGCACGACCTGCCACGAGACGCCGAATCGGTCGGTGATCCACCCGAATCGCTGCCCCTCGCCGCCCTCGCTGGTCAGTCCTTCCCAGTAACTGTCGATTTCGGCCTGGTCGTTGCACTGGACGATGTACGAGACCGCCTGGGTGAAGTCGAAGTCGTGTTCTCCGGCGCTCTCCATGGCCACGAAACATTCGTCGTACAGGGTGAACTCCGCGAAGCTGACCGTGCCTTCGCGGTGAAGGTCGTCGTCGGGCCCGTGGCGGTCGATAAATCCGACAGACGAGTCGGGCAGCGTCGATGTGTACAGGTCGATGGCGTCTTCGGCGCTGCCGTAGCGATCACCGACGAACATCAGGCACGGGACGATCCCGCGGTCGGCCTCGGGTGAGTGCATCAGTTGCCAGGAGAGCCCGAATCGGTCCTCGCACCAGCCGTAGCAATCGCTGAAGTCGTAGGAGTCCAGCGGCATCAGCTCCGAGCCGCCCTCCGTCAACTTCTTCCAAAGCCGCCCGATCTCGTCGCGGTCGTCACACTTGAAGATGAATGAATTTGCCGGGCTGAACTCGAAGCCAAAGGAGCCATTGAGCGCGTAGAATGCAAACCCTTCCAGGACGAATTCCCGCGACATGACGCTGCCTGGTTCCCTCCCGGCCGTCTGTGCCGAGGCTTCGTTGTAACGCATCGACCGTCCGATCGACGCGTTCGCGAAGGTTTGGGTGTAAAACTCCGTGGCCTCTTCGGCCTCGTCGTCAAACCACAGGTTGGGGATGATTCTCTGCATCACGAGCTCCGGGGCGGGGTGCCGGGTTCACTTCAAAAGGCGAGCCAGACAATACCACCGAAACTGCGAACGTCCTAGTCGAACGAGCGTAAAGTTCGCTCGAGGGGCTCGTGACTACATCGCCGGCCAGAAAAGGAGGATGCCCAGCCCGGTGGCGATGGTCACCCCAAACAGGACGGCGATGTGCCGCAGTAGCCGTTTTCCACCCAGCACCGCGGCGACGGCGCCCTTGAATACCATGTTCGAGATGCCCCCGATCATCATCATCCGCCAGCCGACGTCTTCCGAGACCCGGCCGGCCTGCACCATCTCGGCGGTCGACAGGGTGATGGCATCGACGTCGGTCAGCCCGGAGATCGTGGCCAATACGTACATGCCGGCGTCGCCGAAGTTTTCTCGGGTGACCGCGATGGCAAACAGGATAACTGCGTACATCAACCCGAAGATGATGGCGACCTTCAGGCTCGTCGGGTCCTCCGGCTGGTGGTCCTGGTCGTCTTCGAAGTCCTCCGTGCCTCGGTAAGCCAGAGCCGTTGCCAGCGCCATCACGCCGATGAGCACTGCAAACTTTGGCACCACCACCCAGCGTATGTCCCAGGCCACGACCAACACCTCGACGACGATGCGAACGAACGAAAGCGTCGAGGCGATCATGATGGCCACGGCCGCGGTGCCCGAGACCGACGGGGCCCGGGCGGCCCGGCGAGCGTAGGCAACGGTGGCCGCCGTGCTCGAGACGATGCCTCCCAGAGTGCCGCCCAGAACGACGCCGGCGCGCGGGCCGACGAACTTGTAGAGGATGTAGCCGATGACGCTGATCCCGACGATCAGGACGACGATCAGCCAGATCTGAAAGGGGTTGAAGACGTCGTACGGCCCGTAGGTCTTGTCGGGCAGCACCGGCAGGACGACGACCGCCAACAACACGAACCGATAGACGGCGCGATAGTCCTCGGGACCCAGGCGTTCGGCGAAGTTGTGCAGAGGCCGCTTCCAGTGCAAAAGCACCGCCGTCGTGCCGCCGACGGCGATGCCCACCAACGCGTAGCCAGTAATCAGCAGGGCGCCCACCGTGTACATCACGAGTGCGGCGACCATGGTCGTGGAGCCGGGCTCGCTCTTTACCCGCACGCCGGTGTCATCCGGCTCACCGAGTCCCCCGGGCGACAGATTGTCCACGAAGACCGCCGCCCCCAGCACCACCAAGCCGGCGGGCACGATCCAGGCGCCCACAGGTTCGACCAGAAGCGCCGTACACGCCCCGAAGATCGTGATCAGCGGAAAGGTGCGGATGCCGGTCGAACGGCCGGTCTGCTCGCGCTCCAGCCCAACGAACAACCCGAGCGCCAGCGCCAGGCCGAGGTGCAACCAAGTTTGGGGATCGACAGTGGGCATCGTGACCTTTAGATGGCATATCCCCGACGCTCCGGCAATCAATTCTCCGAGCCGCCGTCCAAAACAGTGAACCTCTCAGCCGCAGCAAATCGACTGGCGCGGGGCATCGCTCGCGGATGGGCGTTCTTGTTCCCGAATCCCGGTTTTTACGGCTGGGCGGTCGTCGGGTCGTGCCTGATGTGTGCGATGCTCTCGTCCCCGGGGCAGTCCTTCGCGCTGTCGCTTTATCTGGAGCATTTGATCGCCGACCTGGGGCTCAGTCGCATGGCCCTGTCGTCGCTGTACGGCGCCATGACCCTGACCGCCGCCGCCACGCTCCCCCTGGTCGGACGGCTCGCCGACCGATTCGACGGCCGCTACTTTCTGGCCTGCGTCATCGTCGGCATCGGCGCGGCGTGTCTCTTCTTTTCGCAGGTCACCACCTGGATCGGCGTGGCGGTCGCCTTCTTTCTGTTGAGACTTTTGGGCCAGGGCGCCATCGGACTCGGCAACCTGACCGTGGTCGTCCGCTGGTTCCGGCAGTTTCGCGGCCGGGCGTTGGCCGTCGTCAACCTGGGATACGCCACCGGCGAGATGATCTTCCCGACGCTGATCCTGGGGTTGATCGCGGCGATCGGCTGGCGCGGATCGATGATGACCTTCGCGGCGGCCTACGTGCTGATCTTTGCGCCCCTGGTCCTGTGGCTCTTGCGGCCGCGCAGCTCCGACGAACCCTTCGACGGTGAACCAGAGCCCCAGTCGGATGACAAGCCCGGTGATGAGGCCGAAGAAACGGACGCGCCGCCCGGCATCGACCCCGAGGAACACGCCGACAAGGCCCCGGACTACGCCTTCGGCGAGGCGCTCAAGACGCCCACGTTCTGGGTGATGGCGCTGTGCGTCTCCGTCCTGCCCATGGTGGTCACCGCCGTCATCTTCCACCAGGTAGCGCTGTTCGCCTCGCTGGGGTGGGCCAAGTCGCTGATTGCGCCGGCCTTTGTCGGCTTCGCCGCCGCCCGCGTGGGCGTCACCTACGGGACGGGGTTCGTCCTCGAGCACGTCTCCAGCCGATTCGGCATCTCCGCGGCCATGGTCCTGGCCACACTCGCCCTGGTATCGACCGTTCTGCCCGTCTCGGGTCCGGTCGGCTCGATGATCTATGGAGCCGGCCTGGGTGCGGCGACCGGCGGGTTGAGCACCTCCAACCAGGTATTGTGGCCCGAGTACTTCGGCACCGAGGCCGTCGGCCAAATCAAGGGCGCCGTCACCGCCATCCGCAATGCCTCGACCGCCGCCGGCCCGCCGCTGGTCGCCTGGCTGATCGCCGGCCACCAGCAGTTCGACACCGCCATCGCCGTCCTGGTGGGACTGTGCGTGCTGGCGGCGGCCGTCGCTCCCTGGGTGACTCCGCCCGGGCGGTGAGTTCGGGCCATTTGCGCCGACCTCGGCTTCAGCCTACGATGGCCCAACAACTCATTTTCATCGCTGGCGGGATGAGTCTGCCGACGTGCGTTCGTCAGCATCGAATGGTCGCAGTTCTATGCTCGAATCCAAGGAACGCAGTATGAAGTTGTGGAAGACGCTCGTTGGTATGCTCGCCGCCACCTTTCTTCTGGTCGCATGCGGCGACGATGGCCCCTCCGAGACCTCGGACGCCGGCAACAACGCCGACATGAACATGACTGAAGACGTCCAGGACGACGGCGGCACCCAGGAGGGCATGTCGATCAAGGACCTCCGCGGCATCGATGCCGTCGCAAACCTTCAGCAGGGTGCCACCACCGATGACCAATTCACGATCTCCAGGGTCGTCGTGTCTGCTCTCGAACCGGGGCAGAACCGTCCCTATCTGGGCGTCTACGTCCAAGACTCGAGCGGGGATTCCGAAAATAGCGGTCTCTTCGTCACGGCAAACAGCGGGGGCATGACCGGTCTCCCGCCGTTGAGTGCTGGCGATGTGGTTTCGGTCAGCGGCAGGATTCAAAACGACGGAGGCCAGCTCGAGATGACACGCGTTGAATTTCAGGATGTGGCTGAAGGGGGGTCCCCGCCGTCACCGGTCAGGCTTTCCGAAGTGAGTGCTGTGGAGAGCGGCGACTACGACGGCATCTTCGTCCGCCTCGACAGCCAGACCGTGGCCACCTGGGAACCCTCCAACAACGGCGGCACCGCCGAATTCGACAGTGGGCTCGTCATCGGAAGCACACTCTACGAATTCGCCACCGACTACCCGGATGTCTCGAGCGGCGAGACCCTCTCCGAGGTCAACGGTGTCGTGGGCGTCATCGATGGCGAGCGTCGCGTGCTGCCTCGCAACGAGGGTGACTTGGTCACGGCCGGTTCGGGCTCCGGCGGAGGCGGGTGAGGCATGAAGCAGTCATAGACTGAGAAGGTGGAAAGCAAATTCTTCTAAGGTTTCAGGCGCTTCGCTACTTCGCCGTTCAGGCAAAAGGCGACATCGCGCCAAGGAGCTTCGTCGGGATCAGCGCCGAGATAGGTCTCGACATTCTCAGAGCTCTCTCGGACCAATTCGGATCGTTCATCGTCGTCCAAATGCTTCGTTGGCATGTCTATGAAACCGACTTCATCTCCCGTGCTGAGGGTCTGTTTTCCGGGCCAAGCCGCAATCGCCACGTATGGTGCACGTCGGGTCTGCGGCATGGACAGTAGTGGTGCCAACCCCATCGTTGACGACCATTTGCCTTCGGGAGTTTGAAAGTTCAGTGCGACGAGCGTGCCTCCCTCGGGACCGTTTCCTCCGAGTTCAAGCTTCCAAGCTGGATCTTTGACAAAAGAATTAAGAAGCGCCGCGAGCTCTCGAAAGTCTTGGATGTCGGGAAAGACCGCGACTCCCGCTTCGCCGTTTTCACTGCAGAGGTTGAAAAAATCACCAATCTCGCTAGGCGTCGCGTCGTCTGGACATTGGATCACAGCGGTATTGAGCTCCTGCTGTGACGACAGGTGGCCTACGAAACGACATCCAGAGAAGATTTGAAGCCACTTGATCAGTCGTTCTGCAGCATCAACTGACACATCCCCTCCCAGGTCATTTTATTGGATAAGGTCTTCGTCCGTGATCTTCGGCGCGCTGAGGACCATCCGAGTTGCCCCATTTTCCGTGATCTTCACGGGGCCAGACTTCACCTTCTTTAGAAGGTCACTAGATCGGTTGCGCAATTCTTTCCGATCTACTTCCTCATTGCCGCCCTCGTCTTCGAGCGTGTCTTTCGACTTCGCGTCTTCCATCTCCATTTTGCCCCTCTACTCCTGGAGTCGCTGTGCTTCGAGATCTTGAGTAGATCAACATTCAAGTTCTCGTCACAAACAGACATCTTGAATCGACGCACTACGATCAATAGATAGTTTAACAGCCGGAATCACTGTTTACAACATAAATGAATCGATAATTTTCGGTCGTAAAACGATGATTGTGCTCGGTGATTTGTTTTGAGACGGTGGTTTCGAAATACTGAAGGTTGTCGCAGAAGGAATTCCGTGAACCTGTAGTCTTCTTGATTCACCACCCGGTCCCTCGTGCACAAGCGATACCTCATCACAGCAGGACTCCTCATCGCCGGAGCGACTTGGCTCACCGCAGGCTGCAACTTACCGAGCTGCACCGAGATCGGCTGTCTCTCCTACTTTCGGGCCGACATCGACAAGTCCTCGGAGTGGGAGGTCGGGCGTTTTGAGCCGGCTCATCAATCTGCCTGGGTCGCCGAGGTCCCGGATGATAACGAAACGGGGTGTACCGCCGGACTGTATCTGGGTGAGGGGGCGGACTATCAGACAGTTCGCCCCAACGGTCGTGGCTGTCCGCCGGAGTGTCAGCAGGCGGAGGCCGAGGTCTCGTTCTGAATACGCGATTGGAGTCTCACGGAATCATGACTGGCGACGGTTCCCACAACAGCGAAGCGACGGCAGAAAGGGCCAGTCTTGTCGATGCGGTCCAGCATCTGGTGACCGCATGCAGGGCGACAACCTGGCCCCTGATCGTGGCGGTCATCGGTGCGCCATTCGCCGGCTACGGCGCCTACTCCGGCACGCATGCGTTACTGGCAAGTACGGGGAGTACGGAGTCCGCCTTCAAGGTGGCGGCGGGCGCCGTGTCCCTCGTTGTGTTCGGCTCAATGATGGTTGCCCTGTTGGGTACGCTGCGCAGGATGGTCCTGCAGAAAGAGCCCGAGCTGACCTTCCCGGAGATCGTCCTGGATGGGTTGGGACGTCTTCCGCGAGCTGCCGTCGGGGTGCTCATCGTGGTCGTCGGCCAATCGATTCTTCCGGTCCTGCCGGGCATTGCGGCCGCCGCCCTCTTGCCTGTTCCGTACGTCTTAGCCACTCGCCGGGAGCTGTCAGTTCCAGAGGCGGTTCGACAGGGGCTGTGGTGGTCTTGGCGCCAACCGCTCACCGTCGTGTTGGGGGTTGCGATGCTCCTATTCATAGGGGGTTTTTACTACGCGCTGGTCGGCTACGGCCTGACGTACGTAGGGTCGATCCTCTACATAGGGATGTCGTCCTATGCGAAGTCGGATGCGGGGGGCTTGGCCTCTGGATAGTCGCCGATTTCTTTGGTTACGTACTGGAAATCCACTTCTTTGCGTTCGTTGGATGTCTTGCGGGTCTCTTTTTGGTCGATCCAGTTGGCGACCTGTCGCTGGGTGCCTACGAATTCGGTGGGCTCGAGGCGGATGCTTTGCTGCTGCTGCCGATGGGTGTCTTCACCAGCATCATGCAGATGCTGTACTTCATCGCTGCCGCCTCCGTCTTGTTTTCGGTCGAAGAGGCTGAAAGCGACGTCCACATCGATGCTGAACCTGATGATGATGAGTCGGACGCTTGGGAACCCCTCGAGGGTGGATCCATCGCCGGGAACATCATCCCGGTATACCGCCGCATGAAGGGCCCTCTGATCGTGGTGCTTATATCCGGGGTCTTTGCCCTCTCTGGTCTCTTCTCTCTGTTCCTCCAGATCGGCGAGTGGCTGGTCGGTTCGGTTGGGAAAGGCGGCGGGGTGGGACTCTTTGTGGCATCCGATTTGCTGGCGAGCCTCGTTGGAGGATCGTTCGTCTTCGCGCTCTTCGGGACTGCTCGTCGGTCGGTGCTCCAAGGGGAGCCGGCCGATGGATACAGAGACGTTCTTGCCGACGCCCTTGGGAGGTCGCCCCGCGTCGCCGCCGTGTTAGCCATGATCTTGCCGATTGGCCCGGCTCTTAAGTTGCAATTCGGTCTCTCTCTCCATCCCATCCTTATCCTGTTGGCCACGCCAGTGATCTACATCGTTGCGACGCGTCCTGACCGTTCGATCCGCGGTGCCATCGTCGAGGGTCTGCGGTGGTTCAGACGCTCCCCGGTCCGTATCTTGGCTGCCATGACTGTCATTGCCGGCGTTGCGGTCGGCGTGTTCATGGGACTCGGGCGGCTGCTGGTGTTTCTGGAGACGGGGATGCGCCCCACGACGCTCGACGAGAGCACCCTCGCAGCCATGTTGATGAATGTCGCGTGGCTCACCAAGCCAGTGGTGATCCTGCTGGCGATCCTTGGACTCTGTGCGACGTTCTTTACCATCGACGCTGCTGAGGCAGATTCGAAGACGGGTCAAGGGGCTTAATCATGATGAAGAAATTCGCCGCAACGATTGCGTTCATCGTCTCCGCAGCGTGGGTGCTGACCGGCTGCGCCTTCCCCGGATGCACCGACGCGTCGTGCGCCTCGTCTCTCACGGTCGAGCTGAACAAGTCCTCGGCGTGGGAGGAGACAAACTGGCAGGTCACGGTCAAGGGCGATGGCTCCGAGATTGGGACCTGCCAGATCGAGTTGCCGGGTGACTCGCAGGGCGCCGAGGAGGCCTGCGACCATCCTCTGAACCTGAATTTAAACGAATCCGGCGGAGCCATCGAAAGTGTCTATGTGATGCTCCAGCCGGACGTCGATGTGCCCACCGAATACACCGTTGGGGTGCAGCGAGATGGAAATCTCGTCGTGGAACAGACCTTCGAGCCAAGCTACGACACCGTCCGACCCAACGGTCCAGACTGCTCGCCGGTCTGTCAGCAGGCCGAGGCCGAGCTCGCCTTTTGAGCCCGGGGCTCACTCGCCGACCAGGTGCCCGACGAAGACCGATGGGATCGAGTCGCGACGGCTGCCGCGGCCGGTCTGGCCCCCGACCGAGTAGACCCGGCCGTTGAGCATCGGCGCCTGATGGACGTGGCTTCTGGCTGTGGGCAGCTCTTCTTCGATGTCTTCGATGGTGCCGATTCCGTCTTCGGTCAGCTCGACCCTGGTGATCGTGTCGTGGATGAAGGGATCGCCCGGAAAGGCGGTCCCTCCTCCCAGAAGATAGGCGTGGTCGCCGTGGACAAACGCCGTGGCCGTCCACCGGGCGTCCTCCCACTGGCCGACGACCTCCCAGCCGGTCAGCGACCCGTCATTTGCGTGGGTCGAACGCAGGATGTCGGCGATGCGGTTGGTGTTCTGGTTGAATCCTCCGAAGACGTAGATGCTCCCCTCGTGCACGACCGAGGTGTGCAGGGCTCTGGGCTGCGGAAGGTCCGGTGCCTCGGACCACGCTCCGTTGACACCTTCATCGGTCATCGGCGAGGTCGACACGGCTGCCTGAACCTCGGTTTGAGTGGCGCTGAACCCGCCGATCACGACGATCCGGTCGTGCACGATGTGCGCCGTCGGGTGGCGAAAGACCCTCTCCATTTCGGTGCCGACCGTTGTCTGCAACTCGCCGTCTTCGATGCTCACAGCAAGGACGCCGAGGTTTGCCGTGATGTCGCCGCCATCGCCCGCCGAGATGCCGCCCATGTAGATGAGCCCGCCGTCCGGATCGTTGACCTGACCGTGAAACGACAGGCTACCTGCGAAGCTGCCGAACTCCCGCCACTCGCCCAGCGAGCCGTCGGGCTGGATTCGGGCGCCCGTTACGTTGCTGAAACGCGTCTCGACCATCTGGTTTTCCGTGCGGTGCCCGCCCGCCACAATGAGCCACTTGCTTTCGCCCGCATCCAGAATCCCGGTGGTGTGGTGGTCGACGCCCGTGGGAAACGACTCCGTCTCCGTCCAGACGATGGGACAGTCCTCGGCGTCGCAGGTGCCGCTGAGATCCGGGCCCATGTGCTGAGCATCGTGGGTGCCCGTATCAGTGCCCACGTCCGGCCCCGGAGAGTTGCCGTCCCCTCCGCAGCCCAGGCCAAGTCCCATCAGATAAACAGCGATGATCCAGATCGTTGAACGCGACGACAGTCCAGAAAACATGAGGAAATCCAAGCGTGTGTAGGTGATCGGGCGATTTCCTCCACGTGTAGCAGTATGGAAAATACACTACAAATTTTGGCTAATCGATTAGCCAAAACAGGCCGATTTTGGCTAATCTTCTAGCCAGAATTGTCTCGGAACATCTTTCTTCCCGAACGAAAGGAGAGAACGTGCCAGCTGATGATGTCGGACGAAACGACCCGTGCCCCTGCGGCAGCGGCGCGAAGTACAAGTATTGTTGTTTGCGCAAGAAGAAGCACCAACGGAGTCGACAACAGAACGACGAAGGCGCGTCGTGGCGCGAAGAATTCAAAAAACTGCATCAGGAGGGGATCCACAACTACGGTGCGCGCCCTGTCGACATCATCATTCGGCTCACCAAGGCGTGGGAATTGGTCGAACAGCGGCTCGAGCCGAGCGACACCAGCCCCCGCGACGTGGAAAACCGACTCGGCTTTCCAGAGGCCGAATCCCTCAAGGACCTGTTGGATCTGTTGGCAGTCAAGAGCGTCGATGCCGCCAGCGCCGGCGATGCCGATCCATCGAAGGTCGTCGACATGCTGGAGACCTTCATCGACCAGTTTCCGGATATGGATGAGGAGTTGGCGGACTGGCTACATCAGATGAGGGTCGAGGCGCTGACCCATGCCGGCCGCTACGACGAGGCGCTGGAACGCGCGCAGCAACTTATCGACAGAAAGCCCGATACGGCCGTCGGATACGTTTTGGCGGCCGATGCCCTCAAACGTAACCCCGACCGAGACGAGGCCGGGGCTGTCGAATACTTAGAAGAGGCGAATTCGAAGGAGGATGCCCCCGACTGGGATGTGGAGGCTCGGCTCAATCACCTGGTGGATTAGCATCCCGATTCCGCCGCGCTGCCCGGTTCTTGAGCGGTCTCGTCGGTCGCATCCGGTTTGTGATGCGCTTGGAAATCCCAGATACTGGGGTTGATTGACCAGAATCAATCTGGGCTCACACCCCTCAATTGCCATGACGACCGCGCCGCGGCTCGCTCCATCCCGCCTCATGCTCGCCGTCGGCATCATGTCCCTCGCGGGCCTGGGTCTGACGGGCTGCATACTCAAGGAATGCGATAGTGAGCCCTGCTTCCCGTACTTGAGGGCCGAACTCGACAGGTCGTCTGGCTGGGAAGACGGGCGGTGGCGCATCGAGATGGTCGTCGATGGTTCGGTCTTTGGCGCCTGCGAGATCGAGCTGCACGATTCCAGTTCGCCCGGTGACGATGAATGTACCGACACACTCGAGCTCAGAGTAGACCGCGACGCAAACGCCATCACCAGGGTCACCGCACTGCTGCTCCACGATGGCGCGCGTCCAACTGAATACACCGTGCGGGTGGAGCGCGATGGTCAGCCGGTCGCCGAGCAGAACTTCGATGCTGACTATGAGACCTACTGGCCGAACGGTCGGGCGTGCGGGGGTGGCTGCGACCAGGCTGAGGCCGAGATGTCATTTTGACGGGCTCAAATATCGGTGGGCGATGGCAATGCCAATCAGCTCGCAGGATGGTTGCGGATGGTGACACCGGGTGGACCCGGTTGAGAATTTTCTAGATATCTTCGGTAAGACGGGTCATCCGGATGTCCTGCCCTTTCTCCTTATTCGTAGGACTGATGTCGCGTGTGATTTCGACTTCGACCTCGTACTTCTTTGGTTTGCCGAGAGATAGTTCGTCGATATCCTCGGCGACCTCCAGGGAAACGTTGCCTTCAAACTCATCTCCCGTATCAGCTTCGCGGAATTTGAATGATCGCGTCTCAAGGTCGAAGGCGACGAAATATCCGTGGATCTTTCGGGTCTTCGTGGCTGCTTCGTGTGCCTCCAGAAGGCGTTTCACTTTTGATGAGCTTGCTGGTGTCAAGTAGGCGGTCGTGGTCCGCGCTGCGGCCAAGACGGAAACCTCGTTTCTCTGTACTGATTTGACCAGACCAGAAAATGCAGATTCGACACGGGGGCCGTACTCGTCGAGTTGTTTATGAATGTTCTCGGCGTCTACACGTGAACGGACGAGTTGTTCAAAGAGCCCCGAAATTTCCTGATGGAGACCGCTATCCCCAGCGTGAATGTCCAATTTCGCGGAACCTTCTGAAATGGCGACTAGCGAAAGCTTCGCCCTTTCCCGTAGCTCCGCGGGCACGGCACCCTGACGTGTGATCTCTTCGTCATCCTGAGCGACCTGCGCAAATGCGTTCCAAAGCCGCTGGAGGTTTCCAAGGATGTCGGATGCGATACGAAAGGGAACGGAATGGCGGCGTATCGACTCTCCCTCGATTCGAATGGTGGGATTCGAGTGTTCGAGCTTCTTTCTGTGCGCCTCACAAATCCCGTCTGGTAAAAAGGCGCCACGGTCAGGCAAGCACATGTCAGATAACTCGGATACGGCAGCCTCATAGGTCTTCGTAATCTGCAGGTCCCCATCCGTATCGACGATAGTGACGTTCTCATCGGCCTCAATGGTCTCTCGCAGGGTTTGAGCTCCGGTCTTAATGGCCAGGATGTCAGTATCTGAGACGTTGGCTAAAAGCCATCGGATCAGTCCGTTCTCCGTATCTTCATCGGCCGCGATAGCAAGGTGCGGCGCATCTCGGAATTGAACGATTCCGACCTGGGGTCCCTCGTAAAACACAAGAGTCTCTTGGAAATCGAGCCGGTTTTCCTCCCCAATTGGAAGCCTTTCTTGAATGGGCCAGTCTTTGTTCATCATTCCATCACCTCGAACCACTCATTGGCATCAGCGTAGTACTGATTCCGAATCCAAAGCGAGTGATGCGATGGCGCTCTCGTTTGCAACAATTTGCCGTAGTCCGGCTGGAGGTCTGCCCGAGCAATCTTTCGATCAGAGAGTCGCGGCACGCTGCTCCTGATCTGACGGAGCTCCTCCTCTCGACGGTAGCAGGATAGGGCCACCCGTAGACAGTCATCCTCTTCGGGAAACGCGTCTCGGTGAAAGGCCGTATCTTTTAGGTCTGATGGGGGCATTGGATCGCCCGATACGAGGTGGAAGACGACGCCTTGGCTGTCTTCTGCATCCGCTGGTGGGCAATCGTCCGGGTAAAAGCTTGGCCATTCACTCATGTGAGGATCCCCTCCGCGTCGCGAGTCCCAGCGAACATGATCGTTCGCCGGTTGAACGTATCCGAACGATAACACCTGCTTAGAACAAATAACTCGCCGCGATCCCCTTTTCAAGATCTTTGACGAAATATCCGTGGGGAGTGGGACCTTGAAACTGTGCCGCTCTTCGTCAGCCGGAGTCACGCGATGCGTTCCCGAATCTCATCGGGAATTCCGCACAGGATCCACTCGGTGCCGTCCTCTCGGCGCAGTCCGACGTGGACGAGTCCGTGGCGGCGAAGTTGGCCGAGTCCCGAGTCCGAGTTGAAGAGCATCCAGTCGGAATCGAGTTGCTCGGCCCGCGGATCGAGGAGCGAGTGGATGTTCACCGGTCCCGACTCGTCGGCCAGGTCATGGAGGAGGTCGCGTGCGTCGTCGGAAATTTGGCGCAGCACCTCGTTGAGCGCATCCCCCGAAAGGAGGTCTTCCGCGATGGCTTCCTCCCGGTCGCCGCGAAGCGATGGCCAGCCGTCGATGCCTACCTGTTTGGCCACGGTATTGAGCTGGCCGACCGGTAGGCGTGACAGACAGTCACGTAGCTCGTTGGACGTCGGGTAGGTGTCCAAGGTCTCGTCCACGGTGAACTCATGGCCGTCGACGGTGAGAAAATCCCCCTTAATGGCCGTGACCAACGTAGCCAGGTCGCTGAGCGTCATCTCACCCTGGCTTCGGTGGTGCGTTCGCACGGATTCCCGCGCGCGCCCCTTCAAGGATTCAGCGTTGGGCAAATCCATCTCCTGAGCATCGAAGGCCTCGGGCGACCCGGCGCGCTCGCCGGCGGCACATCTCGGATAGTCGACCCCCTCTTCGGGCCAGCTTCGCTCCTCGACGGTGAGCTCGACCTCCCGTGTGTCGCCGTCGTTGCACAGATAGCCGAGGGGCCCGTCTGACCTGCCGATGAGCTCCTCGATCGTCACGTCTTTGGCCGTCAGAGTGTGCTCCAACCCATGGCCCGGCAGACTGTAGCGCTCTCCGTTCCATCTGAAGTCGAACTGGTGGTGGGACTCCCAGCCGAAGAGCTCCTGGATGAGAAAGTGCAGTCCGCCGAGGGTCAGCTTTTCGGGCACCTCGACTTTCCGCCAGATCGGCGGCGAGTTATGGACAAGCTCGATGTGAAAGGTCAGAATCTGGCTCACGACAAACCTTCGATCGGATAGAGGACCAAGAAATGTCGGACGATGTGGGACGCAACGACCCGTGCCCCTGCGGCAGCGGGGCCAAGTACAAACATTGTTGTCTTCGCAAGCAGACAAAGAAGCGAGATTCAACGTCCAAGAGCCAGCCCGACTGGCAGGAGGAGCTGGGCGAGCACTACGAAGCAGGAAGGTGGACCGAGGCGCTGGACGTCATCGAAGAGCAGCTCCTGCCGAGTGACGATAGCCTCGATGACGTCGAAGACCGTCTTGGGCCCAAGATCCGGGAGGTGATCCGGGGCGTGCTGCTGGAAAACGCAGTCCTGACAGCGGACCTGGCAAAACAGAACGACTCGGCCGAAGAGGCCCTCGAGTTCTTCGACTTCGTCTTCGGCCGGCTCTCACATCTCGACAGTGATCTCGAGGACCAACTGAGGCGCCATCACATCGATGCTCTTGTGGTGGGTGAGCGTCACGCCGAGGCCGCCGAGCTAGTCGAGCAACTCATTGATGATCCGGAGTACCAAACCGAGCTGGTCGAGCTGCTTCGCGAGCATCCAAAACTTCAGGCGGATTACGACGGACCGCTGGAGGGGAGCTACGACACGCCCAAGGGGCGCGACGAGTGGGATGATTTTTGGGATGCGTATCCCGGAGCCAGCCGCGACGAGTCGCTGGATATGATCGAGTCGCAGATTCGCAAGGGCAGCTACTTCGATGAAGAGTGGATCGAATCGGCGCTCCTCGAGTCCTTCGAGGAGATCGTCAACACGCCCGAGCGCGCCGAGCGGTGGCGGGGACTCGTCGAGTTGACCCGCCAGACGTATCCCGAAGAGGTCTCCAACGTGGAGCACCATCTGATCTTCCGGGAAATCGATGCGGCGGCGCGCTACGACATGGATCTGCAGACGCCGCTCGACCGTCTCTTTGAATCGCCGATCGAGCGCATCGAGATGATCGGAGATCTGATCCCGCGGCTCGCCTACGCGGGGCGGCCCGAGGACATGACAAGCCGGCTGCGCGAGAGTGCCGAGGACGTCGACCCCCACGATGCTCGAGAATTTCTTGATGGGGCTGGATGGTGCGCTCCCTATGGCTGGTTGTGCGAGCGAGCCAATGACGACCTGGACTGCGTCCCGGACACTGAAGACTTCGACGACGCGCTCGGGCCTCTCACGGAACATGTCATAGGTCAGATCAGAGACCGGGTCTTCGGGATCGCCCGGGGCTTCTTCGGAGAGTTCGAGACTCCAGACCCACACGATGAATCCCTGGAAACATTCGATACCATCGGCCTGCGGTTCGGGCGTCAACTGGTCGAGTCGGGCGGTCGGTTTAGCTCATGGTCAGGCCCCAAGGTGTTGTACGCGGCGACTACGCTGCAGCTATTGATCAATTCCCAAATCAAATATCCGCCGAAACAACGCCAGACATCCAAGTACGGTGAGGGTCAGAAGATCGACCAGATTCGAAGTCATCTGCAGGATGCCTCGCCGCTGGTTCCCGACCCTGGATTTGTGGCCGAGCGCGTCCGCGACGCTGCTCTCATCAGGCCCGGCCGTCTGGGACACGGCTCCGCGATGGCGGTTCAGATCATCCTCGAATGGTTCCACTTTTTGCGCGATCACGACTTGGGCGTCTCGAAGAGGGTCACAAAGTCCATCGCTCGACACCTCCCGCCAGCCCTTCCTCGCCCGCACGAATATGCCTGGTTTGGCAACCGCGACTTGGAAAAAGACATGCGGGAAGCCCTCGCGTCGCTCGAGTCGGTTTAACGACTCATCGAAGAGCCTGGGGATGTGGGGGGTAGTCTTGGATAGCGAAAATATAGATCGTATATTGCGAGCTATAATTTCGTATATTGCGAAGCTATAGTTCGTTTCTGCCCGAAGCGCTTGAGATTGAAAATACCGTACCGTTCGAGTTCCTCGTCTGCGGCGGAAAGGGGGGCGCGAAGCCGCAGGATCCTTCAGATGGATTCAGAAAGCTTCTGATGTGGTTCCTCATCATCAACCAACTTCTGTAGATCTTGAGGGCCTGCTGATTGGGACCTGGACGATTGGCCGCGTTGACCCGCGCCTCCCTCACCGAACAGTTCCGACTCGGTTTTCAGCGAATGCTTGGTGACGATGACACCCCGCAAGGGTGGCAGGGTCGCATCGAGGTCCGGGACTGGACCAGTTTCTATGCTGGGCTCGCCGTTCTCTGGCGCGCCGTATTGACTATAGAGCACAAGGGATACGACGGATTCAAGGGGCAGTCGGTCCTTCAAGACGCACTTCAGAAAGCGTACGAGATACAGAGTCGAATGCCTGGAGGTGCGCCGCGCCGACCGAACTTGTCCGCCAATTCCTTTGATGGCTTGATTGGCGAATCAATCACGTATCTCGAAGACCTGTTTCCGGCGGCGTAGGTCAATGCTGCACATTGGTGTCGGGCACCGGATAGAGCGCCGGTCAAGTTGTCAGGCCCGCCTGCTGCGCTTCGTCCCGGAGCGCGGGCAGCTTCTCCAGGCGGTCTTCGTACTCGGAGAAGAGCTCGTCCCAGTCCAAAAGCAGGTTCGATGATTCGACGGCCTTTCTGGCGGCCACAAGTTGGGCGCACGCGGCGCGGTAGTTCTCACGGCCGCGTTGTTCGATGAGGGCGTCGGCTCTGGCGGTGGCCACGGCCAACACGAGGTCGGACTCACCGGCCTCTTGCGCGGCTTCCAGTAGTTGTTCGCCGGCGTCGTGCCACCGTGCGTTAGGCCATCGCTCGGCCTGTTCCCAGATGTGGACGGCGTCGGCGGGTTCGTCGAATTCCAGGTGGAAGTCGAGGACGGCGTGGGGCTGGCGCTGCGCCAAGCCGGCCAGCAGCTCCTTTTCCAGCCGCTCACCGTAGACGCCGCCTCGTTCGGCAACCTCGCGCAGCTCGATCAGGTCCTCGGCGTTGGGGTCGTCCTGCGCAACGGCCCGCACCCATGGCAGCGCCCCGTCCAAGAGTCCCCGATCGAGGTGCATTAGGGCCACGTGCAGCGGGGCCTCTGGTTGAATGCCGGGATCCTCGGGATCGGGCAGAGCGTCCGACTCCGCCAGGACCCCCAGCTCGCCGCGGTCGTAGAAGGCATAGCAGAGCGGCTTTGCGTTTTCCGGCGGCGCCTGTTTGGCCGTCTGGATGGCCGCGCCGGGCTCTCCCAGGTCGAGTTTGTGTCCAACGAGTTCCACGAATTGGCCCGTCTGCCGGCAGATGTGCTCGAACTCCCCATCCGACAACGCTCCTCCCACGTACTCCAACATCCAATGGGCCAGGGCGTGGAGGACGTCCGCCGACTCGCCGGCGTCCTCCGCCTGCTGCAGGCGGGCTTTGAACCAATCACATACGGCGGTGCGTTCGGCCTCGGTGGTCCGATCTCGAAAGGTTTCGGCGAAATAGTTTGCGTATCCGCTGAGCGTGTGGCGGAAATCTGGCTGCACCACAACCCAGAGATCGCGCAGCAGGATGGACCGAAGCTCTCGATCGTCATCTGGATCGGTTCGCCGGAAGCCCTTCGCAAGCACCTCGCCGAGCTCCCGTCGAAGTGAATCGACCGGGCGCGAGAGCCCGTGTTCACGAGCCCGCTCTCCAAGCACCTGCCCCAACGCGCCAATGCGTTGGAGTTCCCTCGGTGACCGCTCACTCCCGCCGTGGCCGCCGCCGATGCCTGCGAGTTTCAGAAGCCGTTCCCGTCGACTGTATTGTCCGGCGTTTCTACGTGAAGCCAGAATGTGGCGTGCTTTCCGCTTGGTGCTGGCGCGTGTGGTCGGGATTCTCAAAATCAGTCCAGAAAATTCAGTTCGATGAACAGCCGCCAGTTCCTGTATCATAGGATGTGATCTGCGACACTTCACCCCTCTGCGAGCGCACAACGACGGAGTTCTTCCCATGCCTGACGACACCGGACGAAACGACCCGTGCCCCTGTGGCAGCGGGGCCAAGTACAAGCACTGCTGCCTGCGCAAGAAGAACAAGCGGCGCGACCGCGATTCATGGAAGGACAAGTTCAAACGCCTCAACGACCCCGCCCTCTACGATTTCGACCGGCCCTCGCAAGAGGTCCTCGAGCCGCTGACCGAACTCTGGTCGCTGGTCGTCCAGCAGCTTCAACCCTCGGACAAAAGCCTGACGGACGTCGAGCGGCGCCTCGGCTTTCCCTCGGCGGGCGCCCTGGCCGCACTCGTCGAAGTCCTGGCCCTCAATCACAGCCAAGGGGCCATGGATGCCGGCGAGCCTCCAGACAAGACCATCGAGTTCATCGATTCGGTATTCCACCAGTTCACCGATTTGGAGGAGGAGACCGCCACGTTGCTCCATCAGATACGCTGCGAGGCGTACTCCCGGGCCGGCCGATACGACGAGGCCTTCAAGGAGGCACAAAAGATCATCGAGCTGCGCCCCGACTCAGCCCTCGGACGCCTCTACTCCGCCGACGTTTTGCGTGACGATCCCGACGGTGATCTATCGAAGGCAGTCGCACTGCTGGAGGAGGCCGCCGAATGCCGCGACGCCGACGAGTACACTGCCCAGAAGGAACTTGAGGACATGAAACGCCACCGCACCGAGCTGGAGGGCGAGACGGAACTTGTGCGCATGCGGGCCAAGTGCGAAAGGCTTCAGGAGGAGATCGAAATGCTCAAGTCCATGACCAAGTGGCTCGAGGAGAATCGATGAACCCATACGTGCGTGCATTTGAAATCGTCCGGTACTGCTACGGCAGTCCAGACGCATTCGCCCACTTCGCTTACGCTGTCGAAGATTCGGTCGGTCCGCTTCCGGCATCGGTCGACGTGTGGGGACAGGAGGTCGAACTCCTACGCGCCTTTCACGCAGCAGACTCCGCCGAGGTTCGTGCCGAGATCAAACGCGGCGACGAGTCGCGGTCGGTACCCCTCCAAGAGATCAGTGTGCCGGGGGTTTCTGGAGCCAACGAGGTGATCGATGCGTATCGGGTCTGGCGGGGGCTTCGGCCGCGGCAGCCTCTGGAAGAGCTCGACGCGCAGGTGACTGAGGGCGCCCGGAAGATCTTAGATTTTCGGCGCAAATCCGCCGACGGCGTCTACTACGCGCCGTTCTCGATCAACTCCAGGAACTTCCGCCACGTCCCTCCCGAGACGGAGAAATGGTTCAGCCAGGCGAGCGAGCTGCTGCGGTCGACCGCACAACTGGCGGACGACGCGCCGGATGCCGCCTACCGTTGTTTTTACGCGATGTTCGAGGCAATCAACTACGCGTACTCCAGCGGTGAGGTCATCTTTGCCGATGAATACGGGAACTGGATGCTTTCGGTCGACCCGAGTGAGGTCCACACCGCTTATCTGCGCACGATTCCCGGGTCGGCCGACCGCTCGGAGACCAGATCTGCGCTGCGCGTCAGTCGGAGTTTTCACGATCCGGAACACGACGTCCCGGTTCTACTCGACCGCGGATTCGTCGAGGTTGCGTTGGACGTCGCCGTAGACGGTGGAGCGCAGAGCTTCGATGCCGTCCGCGGGTACTTTCGCGACGCCGGCCACCAGGAAGCAGTCGAGGAACTGGCGCACCGTATTCTCGATGAGAGCCCGCCGTCGCGCGACGTTTCGAAGGTATTTGGCTGGCTAGCTGACCTGTACGCCGGGCGCGACGATCCCGACCGGCTCGTCGAGCTCTACAAGACTCGCTTTGAGTCCACTCCGACCGCCGATCGACTGGAAGAACTCTTGGGAATGACTGCCGATCGGGACGATGCCGACACGTTACACGAAAAACTCCGCGCCACCCTGGAGCGTGAGGCGCCCACCGAGTTCGTCTCGTGGCTGATTCAACAGGGACGAAACCGGGTGGCCTTCGACGTCTGGCGCGAACGACTCGGCCGGGGGATGACGCGTCCCATGGCGGTGGCTTTCGCCAGAGTGGACCCGCGGGCCGTTATACGACATTTCTTGAAGGATGCGCGGAGCCAAATAGAAGGAGGAAAGCGTCGTGCTGCCTATCGGGATGTGTGTTCACGCCTCGCCACCCTTCGCGATGCGCTGCGGGAAGCAGGCGAAGCCGAACGGTGGGCCGACGTTCGAAAGACTCTGAAAGATGACTACGCGCGGCTGCCGGCTTTTCAGGATGAACTCGGGAAGATTTTGGAGTGAGGCGGGGTGCGCAACCGGACGCCGCAAAGCCTCCAAGAATATAAGCGCATACACTTACTCTAAGTGTAAGCACTTACTCCTGCTCAATATGCCAGAGTCCCACAGGTGGAAGGGACGTACTTAGTTGACTAAATTCGCCCACTTGAAAAATGTTTCAACTCCGGTTTTTTAGTCAACTTCGTCGAGTGCATCCAAAAAATCTTGGACGAATGCGTACGCGTCGGCCTCTGTGGCTTCATTGCGTTGCCCATGAACGAACTCGCTGACGGCAATCGGACCGACGGAATCGTTGGATTCGAAACGCTCGTGAAGCGTTGAAACCGCCTCCTCAGCCGCCGGATGCTGGGCACGTAGGTATGGACTGAAAAATGAGGCGACCTCGGTCAGGTTATCATCGTAATTCCGAAGCACATAGTAGAGGTCGTAGTCGTCCTTGTCCTTTCCTCTCTTCTTCCCCGCTAGCGCTTTGAGTAGAACGAAAGCTCCTGGATTACAGACCGGAATCTCGTGACGTGCAGAGGCACCTCTCAGGGTCTGGCCTTGCAACTCCACGTGCTGGATGTTCTCAAAGGCCAACTCCAGCCCAGGCGTAACAATCGCAGAAAAATCTGCCTGTAGATGCTTCGGCCTGCCGCCCTCCGACGAGCCGTCGGAGGGCGGCATTAAGAAGTCCACCTTAATTCGGGGTTCATTCTCGCTAAACCAGCGGTGCGTCACCGTGTTGCCGTCGTCATTGGTATCTGGTTGGAAGTTCGCCGTACGGAGACGTTTGGCAATTTCAGCGTATTTCTCGTCATCCAAGACAGCGACGGCGAATCCCAGGTCGAGGTCTTGGGTACCGACGTGTCGTTCCATCGGGCCATCTTCTGTTGGCTCTGTCTCATCGCTCGCGAGGTCGATAAGCAGGGCCGGGACCAGCCCGCCCACGATGACCATATCGTCCATGAGGGCACCGAATCGGGTCGCGACTTCCAGACAAGTGGATTTCACGAGTTCTAGATCTTCGGGCGCGTAGTCGTCTGCTGTTCGTGGTGGGTCAATCATCGGCTCTCTTCGCGCGGTCCAAATAGAGTTTTCTTACGGTCTCTGCAGCCTCGGCAGATCGCTCCGGATGGCCTCGTAGGTCGAGATAGGCCTGAACCGGATGCACGCATCGGATATCCTGTCGCTGCTCCGTTTCCTGGAAGACCCCTTCGTCCTTCGGTGAAATGAGCCAGACGTTGGCCCCGCGAGGGTCTTCTCGAAGCCCCAGGTTTTGCTTCGCATCTTCGGTCAAGGGTTCGTTGAGATAGAAGCTCACGGTTCGGAATCGGGCGAATTCGGTGAAAAACCAGGCGGCTGCCAGTCCGGTTGCGGCGTGAGCCAGGCCTTGCTGCTCGAGGAATACTGCGATCCTCCTCGTGAGTTCGATGCTGTCGCGCGCGGCGATGGTCCCCTTAGTGACGGCGTGCTTCGAAAAATCGTAATCCTCTTCCCATGCGTCCAGCAGGAGCTCCGGTTCTTCGGTGCCAACCCGCCGCTGTGCATCGCGCTGCACCAGCCTTCGGTCCTCGAGCCGGCTGACGATTTTGCTCGTATAGCCCTGTCCCAGGTCGGTTCGCTGCGCGACTGTTTTTTGTTGGAAGTACTCATACGGATGGGCCAGGAGGAAGCGTGCGATTCGCGAGCTCTTCGGGGCAAAGGGACTCGAGCGACGACCTCGCCCGCCAAACCGATTCGAGTTGCCCTCCACGTGGATGAGTAGATCTTCTCCTCGGATGTGAGCGTTACCCGAGAGGTCCATCCAGCTGACCCCTTCTCGCGCGCAGTGCTTCATTCCCTTGGCTCCCATATACGGAACTACAACGACCGGGATCTCCTTCTGAAGGGTGTGCTGGCCGAGTTGCTGTGTTGCCCGTGATACACTCCCCACGTCCCCAGAACGCTTGTATTCGAGGACCAAAACGTGCGGCCCCAGTTCGACAACGAGATCGAGCGAGAAATCGAGCCGCTCTACTTGTTCATGCACTGTCGCAGGACGAGTGTCGAACCACTCTACGAGCAGCTCTTGAGCGAGCCTCGCTGCATCTTTTTCGGAGGGAGCGACCATTCTCTGTCACCCTTGTAGGGCTTGACTAAATGACCCTTCTTGAAAAATGTTTCAACTTGAGCCATTTATTCAATATCTAGCTAGATGCTCCAACAGTTTACTAAAATAGGGAAGTTGAAGTAGTTTTCAACTCCGGCTTTTTAGTCAACTTCGCCTCACCCCTGCGCCGCAACCTCCAGCGCCCCGACATCGATCCTCTGCATCTGCAGCAGCGCCTCGGCCACGCGCTCGCTGGTGGCGGGGTCGGTCTCCCACAGGAGTTCGGTGAGCCGCTCGGGGACGATCTGCCATCTGACGCCGAAGGTGTCCTTCAGCCAGCCGCACTGCTGGGCCTGGCCGCCGTCGGCGGTCAGCGCGTCCCAGTAGCGGTCGACCTCGGCCTGGTCGGCGCAGTTGACGATCAGCGAGATGCCCTCGTTGAACTGGAAGTCGTGCGCGGCGTCGTCGTCCATGGCCGCCAGGCAGACCCCGCGCAGCGTGAAGTCGGCAAACATGACCGGGCCCTGGCCGTCGTCGCCTTCCTCACCGGGAGCGCGGTGGATGGAGCCGACTTCCGAGTTGTCGAAGACCTGCGTATACAGCTCGATGGCCTCGGCGGCGCGGCCGTACTGGTCGCCGACGAACATCAGACTGGGCACGATCAGCCGCTCGGGCGCCTGCGGCGTGTGCATCAGTTGCCAGGAGGCGCCGAATGCGTCCTCACACCAGCCGTAGCAGTCGCTGAACTCGTACTCCTGCAGCGGCATCATCGCCTTGCCGCCCTCCATTAGCCCCTGCCAGAGCGCCTCGGTCCCCGAGACCGTCGGGCAGTTCACGATGAACGAGATCGACGGATTCATCTCAAAGTGCGGCCCGCCGTTAAACGCCACGAAGTCAAAGCCCTCGAGCGTGACCTCCTGCGCCATCAGCGCCCCGGCGGCCTGCCCGCTCTGCTGGGCCATCGTCTCGTTGTACTCGGTGCGCCGCCCAAGCGACGTCTCATCAAAGACCTCAAGGTAGCGCTCCACGGCCTGCTCGGCCTGATCGTCAAACCACAAATTCGGCACGATGTTCTGCATCGGGGGGCCTCCAGCGATGGGGGTTCCAGTTTGGTTCTTAACCGTCGGAAAGGTTGCTCCGTAGCCGACGCATCTCCTCGGCTACCCGGTTGAGATAGTCGTTCATTTCGAGCCCGTGTGCGTCGGCGAAGGCTCGCAAACTTTTGGTGCGGGGAGACGTCTCTCCTTTTTCGATGCGTCGGACCTGCCGGGCGGACAGATTCGGGATGTCTTTCTGGGTGAGCCCCGCTTCGTTCCGTAGCGTACGAATGGCTTGCCCCATGAGTTCGTCACTTTTCAGGCGTTCGGCCCTGAGCTCCTCTCGCAGCTCGGGATCGATCGCTGCCCGAATGGCCTGAAGATCGAGATGAACCCCCGGAGCTGGCCAGTGGAGGTGACTTCCGTCGTCAGCGACCTCGAAGTTCGCGAGTTCGTCTCCCGATTCTCCGCGAAGCGGCCGAAGGTCGTCGACTGAAATCTCGAGCGTGTCGAGAGCGCACGTCCTGACCAGGAGCAGTCCGTCCTGAACAGTGGCGTCTGCGATGAGTTCATCTTCTGCGCCGAGTCGCCAAGCGTTCAAGATCCGCTGGAACACCTTCGCGTCGCTGTGAACCAGTGTGTTGAGGAGCGTGCGCAATCCGGCTCGGTCGAGCATCGTCGGTGCCCAATTCGAGTCGTGCTCCTGGTCGATGAGAAGACCACGCAGGTGCTTAAGTCTGTTGGCTCGGTGAATGATATCCGAAACCTCCGGCAAGGCGAGCGCCGATGCGAGCACAAAGAGGTTTTTGATATCCTCCACGCCTTCCGCGTCCGAGTCCACGATGCGGATATCTCCGTCGGTATCCGGCGAGTCTACATCCCCCGCCATCACCAATCCGATGTCGCGCGAGTTCATGGTGCCTTTCTCTGTCACGGTTTGCGACTCTGCACGGGAGGTTAGGCACAGAGCGGACATTATTCAATATGAGCGGATTGCAAAATGTCCGATCCTCGTGGGCACGAAGACAAAAGAGCGGGCCACAAACGGTGACCCGTGGGTACATCCGCCTGTGGCCCGACATATAACGTGCAGGCTCAAAACCCCTTGGCTCCAGTAGCCTTGGAGAGGCCTTTCGGCCTAATGATGGAGCAATGTCACGCGGCCTCGTGCTCTTCGAGTACCGTCGAGACAGGGTCGTACTGATCCGACTGCGGAAAGTACCACTCTTCTGGAGTGTGTGATTTCAGATGGAGCAGAAAACGCTCCCTCACGTAGCCCGGTTCCGTGTTGTGTTGCGCAAGGTTGACTGAATAGGCGCAGTCTTCGTCCAGAAGTTTGGAAAGCGACTGGGAGTAATACTGCGGTACGAAACCCAGTTTTTGGTCCCCATCGTCGAGGATCTCGATGGCATAGGGGTCGTGTTCGTTTTCCCTGTCCCGACGCAGCCTCAATGGCGCCATCGGACTGGACTCTTTCCAGAGTTCCTTCAACCAATCCTCCAGATATCGTACACCGCGCGAGAAAAAGTGAAGCGAAATCCCATTTCCAGATTCCTCCGGAGCCGGATAAAGCTCAAAGGTGTCGGTTACACGCCGGCCGTTCGACCGGGACAAATGGTCGAAGGGTCGGAGATTCTGCGGCTCCAAACCAAGCCGCCGAGTCTGTTCTTCGTACTCGGGCCTGTTCTTGGAAAGGACGCGGTTCTCGATGAAGGCAAACAGCTCTGAGCTTTGATACTCTTTGCGCTCATCTGGAAACTGGGCCAACCCACCAAAGTCCGCCTCTCGACGCGCGAACACGGCCCCGGCTAGATACTTGAACCGATAGCCGTCTTCGTCGCAGTCAAAACGCCCAATGGTGTACCAAGTATTCTTTTGCTCACTGTACCACCCAAGATAGAGTGTCTCTACGTGTCGCATGATTGCCACTCCTCGTTCATGAGCTCCTCAGTTTCATCGAGAATCTGAAGAGCAAAGTTCATGGATGGCTCAGTTAACCAGTCTCCGGGAAATGCTTCAAAGACTGCTCGTTTTTTATCTCTTGTTACCTTTTCGATTCTTTCCAGCCAGTGTTTGACCGAATCTGCATGCCCGAGTTCAATAAGATCAGAGACCAGCCTGAAGGGACATGCGGGATCTGAGCCTTTCAGCGGGAAAATCGATCCCTGAGCGTCCCGCCTATCAAGGTACCCACGAACGGACAACATGTCCGCACCGTTGAGAATTCTAAGGCGGCGATCGTCGTCGAGCAACCGACCTAGCGATGAAGCATGGTCGAAAGTCGGTGCCATACGATCGTTTTCATCGCCAGGTACCTGAAGAATAGCCCAATTCTCATGGTGTCTATCGGTATTCGCAATCCAACCGTCAAAAATTAGGAAGCCGACGACTTCATGGCTTGCATTCGGACTTTCCGAGTGTTGGCTGGCGTCGACGTCAGCGATTGCCTCGAAGATCCTATCGACCCGATATTCTGGATAGGCTCCTTCGACGGACGGCTCATAACCAGGATGCTGTTCCGAGAGGAGTTCGTTTCCGTGAGTTAGAGTTGCAATTCGTGGAACGAACGACCTTGATATTGTGCCTCGTGTTTCTTCGAGTGTAGCCAGCTCCACTGTTGCTGCATCAAGGTTGATGAGCCGGGCAAGCTCCGCTGTCGCCTTTTCAGCCCAATGCTCGCCAGTGTGCGGCCGAGGCCTCTTGAATAGCCAATCGTCATCTTGGAGGCTCACCCACACCTTCTCCTTCGAGCCCATGGGCTCATCATCCCGTCGCATTTCAGCGGATAATTCCTCGACGGGGTAGTAGTTCTGGGGCATGCGACTTTCAGTGGCATCGGATAGCGAAACGACTGGACTTCGACTCCTCCCGAGTTACTCCTCATCGATCTGCGAAATTCGATCTCGCCGGGACTGCTCCATTTCGAGCGCTTCTTCGATGTCTGACAAGTGAAGAAACTCTTTGCCATCGAGAGCCATCGATTTGATGGCGCGCAGTAGGACCCGCTCGATGTCGGCGTATGACATCCCGACAAACCAGTCTTCGGCAGGAACGTCTTCGAAGTCGAATTCGCGACGGACGCCGCGGAGTTTGGTCTGGAGCAGCCGTCGGACGCCGTCGACGTTAGGCAAGTCGAACACGAGGAGTTCCTCGAACCGCCGCCAGATGGCTCGATCGAGCACGCCCTCGTGGTTCGTGGCAGCAATCAAGAGGCTTTCGCCGCGGTAACTGTCCGCCATTTGCAGAAAGGCATTGACCACTCTCCTCAGCTCGCCGTGTTCAGATGTGTCCGACCGCTCCTTGGCGATGGCATCGAATTCGTCGAAAAGGGCAACGACCGGCCATTCCTCGAAGAAGCTGAACACCTTCCGGAGGTTCGCAGATGTCTCTCCAAGATAGGAGGAGACCACACTGTCGACCCGGATGATCGCCAAGGGTAGTGAGAGCTCGGTTGCGATGACTTCAGCAGTCAGTGTTTTCCCGCAACCCGGAGGGCCACAGAAAAGCACCTTCTGGATTGGACGGAGGCCATAGCTCGACAAGACGTCGCCGCGACGCATCTCGTGGAGGATCCGCTCGACGAGTTCCCGGTTCTCCTCGCTGAGGATGACGTCCTCAAGGTCTCGACAGGGCTCTTTCACCTCGACCAGAGGCAGTCCGCGCTCGGCATCGGTTGGCACCGCATCTTTCAACTTCTGAACTTCGGCCGAGTCTTCGCCCGAAGTTCCATAGAGTAACCGTTCAAGATCATTGGCCAGCAAATGATGCTGTTTCTGGCGCTCGTGGTGGATGACTTCCTCGGAGACATCTCGGAACGCCTCCGAGTCACCCTGTGATCCCGCCCGAATGAGCTTTCTGAGTAGTTTCCCTGACGCCATCGGCTCTTCCTGCGGTGGACTGCCGGTTTCGTCTCTATCGTGACAGACGAAACATCCGTCCGGCAACGCCTGAATGCCCTCGATCATATGGATATTCGTAAATTCAGCGAACGTCGGACGCAATAAATTCCGCGCGCCTCTGCGACGGCTCTGATCACAGTTCGGCCAAACTGATCGCTGGTTTGGCCTTATTTGAGGAGCTTCTGTGCCGCTTGGCCCATCGAGCGATAGGGTCAGTTTGACTCTTCCGTAGCCGGAATCTTCCTCCGAAGCCGACCCATCTCCTCGGCTACCCGGTTGAGATAGTCGTTCATTTCGAGTCCGTGTGCCTCGGCGAAGGCCCGCAAGCTTTTGGTGCGCGGAGACGTTTCGCCTTTTTCGATGCGTCGGACCTGCCGGGCGGACAGGTTCGGGATGTCTTTCTGGGTGAGCCCCGCGCCGTTTCGGAGCGTACGAATGGCCTGCCCCATGAGTTCGTCACTCTTCAGGCGTTCGGCCTTGAGCTCCTCTCGCAGCTCGGGATCGATCGCCGCCCGAATACCCTGAAGGTCGAGGTGAACGTCCAGCGCCGGCCAGTGGAGGTGACTTCCGTCGTCGGCGACCTCGAAGTTCGCGAGTTCGTCTCCCGATTCTCCGGGAAGCGGCCGAAGGTCGTCGACTGAAATCTCGAGCGTGTCGAGAGCGCACGTCCTGACCAGGAGCAGTCCGTCCTGAACAGTGGCGTCTGCGATGAGTTCATCTTCTGCGCCGAGTCGCCAAGCGTTCAAGATACGCTGGAACACCTTCGAGTCGCTGTGAACCAGTGTGTTGCGGAGCGTGCGCAATCCAGCTCGGTCGAGCATTGCCGGTGCCCAGTTTGAGTCGTGCCCCTGGTCGATGAGTAGACCACGCAGGTGCTTGCGTCTGTTGGCGCGGTGGATGATGTCCGAAACCTCCGGCAAAGCGAGCGCCGATGCGAGCACAAAGAGGTTGTTGATATCCTCGACACCCTCCGCGTCGGAGTCGACGAGGCGGATTTCTCCGCCGGTATCCGGCGAGTCCACATCCCCCTGTACGACTAGTCCGATATCACGTGCTGGCATGATGCTCTCTCAGTAGTTGACTTTCTCTTCCCATTCTTCGAGCAGCTCTTCTCGGTGCTCTACAACCGAGGTTCGGAGCACCTTTCGTGTATTGCTTGAGGGGCCGTCGAAATCATTCGGCCATTTCACCGAGAAGGCGAGCATATTCTCCGTTGTTTCCCGGATTTCCACTCGAATCTCCCACTCACCCGTCTTCTTGACGTGAAAGTGCGGGGGCAAGTGGTCGTTTGAGTAGAAGAGGATTTCGAAACCTTCGATAGCAAATGCTTCCACTTTTCCCACGGCGCCCCCGGTTCAGTAGTGAACATAAACGCAAAGCGGACATTAGGCAATCTGAACAGAATGAAAAATGTCCTCGATCTTATTCGGCTTAGTTCTGAAAATATTTCGTTCTTCCGAAAGACTCCTCCTAATCACGACGATTCAGGCGTCGGTAATCCCCTGGTATTCGGAATTCTCTGGCTCCAACAACTCCCTAAATAGCGGGCTGAGCTGACGGTATCGAAAGAAAATATCGTTTTGTTCCTCTAGGACTCCAATGTCGCCATCGTGAACGGTGAGGGAGAAACAAAAAGGAGACGTGATGTAGGTCGAAGTGTCCAGAGCGCTACGCACGAGTGGCATTGCATTGCTCCGAACGTAGGACTCTAAATGGTCCAAGCACTTCACAAATCGGTCTGACTGGACCACCACGTCCATGCTGGTGCCTGCGCTCGTGAGACCGCCACCGGGCGGTGCATAGTGCTCGCTGTCGATCTCCAGAAAGACGTTAATCCCGTTGCGGCGCATTTGCTGCCGCTGCGTCTTATCGAGGTCATCAATGCTGCAAGCTAGTGTGTCGAAGGTGTCCAAACGATAATCCTCAAGAAGCTGAGGCCAGTTATTTTTGACTATCCGAAGCAGTTCTTCCTTCGCCCACGCCCCGTGTTCTTCTACGTCGATGAAGTAGGCGTCCTCTCCCTCGACCATGGCGAATAGCAAGGGCCCCGTTCGCTGCATATAGGGAGAGTCGTCTTCTGCCTCCGTGCCAAGATGAAAATGCTGGATCCCCCAGTCGGACAGCATGTGGTCCTGTCGGTCGGTGCTAGAGAGACCCTTTGATTGATGTGGCCATACCGGGCGTCCGTTCTCGAATTTTTCCTCTAACGCATTCACGCCAGGGTGGTGTTCCTCTGGAACCTCGAACTCGTTCGAAACGTGAACGTCCCGGCTTTCCGTCGGCACCAGTCGGTTGACCAGACCGAAAAACGCAAATTTGAGATCCTGGTCGTTGTCGAATTTCGATGTGTCGAAGCCGAGCGCATCAAGGCGTTCCTTGAGCAGTTCTACCCAGTCGCTGCGAAGGTCGATCTTCATTGAGAGCCTCGTACAAATGGGCCAAAGATCAGGGCTGACAGGCGTTCACTCCTCGCGCCCCGGATAACTCGGCGGTGGCGACTTGAAGGAGTCATCGTCCGAGGAGTCCTCGGAGTTCCAGTCATCGCGGGCAGCCTGACGGGCCGCATCCACGCCGGATTCCTGGGCCTCCTTGAGCGACTGGACCGGTAGGTCGACATCTGCGAGGACGAAGAGGCCGTTGCCGCGAAGTTTGGCGATCTCCTTGCGATGTGAGCTCTGTGGCGTCCAAGCGAAGGAGCCGCCGTATTTGCCGTGGTTCGTGACTGCGACGTTGGCGTAGGTCTCGTAGGCCCGGACCCAGCTCAGGGAGTCGAACAGGTCGACGTCCTTGTTGTAGGCGCACAGGAACAGGTGGAGGATGTCACCGCGCAGGCTTTCCCAGGGCGTCGGATCCAGCAGGTCGGCGCAAATGCCGACGGTGAAGTCGCCCCAGTTGGGGTGGACGAACCGGTACCATTTTCTTCCGGGAAGCATCTCGAAGGTCGCATGTCCGCGCTCTGATAGAGCTGCAGCGTAGCCGCGTTCCAAATGTGATGGCGTTGGCTTTCGAATCCGAAACTCGCGGACGCGCCAGAACTCATCGTCGTCACGCGGGGTGAGTACGGGCGTAGAGAGAACAGCTTCATTCACCAAGAAGCGTCGGTCGGGATCGACGGTGGCGTGGGGCCTTGCGGCGGGGTGCATCGGGCGCCAGATGGTCCCTGCGAGGATCGATACACCCGAGCTCCGCGGGAGTTGTCGCAAGTAGTGCAACTCTGAGTGGGGAACGGCGAGTTCGGGCAGCAAGATTATGTCCTTCGAGTCACCGTCATTGCCCTGGTGGACATTTTCACGTGTGGTCGCGGCCCAAATCTGCTTCGAGATATGTTGAATCTCCTCGCGCGTGGGAACCGGAAATCTCTTTTGCATGGCGCGCAGGTCGGGCGTGGCCTCGATCTGGGCCAGGCGAACTGGAACATCCTTGTCCAGATCGTCAAAGTCGTCTGGATTGAGCCCGTCGGGCAATTTCGGCTTTTCGAGCGGTTGCGAGGGGAATCGAGACAGCGAATGGGGTTCCTCGAAGTCATCGTCGATCTCGAGCCGGACATCGACCCGCTCGTGCAGGAAATCGCGCGAAGAAACGTCTGAAAGGTCCAGTTCCCGCAACCGCGATTTCAAGTCCGACAACGCACGCCCGAAGTCTTTGGGGCCAGACTTGAGCAGATCCTGCTGTTCCGAATCGGGGCCACGGTGCAGTTCGTCTTCAAACCAGCGGAGGGCCCGACCGAAGTATTTCCAGGTCTCTCCATCGAGATGCACTCGGCCGCGCACCCACCAGCGATCTCGAAAAGGTACCGTGCCAAATCCATTAGAGAAGAGGCGGTCCAGAATCCTCTCGGACCCGTCTACGCAGGTCAGAAAGTGGAGAAGGTGACACCAGTTGTCATACTCCTCGCCTAAACACGGCACCCGCTCTTCCTCGCCGAATTCCTCGAAAACATAGGGCAGAAAGAACAGTGGGTGAGGTAGGCTTTCCCAGTCGGTCGTTGTCTCTATCCACTCGTGCTCAGGCTCGACCGGCTTCGGTTGGGGTATCTGTCCCTTCTGATGAAGTCGCCCTTGAGCAAATGCTCCCCGCGGGTCCTTAGCGGCCGATTCCTCTCTATTGATTTTCCACGTCTGAGGTTTCCGCCCTCGATAGTTGAATGGAAAGCGGTCTGACTCGAGCGCGTCACGCAGACAACGGAGCGAGACCCGAAGCGGTAACTCAAGGGATGGTGATTCAGCGGGATTGATGTCCCATCCCGTGATGTCTTCATTGCTGGCGGGTTTGCCCCAGAGGACTCGGTGAATCGTGGGGTCACTGCCGCCGTCGGGCGTGCCGACCGCCTCGGTAGAGCGGCCGAGGGAACGCAAGAATCTCCGCGCCAACGCATACATCTGAAGTCTCAGGTAGGCAGTATTCTCACTGTCACCGTCGATTTCCTCCCACTCGGAGCTTCGGACAACTTCAGGGGACGCAGAGACCTTTTCTGTCAGAGCGTCCGCAACGCCTGGCTCTAAGTCCTGCATCAAACCGAGGCGATTTGCGATGCGGAGCGTCGGTGCGTCCTCACCGAGTTGGGGATCCGTCTGCGGACAGAAGCGTCTGCCGGGCGGGCGAGTCTCGGGCACCAGCTTCAACAGCCCCAGCGTGTAGTCCGCAACATGTTCCTCCTCGCCCAAATGGTCGAAGGTGCGTCCGTTCTTCACCAGGATGTTGCGGACGACTGAAGACCCTCGTGGGAAGAGGGCGGGTTCGTCCGGCAGGTGAAGATGTTTTTCGAGATCATCGGCGGCGAATGAGCCTTCGATCACTGGCGTCGATGAGTTGTCCGTGCACGACTTCCAGACTTCGTCCCGTGTGTTTGTGACGAGAACTGCTTTGACGAGTGCATCCAACTCCCACGAGTGGAGGTCCACGGACTCTACACCGCCGTAGAGGACATTCGCCCACCGGTCGATATCGGACAGCCAATTGAGCACCTCCGGCAGCGCGTCGCTATCTACGGCGCGAAAGAGCCATGAACGTGAACTCGGCGCACGACTTTTCAGCGAGCCTTCCCTCGAGAAGTCCTCAGTCTCAGGGCGGCGCTGCTTCTCAAATCGAAGCGCGCTGATCGCGCTCGCCAGGTGACGCCAGAACGAAGCGCGGAGGAAGGAGACGGTGAGGCGCTTCCATCCTTCTCCATCGGGCCGGCGGCAGCCATCTACCTGCTCTGCGGGCCATTCGCGATCATCTTCTTCTGACTCTGATGAGCCCCTGTACACAATCAACTTTAGCATGCCACGCAGCCACGCATCGGCATGGTCGTGGTCGGTGGGATCTCCGTCGATGGGCCTGCGTACTGCCGCGCGGATTACAGCGCGCCACAGATGGAAATTCTGGTAGCTTTCGTGGACGGCGCGCCGGATCGAATGGCGGATTTCACCGATGGATGCCGCATCGTCTTCGGGGTCGTCTTCCGGTAGCCATGCCCGGACGAGGCGGTTGGCCGCGAAGGCGAACCGCGTTCCCTTTCCGACTTGATGGTCGTCGAAGTCGAACCGGATCAACTCGTGCAACTGAACGAGCCGCTCGCGGGCAGGGTCTCCGAATCGTTCCTCGAAGTCTTCCCGTGAGAGGGTGCTCATTCGCTCGACCAGATAGGTTACAAAGGGGCCTGGCCGTTCAGCAGTAATGACGTGGTCGCCATCTTCCGGTCCGAATGAATCTGGGATCTCGGAGTCGTCGCCGGCCCCCTCTTCGTCCCCATGCTCAGCGTACCACGTGCTGAGATTGTCGAACTCTTCAACTTCGCCCTCCTCCTGGTCAGTGCTCTCGGATTTTTCGACTGTTTCCGGTTTCTCACAAACCTCACACCACTCTCGGTCGTGAGCCTCCAAGAACTCTCGCGCCACATCCTGGACGGGTTCGGGCTCCATCTTGCCCCAGTTGATGCGGAGATTTGCGTCGTCGTCCCGGCAGTCCGGACTGACCAATGAATCGTCGCTCTTTTCCCGAGCGCCTGCCCACACATTGTCGATTGCCTCGAGGAGATTCTCGCGGCTATCGGCCAGGATTGTGATGTCGTCGGCGAACCTCAGGAAGGCGTATCGGTTGTCCGAAGAATCTGAAACTTCGTCGATGTACCGGTAATCGATTGGGCTGAGGTAGACGTTGAGGAGGAAGTTGGAGACCGCCAGCCCGGTGGGGAGTCCGGTGTGTTCCTCTGGCGGGTTCTTGGGGAGTTCGTGGTCAATATGCGAGGGATGCCACAATTCGTCCCACTCCGGGACGTCGTGACGGGTCGCAGTATCGTACTCGATCGAGCCCAACTGATTGCAGAACCTCTTCACGATGTTCTTTCGCGTGGTTTGGTCTTCGAGTTCCGACTGAAGATCGGCCGGATATCCTCGGTAGGGGCTTTGTAAGGGATCGGAGTCGTTCGAAGAGGGTTTGATGCCGAAATTCCTGCCCTGACCGGTCGATATCCCCGATTTGTCCGCGAGGGTACCGTCGATCAGCCGGCGCATCCGGCCTTCAAGAATGCTGATCTTCACGGAGGGAAACGCCAGCTTGAAGTCGACACCGGCCCAGTAGGCGCGATCAATGTCACTGTCGCCCCACCAATTTCGGTTCACGAAGGGCGGGAGCTTCTTGTCGGGGTAGTCCTCGGGCTCGGTCGACGGTCCCGTGGCCCGACTTGAGGAGATGTTCGAGCCCATCATGCGGGAGGCCGTCCAGTGGGCCACTCGCCGAAACAACCCGAATGCTCGGGAGTAGGGCTCGTACATCTTACCGTCGGCCAGGGAGAAGGCCCGATTTCTCCACTCGGCGTCGGGGTCTCGGTCGTTCCTGTAGACCTTTCGAAACCACCGGTTGCCGTAGGAGACATTCGGCATCGCGGCTTCCAGGGCCGGTGCCAAGAGGATCAGGTAGCCGAGCATGGCCACCTGGTCCTCGACTTTCGGGGCGCAGTAGTGGCGAAGAATGGCACCCTTCTTCGGATACGGAAGGAGCGTCATCTTCGAAGGGCGGTAGTCCCCGGCGCGCAGCTTTTCGGACAATCTGTAGAGATGTCCCTCGGGATCGAGCTGCCACCGAGCCAGGTCCGTCGCCTTGGATACTTCACCGACTCGATACCAAGACTCAAGTCGCCGCCAGGCTGCCCGTAGGACGAGCGGATGAGCGACGAGTTCGTCTGCTTTTTCCGTCGACATCTACGTTCCCCTGAGCGTGTCAAAGCGCCTTCATCTCAATACCAGCAGTGAAGACGAAGGTTGTCAACGTTCTCGAGGGCAAATGATCGGAGGGCAGGGGACAAGCGGTAACTGGGTTTGTCGAATTGGTGGGGCTTCGGACGAGCCCTGCGCAGGTGCGTTCATTTCAACGAGGTCAGCCATGTCTTGGGAAGAGGTTCTTCAATTCGTGGGGGTGGCCCTGTTGGCGTTCTGGAGCGGGGTGAACATCGGGTTTTCGGGGCTGCAGTCAACGTCAATGGCGCGTTGTCTGCATCTTCGGGGGTTCCGATGTCCGCTTTCAGCCCCGTAAATCCAGCGGGACCTCCGACCGTTTTGGTAAACCTTCACCTGCCCGTCCGGAACTCAAACCAAGTGGAATCCGGAAGAAATATTGTTCATCGCAGTAAGCCCATAGGGAGCGAATATTCGTCATCGTATTGAGGGCAAGTGTGGGTAGTGGAGCGTTTCGTGCTGGATGCATTCTCATTTGATTTCGGCCTGGTCGGTTTGACGATTCGGTCTGAAACCCAAACACATGAATAATGAGTGTTCAGCTACAATTCTGCTCAGCGGAAATATCGATGGACTTACCACGTGCTGATGTGTTGCGAATTGGGGTCGATGACGAGGGCGAGTCGATTAAGTACAAGGTGCTCGCCGTGTTCGGGAAATCCGAGAATCTCGACGGCAATTTGCCAGAGTATGCGCAACTCGTCTGGAACGATCCAACATCTGAATCGACGGATTCGGAGGTTTTGAGGTTAGAGGATGCACCTCCGTATAAAATCGGAATGTTCGAGATTGAGAACCTTTCGAGCGATGCTGCCGTCCCTTACGTCGTCCGGGGTGCGGTCGAACGGAACGCATTCAGTAGTGACCAGGGGTCGATTCCAGATGATTGCTATGAGATCTTCACACTCAAGGAGGGGCGGATCGACAAGTTCGCACTCGCCTCGTGTAATGGGATCGAGGAAGTTCATGACGAACAGGCAACGTTTTTGTGGAAAAAGCTCGCGGAGCGCGACTTGCCGGCACCTGAGGTCGTCAACGGGGATGATTCGGCTCAGGAAGGGCGTCCAGAATTGTTGATAATGGCGGGTGACCAGGTCTATGCCGATTCGGTGCGAACGGCGTGGAAAAAGAATCTGGTCGAATCTTCTGGCGAATTGGTATCCGCGTACCGTAGACGGTACGTCAGCGTCTGGGGTGATCCAGATGTTCAGGATGTGTTGGCGAGGGTCCCTAGTCTGATGATCTGGGACGACCACGATATTTACAACGGATACGGCTCACACGATCGGGACCACGTGGAGCGAAAATCCCGCGAGGCATTATTTTCGGCAGCGAAAACCGCATTCGATGAGTTTCAAGTTCGTGCCAATCCGCAAGCACTCGGAACACCGCAGCAGGAGGCAAAAGCCTACAGCTTCTGTATCGGAGACACGGCCTTCGTCGTAACCGACGGAAGGACAAATCGGGACTACAAAAACGGTGTGGTGCTCGGCGGCGACCAGGAGGACGCAATAATCGAAGAGGTCGAACACCTCGTCGAGTCCGATGACCCACTGAAGCACCTGTTCGTCGTAGTCGGCATTCCCTTCTATCACGTTGGAAGAAAGAGCATTGAGCACGTCGCGCGAATGCTGAATCTCAGAGATAAGGTGAAGTCACTGGGACTTTTGTCCGATCTTCGTGATGGCTGGACGTCAAAGAACAACAAGGAGGCGTTTGCTGACTTTATCGGGCGCCTCTCGACGGCGACTACCGACGGGTCTGCCTCGGAAACGCATGTAAATATTCTCAGTGGAGACATTCATGTGGGAACGATGGCGACGCTCGATATAGCGGAAACCGATCAAAAGATCGCGCAGATCACATCCTCTTCGATTGGATATCCGCCGCCCAGCGGCTTAATGACTGCCGCCATGGACGGGTTCGATGTGTTCAGGGACTCGCTCGTGGAGGATCACGAGGCGCCGGAGGCGTATCCGGAAGACACCATCAACGTCGAAGGTGAGTTCCAGAGTTTTGATGGCGATATGGGCGCCATTCTCAATCATCGCAACTATGCGCTCGTCGACTGTGATACCGCTGAGCACGGTCACAGTCACAAGGATTGCTCGTTGAAGGTGAGATACCGCTGGGAGGGTAATCTGGGAGTCGACAGTGGTCCGAACGACTTCCGAACCACCGAAGTTCGGATCGATATGGACGAGAGCGTATGGGAGGCATGGTTTGGATAAGTCCTGCGCAACTGACAATCAGGGGGTTTAGCGATGCCCGGTGACGCGAATATTTCAGTTGATGACCTCCAGCCATTTCAATCGTTCATTGTGGCGAAATGGGAGGAAGTGGATGGCTCGGATGATGCTGCGACGAAGCTGAAATCTTGTATCAGGCAAATTCGGGATGAGGATTCGGACGATCGGTTCGTAGATGAATATCCGGATCAGCCGGCCAAGGGGAAGACCCGTAAGATTGAAGGACGCCAAGTTCAGGACAGTACCGATTCGGATGGGCTCTTGAGCGCATTTCTTCTGTATTCGCTCACACGACCAGTTGACTGGGTGGAAGGGGTCGAAATTCAGGACGTAGAAAATCACTTGATCCTTTTGTCCTGGAAGGCCGACACCTCGCTCGTTTCAATCTATGCGTCCGAGAAAGTTCAACGGCGTTGGATTCGACGCCGACTCGGGTCAGGTGATTCGACTGGATTGGGTCAACTTTCGATGGTGCCTGCGGATCGTCTCCAAGCGGCGTTCATTGGAGACGAGTTGCGAGCCTTATGGCTCTCCGGGATGCACCGCCGGGTGCCGGTCAAGGCCGACGCAAAAATGCTGACAGGAATCGATGTAGAGTTGGCACTCGATCCGCTCGGAGATCAGACATTTGTATATTCTGCAGCGCGTTCGGAAGTCGATGAACAGGATTTCGACGCCAGCGTTGGCCTGTCTCCAGAAAAATCACTGATTTGGAAGAGCCAATCCGGTGACTGGGAGACCTATGCGCAAGATGTATCCACAATGTTGAGGATGGTGGATGGGGTTGGGAGGGGAGAGTCTAAGCCAATCTCAAATTTGACGTACCCTGCGGAGTCCATCGATGATGTGAGTGATCCGTACGAAATGGTGGTCCGCCCGCCGATTTCGGTTCAGTCTGATCACGGAAGCGGGGACGACTCGGGTGAGCGGGAATTGTTCGAAAAGTGGGCGTATGACGCCAGTTTTCCAGTGGAAAATTCAGACAGTTGGGGTTTCACCACGGAAGTGACCGTTCGTGGCAAGGAGATCGGGGAAATGCAGGTGAGTATTTCGGCGGATGGTCCGCACGATGTGTCGGTCGAAGAGGTGGAATTTTCCGGTGACGCTGAGGATGATTCGATTGAAGAACTCCGTGACGAGATTACGCGAATTTGTGGCCGTCGGCAGCAGGTGAAAGTTTATTACGATTCTGGTCATACCCTCGCCGGCAATACGGTTTATTTGGATGAATTCGATGATGTGCCCTTCGAAAAGTGGGTGTGGCGGGATTTCAGTGGGAAGTACAATGTTGGGGTAGAGAAACCGTTGCACATACAAGATTCGGGCAACGATGGACCTTGGAATGGCGAACAGGAATATCGGGACGCCGAGAATCCCGACACTTACTCTGGACATGCTTCGCTTTTCCGGTGGGTCTACGACAAATGGCTCGATCGAGAGATGCCGTGGCTGGAGAACCCAACAGACGAGGATTCTGAAAACGACGAGATGGGCTGGCTCGTTTGCGATGATGGGGCGGGCGAAACGGCTGATCTCATCCACGTCCAGCATGCCGGCGACGACTCCGCTCGCACCCGGTTGACGCTCATCCACATAAAGGCGTCAGGTTCTACGTCAGAGAACCGACGGATCTCGGTTGCCGACTATGAGAGAGTAACTGCCCAAGCCGAAAAGAACGCCAGATATCTCAAACGTGGGGGTAATCTCGCCAGAAGACTCAAGGAGCGCACCAGCGCGTTCGACGGTGACTACGTCTGGTGCGATGGGAAAGAAGATAGTCTGGACTCATTTCACGATGCCGTGGATGACATTGATGACAGGCGGCGACTCAGGGTCGCCGTGGTACAGCCCAGAATTCGACGCCCATATTGGGAAAAGGTGCGAAAGGGTTCGGATGACGCCGCAGCGCTCGAGCAAAATCAGCGACGCCTAAAGAAGCTAAACCTCTTAATGAACGCGACGGAAAATACGATGGATGCCCTCGGAGCGGAGTTCTGCGTGATTTCTTCCGAGGATTGATCACGAAAAGCCTATTGTCAGATGTAGCCAGAGGCGGCGGCAGCGCCCCAACCTCACCCCAACACCCGCACGAAGACCAGATACCCACCGAAGGTGATCAGCACGATCGCCGTCAGATTCAGCTATATGCCGGCGTTGCGCATCTGGGCCATGGTGATGCGGCCAGGATGGCCACCCCGGATTCGGTCAGGCCGGACAGCGGGGTGTAGCCGAAGACCGTCAGTTCGGTCAGCCACGAGCGGGTCAGCCAGGTCTGCGCCGCGCCCACAAAGACCGCCAGGGTCGCCGCCTCGCCGCGGTCCGTGGGTCCCAGTCCGGCGAGTTGGTCGTCGATGAGCTGTCGGCCGCCGCGGATGCGCACGTCGTCGAACGCAAAGAACACCTGGGTTAAAAAGAGCCAGGCCAGCGGCAAGAGGACCAGCACCAGCGGCACGCCCACCATTATCCAGCCGGCAATGGTGATCTCGATGCCCAGGCCTTCGCCTGGGTAGGAGGCCAGAAGAACGTTGGGCGGTATGCCGATGATTGTGTTGTCACCGCCATGAACCCGCCGACCATCCGCCTGGGCCGTGTGCCGACCACGCTCAGGGTCCTCAGCGCGATCCGCCGGTGAAGCCCCCAGCGCTGGATGACGAGCGACGTCGTCGGCCTGACCGGGAGGCAACACCCGAGTCAGCCAAGCAAAAACGAGGTCCACAGAAACATTTCACCTGTGGATGGCGGCTTTCGGAGGCCGTCAGGGATCCTCGACATCGGCGTGTGGCTGAGCGCCAAGGGTTGTGCAGAGTTGCTTGTACGAAGTTTGACTGGGTTTTCCGTTCTTGCAGCCTTCTTTGAAGATCCCGATCTTGGACACCTCGCCTCTGTCGAAGAGAGCTCCAAGACACGGCTTCTGACCCTGCTCACAACCTCCATGAAACGTCAGCCATACTTTTCCCGCAAACAAGGAATTCACCCGAGCTTCATCCCAGCATTCATGGAACGTGGCTCCTGCTATCAGTCTCGGCGGACTGCCAGCGGCATTGAATTGGTTGCGGATTTTTACGCTATAACCTTGGACCTTGAGCTCTGTCATTGGTTGCCTCGTGGAGTTGGCTAGCTGAATCTACCTCCCCCATCCACATGCGAGTCTGCCGGAAGATGAAGAAGTCGCAAATGAATCTTGGTTCAGTTTTCTGGCAAAGAATTCGGGCAGCAGACAGCCCGATCGGCCCGGACGGACTTGCCCGCGCATGTCGGGTGTATGCATCTAGTAGACCCGGCCCAGTGGTCCTCCTAAAGATCCTCGGGTCGGGAACTGCGGTCGATCCAATGTTACTGGTCGGTTCCCTGTCGGCGGCCGCCTTCGACCCGGTTCGATCGGAAGTCTGTCAGCTCCCCGACGTGACTCAGGGTCTGGCAGAACCGCTTGATCAGGACGTGGCAGCCGAGTACCGTATGGCTGAACATTTGTATCCAGTCGACCGGTGTGCGGGTTTTACGCCATGTACGACGCTCACGATGAGCTCATCTTCTTTCACGACAATCACGTGCGTGTCCCACAGGATGAACGGGAGCAACTTCGAAATTACCGGAACCTCAACATTCAGCGATTGAAGGACGGCCTCGATGAACTGGCCTCCGCGCGGGGCACGACGTACAGGTACCCACGAAGAGAGCGGAACCAAGGCAGCTACGCAACTCACTGCCTCGTTCAGCCTCATCCGGACAACGGTGAGGAAGATTATGACATCGATATCGCTCTGATCTTCGGCGAAGGTGACCTTCCGGAGAGCGCGCTTCAGGCGAGGAAGCGGATTGCAGCCGCGTTCAACGAACTGGACATCTCTTTCAATGACGATCCGGAACCCCGCACTAATGCTGTCACAATTTGGTACGCCGACGGTTATCACGTCGATTTCGCCGTCTACCGGGAGTTCCAAGGGTCAGGACTGACTTCTTCGTCAACAATTGAACATGCCGGGGCCGACTGGACTGAGCGTGACCCAATGGCCCTCACAAACTGGCTCTTCGATCAAATCCGCTTGCAATCGCCCGCTCGGAATGAGGCAGAAGTTCGTGAAAATCAGCTTCGACGGATCATCCGACTGCTCAAGTACTTTGCTCGCTCTCGCACGTCGTGGAAACTTCCTGGTGGAATTGTCCTTTCGACCCTGGCTGCGAACCACTTCGTCCCGGATACTAGTCGTGATGACGCGGCATTTCGGAAGACCCTCCAACAAATTCACTCAAGACTCCGCGACACGACAGACGTAGCGAACCCGGTAAATAGTCATCAGAGTTTGACCGGTTCGGACGAACACCGCAGTGAAGTCCGCCGATTGCGCAGCAAGATCAGATCTGCGCTGGAGAAGCTGACGTCCCTAGACAGTCCGAAAACAGATCGTGCGGATGCGATGACGACTTGGGGTAAAGTATTCAACTCAGAATGGTGGTCTGACCAGACCGAGGGAACGAAACTAGCAGAGTCAATTGCAGGGAGCCGTGAGGACAGCTGGCAAGAAATTGGGCACTCGGTAGATATCAACGCGACTCTCTACAAGGATCAAGGGGGATTTCGCCTCGGAGCCTATGCGAGTGGTCAAGAACCCCTTAACAAGGGACTGTCGATATTCTTCGAAATCGAGAATACAACGGTGCCGCGACCCTTCGAAGTACGATGGGTTGTCGAAAACACTGGTCGAGAAGCGTGCCTTGAGAACGACGACCCAGGTCACGTCAAGGAAGGCAACGGGGAGACTGTCTGGGAGCGTACGAAATATTCCGGAACGCACTTTATGCATTGTCGGATAGTGAAGGACGGTCGGATCGCCGCGCAGGATTCGTATGTCGTGAAGGTAAGGTAGGGGTCTAGATGGTTGCCAAAGTGATTGATGACGAATTGGACGATTCGGATCCAGGTGACGTCACCTTTCTGAGTTACCGTTACCAAGCAGCGATCACAGCGATCACGTCGTTGAAGCTGCTATCCGATGAATACTCAGCGGTCTACGCTGAACACCTCGATGATTTGCTTGTCATTCGCGAGGACGGCTCTCGAATTGCGGTACAGGTGAAGACAAGAAAGGCGAGAAGGCATCACCTCAAGGCAAATGAAGACGAAGTTGTAAATGCAATTGACCGGTTTTACGAACTCGAAGCGGGAGATTCGAAAGATTACTCAAGATTCGTCTTCTGGACGGATCACGGTTTTTGGGATGAGTCTCGAGCTACGAGTCTCGTCTATCTCAAAGAGTTGTATGAGCGTGCTCCATCGGAACTCAGAGACGAAGAGGAGGATGCGCTGCAGTCATTTGAAGGGCGCTTACACGGTGACCTTGGCAAGATTGTCGAACGAGATATCCTCCGCGAAGTGTTCAGAAAGGTTCTGCTGAAGGATGAATCCGTCCGCCGGGACAATGCACGTGCTGTTTTGCAGAGTAAAATCGATGAGTTGGTTCGGCAACAGTATGGCACCGGTATTCACGTGGCCGCTGCAGCGAGGGACCTCATTGAACTTGCATCATTGTCCATGGAGTACGATGAGACAGAAAAAACTGATTACTTCAGCACCCTGCACCACCCAGAAGAAATCCGGCGGCGAGCGGTTCTGGAAAGGAAAAGGATTTCCGAGCAGGATGTTCGGACTGTCATCGAGAACGCTGGGAAGGTTTCAGATGGTTCTGAAGCCGTATTTTGCGTAAAGCACTTCTCCCAAAGGATAGTTCAGTCAATTACGCCAGGGGAGTATCCGCCGCTCGCTGAGCGGCTCGAATTCAACTTCGAGATCGACCAGATCGCATTTGATGATTCTAAATCCGAAATATGCTCTGCGCTAAAAAGACAGAGGCAGACGTTCGAGGAATTAGACAAGAAACGTAAGCAGTTCCCAAATGCGAGAATCGCCTACTACGGAATAGCCCATCTCCCGTTCGTCTTCGATGCCGGGAGGCACCTCGGAAGTTCCACACGGCCGGAGCTTTTCGAACTGGCATCCCATTCTGGCCACTGGAAGTGGATTACTGAGCAGGGACAAGGGTTCCCGAACCTTTCGACTGATGTCGAGCCTCAGATGTCGGAAGGTGAGCCGCATGAGGTCGTTGACGTCGCTATACGGGTGAGCATCAGCGCGCTAGTTCGGGAAGACCAACTCCCTAGTGAACCTGTGTTCGATGCCAGCGCACACCTCTCAATTCCTGATCCTCAACGGTTTGTCGTAGACAGCTTGGAACAAGTCGAGCAATACCGCGGGCAATTCGAAGATGTACTCAAGAAAATCACTCGAGCAGGCGGACACAGGACGCGTTTGCACATCTTTTTCGCGGGTCCCGTTTCCGTGGCCGTTGCTTTCGCAAGATTCATCAACGAAACAATGTTTGGTGCTGCGTGGATTTACAATTTCGACGCCGGCTACAACTGGCGGATAAACATCTTTGCCAGCGATGTAGAAGAGGCCGTGGAGTTATTGGAGCCCTGAGAATTTCGCTTGCTGGAACAACCGTAGGTTTGGCTGTTGCTTCTGGCTGTAACGGAGCACTCTATTTGAGGCCCAGGTAGCCAAATCCACGCAGGCTACGCGATGGATTCATCCGAATCCATCGAGTTTGCCCATTCCGATCTGAAAAATCGCCAGGCAAGGTATCTGATGGTAGCTCAGGCCGCCAGGAGGCGAGCATCGGCGTGTTGTCGGCCTCAAGAAAAAGGTGACGGGAAGCCCCAAGGTATCCAATCGTGTGGCTTCCCGTCGTGCTCGAAATCTGTATGCCAGATGCGAGCACCAACTTTGTCGTACGCTCAGACGTCTGCGTCAAGGAATGGATCGAAGAAATACCGTCCACCGAGGACGTCCGGCCTTCTCGGTGTCCGGACTGTGAGGTCGCGGCTGCTCCGCCCGGCCAGAATCTAAACCTCCACGGACACGGTACACGCGAACGGCTCGTCCTGGGTCCGATCAGTTTCCAGGCGTTTCTGGCAGCCTCTCCTGAGCGGGTGACCATCCAGATCCGCCGCTACAAATGTCAGGTCTGTGAGACGACCATGACGGTCCTCCCCCGACAGGTCCGGCCCCATTGTCTGTATCTGGATCTGGCGGTCGTCGGGGCTCTGGCGCTGTGGGTCCATCAGCCCTTCGGCTTCAACGTCGACAGCATCCGGGCGTGGATTTCTCCACAGGTCACCGATTCGTCGGGCTGGCGTCAGATGCGCCGCTGGGCCAGGGGAGCCCATCGCCTGGCTGAGGTGAAAAGGCCCACTCCACGGGGCCCGCCCGTACTACGAGCACGCCAACCGAAACTACCTCTGGTATGAGCCCCGCGATGCCTCATACGTAGACGCCAGCACCGAGGTTATGAAAAACGGCGCAAGTGAAGATTGGGTCGACCACCTGCGCTTCACCGTGTGACGCTGAGCGATGAGTGAGACGGGAATCTGCGAAGCGACGGTCTTGAACCTCACCCCACGGCGGACTAGGTTGCCGGATCGACTCAGATCGGACTCACTGGAGCAGCATTTATGCAGATTTCGGTTATCGGTACTGGTTACGTCGGCCTGGTGACGGGGGCGTGTCTGGCGAATACGGGCCAGGACGTCGTGTGTGTGGACAAGGATGCGGAGCTCGTCGAGCGGCTGGGTGGCGGCGAGGTCCACATCTACGAGTCGCAGCTCGATGAGCTGGTCGAAGAGAACCTCGAGGATGGGCGGCTTGAGTTTACGACCGATACGCAGGCGGCGGTCGCCGAGTCGGACGTGGTGTTCATCGCGGTGGGCACGCCGACCGGCGCGGATGGCGCGGCGGACTTGAGCGCGGTGGAGGCGGTGGCCGCCGAGATCGGCGACAGCATCGACGGCTACACCATCGTCGTCTGCAAGAGCACCGTGCCGGTGGGGACGACGCGCGGCGTCGGCGAGATCATCGAGGGACGCACCGACGAGCCGTTCGATGTGGCCTCGAACCCCGAGTTTCTCAAAGAGGGGGCGGCCGTGCAGGACTTTCAGTCGCCGGAGCGCGTGGTCATCGGGTCGGACAGCGCGTCGGTCCAGCAGACCCTGGCAGACATCTACCGACCGTTCTTCCAGCGCAGCGAGCGCTTCGACTCGTCGCCCCGATGACAGACATCACGTAGTGTGCCTGGCCGTCCATCGATCAACGTGACTCGCTACAATCGGTGATCAGCTTTGTCGAACCAACTTTGAGTACTTGTCTTGGTCTGTGATCCTTACGGATCAAACCCTCCGGAAGAAACGAATTGTCCGGCTACTCTCAGAGTGACGAAACTATCTCAATAGCTTTTTCTGCTTCTTCCTTGTGGGTTGCAATAGTCAGATTATCCTTCAGTCTTTGAATTAAGTCGATTGCTCTACTCTTTGGTTTCTCATAATGCAGCTCGTGTTGCACCCGTTCATCATCCCCAAAAAGACCTATGACCCTCCTAATGTCATCCCGCTGCAGATCATCAATGAACTTTCCCAGGTGTTCATGGGCGTCAGAACGGCCCCAGTAGTTGCCACACCAAACCGCCAAGATTTCCCGATAAACCTGGGTAAATGCAATTCTAGGGACATGCGTGCCAAATTGAGACAACGTACGGGCGGCGGACTCTTCGTCATCCCACCCGTAGGAACTGTCTTTAGCCTCGCTCAAACGTTCTGAGGCCTTTCTATACAAGTCGGCTCGCGAGGACTCCGGTATATAACGAACACCATCGACCTTCACCAATAGATCCAGTAGCTTGTTTATCTTCGGTACGTTTCTTTCATCTGACATTTGGGCTTGGTGGAAACGCATTCCGGCGGTGCTTTTAAGGTCCTCTGTGGAATGCTCCCATGCTACTGGGAGCAGTTCGTGAGCATTCTCTGATGGAATCGGTTTCTCACTAGTCAGTTGCTCAAGGAGAAATCCGAAACAAGTTCGAAGTTCTTCATTTGAAAAAGAGCGAATTTGTTCTTTCAGTGTTTCTAGCTGATCACTCGAAAGTGACTCTGATCTAACCGGGTCGAAAATTGCATCGACCGTATGACCAGGTTCGGGCAGTGGCTGGTTGAAAAGGTTGTTCTGGAGAAGAAGAGCAAAAGACATCACATCTGCTTTTTCAACTTGCTCGGGCTTTCTATGTGCGGGGGAAGCGTGGTTACGCATCCAGTTGATCGTTTTTATGATCTTCTTCGATTTTTTGTTAATGAGACCGAGCTTTCGAGCCCCATCGAGAAGCAGGAGTGTGTCGACGCCCTCCCATCTTTCAGCCAATGTATCTCCAGTCTTGTCATACCTGCTTCGACCCGGTTTATCGCTTACAGTAGGCAGGAATAAGTCGATTCCGTAGGCTTCGACCCGTCTTCGAACGTTACGGAGAGCAGCATTCCACAAATTGATAAGAGCGTGCCCAGGGTAGCCGTCCTTCAGGAGTTCTCTTGCCTCGCTGAGGACTTCAATTTCGTCACTCTCAAGGGGGAAGTTTTCCGAAGGCTCTTGGAGTACCAACACTTGAGAGTCCGGACTGGACAGTGGTGAATCAGCCATGATTCGAGCGCCGTGTCTTGGGGAGAATTGTGAGAGTGAGGGATTATCATTTCGGGAAACTGCGGATCGCTTGGAAGACCATTGAAAAGGTCTCTTCATGACCTGACGAGGCGTGGCTCAACCCAATATTACGACCGTGAAGCGCGACTTGAGGTAGACTCCACGTACCTCATTTGAGCAGGGTTCCGTTGTATCGAGTGTCGTAACAGCATATGCGGCAGTAGGTTACCGACTCTTTAAAATACTTTCTGTTGGTGTGCGGGTACTCTGGGGTGTCATGACAACAGTCCGGGCAGGAGACCCTCGCGGGTTCCTCCAAGCTCTGCGTGCTAAATTCCTCAGGAACATTTGTTGGGGGAAACAGCCCTCATTTCTCACCTGCGGACAGTAGGTTTCTGCGCTGCAATGGCAGTGCTTAAGCAAGTGCGAGTCTCACGCAAACTAGATTCGTACTTGGTTCGGACCTCGCCTTCGAGGTACGAGTCCCGGATGACTTCGTCGAAGTCATCGACGTCTTCTTCGGCAAGATAGACAGTCAGCTTCACTTCAGCCCCAATTGTCACGCACACTCGGAGTGCGCGGCTCTCTCAAGTACGGACGTTAACCGTTGAAGACTTTCGGGCGAGCGTCAAGTGGGCGTGCCCTTGAACCTCTCCCCGCCTCGGACTAGGTTCCCCAACCGACTCAGATCGAACCCACTGGAGCAGCATCTATGCAGATTTCGGTTATCGGTACTGGTTACGTCGGCCTGGTGACGGGGGCGTGTCTGGCGAATACGGGCCAGGACGTCGTGTGTGTGGACAAGGATGCGGAGCTCGTCGAGCGGCTGGGTGGCGGCGAGGTCCACATCTACGAGTCGCAGCTCGATGAGCTGGTCGAAGAGAACCTCGAGGATGGGCGGCTTGAGTTTACGACCGATACGCAGGCGGCGGTCGCCGAGTCGGACGTGGTGTTCATCGCGGTGGGCACGCCGACCGGCGCGGATGGCGCGGCGGACTTGAGCGCGGTGGAGGCGGTGGCCGCCGAGATCGGCGACAGCATCGACGGCTACACCATCGTCGTCTGCAAGAGCACCGTGCCGGTGGGGACGACGCGCGGCGTCGGCGAGATCATCGAGGGCCGCACCGACGAGCCGTTTGATGTGGCCTCGAACCCCGAGTTCCTCAAAGAGGGGTCGGCCGTGCAGGACTTTCAGTCGCCGGAGCGCGTGGTCATCGGGTCGGACAGCGAGTCGGTCCAGCAGACCCTGGCAGACATCTACCGGCCGTTCTTCCAGCGCAGCGAGCGATTCGTCTTCGCCGATCCGCCCACCGCCGAGATGATCAAGTACGCCTCGAACTCGATGCTGGCGACCAAGATCTCGTTTATCAATGAGATCGCCAACATCTGCGATGAGGTCGGCGCCGACGTCGAGACGGTGCGCGAGGGGATGAGCATGGACAAGCGCATCGGCCCGCACTTCATCTATCCGGGCGTCGGCTACGGCGGCAGTTGCTTCCCCAAGGATGTGAAGGCGCTCGCCCACCTGGCCGGCAACAACGGCGCCCAGCCCGACCTTTTGACCGCCGTCAACGACATCAACGAGCGCCAGAAGCTGTATTTGTACGAGCAGGCGCTCGGCTACTTCGGCTCGCTGGATGGCACCGAGCTCGCCGTCTGGGGGCTCAGCTTCAAGCCCGGCACCGACGACATCCGCCACGCCCCCGCGCTGCGCAACATCCGCCAGTTCGCGGCCGATGGCGCCCACGTCCGAGCCACCGACCCCGTGGCCATCGACAACGCCCGCGAGGAGTTGTCCGACGTGGCCGATTCCGTCCAGTTCCACACCGACAACTACGCCACCCTCGAGGGCGCCGACGCCCTGTTTTTGTTCACCGAGTGGAACGAGTTCCGAAACCCGAACTTCGACCGGATCAAAGACCTGATGGCCGACGATCCCATCATCTTCGACGGCCGGAACGTCTACCGCCCCGCAAGGATGAGGGATCTGGAGTTTGAGTATCGTGCCGTTGGGCGGCCGGCGGCTTCAAGGCATTAATGCATTGGAATTACGGATTTACCAATGGGACATCGGAGCCGCCCCGTAAAATCTTCCTCTAAGGGAATGGCACAAGACACTGGCTGAAGGGTCATTTCAAACAAAGCGGTCCTTCAGTCCCCGTATATTCGCCGAAAACGAAACCTGAAGGAGGGCTCGCGAAGTCGTCGTTTCGGACTGGGGCGTGTGACGTATCTCTCGCGGACGGCAATTTTATGCAGCTTGATCCCCGTTTCAGGAAACTCCACTTCCAACTGAAGCATTACAGGTGATGCGCTTCCTGCAAGCACCGTGATGGTCCGGCTTCCGCACCACAGATAATCGCCACGCTGGAGGGCGATTCGTATCGAGAACCTCCTTCTTCACGGCAACCGAAGACGATCTGCCTTGGCGGAACTGGAGACCCAGTGAGCAGGACAGAAGATCGTGCATGAGTCACGACCCCAAAACGCGATCACTTTCGCCGAACTGGGTGCGGTCAGTTTACGCTGTCTTTGATAGCCAGGTTGCGCATGCGGTTCCTCTCGGTCCTAGAGACCTAACTTTGCGATAGCTTCCCGCCATCCGGTGGCGAGTTCGGCACCAACGTTTTCCAAGTCTTCCACAATGTGCTTGGAGCGGGTGTTTCCTTCAAAGTAGTCGTCGCGATTGCTAGTGAGGAATACCACGGGAATACTATTTTCTGTACCTTGCTGAATACCCTTGGCTAGGCTTAGAAACGTTTCAAAAATGACGCAGTCTGAAGTTGCCTTGCCATTATGGCCCGGAGGGATCGAGTTCAAGTTTCTCTCAAATCCCGCATCTACGCATTCGGTTTTTGATTCCAGTAAGAGTGCATTTGTAACAATTTGTTGAGAACGCCTTTTCCAATCATTTTTCGTGTACTCGGCCAAGCTATCGTCCATCGATATTTCACGTTGGGATTCTGTTAGATCCAGAGTGGTTTCCCATCTCACAATTGCGGCGGCTGTCTTGTCGATCCACTCACCTACCCTTTCCTCAACAATTTCTTTGTTTTTCTCCCATTCCCTTATTATCTCGTTCGTACAAAGTACCCAGAAGTCATCTTTTTGGAGTTGCGACTCGATGACTGTATCAGCGGCACCTAATTCTTGACGTAATCTCTCCGGGTCGACACCCGTTGAGCCTAGGCGAGTCAAATCGAAGATGGAGCAAGTATCCGGGATCAGTACTGGTCCCGGATCGGCCAGGATGCGCTCCGTCGCTTCACCTAGTGTACAATCAGGGATAATTTACCCCCGGTGGCGTGAGGCGGTAGATTATTATTCATGTTATTACAAAGGCTGGTTTGGCCTTCAGGTTACTTCATCATATTTTTCTAGTAATTCTGTGGCTTCGTAGAATTCATCCGAAAGTTTCTGTGCATCTTCCTCGGACCATCCCTCGCCTTCCAGCCATCCAGCCAAAGCGCCCCGGTCGACATTAGTGCCATTGCTATGCACCTCAGCAACGAATTCTCGCCACCTATCCCGGTCCGATGGATGTGTTCCACCTGCAGCCTTGTTTGCCGCGTCGGAGAACTTCCTGAGCTTTTCCATCTCGCGATTGGACAACGAATTCATGAGGCTTTGAGGGCTTGATTGAGTTGCACTGGATAGGCTCATTTCATCAAGCGCGGGATCAACGATTTCATCTTTGAATTTTTGAAGGAGGTCGTTGTACCGATCGGCAGAAATTTGGGATGTCTTGGTTGGCACCACATTCGTTACGTACAGGATGTCGCTGTCAGATTTCTTGCTGAGCCAAAGTGTAGCTTCGAAATTGGACCCGGGGTCCCGGAAAATGAAGCAGTACTGTTCTGAGTTGAGCCGCTCCTCGCGTTCGAGTGAACGGTCCCAGTGGGAGTTCAAGTTGTCTTCAAATTCGGCAATTATTTCATCAGGCGATCGTCCATTCGTATCAATCTCAAGTTTGTCGAACTGCCCAAACGTCATCTGATGCCTCCAATCATGGGTAGAAAGCTATTGTTCCCTGCACGCAAATTCATACTACGATGTAAGATAGAGGCTTGCCACTGCTTGTCAACTTTGCGTTGAGCATGGACATGGAAATGAGAGACGATTACAGGAAAACGGAGGGAAAGACGTTGGTTTTCGTGATCATGAAATCGTTTCGGTGTCGTTGTCTGAGGCCAACTCGGGATTGGACTCCATGGCCGAGGGCTCGGCCGTGCAGGACTTTCAGTCGCCGGAGCGCGTGGTCATCGGGTCGGACAGCGAGTCGGTCCAGCAGACCCTGGCAGACATCTACCCACCATTCTTCCAGCGCAGCGAGCGATCCGAGGCGTCGCCCCGGTGACAGCCATCACGTAGTGTGCCTGGCTGCCCATCAATGAACGTGACTCCTTGCACCGCGCCATCCATCCAGGTCGCGGCCAAGACCGTACCAAGGGATGTCCTGGCGAAGTCACTGCGACATACGACCGTCGCCATCAGCTCAGTTCAGAATGTGACCGAGGTGTAAAACTTTGATAGTCAAAACCGCGATGGTGATGAGGCCGCGCTCCCGATTCTTCAACAGTCAAATTTGTTTTTCAGTTGGTTCAAAAAGGCTACCAGTTGCCCAACCGGGAAGTCGTCGCTGTTGAAGTCGAACTTTTTGCATAGTTCCATTACTTGTTCTTCGGCTCGGCTACGTTTGGGAGGGGGTCCGGGTGACTGAGACGACGGGATTCGCAGGGTCAAGTCGATACAATGCCCGTGAATGTGGATTTCTACGGTAGCGGGCGCTCCGTCGTTTCGTCTCCGTTGGATGGCCTCTCTCAACCTTCCAGGATTCATTTCGGACCACGAGTGTTTTTCACCGTCTCCAATCTCCAACTCAATCATTGTGTTTCCTCGATCCGCTGATTCACTGAATTTTCAACGCTCTTTCTATGCGCCCGTTCGCCAGTCATCGCAGTAGAGGCAACTATCGGGAAGTGGATCCTGCGATGCCGCCACGATTCCGTAATTTCCTCTGTACTCCAGTATGGGCTTTGGCTTTCGGATGCCGGCGACGGCCGCCATAAACTCATTACAAGCGAGAGATGCGACTATCCCGTTCAAAGTGACCACCGATGGTCCGGAGTCCTCAAGTTCTTCCGGCGCTACGCCATACCTCTCCGCTTCGTCTTGAAGTTCATCCGCGTCAGCAAGAGAGTGGCGAATTTCCTGCTCGTCGTAGAGATCACGGCAGTAGGGGCATCCATCCGTTCCATCCGCGACACAGATTCGCCCGCCGAAATTAGGCAATCCTTCTTCCCGGGGAACGACTTCTGTCGCGCAATCAATTAGCGTGGGGCCTCCGGCCACTTCCTGAAGGAGCTTCAGTCGTACGCCGTCATCGTCGACGCAGGAAAACACCCAATCTGTCCCGAACGGTTGGTCACGGCTTTCGATGAGCTCCAGCACGTCCTGTTGTTCCGCGGTGACGTCGATATTGGGGTTGATTCGGCGGACTAGACGCTCCGCGATAGCTGCCTTGGATTTTCCCGCCTGGTCCGCATCGTTGACGCCAATTAGGCGATTTGCGTTGGTCTTCTCCAGCACGTCAGGGTCAATAATGTGGAGCGCTCCGACCCCCAAGAACGCCAGTTGTTGGATAACGTGCGAACCGATGCCACCCGCCCCGATCACAAGCGGCTTGGTATTGCGTATTTTTCGTTGGCCCTCCTCACCGAAGAAGCGAACCTGCCGTTCAAATCTGAGAGATTCCATCGTTATCCCCTTCCTTGTCTGGATTGGTCAGCTGCGAGCTTTTCATCATTTTTGAGCAGAATCGACGAGAGACTCTCCGGATCGTCGTCCGAATTGAGCCATACCAATCCATCGAAGCCGTCCGGAGCGAAGACCAGTGCGAAATAGGGCCGATTTGGCAACCTCCAGAGAATATGGGCAACGACTTCTTGGAAGCCTGTCCAATCGCTGGAGGAGAACTCGGCACCCCCTTCGCTGTGAAATGGGTGGGAGTGCACCTCGACCAATGACATTTCCAGATCATGAGCCTGTTTGATTACATCATCGAGCACTCCCTCCGCCAATTCCAGTCCGTAGCGAGACTGATATTCAAACTCCTTATCCTCGAGATACCGACACTTTTTGACTGCCCCGGTTTGAGCGTCAGGCATCCAATCTGCGAAGAGAAACGCAGCCTCCTCGGATCCATGCGGGTTGCCGAGAAGGTGTCGCTGGAGCTTCTGGAAACACTCGCCGCGAAACCGTAGGCTTTTGCCCTCATTCTCCATTTACTTACCTTCGCGAAAGCGTTCCTTGAACGTGAGTGCAAACGAAAGGAGGTTTGCACCCTCTGCCACATTGGCGGCCGGATTCCACTCCTTGGGTTGCCATGAGAGTTGCCCCCATTCGCCGTCAAATGGCGGTTGCTTGTTGGGGTTGGGTTTGAAGTTGTCCGGCTCGTCGCCATCTACGAGAATATCCGCCGGCACAAACATGCCATAGGGTTTTTGGGCCGGGTACCCCTGACGCGGATAGAACGCCACGGGCATCGGCTGGGGGGTCCACTTTGGTTCGTCCGGCATTTCGGGATACTCTGGAATCAGAAACCAGTGCCCCTCCGACTCGTACTCGATATCTGAGTAGTATTCTCGGATGATTTCCAGCTCATTCTCGATACGCTCGTCCACATCAACCTCGCTTCCACTTGATCTTCTTTGCAAAGCCCTTTCCCGGGCGAAGCTCCAACTCTTCGCCGGTTTCAAGTGTTCGCGTCTCGTTTGTCCGGAGATCAATTTCTATGACGCCCAGCTCTGGCTCCCACCCACCGAGGTCCGCAATCTCTGAGGCGCTGATCGTCGGCTCGTCCCACTCGTGTTGGGTCCCTTCGATGTTGACGAAATAGGGCGGGCCTGTCGCCTCACTCTTCGGAGGGTCCTTCCCTGCGTGATTGTCCTTCTCGCTGTTATCTGCTGCGTCGCTCATTGTGTCTACCTCTACTGAAGTTGCTGCCTGACTTGGGTCTTGCGTGTGGGTTGCGCGGAAGTGCCCCTCTCATTCCCGCAAACAAGATCTCTGGAAATCTCCAGTGCTCCATGCTACAGGCATATAGTGTACGATGTCGCATCCGTAGTGATAGAATACTACGGAACCGTGTAGTAAAATAATACGAAGCCGTAACTCTGTCAAGGAGCGGGCAATGGGTGAGCCGTCCATCTTCGGGAAGCGTCTGAGATCCGCCAGAAAACGGCGGGAGTTCACGCAGTCTGAACTCGCGAAGCGAGCTGACGTCTCTCCGGCAGCCATTTCACACTTCGAAACGGGAGAAAGGAAATACCCGTCCGCGGACAATCTCGTGAAGATTGCTGGCGCCTTGGACGTGACGACAGATTACCTCTTGGGACAGACTGAAGAGGACGAATACACGAATGCGCTCTCCAACGCGCTTCTGCGTCGAGCAGGGCTCGAAGATGCACCCGACAGCGTCCTCGACACTATCGCTGAGGTAGCCGACGCATTGATTGAACAAGAGAAGAGAGGGGGCTCAAATGGAGGTTCCGGGTAGTGAAGACCGTGCTCGAAGGGTTGCCCGAAGGACGCTTGAGGAATGCAATATTTCTGGGTTGCCGGTCGAGCCCACTCGTATCGCCAAGTCGAAATCGCAATTGCTAGTTCAGACGGGGGTGGATCTTGGGAAAGAGGCATATGGTGTTTTCTCGTATCATCGCGGGCACTTCATCATTCTGATCTCTGCGCATTGTCACACCCGTAGTCATCGTAGGTTCAGCCTCGCGCACGAACTCGGCCATTTTTGTCTGCCGAATCATCTTGAGGCTATTTTCTCAACTGGCCCAAGTCATTTGACCACGAATCTCAGTGCCGCTGACGGTGATCTTGAGAAGGAGGCGAATTTTTTTGCCTCTGAACTACTCATGCCGAAATGGGGCGTCGAGAGAATCCTTAATGGGTGTGCGAAGGGTTTGGATTCGATTCTCAGAATCTCAAAGACGTGCGAATCTTCCCTTGTGAGTTCCGCGATCCGCTACGCCAACCATGTACGGCGGCCAACCGTCATTCTGGAATCAGACGGTTCTTCGATTTCTTTCGCAACCTTGTCTGACAAGTTGTGGGGGGCCTCTCGTTTTCGGGGGAACCGTCCGCGTCCGGGAGACGCAATACCGGAAGGAAGCCCTACTGCGCTCCTCGGAGGTCAGTCAGGCGAGGTCTTAGCCCGTAGAACCCGTGCAGAAGTCGTCAGCGCAACGAAGTGGTTTCCAGATGCTCCAAGTGACCTTCTATTTAATGAAGAGGCTCGAGGGCTCGGAAGTTACGGGAAGATCTTGACAGTGCTCACCGCAGTAGATTGAGAGAGTTGGAACGCCTATTTGGAGGTGGTTCGCACTTCCAACGGGGTTGGTTTGCCTTCGGACAATCTGCGGGCCGCGTTATTGCAGAGGGGTGAACGGTCCGTTGGGCCCTTTATCTGGCTGTGTGTCGGACTCTCCCCCAAATCGCCTACCTGGTCGTCAATTGCCACGGCTGGCGAGAGAGCAGCGACTCTTCTCACCTGCCGGATGTCGTGCTCCCTGAATTCGAGTTGGGTCACAGGTGCCCTCCGCGCTACCATGCCTCAAAGGATCGGTAAGAAGTCACTTTCGGAGGGTCCAAGATGCAAACTACCTCGAACTGGAATTGCGGCCTGAAAGGCGAGGTCTGGGTCATCCTCTTCGTCGTCGCCGTCGAAGGCGTCTTCATTTATTTTTCGTGGTCGGCCGGAAATCTCCGGGAGGACGGGGCCCTACTGGCAGGATTGGCGACGTCTCTCGCAATTATCGGGGCGCTCTCAATCTCGATTTTCCAGGCGAGGCGGACCGAAGAGCGACGCCTCAAGGAACAAGCACCGGAGTTGGTGCTTCTGAAGAGGACCCAGGAGGTTGGGGCGCGCTCAGTTGCGGCTTGGTGGCTCAAAAACATTGGAGAGTCGTCGGCCTACGTCGAAAATATCCGGGTTGAGACCTCCGAGGACGGTGACAACTACATCGAAGAGAATGAGTCATCGACGCCAATTTTGCTCCATTCAGGATACTCCTACTCGCTGCCCTTGTATGAAGAGATGGATCAATCGGGAGGACATAGGCCCGGCGTCTCAAAGAAAGTTCGGTTTGTCATCAAGTACGACAGAAGGAACCATGCTAGCGCCTCAGAGGAACTGATTTTGGAAGCAAACAGATCAGTCAGGATTCCTGAGGTGCTGGTAGAGCAGATGCAGATTCGAGGTCTGACCAAGCAGACGATTGGCGAGGTGAAGGACTTCTGCGCCGAAGCCCGGAACTATCTGGAGGAAGTCCGAAAAGAACAAAGTGATGGCTAATTTCCGAGCCCGTCATTGCCCCGCATCCTCCCAAAAAATGGGGTAATTGATCCATGCTGGTTCGGCCAAACTGATCGCGGCGGAACGAGCCAACAGCGACGTGGTGCGGGAAATATCGAGGCATTCGAAGGGTCTGTTCATCTTCCGCTGATTCACTGTCGTCATGGTTCCTGACCAGATCGACCGACAACACGTCATCAGCGCGCTCGATCGGCTCCGGCGAGTTGGCGTGCCGTCGCGGCGGGAGTCGACGAAGTTCGATTTGCTGTGCGAGGGGGAGCGGTTTCCGCCCAAGTACACGCTGGGGCTCGCGGCGGAGGAGGCGACCGGCGAGGAGTTGGACCCGGAGTCGTACGGGGCGGGGACGAGACGAACTCTTTTCTGCGGGAGCTTGGCTTCACGATAGTGCGGAAGCGCGGCCGTCGGATTTTGGCTTCGAGGGCGGTGCTCGGGCTCGGCGCGTCCAAGACTGAACTCGAGGAGGCTTCCGACGGGCGGCTGTGGGACGCCGCCTACCAGCGGCTTCGTGATTCCTACGAGTCCTGGCCTGCGACGTATCGAGCCAGAATTGAGGCGGTCGCGATGGCGAGTTCGATGAGGCCGGCGCGAGTCGGTTCAGGCGGTTCGCCTGGTTCGCGGCTACTTCGGGAGGGCGACCGTCTCGAAGCGCATCTCTTCGATTTCCTCGCCAAACGATTCGCCAATGCCGCCATCGAGGAACGTGTAGTCGAGCCCTTGCAGGATGTCCGCAACGTCGGTGCGCGTCTCTTCGAACGTCTCGCACAGAATGATGGGCCGAGCCTCCTCCAAGAGGCCCATTCCTCCCTCCAGCACGAGCTTCTCGGCGCCCTCCACATCGATCTTGATTACATCTGGTACGGAGATCCGCTCGCCGAGCCAGTCCATCGAAAGTTGAACCACGGGTTGCGCGTGGCGTTCACCCCCGGCGGACGTCGAGCCGCTGACATTCGAAAGGAAGTTTGCCGAGCAACCCCGGTTTGCAATCGACAGGGAGCCGATGCCGTTCGTGTTGGAGATGGCGGCCGGCACCGGTTTTACGCGGCCGCCGAGCAAATCGGCGTTTTCTTGAGCCGTTTCGTTGAGAAGCCGGACGAGCCACGTGTCTGCCTCGAAGGAATACACTTCTGAATCGGGGCCGGCCTTGTATGCTGCCGCGAATGAAAACAGTCCGGTATTTGCCCCAATATCCCAAACGTTGTCGCCCTCTGACACGAACTCGTCCACCCAGCGGAAGAGATGGGTTTCGTCCGACGTTTCGTGCTCCGGGTGCTCGTGCTATTTGGGGATCGCGCAGATTCCAGTTCTTCGAGTACGGTCGGCCGAGTTGAGTCAAGGTCTTCCAAATTCTGTCGGGCTTTTGGTGGAGCCCATCGTCGAGCGGTGGCTCGGCCAGCGGTCTAGCATTGAGGGGCTTGCCGAGCGCGCTGCGGCCAACGGGTGGTTTCCGGTCCTTTATCGGTACGCTCAGATGGAGGGCCTTCCGCTGCCGGACTGGGCTAGCGGTGCGTGGCGGCAAAATGCGATCCGGGTGGCGATCAACCGCGCCGAGATGGGCCGGCTCGCCGAAGGCTTCGATGATTTGGGCGTTCCCTTCGTGGTGTTGAAGGGCGAGGCGCTGGGCCGGAGGATATTTGCCGAGCCACACCTGAGGTCGACCTTCGACATCGACGTGCTGGTCCGCCCCAAAGACCGGCCTGCGGTTTGGCAGCACCTGAAGGAGCGCGGCTACGAGCAGAAGACCGAGTACAAGCCGTGGGCGAGCAATCAGGTGGCATTCGTGCACGCTGATCGGTCGACTTACGTTGAGGTGCACTGGGATATCGCCAAGCCCCATCTTCCGGTGCCCGATGTCGACGGGCTCATCGAACGGCGCATCGAGTTCGATTGCGAGGGGACCCAGGTTCCCGTGCTCCCGGCTTGGCTGAGCTTTGTGGAGCTCTGCTATCACTTCCAGCAGCACAAGGGGTTTTTCAAGGGGCTCGTCGATGTGGCTGCTTTCATGGGCGCCTACGTCGACGAACTCGATTGGGGCAACGTCGAGAGGTTTGCGCGACATCATGGCATTTTAGACCTCGTGCGTTGGCCGCTTTGTACGCTCAAGCTGATGGCTGACGGTCAGCTCGGGTACGAGGTTCCCGTCGCAGAGACGCTGAAGAGCAAGGCACTGGCCAGGTGGTCTCGAGCCCGGATTTTGAAACGCTACGATCCAAGCCGAGAACCGACAGAGTTCGATGGTCGGCCACCTTTTCGTGCGCGATTGAAAAGCGTTGCAACTCAGTCTTTGGCTGTCGTCGCAGCGGACCGTCTCTCTGACAAGATTAGAGGAGCCGTACGACCCTGGCTTATGGGGCCCCACATCCTCGGCCAGACATTGGGCCGGCCATTGTACGGCGAGTTGGATGAACGGCTGCGGATGGATCGGTGAGTTATTCTGGCTAGGCTTCCTCGCCCTTGAGCCTGCGGTCAAGTCCTACTAGGTTCGGCGGTCGATTCTATTTTGAACTACAAGAGAAGCGTTATGCAGATTTCAGTTATAGGAACTGGGTATGTGGGCCTCGTCACCGGTACGTGCCTGGCGAACACCGGGCAGGACGTCGTGTGCGTGGACAAGGACCCCGAGCTCGTGGAGCGGCTTTGCGAGGGCGACGTCCCCATCCACGAAAGCGGGCTCAAGGAGCTGGTCGAAGAGAATCTGGAGGATGGCCGGCTGACTTTCACCACCGATACCCAAGAGGCCGTGGCGAATTCTGACATCGTCTTCATTGCCGTCGGTACGCCGATGGATGGCGATGGTTCGGCGGACTTGAGCGCGGTAAAGGCCGTGGCGCGAGACATTGGCGACAGCCTCGATGGCTACACCATCGTCGTGTGCAAGAGTACCGTGCCAGTGGGCACCAATCATAAAGTTGCCGAGATCATCCGCGAACGTACCGACGACGACTTCGACGTCGCGTCGAACCCCGAATTTTTAAAGGAAGGCTCGGCGGTTCAGGACTTTCAGTCACCCGAGCGCGTGGTCATCGGCTGTGAAAACGAAGACGCGGCCGAGACACTCGCCGACCTGTACCGCCCATTCTTTCAACGTAGCGAACGCTTCGTCATGTGCGATGTGCCCACGGCGGAGATGATCAAATACGCCTCGAACTCGATGTTGGCGACCAAGATCTCGTTTATGAACGAGATTGCCAACATTTGCGACGAGGTGGGTGCCGATGTCGAGAAGGTACGTCAGGGCATGAGTATGGACGAGCGAATCGGTCCGCACTTCATTTATCCGGGCCTGGGCTACGGGGGCAGTTGTTTTCCCAAAGACGTTCGCGCTCTGGAGCGGCTGGGTCGGGACAGCGGCGTTCAGGCAGACATGCTCAGTGCCGTGACCGACATCAATGAGCGCCAAAAGATGTACCTGTACGAGCAGGCTCGAGGCTACTTCGGTTCGTTCGACGGACTGGAATTCGCCGTCTGGGGGCTGAGCTTCAAGCCCGGCACAGACGACATCCGCCAGGCGCCCGCCATCAGAAACGTTCGCCGGTTCGTGGCCGATGGCGCGCGGGTCCGAGCCACGGATCCCCACGCCATCGAAAATGCCCGGGCGGAGCTGTCAGACTTGGAAGATGTTCAGTTTCAGAAGGACAACTATGCCACACTTGAGGGCGCCGACGCGCTGTTCCTGTTCACCGAGTGGAACGAGTTCCGTAACCCGAATTTTGAACGAATCCGCGACCTGATGGCCGACGACCCCGTCATCTTCGACGGCCGGAACATCTACCGCCCGGAGAAGCTGCGCGAACTCGGATTTGAGTACCGCGGCGTCGGACGGCCGAATCAGTAGTTGTTCTTAAACCATTCGTAGGTCTGTTCGATCCCCTCGCGCAGACCGATCGAAGCCGTCCAGCCCAGGTTCTCCATCTCGGAGACGTCCAACAGCTTTCGCGGCGTGCCGTCGGGTTTGGACAGGTCGCGTTCGATCTCGCCGTCAAACCCGACGACATCGGCAACTAGCCGGGCCAGTTCGGCGATGGAGATATCTTCGCCAACACCGATGTTCACGAGTTCGGTACGGTCAGTCTGCTCCAACAAGAAGAGACACGCGTCTGCTAGGTCGTCGACGTGCAGAAACTCGCGCCGTGGCTCGCCAGTTCCCCAGATCGTGACTGCCGTCCGGTCCTCGACCTTCGCGCGGTGAAACTTGTGAATGAAGGCGGGCAGAACGTGGCTGGTCACCAGGTCGAAGTCGTCGCGCGGCCCATATAGGTTGGTCGGCATAACGCTCAGGTACTTTGTGTCATACTGGTCGTTGAGCGCCTCACACGTCTTGATTCCCGCAATCTTGGCGATGGCGTAGGGCTCGTTCGTTGGCTCGAGGGGACCCTGGAGCAGGTGCTGCTCTTTCATTGGCTGCGGACACTCACGCGGGTAGATGCAGCTCGAGCCTAGAAACAGCAAGCGTTCGACATCGTGGCGTTGCGCGGCGTCGATGACGTTGGTTTGGATCTGCAGGTTATCCCGGATGAAATCCCCGCGGTACGTGTCATTGGCGAGGATGCCTCCCACCTTTGCAGCCGCCAGAATCACTACATCTGGCGATTCCTCCTCAAAAAGACGATTGACGGCCGCCTGATTTCGAAGGTCGAGTTCCGAGCTACGCCGCGCGATTACATCGTCGTAGCCGGCCTCGCCGAGCCGTTTGGCAATCGCCGAGCCCACGAGGCCTGTGTGTCCGGCCAGGTAGACGGTGTCGTCGGGGGTCATTCGGTAATCGGTATCTGCCATCTCTGTACCTCAGTCCAGTCCACGTTCAATGACGTCGTATCCGGCGTCACGCAGGGTGACCAAGCGGCCGACCATGTTGATGTCGTGATCGACCATGATCTCGACGAGCTTGCCGAACTTTGTGGAGGCCTCCCAGCCAATTTCTTCCTTGGCCTTCGAGGCGTCTCCGATCAGCAACTCCACTTCTGCCGGGCGAAAATATTCGGGGTCCACTTCCACAAGCAGGTCGCCGGACTTGGCGTCATAGCCCTTTTCTTCGGTCCCGGCACCTTCCCACTCGATCGGGACGTCGGCCGCCTCAAACGCAGCAGTGGCGAACTCGCGTACGGTGTGCGTCTCGCCCGTGGCAATGACGAAGTCGTCGGGTTCGTCCTGCTGGAGCATCATCCACATGGCCTCCACGTACTCTGGCGCGAAACCCCAGTCGCGTTTGGCGTCGAGGTTTCCCAGATAAAGCCGGTCCTGCAGTCCATGTTTTATACGTGCCACGGCCCGCGTGATCTTCCGGGTCACGAATCGCTTTCCGCGCCGAGGGCTCTCGTGATTGAAGAGGATGCCGTTGGAGGCGTGAATGTCGTAGGATTCGCGATAATTCCTCGTGGCCCAATAGGCGTAGAGCTTCGCGGTGGCGTAGGGAGACTGCGGCCGAAACGGCGTATCTTCGTCCTGAGGAGACTCGACGACATCTCCGTAGAGCTCGCTGGTCGAGGCCTGGTAAAATCGCGTGTCGACCCCGGTCTCTTTGATGGCGTCGAGCAAGCGAAGCGTGCCCAGGGCGTCGACCTGAGCCGTGTATTCTGGAACCTCGAACGAGACCTTCACATGGCTCTGGGCGGCCAGATTGTAGATTTCGTCGGGCTGAATTCGCTCGACGAGTCGCGATAAGTTCGACGAATCTGTCAGATCGCCGTAGTGTAAAAAGAGCCGCTGATTCTCGGTGTGCGGGTCCTGGTAGATGTGCTCGATGCGGTCGGTGCTAAACGTGCTCGAGCGCCGCATGAGGCCGTGGACGTGGTAGCCCTTCTCAAGGAGTAGTTCGCCGAGGTAGGAGCCGTCTTGTCCGGTAATTCCGGTTACGAATGCTGTTGGTGCTTCGCCGCTCATCGGAAAATGTTCCTTTTGGTTGATGGGGCCCGGGTCGACCTAGACGTCGTGGCCGTATTCGTCGCGGATGAACTGTCGGATCGATTCGGGATCGTCGCCGGCCGCTCGTTTGATTTCGTCAACCTTCGCGTCTACCAAGAATCGATACCATCCAGCCTGCAAGAAATGCCAAATCAATCCTCGGGTGCCGTCGAGGAATCCGCCACGGACGAAATACCGAATTACAAAGTAGATAAATGCGCGAAAGAACTTCGGCGCTCGGTTGTAGGCATTCTTCAAATATCGACGTCGCTCTACTTGATCGCCGAGTACGTCGGATTCTACGGCATTCTCATCGTCGGTGTGCCGCTGAAGGATGCCGTATTCTTTGTCGAGTAGTTCGATTGCCTCACGGGTCGAATAACGGTTGTGTTTGTCGATCCACCATCCGAGGGGGCGTTTGTTGTCGTCGATGATGTCTGCGTCGAAACGAGCCTCTTCGCCCTCGACTACAAGATGTTCGTCCATCCAACGCGGCTCCATGTGGCCGCGGCCATTTCGAAACAGCCGCAAGACCCATTGCGGGTACACACCGCCATGTTCAATCCATTTGCCCAGAAAGTGAATTTGCCGGCGCACATAAACTCCGTCGACATCGGCGTCGACCGTGCTCAGAAAGTCGAGCACCTCGGTCCGAAAAGTTCGATCGGCATATTCATCGGCGTCGAGGCGAAGAATCCAGTCAGAGTCGATCTGCAGATTGTCGAGTGCCCAATTGAATTGTTGGGCTTGGTTTTGGAATTCGTGCTCCACGACCGCAGCGCCCCGCTCTCGTGCCAATTCGATGGTGCGGTCTTCCGAGAACGAGTCGACGACGTGGATCTCGTCGGCAAAGGGAACGACACTTTCGATACACCGCTCAATGTGACGTTCCTCGTTGTAGGTGAGGATGACGACGGCAACGGTCGGCTCGGTCATCGGCCTTCCCCGGGGTGGTCGCTTAGGGCATCCATAAACACTTGGCGAAGATCGTCGATGTCTCGCTCGATGCGATCCTCGTCCAATGCGAACTCACGGGCGTCTTTGCGGCATTCGTTCCATTCCGGCGGGTCGGCGTCGGCGGCTTGGTCGAGCCTGCGGCAGAATTCTTCGGTATCTTCCAGTGGAACGTCCCATCCCGCTCCCACTTCTTCAAGATCGCGCCATGGTGTGGTCTGGCTGACGAGTACGGGACACCCGGCTGCCAGAGATTCGAAGATCACGTGGCCGTAGTTTTCTCCGTGGGTGGGGAACAGAAATAAATTGTGGCTTGCGAAGGCCTCGAATACCTCGTCGTGGGGAATCGAGCCGTGATGTGTAATCTGCAGGTGTTTAGGAGCCTTTTCGATCTGGCGTCGGCATGCCTCCCAGTACGATTCATCCGAGATGGGGCCGTATATATCGAAGACTGCCGGCCGCCCCCACTCGTTTAGAATTTCGATGGCTCCCAAAAGGTTCTTTTTGGGCGAGATTCGCGATAAAAAAATCACCCGCAGCGGGCCCTCGCGGTTTGAATCCCAGTCAGCGTCCGCAACCTCCGAAGGATCCGGCATGGTTCCCAGATTCGGCGCAATCGAGATGGGTTTCTCGGCGCCCATAGCCCGGCGGATTTGCTCGGCTTCGGCTTGGCTGGTCGCATGCCAGTGGAGTCCCTCGTACAGCCCGGTCAACTGGGCAAACTTCAGGAACGGAGCCTTCTTGTAGCTCTTCTTGTTTAGTGCTCCTTCGTAGAGCTGCCCGCGTGGGGCTATGACTACGGGAGTGTCCTCCAGGTAACCGAGTCGGTTGAGCGCCAGAACCGGCAACGTGAACGGGGTTGGGAAGAAGGCGTTCAAGTAGATCAGGTCAAATTCCAACGAGGCGATGTACCGAGCCAGGCGGTCCAATCGCTGCTCGCCAGAGGAGACGTACCGAACCTGTGCGTCCCGAATGCGGCGCCACTCTTCGGTGCCGTACTGTTCTTCAGAGGAGGCTTCGTCCAGATTTTCGGCGTCCGTCAGGACGCGGAAGTCGAAGTCTTCGGAGAGGGCTTCGACCATGTTCGAGATGGAACGGATCGGCCCTCCGCCGGAGTGGGCTGGAAGGTAGACTCCAATGGGAACGAGGATGCGCGGCTTCGAGATCGCTGGGCTCCTATTCTGGCGAGGCGAAGTACTGGCGAATCTTCGACAGGGGCTTCAGTGACATTCGTACGGGGTTGGGAATGAACCCATTTTTGAGCCAGGCGCGGTAGTCCTGCATGTGGCTACGGAGTCGCTGACCGATGGAGGCGTTGCTGGCGCCTCCCGTCCGCATTCGAACGAGCGTCTCCGGGATGTAGGCGGCGTCGGCACCGTGACGATACAGCAGCCGAATGATCAGCTCGTAGTCGGCGGAGATATCCAGATCTTTGCTAAATCCGCCGTACTGCTCGTAGAGCGTCTGACGGACGAAGAAGGTCGGGTGCGGCGGCATCCAGCCGTTGCGCAGCCGTTCGGGGTCATACTCCCCTGATTCCCAGTAGCGCACGACTTTCTCGGGGTCTTCTTCGTCAACGTAGACCAAATCACCGTAGACGCAGTCGGCGTCCGTTTCGGCAAAAGCCTCGACGACGCGGGCGAGCACTCGCTCGTTGGCGTAAAAGTCGTCGGCGTTGAGGATGCCGACAATGTCGCCGGAACTGCGTTGCACGCCTTTGTTGAATGCCGAATAGATCCCGTCGTCCGGCTCGCTCACAAAGGTGTCGAGCCTTTCCTCGTATCCCTCGATGATCTCGAGGGTTCCGTCGTCCGACTCGCCGTCGATGACAATGTACTCGACGTGATCGTACGTCTGTCCCAGGACCGATTCGAGCGTATCTCGAATGGTCGAACGGTTGTTGTAGACCGCCGTGATGACCGAGATTTTGGGGTTTGCTGGCTCCATCGGCATCACCACTCGTAGCCCATCAGTTCAACTAGATTCCCGTTTACCTGCCGGAAGAGCCTTTCGTGTTCTTCGGTGAAGACCTCGCGCCAGTCGGAGCCGCCCCTTCGATAGTGAGATTTGGCGTCTTCCCCTCTAACCTCCAAGTCACGTTCTCGCATTTTTTCTTTCGTATAGTCCTTGAGCACTTCTTCGAGTTTCGCATCGCCGATATCGATCTGGCAGTGGTCCATGATGGCACGGTACCCTTCGAAGGGGTTGTCCGCGAGGTCCTCAAGTCGGACGAATTTCACATGGGCGTCATCGTCAGCCTCAAGCCAGCTTCGAACGAAGGAAAGCTTGAGTTGAAATTGCCGAATACAGTATGAGATGCCCTCCGACACCGACATCTCAACCAAGGCTCTCCGATGCTCATGGACCTTACCCATCAAACGGTGGGAGTCACGCATAGAATGATACCACGAAACAACCGTGTCGCGGGGATCCCGAACTACGTAGATGGTTCGATAGGGTTCGGGTTTTTCGATTTCGTCGTACAGTCCGCGACTGATGTAAAGACCTGGTACGTACGTATGGGGAGGGAACCGCGTCCGCATTTCTCCCCATTCGTATCGAAACTGCGGAAACGGGGACAATCCGCTCGCCTCTCGCGTTCTCGGATCGCGGAAGACGGCGCTAATCCACTGACTCCCAGTCTTCTGAATACAAGCATGGTACACATTAACCGTCGCATGCTCACCCCCCAGTTGTTTCAGGAGCCCACGACCCCAGAGTCCCATCTCGACGGTGCCGTTGACGACCTTTTTGAGCGTCTGCGTCGATTCCGGTGATAACCGCGTGCGGATCCGGTGTTTCAGCCGCTCTTTCCACTGTCCTGTACGGTCTAGCATCGGCGATTATCCATGTAGGTTATCTCCAGCCGCTTGGATCCCCGAATCTAGGATCCGAAGAAGATCCTCTCGGAATCGCTCGAAGGAGAAGCGTTCCTCCACGTCATGTTTTGCGCCGCGACTCAACCGAAGACGCACATCGGAATCTTGGAGATCGATTATTGCGTTGGCCAACTCACGGACATCGCCGTATTGAACTTCGAGGCCGTTCACTTGATCGCGAATTACATGTGAAGCCCCACCCTCAGGTGAGGCAATTAACGGCAATCCGTAGTGCATTGCCTCAAGATATACCAAGCCGAAGCCCTCTCCCGAGCTGGGCATAGCAAAGACGTCGGCTCGCTCGAACTCTTCGATGAGTCTCCGGTCACTGACGTGGCCCAGGAACTCCACAACGTCTCCTGCATCGACATCTTTGACGATAGTTTCGAGCCGTTGCCGGTCTTTGCCGTCCCCGATCACGATGTATTCGACGTCTACACCCTCCGCGTGGGCTTGGTTCACAGCATGGATCATGTGGTCGACCCCTTTGTATTGCTCACCAACTCCTAGCCGGCCGACCGTCAGGATTCGAAGCGACGCCTCCGGCGTACGTGCCTCCGCGCATCGCTCCTCGAAACGACCTGGTTCGATAGCCAAGGGCAGTAGTCCGCTACGTGGATTTGCCAGGTTGTTCGTGCTTGCGAATTCGCGGGCGGTGTATTCCGTCGTCGAAATGAAGAGTGGTCTCGAATCAAAGGCGAGCTGACGAGTAGCGGGCTGCGCCTCCCAGGCCTCGACACCATGCAGAACAACCCCCCAGTCTGATGCTTGCCCCAAAACCTCAGCCAGAAGCCATCCCGCCGGGACGAGCGACAGATGACCCAGTAGTAGAAAATCGCTGTGCAAATCGCTACGAATGAGTTCGCTGGCGAACAGCGCGCTCGACGAGTTCGCGCCAAAGTAATCGAACTCGTACACTTGGGCCCAGTCCAGTGCCCGTTCATCTTTCAGAGAATCGTGGTATGAAATGACCTGGGCCAGCCGCCCGGAATCGCCCAGGGCTCTGATGAGCAATCGCATGTAGGTCTGCACACCACCGAGCTTGTCGAAGATGCTCGTGGCACAGAGTGTGACGGATTGACCTTGGGAACTCATGGCTAGACTACCATACTCATATGTACCTCAAACCGTTCGGCCTCAATGATCAACCGTAGTCCACGAAGAATCGGTCAATTTGTATGGGGACTGACCATAGCATTGGTGTACGGGTCGATCGAATTCGGTCACTGGAGAGTGTATGAACCGCTCTTCTGGTTCCTTTGTGTCGCTCTATTTGTGTTCTCCGGATTCCAGGTCCTTTTGTATTGGCGAGAGGATGAACCTCGCTGGCTCGCCGCTCCGATTGTACTCTGTACGATATTCTCATTCTGGCTGATGTTCTCTGTCACCAGCCCCTACCTGCTGTTGGAAGCCCCACGGGCGCGAGATTTCATGAACTATCAGTTGCTCGATTTCGAGTGGCTGATGTGGGCGCTTTTATATGCCAATAACGCCGCATTGGCCATGTGGATCGGCCACGATATGCCCTTTGTCGACAGGATGGCCAAGCGGCTTCGTGAATGGGATTTTTTTCAAAAGGTGGTTCGTCGAAAGAACCGACCTCGCTGGACCGTCGTCGGGCTGTTATTCGGGGTGAGTCTGCTCGCCCGGCTCGTCATGTTATTCATGGGAGCCTATGGATACGCCGGAGAGTACGAGACAGTACAGTCGATGTCGGCCTACATCCAGTACCTCCGGTTGGCGTCCAATTTGGGGTTGCTTGCTATTGTTCCAACGGCGCTGTTCGTCTACTCGGAGGATACGGGCTTGAGCGGCCTGATCCTGCTGGCCACTTTGGTGGGGCTCGAAATGTTCTTCGGGCTCCTGAGTGGAATGAAGTCAGCGGTTGTCTATCCGATTATCGTACTTGGGTTCACCTACTACATTTCTCGGGAACGACTTCCCTATCGGTACGTGGCCGTTGCGATCGTCGGAGTCTTTGCGGCGTATTTATTGGTAGAGCCGTTCAGACAAAGAATGCAGAGCGGAGTGGGCGTGGAGCCCCGAGACGCCGGGGCGCTCACACAGAATTTTGTTTCAATCGGCCAGGAGAGTCTTCAGTCGGACCTCAGTCGGCAGGCGAGAAATGTGACCGTACCAATTTTGACCCGTCAGAGCTTCGTCGTACAGGCCGCCGCGGCAGTCCGCGCAAAGGCGGTCGGAGACATCCCTGGTGCAGAACGTCGATTTCGTTACTACATGGCGATGTCGCCGATCATGGCTGTCATTCCGCGGGCCATTTGGCGATCGAAACCCGATCCGCAAGTTGGCCGTTGGTACAACAATGAGATTTTGGAGGCCGAGGCCTATACCAATTCGATTGGAATGACAGCAGTCGCGTACCTCTACATTGCCGGTGGTATGGTCGCAGTATTTGTCGGCTTTTTTTGTGTGGGGCTTCTTCAGCGGCTGTGGTACCGGGGCTTTTTCTTCGGCGGTATCGGCGGAATTATCATTTTCGTGGGTAGTCTGACTGGCCTCGTGAAGATACCGAATGGGTTCTATGCACTCCCGATCGATCTGATTCGAGACACAGTGTTGTTGATACCTATTCAGTATCTTCTTTACCGCGAGTAGGTCCGTCAGGATTTAGAGGTCGAGATCACGAATGGGGATGTCGCCCCTTTCCAGTCTGCGTTCGCTTAGGCCGACATACATCGCGGACCGAGTCGTGCAGGAGTCAATTGACCAGTCGTAGTCAAAGCGGTTCAAGAATCCATTAAAGAGCCGGAATAGCCGATAAGGGGTCGGTTCCAGTAAATCGACCATGTCTCGCAGATAGTATCGCGAGTTCACCCAAGCGCTGCTGAACTCGAACATGAATAGGTCAATTCTCTGAGCCTCCAGCAGCTCCTGTGCTCCCTCCAGCACCTCCACATCGTGTCCCTCGGCGTCGACCTTCAGTAGGTCGATCCGATTTGCGTCGAGGTTCTTCTTATCGACGTAATCATCCAGGGTGTCGACTGCGACTTGGTACTCGCGCACGGCCTCGGACGAGCGTTCTCTACGCGGGGAGAGGCTGTTGCACATGTTGTCGTAGTCAAAAAACGTCGCTTCACCAGGTGTATTACTCAGTGCGAGTTGTTCCAGCGTTACACGAGCTCCACCGGGAAAGTCGGCCGGGTCAAAGCAGCATTGAGCGTGTTCAGACGGATCGAACCCGACAATCGTGGCGCCGGGACGGTGGGAGAGAACTGTTCGAGTGTAGTCACCCTCGTAGAAGCCGACATCGAAGACCAAGGGGGATGACGGCAGAGTCGTGGGCAACCAGCTCTCGCCGTTGGCGTCGGACATGATCGAGTAGTTTCGGATGACCGTGTCAAACAGTGATTCGGCACGCTTGGCAGCCTTGACAACCGTCTCGCCGAAGCGATTCCAGAAGATCTTCTGCGCAGCCCTCTGGCGGGTTTCACGGTCGATACCGATTCGGTCGAAGAATTCGAACATGGTAATGACGGGGCTGTAGGAATGCCGAATCAGAGCTCAGCTCGGCTCAAGTCGTGAAGTCGGTCCTCGGGCAATTCTTCGTGCCATTCGATCGATGGCATGGGAAAGCCCTCGATCTCACCGTCGAGGGTGTTCAGGAGGGTGACAAGCCGGTGCTTGTAGGTGTGTTCTGAGAGCGAGCGCTCGCGTGCGGCCTCGGCAATCGATCGGCGCTCCGCGTCATGTTCCAAGTAGTACTCGATTTTGGTTATCAGTTCATCGTGGTCCTCGAAGCAGGCGACCTCTTTCCCTTCTTCGTATAGCTGCGAGAGCCCCGCCTGCCGGTCCATCAACTGGAAGGCACCGACCCCTGCTGCCTCAAAGGTCCGTGCGTTGACCCCCCAGACTTCAGTCGGAAGGAGGTTGTTGACCACGATCTTGGCTCCGGTAAAAGCCTGGGCCTTCTCTCCATCAGCGACAAATTCGGTGCGTTGCATCCGTTTGACACTGGGCGGCAGGTCGAGCCAGACAGGCGGCTGATTTCCCCAGATCTGGACGTCGTACGCCGACAGTTGCTCGAAGAATTTCGCTCGGTATGGGTACATACTTCCCGCCGTGGCGATGTCACAGGTCCACTTCGGGGACGTCTCCTCAGTCTGATCAGGAACTCGATGGCGGTCGGGATTAAAGCACTCGGGCAGGTAAAACGCGGATATCCCGAGGCGCCGCTGCAGGGCACGGACTATGTACGGATCCTTGAAGAAGAGAGCGTCGTAGTCGCCCAAAAGAAATTTGTGACCCCCGAAACCCGCCACAGAGTCCGGGAACCAGAGGGCGCACTTGGCATCAGTCAAACCCTTGATTCGGTCGATCTCATCCGGGTAAAGGAATGAGCCGCACTCCAGAACGACATCGGGTTCAAATTGTTTCGCACGGTTGAACAGGCGTTTTCGACGTGTCTTGCGCACGGGCGGAATCTTACTGGCAAATCGCCATGCGACGTTCTTCAACTTCGTCCACGTTTGGGCGAGTTTACCTCCAGCGATTCTCTTGATTCCGGGGCGGAACCTCGCCACCTCGTGCCCCATCGACTCGAGGGTCTCGGCGACGTGAAGGCCAAGCTGTTCGGTCCCGAATTTGCCGATTGCCAAAATGCGCTGCTTCTTGGAGGATTGCATCGTCCCTGTTTTCTGGTGTCTATGCCCTTCACCCGTTCATGACGGGAGCGAAGAAAAGATGAGACTACCGCACCGAGTTGAGCGCTCGTTCCATGCCGGCCACGGCTTCGTCGTAGCTCCATTGGTCGACCCTCTCCAAGGCGGCTTTACCCATCTCATGGCATCCGTTGGGATCTGCGAGGATCGTTTCTAGCCGCTGCGCCAGGGCTGATATATCCCCCGGCTCGTAGACGAAGCCCGTCTCTCCCGATTCGATGAGGTCGTGTGCGGCACCCACGTCGGTTGTCGCGACGACCGGGGTCGCGCCATTCATCGCTTCGTTGACGACGACTGCCCACGGCTCGTTCTCCGAAGGGAGGACAAAGACGTCGGCTGCACTGTACCATGCTGGCAATTCCGATTGGTTTCGAAACCCGAGCAAATGGATGTCGTCGCTAAAGGGGGTTGCAGTGGCCCTTTCTGCGACTTGTTCTTGAAGTGGGCCGTCACCGATCAGTGCCAACTGAGAGGTGACTCCCCGAGAGCGCAAATCAGCGTAGGCTTCGATCAAGTCAAACGGCCGTTTTCTGGCGGTCAGTTTCGAGACGTACAGAATTGTGGGTAGCGTTGGATCCAGCCCTTCTCTCTTCAGAAACTCTGTTTTTTCTGATTCCCCCAGGCTCCGTTGGCGAAAGAACTCGTTGTCCACTGTGTATGGCACATGGAAGATCTTCTCGTCGGGTACGCCGTGCGCACGATAATATTCTCGGTTCTTCGTGCCTATCGACAGAAAGGCCTGAAAGTTCCGAAAAAAGGCGGTCACCAGCGGGTGTCGGACTGCAGCCTTCCAAGCCGTTCGATCGAGCATCAGATGGGTGTCACAACTGTAAAAGATCGGAAGCCCGATGCTCCGGGCGACGGCGAAACCCAGGTGGTAGGAAAAAAAGTTGTGTCCGTGGATAGAAATTGCGTCGAAAGAGCGTTCGGCGAGGCGCTGAATGATCGCGGGGTTGAAAAGGCTGAAGAATCCGTCGTCGACCGGCTCTAACGGTGACCAGTTCGGCAGAAATTCACTGTCGTAGCCTTCTAGCAATGGCCGGTCCCATTTTACCTCAGCTCCGCCCAATCCCTGGTCGGCGTAGGCCTCGACACCACGATTACAGCAGTAGAATACGGTCACATTGATCCGCGGCGATTCGTCGTATCTCCGATACAGCGGAGCATGGTACTGAATGGGGTGCTGAGTCAGTACGGCGAGTTCATATGTATCGTCGATGGCGGCCATGATGCCGTGGTTGGCTGAGTTTCGATCGGTAGCGTTCTGACGTTTCTGTTATCCAAAGTAAGGCCAGTAGTCGCTGACATCGACCTGAATCAACTCCGACAGACCTCGATTTTCGCGTTCCAGCAGGCCTTCAAGAAACAGACGCGTATCCTGTTGCATCTGTGGATAGTCCCTTGGAAAGAGATTCCGCTGAAGCCAGGCTACCCCTCGATTCCGAAGCAACGTTGTGAAGACTCCGCGCAAACCCCTGGATTGCTGCAAATCCGACCACTGAGGAGCCCCGATATCTGGAAGATGATCGAGCAAGCCGCGCAAGGATGTCAAATCGGTGTGACGTCGGAAAACCCGATTTTCCAGCAACTTTGCCTGGATTGAAGCAGGTGCTCCACCTGAATTTTGGTGGGCCCGGTCGGCTTCTGCGTCGATCACCGGGGGAAGGCCGAGGAAACTGCAGACCTCATCTATGACGGTCTGTGGGTCTTCGACAAAATCTTGGAAAAAGACAATCTTGAGTTGATGGCGGTCGAAGTACTCGAGGTACCGCCGAAGGGCCTGCTCGTAACGACTCCGTTTGATGATAGTCTCCGGCGCCCGCTCCAGAGTGGTTTCGAAGTCGAACAATGCCGTTCCATTTCGAACCAGGTGCCAGTAGTGAGAGTAGGTCCGAGAGACGGGATCCCGGAGCATGACTACGAGTTTCACTTCGGGGAGGACCTCGTGCATGCGTCCCGGGGCGTGCCGGGAGGTAAGATATGTGGAAGACCCCTCCCCGATTACTGCGTCCGGCGGGGCATCTTCGAACAGCGACGCGTACCAGTCTCGGTAGAACTCGAAATTTCGTTCATAGTCCGGAAGCGTCCAACCCTCGTGCGTCTGGAAAAAATGATTGGGGTGTTCGTCGAAATCGTCGATAGAAAAGAAAAAAACCTCAGTGCCGGGCAAATACGTGCCGGGATGGGCGTCGAGAAGTGCGCGCAGTGAACTCGTCCCCGATTTCATTGCTCCTGGAATGATGAATGTAGGAAACCGTGGTTCGTTCGGCATGAGTCTACTTTTACTGGGCAGGTGAAAACCGAGAGTACGTTATGGCCGCAAGGATGAAGCTAGTCAAATATGCGACCAGAGAGGCGATTGCGGCCCCGAGAATGCCCAAGAGAGGCAGGAGGAGGTAGAGCAAGGCGATGGTCGCAGCCAAACTGACAAATTCACAATAAAACGGCAAATCAGGCCGATTGAAGCCGCGAAGGCCATTGTAGATGATATGTTTGAGCCCGAGCGCGGCTGCTGCAATCGACATCACTTGTGTGGCCAAGACCGCATCTGCGTATTCGCCCCCGAAGACGAGGGGAATGAGGTAGGGGGCGGTGACCACGGCACCGGCGGCTGCCACTACCATCATGGGGGCCGCAATCTTCAGTGAAGATGCGATCATCGCTTTGCCGGAGCCCTCGTCGGCTCTCGAGACTTCGGAGATCAGAATGTGTTTAAATCCGCCGCTGAGGATCGTGACCATGTTCGACGCGCTCACTGCCACGCGATACAGGCCGAGGGACTCCGCCGGCAGATACGCAGAGATGATCGCTTGGTCAGCTTCATGATTTGCCTTGCCAACGAGTGAAGTCATCAGGTTCTGGACTCCGAACCGGATCATGCTGATCGCAAATTGGGCACTCATCCGGATTGCTTCGACGATTCGTGACAAGAGGTAGATCGAGGCTGTGAACGTGACGACTTCCGAAAGAATGAAAACGACCACTACGGACGAAACAGTCAGGTGGTCCGTGAGCCAGAGACCGATGAGCCCGACAACATAGAGCGATTTTTCGACCAACCTCAGGGTGTTCCACGGTCTGTAGAGGCCTTTCCCCTGGAGTGCCCGCATCGAATAGTCGCGAAGCCGGCCCAGTGGTGCCCAGAGGAAAAGCATTTGGGCGCTGAAGACAGTCTCTTGTCCATAGTCGCCCAGGATGTAAGGGATGGTAAAGAACCCGATGACGCAAGCGATAGATCCTTGAACAAACCCCACGAGTGCGGCTGAGCTCACGACTTCGTCGAAATCCTTGTCGTATTTCCCTGTATGGTACACTACCGCTTGGCCCATCCCCAATCCTATGATGGCCAGGAAGAGTGCTGGCCAAAGCATGGCAGCAGTCAGTTTACCCTTTCCTTCGGGGAGGAGGTATCGTGCGGTCAGGATACCACTCAACATACTGAGGCCGCTGATTGCGAAATCAGCACCCATGGTCGCAAATGCCGATTTCCACCGGCGAATCCCCTGAAGAATTCGCTCAAACAGTCGTTTGGTCCATTTCCAGATGTTAGATCCCGTCGAATCGAGACAGAGCTACGAGGTAGACTCAGCGGTCAGAGCGATTTCCCCAGCAACCATCTCTCAAGTGGGTGAATGAGCTTCTCCGGCAAGATGTCCCGGTATCGAATTGCGCGGACAATGAGGTGTGCCAACCGGGTGCGGGCCTTTGCAACCTGCGAGTGTCGCGCGGGATTCCGCAACTCAAACCCGAAATGTGACAGGAGGTCCTGGTGGCCGTCCAATACTTCATTGGCTGACTCGATGGATTCTCGGTCGAGGCGGTTGATTTTCATCGGATTCATGTTCTGGATCTTAGAATGGGTCCCCAGAAACGATTGAGATTCGATCTTGTCGACGTTCACTTTTTCGACGTCTGGCATGAAGTCAATGATGTCGTCCAAGATCTGTCGCGGCGATTCAGTGAATGACTTGTAAGTAAAGGAGATAGTCCGTTTCAGTCGCTCTTGATTGTTTCGTTGGGCACTGGCGCATTTGACCCACAATTCGGCCGCCGCGCGGGCACCCATGTCATTGTCGCGACGTTCCACCCCTTCGATGAAGGCATAAGGATTGCGCATCATAACAATGAAGTACGCCGGGTCGAATCGTCCCCCCAGTTCGGAAGCGCGCAGAAGATTTGGAGGGCTCTTCTCGAGCAATACAGCCTTGGAGGGGTCCCAGTGCCGGCGCCACACGTCTTCGACCCTGTCCCAATCTATTTCCTTTTCGCTGTCCCATTGATTCCCCCGCATTTCCTGGCGCGCGCCATCTAGGAATTGCCCCTCATTGGGATGAGACGAGACGTTTGGCGAGCTGCCGAGGATATTCCACAGCAGTGTCGTTCCGGAGAAGGGAGGACTCAAAATGAATAAGAATTTGTTCTCAGCCTCTTCCATGGGATGACCATCTGAGCCAGTGAAGGTCCTGATTCAATTAGTCCGAGAAAAAGCAAGTTCTTGGAAGTACTTCAACGACCATCTTCCGTAATCGCTCAAACTTGGAACGTAGGTCAAAGTAAATTCGTGTGCATCTTTGTATTTTGCTTTCCACAAGGCTCCCATGACCTTCGACGCTCCTCGAAATGCGAAGGCCGGAAGGCGCCCGAGATGTCCAGCTAAACTCGAAGTGCGATACGTTGGGTAATCGAGTTTCCGCCGAATTTCGGCCAGGTGGAGCTCAACGGCGGCGGACATAGGTTTGGATGACGCCGAGGATTGGGGTTCCAATTCACCCCACCCCTTGTAATCCTTCCACCCGATCGCATTCCGAACCGAGGCGGTGGCGGGCTCCAGTAGTTTGGGAGTGTAGTCTTCTCCGAGAAAGCCCAAGAGTTCACGGAGGCTCTGCTCGGGTTCAGCCAAGAGGGACTCGTACTTCAAGTCCAGGATCTTGGACTTTTGCGCCTCATTCATATCTCGCCGGATCTCGGAATACAATGTGTGATATCGCCGAACAATTTCGGCATTAATCACCGGATGATTTGGAGCCGGTGGGAAAGATGGATCGGACATCGACCGAACGACATGTCTCGGGTCGCGGTAGACGTGCACAATTCGGGCATCCGGGAACTCTCTGAATATATTCGGGATTTCTCGAAGGTTGTGGGGCGTCTTGTCGCCCCATCGCGACGCCCCCATTTTGCGGGCTAATGACGACATTAGCGCGTCTGTCTGGTCCTCCCACTGGGGCCCTGCGTCTGCGACTACCCGGGTAAGTTCTTGGGGATCGACGTCCAGAGATGTGTCATCTAAATACCAATCTTCCTTACCCCGCAGAAACAACTCCACATATTTGTCCGGCGGTACCGATCCAAAAAGCCGCTCCCGCCGATACCACTTGGGTCGAATGGCGGAAAATAGAGCAAATTCAAAGAAAATGGAGAGTGCTTCATGCTTGTTGAGGATGCATCCAACCAGGGTATTGCCAGACCTGGGGACGCCGACGATAAAGACAGGGCTATTCATGCAACGCTCAAATCGCTTTCCGTTACGATACTCGGATAAGTAATGAGGAAGTTTTCTATCGCTTCCCAAATAGTAGTCTGAAAATTTCGACCAGCCATTTTAATGCCTGAAACTCGTAGGGGTTTTCTCCGACATGGGCGTTTTCGATCATGGCATTTTTGTCTTTCGCAACGGCGTAAAGAAGCCACTTGAGCCGGTCGAGAGATACCATCCATCGGTACCGCAGCAATGCGAAGTTTGTCCAAATTGACCGTTCGTTACTGAGAAGACGTGCCAGGTTTTGACCGTGAATTTCATAGAGCCGTCTCCTACGGTCCCAGGAGAATGCTGAATATTCTTCTGGATAGCCTTCGTCGGGGCGATCTTGATTCACTTCGATGAGTGGTTCGCGAACATAGCCGACATCGTAAGAGGCGGACAACCGCATCCAGAGGTCAACATCCGCAATTGAGCCGAATTCCTCGTTAAAACCACCCACCGCTTCGAACGCGCTTTTCCGGATCATTGCCGTACCCCTCACAGGGCATCCCCAGTCTAATAGAAGCTCGTCTTTCAAAAAGGTGGGTCCGTCGATCAGGCGGTCGACGTCCTCTACCTTAGGGGGCTCATCGTCGGAAAAGCCGTAGGCGTTGAACACGAATCCCGCGGAAGGATTCTTATGGAGTAGCCGCGCCCACTTCTCAAGGAGGTCCCTTCGATAGAGATCATCGTGGTGCAACAAGGCCACGAAGGGAGTGTCGGACTCTGAAAATGCATGGTTCGCATTCGAGGCCATCGAGGAGGAGCCATTGTTCTTGATAGCTTTGGCCCACGATCGGCTCGAACACCAATCCGATACGTATTGCCAGGTCCCATCTGACGAACCATCGTCGCTGATGATCAGCTCGAAGTCACCCAATGTCTGGCATTCGAGTGATTCCAAAACTCTGGGTAGGACATGCCGATGATTGTATGTCAGCAGGCACGCCGTGACCTTGGCGCCTAGGTTCTCTGGTTCGACTGTATTGGGTGGGGTCATGGAACTCTGACGTCGGCAAGCGAACAGTTAGGCAGAATACCCGTATTCGGCGAGGGTATCCGATACGGACGAAGCAAACTTCTTGAGGGTCGGTGAATCTCGGTATGCGAACGCGCGGGAAGCGTCGACTTTTTCGACGATTTCGTCCTTGTCGAACGACGTCCGGCTGAGGTCGCAGAACTCGGCCAAATCCTCAACGGTGTCCATAGGTGACTGCAACAGGTCCTCGTACCTGACAGTCATTGAGTTTCCATACTGACGAAGGTGCGTGTGTGCGCTTTGGACATACTCGGTCCAAAGTGAAAATGCCCCTGTTAGGGTTGCGGTGCGCACGGAACCTCCGAAGCCAGATTCCTTCATACGAGCCCAATAAATCGGTGAAAGCGCGTTGCGGAGTGACTCGTATCGTCCGCGATGAGCCTTCGCCTTTCGGCGCCGGCGGTCCCGCAGGCTCCGTGCAACATCTACCCCGTGGCGCTCAATGCACAAAACCTTGGCATTCGGGAACAATTCGAGCCAAAAAGGCAGCGTAATTGTGTTCCTGGGGTCCTTCCAGCCCCAAGACTTAATGTCTTCTCCAGTGAATAGTAGCTCGGCACTACGCCGCAGTCCGAGGTATTGCAGTTTCCTCGGAGAGCTGAGCAGATATTCAGCGTAATCAAGCGCCAACTCCCAATCCCTGTGTGAGTTGGCGAGGTATTCAAAAGCGTGTGGGTTGTCCCATGAAGCGCCAGCTTGGTTCAACAACCACTCATTCAAGTCCAAGAAGAACGTTGACTCATGGTTGGACTCTAAGTCATTTCCTACAAAGAGCCCGAGTTTCTCAAGAATGCGGGTCGCCAAACTGGTTCCAGAACGATGCATGCCGACGATGATTACCGGCTGCTGACCAAAGTTTATCATCGCTCGTCCCCGAGGTTGAAATCGTGGGCTGACAGGATTTCCAACTCTTCGACACACCTGTAGAGAGAAGAGTCCCACTTCGGTACCCCAAGACCAAAAATATCTTGGAGCTTATCCGTTGAGAGGACGGAGTAGACGGGTCGAGGCGCTGGGCTTTGGAAGCGTTCCGAGGAAACGGGTGTGACCCTCGTAGAGGTAACGCCGATTTCAGGGCAGTCGAAAATCTCTGAGGCGAAACTTGACCACGATGTAGAGCCCGACGCAGTGAGGTGGTAGATTCCAGAGATATCAGGTTGAAAGTCTGCGACGGCCCATTTTGTAAGAATCTGCGAAGTCGCTTCGGCGACATCGCGGCTCCACGTGGGAGCGCCGATTTGATCGTCGACGACTTCGATTTCGTCTCTTGTTTTTGCCAATCGAAGCATGGTCAACAGGAAGTTGCTCCGTCGAAGGCCATATACCCAGCTCGTTCTGAGAATGATGGCGCGTTCCGTCTCGTCTTGGACGGCGATTTCGCCGCGACGTTTCGTCTCGCCATAGACACCGAGCGGATTCGTCGGGTCGGATTCTTCGTAGGGTTCGGCTTTCCGGCCGTCGAAGACGTAATCGGTCGAATAGTGTATCAGGGGGGCCTCTATCTTATCAGCGGCCGAAGCGAGTACCCGGGGAGCTTCTGCGTTGATGGCCTCGGCGGTATCTCGGTCCGACTCGGCGCCATCGACATCAGTGTAGGCGGCTGCGTTGACGACGACGTCCGGCGCCTTGCGAACGACGTATTCTCTGAGTCCGTCGTGGTCGAGAAGGTCGACGGCTTCGCGCGGCGGAGTAAGCAGGTTTCCCAGTGGGCTCAGGGTTCGAGCCAGCTCCCAACCAATCTGACCGGTTGCCCCCAATAAGAGGATGGTCGGGTCGTCATGTCGCAGTGTGCCGGTATCGGGCATAGACGAGGAGGGTGTCAAAACAGATGTTCGGACGGGATAGACTGGAGCTCGGGAGCTGACGTGTCGCTCTCAGAGAGAATCGGATCCTCTACGGGCCAGTCGATCCCCAGAGTAGGGTCATCCCAGGTGATGGAACGTTCGTCTTCGGGCGAGTAGAGGTTCGAACACTTGTAGTGGAACCGAGCATGGTCGCCAGTGACCACGAACCCGTGGGCGCACCAGGGCGGCAAGAAGAGCTGACGGTGGTTCTCGCCGGAGAGAGTCACGGATGTCCAATCACCAAAGGTAGGCTCATCCTGCCGAAGGTCGACAGCGACGTCCCAGACTTCTCCCGACAGAACGGTTACCAGTTTCGCTTGTGCGTTTGGACACTGATAATGCAACCCGCGTAACACGTCCTGTTTCGAGTAGGACAGGTTGTCCTGGCAGAAGTCGGTCTCAAAGACCTCTTTGGCGTAGGTGGGCTCTTTCCATGTCTCGATGAAATAGCCGCGTGAATCACGGTAGATGTCGGGCTCGATGACCTTCACCCCGGCAATTGAAGTAGTTTTAACCCTCACCGTCCCTCCTTCTCTAGCAGCACTCGCAAATACTGGGCGTATTGGTCGCTGGGGCAATCCGCTGCCAATCTCGCCAAGTCGCTGTCTTCAATCCAGCCGTTGCGCCACGCAACCTCTTCGGGGCAGGCGATCTTGAATCCCTCACGCTCTTCGATGGTTTGTACGTAGTGCGAAGCCTTCAAAAGTGCGTCGGGAGTTCCCGTGTCGAGCCAGGCTGTGCCCCGGCCTATCAGTTCGGCTTCGAGCTCACCGGTCTCCAAATAGTGTCGATTGACGTCCGTGATCTCGAGTTCTCCCCGGTCCGAAGGTTTGATGGACTTGGCAATCTCGACGACCCGCGGGTCATAGAAGTACAGCCCGGTTACGGCATAGTTGGAGGCGGGATTCTCGGGTTTCTCCTCGATGGACAGAACGCGATTGTCGTCATCGAGATCGACCACGCCATACCGTTCGGGTTCACGGACGCGATACGCGAAAACGCGTGCCCCCGTTTTGAGTTCAGCGGCCTTTTGAACTCGGTCGCGAAAACCCCCGCCATGAAAGATGTTGTCGCCGAGAATCAGGCTCACTGGTTCATCACCAATGAAGTCTTCACCGATCGTGAACGCCTGGGCGATGCCCTTGGGTTCCTTTTGGACACTGTAGGAGATATTCATACCCCATGGGGTCCCATCTCCCAGTAATCGCTTAAAGCGAGGTAGGTCCGCGGGGGTCGAAATGACCAGAACCTCTCTGATCCCGGCAAGCATCAGCACGGACAAGGGATAGTAGACCATGGGCTTGTCGAAGATCGGCAGTAACTGCTTGCTCACCGCCTCCGTGGCAGGATGCAGTCGAGTGCCGGAACCCCCGGCCAAAAGGATGCCTTTCATGAGAGTCTCCGAAGTCTAAAACGAAACGATGGGGGTGATCCCCAAGGTTTACATGGCAACAATATCACCAGATCCGGTTGGTTGACCTTATAGTCAGTCAGGCGTCTGCCGACAACCGTCCGACCAACGCTCCAATCGGGCCACTTGCTCGGACGCTTCGCCGAGACGGATCCGCCAGCGGATGGTGAGGGATTTCAGGGCTCTACAACGCCCGTGACGTCTGTAGAATCTTGCCAGGGGACCGGGCTCGCGAAAACGCCGCTCAAGTTCCGCGTAATGGTGTCGGGCCGGTGCTATCTCGTCGTGCCATTCATCACTCCATGCTCGGCCCAGCAGGCAGAGCCGTCCCGCCCACTCGTACTTCGCACGCTGTGAGCAGACCTCAGAGCTGGCGATGTCGACGGCTTGAACCAGGGAGGTCTCAAATCCTCGGGGATCAGGTGGAAGGCGTGAGAGGAAGAAGCGGGAAGTCCGTGTTTTGGAACCCGACTGATGCAATCCGTCGGCTGCGACACGAAGAGCGTCTCCTCTGCGCCCCTGGGCATCCAATGCGCGGGCAAGGAGGCCGTAGGCGGGGGCTCCAGATAGTGATTCATTCTCCAACATATTGCGCGCCCAGAATTCAGCCAGCTTCGTCTGTTCAAGGTCCAGGTACCCTTCAATGATGGCTCGGTAGGGCCAGAATCTGCCCTCGAAATGCCCCTGGGCTTCGATGGCGAACTCGACTGCTGCCGCAGGACCCTTGGTTGCCTGTATCGCGGCGTGACCTCGCTTCCAGTAGGCGAGCGAAGCGGACTTCATCGATGCGGCCACGGCTTGGGGTGTCTCCATCGATGGGACGACGTACGCGTCAACAATCCTGCTTGGTACGTCGAGAAAACGGCCGGAAAAGATGGAGTCGAACATCTCTACGGCTGATTCCTTCTCGTCAGCCCGAGCATAGGTCGCTGCGCGGAAGGCGGCAGTCGTCGACTTCGGCTCCAATTTGTAAGCCCTGTCCACTGCTTGCAGAGCGCTCCCTGTGTGCCCATTCCGCATCTTGATTGAAGCAGCCCGGAGAAAGAGGTCGCCGTCCGTAGCTCGTCGCGGAAGCAGGGAGTCAAACTGTGGTTGAGCGTCTTCCCACGTGGAGTCGACAGGAGGCAGCTCAGCCTTCAAATGACCGGATGAGATTGCGCATGCTGCCCCAGCAAAAGTGACGAATACTAGTAGCAAGACACTGTGAGGCCGTCCGACTTCTACGACGAGATTCGTCGAACTTTCGGAGTCCGAACGTGGAGGTTCCGTCGCCAGGGCGGCCGTCAATAATGCGGTCGCTGGAGCTGCAATGCCGAGGGCAAAGAAGGGAAAATGGAAGAGCGATATGACAGCCATGAAGGTGGCCAGAGAAAATCCTATTCTGTAACGGATCCGTGACGATTGCCGAATCCTGCGGGCGAAGATCATGAACCCGCTCGCAAGAAGCAGCACGCCGAGAGTGGCGGTCGGGATGCCGAACTCAAGGAGCCACTCTGCAGGCTCGTTTTCGATGGTGGGAATCGTTGCAGCCGGTACGATACTCCAATCAACAAAGGGCGGTAGTACGTATTCGGTTGCGCCTGCTCCATGGCCTACCCACGGCGAGATGACGGATGCATCGAGGGCCGACCGAATCAGCTCCGCACGGACGGTGGCCGATGTATCAGAGAGCTTCGGAGAGAAAGTCCCAGTTGCCAGAGTGACAGTCAGGGTTGCTAGAGCTAACAAGGTGGTAAAGAGGACGATGATCCTCGACGCAGAGCCTCCGAGACGTATGGATTGGCCCCGGAACTCCAGTCCGTCAGCCTTCAGGGTCAAGAGGATGCACAGAGAGCCTCCCAGCGCGATGATTACGCCGTAACTCTCGTACCAAATCGCAAGTCCGAAAAAAGCAATTGCCAGGACGGCTGAGCCCAAGGACTCCGCCGATAGGGGACTTTGGGTTCGCAGCCACAGCGCAGTGGCGGCGAACCCACCGATCCCATACAGGGTCGCGGCATGATTTGTGCTCACGAAGGTGGTCAGTGAACTGATTCCAGCGTCCGGCCGATAGAAAAACGCGATTTGTTCACTGCCGGCGATAACCTGCAGCGTACCAATTCCGAGGACGAAGGCAGTAGTCGCTGCGACACTCCAGAGGCTCAGTTTCCACCCTCTCTTTCTTTGTACGAGTTGACTCGCAGCGACCCCGGTTGTGAACAACAGAAGCCATCGAATGGCTCGGTCTGCAGTGTTGGCAGGATCGGCCGATAGGAATCGCAAACCGTGAGTGGGATGTGCTTCCCCGAGGAGTACGACGCTCCCTTTTGTCACCGCATCACTGAGATATGGACTGAGAGTTCCGTGTAGGAAGCCTGGAATCGGAACGATTTGGACGGCGCAGACGACCGCGAATGCCAGAAACCCAAAGAGAGGAAGAGGAATGCGAACGGTCGCTCCGTCCGTACCGATGGACGTGAGCCAGGTCAGAAGCACCGCACCGGCGAGACCTACGATGGCCGTACGCGTATGAACACCCCCAACACTCACGGCGAGGCCAGTCAATAGAATTGTCAGGCCTGAAGCGAGTAGGCGTGGCGTCGGTTTGTTGACTTCGCCGAACGGTTTCTCTACCACCTTTTAGGACACTGTTTCGTTGTATGGTGATTGAGACGACTTCGCCGCAAAGACTACCACCCTTGTGGCGCCTTTACTAATTGAGCGCTCCAATCTTCACGTGCAGTTATGGCCGAGAATCTCGACTTCGCCCAGCCCGAGGGCCGCCCGCCGGCGAGAAATGATGACGCCGACAATCTCGGAGACCTGATCCTCTTTTATTGGGATCTTTTGCGTCGCTACTGGTGGGTTGTTGCGATTGCCGTCTGTCTCGCCATGGTCGCAGGATTCCTGTGGACCCGGAATCAGGACGAACGGTTCCAGGCCAAGAGCAAGATTATCTATCACAAACCTCAAGGGAACATATTTGGGCAGAGTATCGAACAAGTGAAAATGCTCGATCCAGGTGGCCGATGGGAATTTGACCAATTCTGGAATACTCAAAAACAGGTATTTGACGCACGCTGGTTTGGAGAGCGAGTGGTACGGCAGGTCGGTTTGCTCGAGCGCGAGGGCTTCGTGCCCAGAACGCGAGAATCCGGCGAGACGATCCCTCGTAAGACGCGGCTCGATATGGCCATCGGGAAGGTTCTAGGGCTGACTTCCGTCCGTCTTGAACGTAACAGTCGTGTCGCGGTGGTACGAGCGGAATCTGGAGACCCGGAGCTTGCTTCGACGATCGCGAATGCGACCGCTGAGGCGTACATCAGCTATACCGACGAGTACCAGTCCGGGGGACTGAACCGCATTTCGAGCTGGTTTGACGAATACGTCGCTTCCAAGCGCAAGGAACTCGAAAAGGCTCAGGCGAAGCTCCAAGAGTTCAAACGGAAGAACAACATCCTCTCGATGTCTTATGAGAAACAGCAAAGCTCGATCGGTAGTCGAAAGCAGAGTGTCAACGAGAAACTGGTCGAGGTTCGCAATGAGCTCTCGAGTCAGCGAGCGCTATTGAGTCAGTTGCGACAGATGCAAGAGTCTGATCAGGATCGACGGGCTATCGCAAGCCTGGTTGAAAATGAGAGTTTGAAAACAGCACTGCGGCGGGAATCAGAACTTGAGTCGAAACTTTCACAGCTCAAGGCCAAATACCTCGACCGGCACCCCGAAGTGCAGGCGGTGTCTGCCGAGCTAGAGACGGTTCGGGACAATATCGAGGAGCACATTAGTCGGATTCAACAGTCGGTTCAGAACCGAGTGTCTCTGCTTCAAAAGAAGCGTCAAAACTACCGGCAAGATCTGGATTCCATTCGATCTGAGCTGTTTGAGTTGGACAAACTCGGACAACAGTACAATCAGCTCACGAATCGGAAGGAAAATCTCAAGGAACTCTATGACACCGTTCTCAAACGTGCGTCCGAACTGAATATCAATTCGAGCTTCAACGCAGATAATATCGAAATCCTCGAGCGTGCCACGGTTCCCGAGACTCCCTTTAGCCCATCATTGACCTTCAACTTGGCGATCGCCTTGTTCATGGGGCTCGGACTCGGGACCGGAACCGTGCTGGTACTGGAGAGTCTCGATACGACGGTCAAATCCCACAGCGATGTCGAGGAAATTGCGAGCCGCCCGGTGCTGGCTGACCTTCCGGTTCTCAAGAAAAACGTCCTGGAAGGATTGGACCAACTCGGTGATTCTCCCGCAGATTTGATCACCCATTTGGCACCGAAAAGCTCCTTTTCAGAAGGCATGAAGCGGCTTCGGACGAATTTGACGTTCATGTCGCCAGACGAGCCCGCACGAAAGCTGTTGGTCACCAGTTCAAGTCCAAAAGAAGGGAAGACGACGGTTACCACAAACCTCGGGATCGCCAGTGCACAGTCTGGATTGGAGACCCTACTTGTTGGGACAGATATGCGCCGTCCCCGCTTGCACAAGGCGTTTGGATTGGAAAATGATCTGGGTGTGACCACGGCTGTGACGAGCGACCGCTCGCCGCTCGAATTTGTTCAGAACACGGTGGTCGAACGCCTCGATGTCCTCCCCAGCGGGGAGGTCCCACCGAACCCCTCGGAGTTAATTCACTCCAGCCGCTTCGAAGAGGTGGTCGACGTTCTCGGGAAGAAATACGACCGGGTGATCTTTGACTCGCCACCGCTGGCTGCGGTGTCGGACTCACTTGTACTCAGCCAGATTGCCGAAGGTGTCCTGTTGGTCCTGGAAGCCGGAAAGACGCGCCGAGAAGTGCTCGAACGGTCGGTCGAACAACTCGAAGGGGTCGGAGCGCCCTTCTTGGGCTTCGTCTTCAACAAGGTCTCTGTCGATGAGCGGGCCTACTACGGGTACTCGTCGTATGGTGATTATTCTTACTACGGCGAGGATGAGGATGATAGGGAGTCACCGACGAGCTTGGCCGGGTGAGCGCGGCCTGATTATTTGCTTCACACACTGAGGAGCTGCAGACGTGTATCGAGAGACAGTCGTCGTAACCGGAGGTGCGGGCTTCATTGGATCGCACCTGTGCGAACGGCTCTTGGCGAAGGGTAAGGATGTCCTCTGCGTGGATAATTTCTTTACGGGGACGAAACGAAACGTAGCCCACCTGGTAAACGAGCCCTTTTTCGAGCTCATACGCCACGACATCACTTTTCCGTTGTACGTCGAAGCCGATGGGATCTTCAATTTGGCCAGTCCTGCCAGCCCGGTTCATTACCAAAGCGATCCGGTCCAGACTACAAAGACCAACGTCCACGGTTCCATCAATATGCTCGGGCTCGCGAAACGATTGGATGCACCGATACTTCAGGCATCTACCTCAGAGGTGTACGGGGATCCCGAAGTGCATCCGCAAACCGAAGAATACGCTGGAAATGTCAATCCGATAGGCCCTCGATCATGCTACGATGAAGGCAAGCGGTGCGCTGAGACCCTGTTTTTCGATTACCACCGCCAGCACAACCTTGAGATTAAGGTTGCGCGAATCTTCAACACCTATGGGCCGAGGATGCACGCCGAAGATGGGCGAGTCGTGAGCAATTTCGTGGGACAGGCTCTATTGGGTGAGCCGATCACTGTCTACGGCGACGGGGAGCAGACCCGATCCTTTTGTTTTGTGGACGATATGGTCGATGGACTCTTGCGGCTCATGGAGAGCCGGGATGGTTTTACCGGGCCACTCAACCTCGGCAACGAACGGGAAACGACGATTCTCGAACTGGCCGAAGTCATTTTGGAGCTGACCGGGTCTTCTTCGGAGATCGTTTTCGAGGAACTTCCTGAGGACGACCCGCAACGTAGGAGGCCGGATTGCTCCTTGGCTCGTAAGGAACTCGATGATTGGTCCCCAGCCACCTCTTTGCGCGACGGACTGCGGCAGACTATCGACTATTTCGATAATCTGTTTTCACAGTACGATACGACTGCATTGCACCAATAGACTTTCTGCAATCTCCACTGGCGGATACTGATCGGGATCGAATGTGAATACGACGTACGCACTGGCCCTCTTTGTCACGGGGTGGGGGCTGACTGCGGCGATCACACCGTACTTTATTCGTTTGGGTCGCCGGTTGTCGGTCGTAGATGCCCCGGGTGACCGCAAGGTTCACGATACGCCCGTTCCCCGCACCGGGGGAATGGCAATTTTCGCGGCAATTAGCCTGATCGTGGCTTGCGGGATCCTCTTGGTGCCCCGGCTGCGTAGAGCTTTTATGCGCGACCCTGGCTTCTATCTGTCGGTCGCGGCAGCGGCAACAATGGTGTTCGGGGTGGGGGCTCTCGACGATTATCGTGGGGCCAGCGTTGTCACACGCCTAGGGGTCGAGTCGACAGCCGCAGCATTGGTCATCTTTCTCGGTGGTGTGAAAATCCAGAGCCTCGGCATCCCATTTGTGGGGACTGTCGATATCGGTTGGTGGGCCTATCCCCTGACGGCGTTCTGGATCGTCGGGGTGACGAATGCGCTGAACATCATCGATGGACTCGATGGATTGGCAGGAGGGATTGCCTTCATCGCCTGCTTCGGCGTCTTTGCCATCGCGTTCTTGAATGAAGAGTTCATGGCGATGGCTTCGCTTGCTTTGCTGGCGGGCGCATGCCTGGGATTTTTGAGGTACAATAGCCATCCGGCACGGGTATTTCTGGGCGACAGCGGCTCCCTACTATTGGGGTTTCTGCTGGCCTGTATTTCGGTAGTGACTTCGTTGAAGCGCTCTACCAGTCTGGCGCTGATTCTTCCGATGCAAATGCTCGCGGTTCCCTTGATCGATACCTTGTACGCGATGGGGCGGCGAATGGTTGGACACGCGACTCGTTCTGACGAAGTTTCGATCGAGAGTCTGAAGGCGATGTTCCGGGCCGACCGGGAACACATTCATCATATTCTGTTGGATGTAGGCTTTTCGCATCCAAAGGCCGTCTGGGTCCTATATGGTCTCAGTACGGTGATCGCAGTGTTCGGATTCTTCTCTGCGCTGACCCTCGATGACAGAGCGTCGTTGCTGTTCCTTTTGGTAGGCTTGGCGGGGTTCCTTCTGATCCGGCACTACGGGTCGAGCCTTCCGTTCATCCGTCGCTGGAAGACGGTCAAGAAGAATGAGGACCTACCCCCGGAATCGGATTCCGGATTGATCGAAGAGGACAAAGCGGCTGAGTAAAGCAGTTACCCAAATTTCACTCAATTGGGTCGCGTCCGACGTGCATTTCGATCGCATGACCCTTATCGTCCCGTGCGATCAGGGGTATGAGTAGAGCGGATTTAAACAAACGAATTAGGTAGCCTGATGAACGAAATTGCAGAGCGTCCGAATCTGGCCGAAGACTTGGAGCCAGAGACGCAGGAGATTCTCAAGGAGAATCATTTTGACGCCGATGCGTTCTTTGAGTTGTGGCGTCGCTTCCGAAACGGTGAAATTGACGGAGATTCCAATGCTGTAGACGGCAACGTGGAACCGCCGCGCGATTCCGATACGGAACGGCTTCCCGACCGCAGCAGCGACGAGGCCTGGCACCGCATCCAACTCGGTCGCAAGGCGTTGAAGGAAGGAAAAGTGGGCGTCGTCGTCCTGAATGGCGGCATGGCCACCCGATTTGGCGAGGTCGTAAAGGGCTGCGTCGATGTATTCAACGGCCACAGCTTTCTAGAGCTGAAGCTGCGCGATGCGTGCCGTCATGGCGACAAGGTCGATGTGCTGCTGATGAACAGCTTCGCGACGGACGAAGCCTCGCGTCAGCACATCGAGGAAAACAATTACTTTGGCTGCCCGTCGAGCAGCATCCATCCGTTTCTGCAGAATGTCTCCATCCGGCTCAATCCGGAGGGTGAGTTGTTCCAGCGGGACGATGGCACGGTGTCGCTGTATTCGCCGGGGCACGGGGACATGCCAGATGCGCTCAATCGCGGGCCGCTCGAGGACTTTCTGGAGCGCGGCGGCGAGTATCTGATGATGTCGAATGTGGACAACCTTCTGGCCACGCTCGATCCGCTGGTCATTGGCAGCCACATCAAGGCGAGCAGCGTGTCGGATGTGGAAATGACGGTGGAGGCGGTGGAAGCGACGCCCGAGGACGCCGGCGGCAAGCCTGCACGGGTGGACGGCTCGCTGGAGATCGTCGAGTCCTTCCGGTTTCCCGAGGAGTTTGACTGGGAAGACATCCCTGTCTTCAACACCAACACCTTCATGTTCGATGCCGAGGCGCTCCAGCGCGACTTCGACCTCGGTTGGTACCTGGTTGAAAAGACCGTTCAGGGCCGCACCGCCATCCAATTCGAGCGGCTCGCCGGAGAGTTGTCGCATTTTCTGAAAACAAAGGTGCTGCGCGTCCCACGTGAGGGAGACCAGGCTCGATTCCAGCCCATCAAGACCCGCGACGACCTGGCCAACAACCGCGAGCGCATCAAGAGGATTCTACAGAAGCGCGGCTTCGAGAGCGGGTGACAGCCGAAAGGAACACCGAGACCAATTGAAGCTCTTGGGACGCCACAGCACGTCAGCCATCCAATCTGGAATCAGGTCAGAATGATCGATTTTTCGGGAATCTCGAATGATTCAGTACTCGGTCGGAGTCTCCGGCTGCCGCTCCGACTCTTACCAGAGAATCTCCGAGTACCGGTCCTCCAAGGCCCGTTGAAGGGAGCGAGCTGGGTCGTTGGTGCTTCGACTCACGGTTGCTGGCTTGGGAGCTTTGAAGCTGAGAAGCAAGAATTATTCGCTGATAAATTATCCGAAGGAGACACGGTCTACGACATCGGGGCAAACGTCGGGTTTTATTCAATTCTTGCCGCCAAGGCTGTGGGGGTATCCGGCCACGTCTATGCGTTCGAACCTCTACCCCGCAACCTCGAGTACCTGTCGGCCCATTTTGAGATCAACGAACTCGCCAATTTCGATGTGTTCTGCGCAGCATTGTCAGATGTCTCTGGATGGGCGAAGTTTCATCGCCATGATTCACCGAGCATGGGACACCTTTCCCCCGACGGTGATCTCTTGGTGCGCACCGAATCCCTCGATGTGCTTCGGGCTGAAGAGAAAATAGAGCCACCATCGGTCATGAAGGTCGACATCGAGGGAGCCGAGCGCGCCTTCCTACGTGGAGCTAGAGAGACGATCGATGAGACAATGCCATTGATCTTTTTGGCTACCCATGGAGAGAGCATTCATCGTGACTGTGTTCGAATGCTCGATGAGATTGGCTATGAATGCCAACCCATCTCAGAAGACCTACAAGATGAGCTCATTTGTACGCCACGCACCTAAACCTCCTTATCAGGTCTTCGCTCGTGCAATTTGGCCAACGGTTTTCCGTCGACCTCGTTTTCCCACGGTTCGAGGAGGCTTGCGGGAAGCGAGAGGATAGACAAAACGGAGGAAGGAACTTCCAATGGATGACGGAAATACGCCTGCGACTGCTGTGAAGAAGCTCATCGGCGACCTATCGGGGCTTCGACAGCAGATCAATAATCGAGCTGCTGTGCAGTTTGCCTCTGCCGTGGTGATGCACTTGCCACGGATTCTTCAAGAACGAAGCTTGATGGCTGCCGACGAAGAGATGATCGGCCGTAACTACTCTGTCGAATTCTATGATGGACCTGCCCTTGAGATTCCCGGGGAGCTGTTTGGCTCCATTCGGGAGCAATTGCTGCGCGATGTCTATTTCGGAGATGAGGGAATCCCGTTTGGGCCGGGCGATTGGGTGTTGGATCTTGGAGCGACGCACGGTGTGTTTTCTACGATTGCCGCAACTCGCGGCGCCACGGTAATCGCCGTTGAGGGGCAGCAGCGCTTCTTGTCCAGTTTAGAGGAACAGATTTCGCGAAATGGATGTTTGGAGAGCGTTCGAATCGTGAACGCCATTATCGGTGGGGATGAGGGCGTCGTATCAGAAGTGCGGGAAGGTGATTCACCGTTTGATGGAGTCTCCAATCAGGGCATTCAAGATATCCTCGATGAAGCCGATTACGGGGGGGGGGACATCTACATCAAGATGGACATAGAAGGGTCCGAATTCTCGGTCCTACGGGAGCCGACCTCCTGGCTGGACCAAGTGAAGTGGATAACTATAGAGGTACATCCTTCGCACGGTGACCATGTGAGTCTCCTGGATTTCTTGAAAAACGAAAGTTTTCAGGTCGCGATCTACGATGAATTGAAAAATGAAATTCCAAGGAGTGAGCTCAGCGGCAGAACGCGGGCGTTTTTTGCTCGCGGAATCCGGCAGTAGCCTACAAGCCACCTTGTCTGATGGACGCGCCGGCGAGTTGTCGCACTTTCTGAAGACCAAGGTGCTGCGCGTTCCCCGCGAAGGCGACCAGGCCCGCTTCCAACCCATCAAAACCCGCGACGACCTGGCCAACAACCGCGAGCGCATCAAGCGCATCCTCAAGAAACGCGGCTTCGAGAGCGAGCTCGGATAGCGCCCGCATTGGTGGTCGACTCGTTCTCGAGACTTGCTTCCCTCGGCTGAACTGCGCCTCGGTCCAGACGGTCCTCGAACGGTGCCGACCACCGTCCGTCGCTGGCACTCGCCGGCCAGGTCTATTAGGCTCGTGCTACATTCACGGCACCATTTTCATAGCGGATGCGAGGAGCGGATCGATGGGCGCGAACTTTTGGCGTTGGTTGGCGGTCGGTGCTGCAGCGTGTCTGATTTTCGGTTGTGGTGACACCGGCGGGCAAGGCCCGCAGGGCGGCGGCGAAGTCTGTGACGACGGTGTCGACAATGACGACGATATGGCGGTCGACTGCCGCGACGACGATTGCGACGGCGCTGCTGCATGCTCGTTCACGGAACTCGCCTCGGGGCGTTCGCATGCGTGCGGAGTGCTGGAGTCCGGCAACGTCGTCTGCTGGGGACATAACGGCGAGGGGCAGATCGGCAACGGCGAATCGGCGTCGGCGCCCGTGGAACCGGTTGTGGTCGAAGGGCTCGATGACATGACGGACGTGGCCGTGGGCGTGAGGCACTCGTGCGCCCTCGGCTCCGGCGGGACCGTCCATTGCTGGGGCAACAACGAACGTGGGCAGCTCGGCGACGATTCGTTTGTGAGCTCGCCATTTCCCGTGGAGGTCTCCGGGGTGACGAGCGCGACCGAACTTTCAGCCGGCGGTCTCCACACTTGCGCGGTCACCAACAGCGAGTCCAGCAGCCGCGTGCACTGCTGGGGCTCAAATCGTCGCTGGCAGGTGGGCGCTGAGTTGGGGGACAGGGCGAGGGTGCCCGCGGAGGTTGCATCGAAAGGCCCGCACGTTGTGGGTGCCACCGACGTGGCCAGTGGCATCGAACACAATTGCGCCATGATGCCGGTTGGCACCCAGGGCGGAAATTCCGTCATTTGCTGGGGCGACAATCTGGGCGGCCAGCACGGCATCGGTGATGAGGAGCTCGTCCAATCCATTCCGCGGGGTCTGGTGCGCCAAAAGTCCAATGGCACCGAAATCCGGGACTTCGTGGCGGGCAGTCTGGCAGCAGGACAAAAGTCGACGTGTGCCATCCGCCAGGGCGGCTCGGTCTGGTGCTGGGGCGACGGAACCGAGGGCCACTTCGGCGACCAGGAACTCGTCGACACCCACTACGCCGCCGTGGAGTACCCGGGTCTGGGCGACGCCAAGCGACTGTGGCACGCCCTGTTTCACGTCTGCGCCGAGCGTGACTCCGGACGCATTGCCTGCTGGGGCGACAACGGACAACTCGCCTTCGACGACGAATCGAAGCTCCACTACGATCCCGTCCTGCTCCACGACGTAGTCGAGCCCAACGACGTAGCCCCCGGCGACCGATTCACCTGCTGGGCCGACAGCAAAGGCCGCGCCTACTGCCAGGGAGCGTCGGACTCCGGCCAGCTCGGCACGCCGTCGATCACCCAGGCGACTTCCGAGCCGCAACGGGTGTATCCCCAGTGGTCGGCGCAGTAAGTGGGTCGACGGGGGTTCATTCTCGACGCCTGCTTCCCTCCGCTCGGCTTGCGCCTCGCTTCAGTCCAGACGGCGCTCGAACGAACCCCCGGTCTCGCACTCACTTGCGGGCCACTGGAGAGTCGCTCAGTCGGATTCGGTCCAGACGGTCGCCGAGGGGAGTCGGCAGCCGCGCGGGCGACTTTCGGTGCGAGGCAAACCGCTATTCGCCTGTTAGGTGGTCGCGAATCAGCTCGTAGCCGTCGATGGCTGTTTCGCGAGTTTTTTCGAAGGCTATGATGCCGGCGCCGTAGGTGAGGGCCGTGGCGAGCCCACAAACCGCCAGGCCAACTACGGCAGAATCGAAGTGAACGAACCGCCGTAAGGCGAGGAGCAGGCCGAGCGAGATGCATGCGTTGAGCAGAAACGGCGCGGCTTGTCTCAGCACTCGACGGGCCGATGTGGGTCCGCGGCGGTGTGTCATCCAGATGCTGGCCGGCAGTCGAACCAGCGTGGCAAATGTAATGTAAGCGATTGCCACACCCATGACGCCCCATGGGAGTCCGATCACGAAGGAGCTCACGGTCACGGGCGTGGAGATGAAGAGGGCGAACTTCATCGCCTCGTCGGTTCGATTCTGCGAGACGAAGATCCAACTGGATGTCTTTCCGAGGGGCTGGAAGATGACTCCGACGCCCAACACGGCCAAGATGGGCGCTGCTTCCGCCCATTTCGGTCCGAGAAGAATCGCCACGATGAAATCCGATGCGCCGACTAGCAATGCCCCGGCTGCTGCCGTGCCGGCCAGCAGCAGCGAAAGGATGCGCAGATAGGTCGAGCGGTACGTGTCCGGCTTATCCTGGATTCGGCTGAGGATCGGGATCGCCACCGACGACATGGGCTGAAACAGGAAGTTCATCGGGTACGTGAAGATCTTGTACGCCCGATTGTAGAGTCCGAGTGCCGAGGCGCCGGCCCACCGGCCGAGTAGGAAGTCGTCGGTGTTCCGATTCAAGAATGACGCGAGGCTCGACAGTGACAGGTTGGCGCCGAAGGCCAACATAGACTTCACATGGTCATCGATCGTGAGTCCGCCGGGCCGCCAACTGCACGCCATCCAGAGGTAGATCGTCGTGAAGGCCTGTCCCACCAGCGGGCCGACCACGAGGGACCAATACCCGAACCCATCCCAGGCCATGCCGATCGCGGCACCCTGAGCGATGACCACTCCGAGGACGTTGGAAATCGTCACCTTGCGAAAGAGGAGGTTTCGCTCGAGCAACGCCAGGTGAGGGACGTGAAGGGCGGACAGGATGAACTGAATCGCGGAGACCGCGATGATCCCGAAGATACGTCCATCTTCGTAAAACCATGCTCCGACCGGGGCGAGTCCGATGCAGATGCCCGTCAGAAGGACAGCGAACATCGAGTTCAGCCAGAAGACCGAACTCACCTGTTCGCGACGCAGTTCCTTTCGTTGGACGATGGCTGTTTTGAGGGAGAGATTGCTAAAGATGCCCACCAGGCCAACGATAGCGAAAGCCATCGCTGTGAGACCGAAAGCCTCGGGATCGAGGGCGCGGGCCAACACAGCCGTAGCGACGACTCCCACCACCGCCGAGACGAGTTTTCCGACAAACTGGTAACCCGTGCCGCTGACCGATCGGTCCTTGAGTTCCCCCGGATCCTGAGTGTCGAAGTAGTCGGTCATCGCGTCATTGGGCTAGCCGTACTCCGCCACTTTCCGGGCGGTCTCTTCCCACCGAAACTCCTCTTTAGCCCGCTGTCGAGCCGCGCGCCCCATCTGCGCTCGCCGGTCGGCATGTTCGAGCAGCTCGAGAAGTCTCTGTTGGAGTTCCGTCGGAGAATTCGGGTCGACGGTGTAGCCTGTTTCTCCGTGAGCGACGGCTTCTGTGGCGCCGCCACTTCTGCCCGCAATTGCGGGTGTTCCCATGATGGCCGCCTCCAAAAAGACGATTCCGAAGCCTTCCCAATCTTGGCCCCCGAGCTCCGAGTTCGGCATCACAAAGAGGTCGGCCAGGTCGTACAGCTTCCACTTCGCCTGCTCGTCGACAAAGCCCACAAAGTCGACGCGATCCGTCAGTTCGAGTTCTTCGGTCAGCTCTCGGAGGCGTGAGAGTTGAGGGCCCGAGCCGGCGATCACGTAGTGAAAGTCGTTGGACCTCAGCTCTTGGGAGCTCAGGGCTCGCAGCACCTTGGCGATTCCCTTGCGTTCCACCAGTCGACAGAGCGACAGCACCAGGCACGCGTCGGCTGGAAGGTCCAGGTCGAGGTCGGCAATCTCTGCATCTTGGGAGATGTCGGGCTCACTGACGCCCGGATGCGCAATAGGGACATCTTCGACCTCGACCCAGTCTCGGACGAGACCTGCTGTCGCCTGGCTATTGGCGAATACCGCCTCCGCGCAACGAAAGTCCTCCATGAACTGGTGTTGAAGTGGGCCTGCGCCTTCACGAATGATTTCAGCCCCGTGGGCGAACAAAAAGTAGGGGATCCCTCGACGCCTCAGCCACTGGCACCAGAAGTGGGCCTGTTCACTCCAAACGCCGACGTAGACTCTAACGTCTTCAGCTGAAGAGTCGGCGAAAAAATCCTCCAGCATCGATGTGGCCTCCAAGCGCACTGCCCCCCACGAGTGCAAAAAGCTGTTCACGGCTCGAAAGGGCGCGAAGCAGTCTCCGAAGTGCTCTCCCAGCGCACGGTCACGGCCCTTCAGATAAGTGACGTCGTACGGTGGATCGTGGTCTCCTTGCTCCAGGCCGTAGGTCAATACGTGGCAGGAATCGTCGTTCGACAGCTCCAGAGCGAGCCTGTGGAGATACTCGGCGATGCCGCCGGATTTGGGTTTGAAGTCGGTCGTCAGAATCAGCTGCTTCACTCTACTTCTCTGGGCTCAGTCGGAATGTGATGTTGGTGGCGGGCATCAGGTTCCTCAGGAACGTTCGCTCGTAGAGCTGCGTGTAGCGATTGGCAACAAACGACGCGGCGGCTTTGTAGACCCTGTTTTCGGACCAGTCGAAGGTAATGGTGACTCGGTCGACCCTGAACTTGGCCTGGGTGTAGAAATCGAATCTCGTGTCCTTGGTGAAATGCTCGAAGGTCCGGCTGCCCAACAACCGCTTGTGGGTCGGGTCATGCCAGTTGCCACTGCTGAAGTGCGGTCCTTGAATGGTGATCTCGGCGTCACTCGTCGCAATTCGGTGGACCTCCTCCATGAATTGCACGGGATTTTCGAGGTGTTCGAAGACGTCGATAGCGCGAATCACCTTGAAGTGATCAGATGGAAGGTCCCAGTCCGGTTCGTCCAAGTCTTGCACCAAATCGACCGATGGAGTCTCGATTACATCGACGCCATAGAAGCCGTCGGGCTTTTTGTCTCCGCAGCCCAAGTCGATCTTGTCGGGGATGTTCGTCATCCTCTGGTCCTTTCTTTTGAGGACGTCGCCGCATCGGAGAGCATAGACTACCGTCCGATCACGTAAAGATACCGGATCCGGCCTTCGCTCTACCTCCCCGACGCTGGTTTTCGCCTCCTGAGTCACCTAAGCTCCCGCTCACACTTTCAGCGCGGTTGAAGGAGCAAGTCCATGGGTATGAAGCCTTGGCGTTGGTTGGCGGTCGGTGCTGCGATGTGCCTGTTATTCGGTTGCAATGGAGATGTGAGAAGCGGCGGGCCCGGGGGCGGCGGCGCCGGCGGTGAAGTGTGTGACGACGGTGTCGACAACGACGACGACACGCAAGTCGATTGCCGCGACGACGATTGCGACGGTGCTGCGGCATGCTCATTCACGGAACTGGCCGCCGGTCGGTCGCACGCATGCGGCGTGCTCGGGTCCGGGAACGTGGTGTGTTGGGGGTTCAACGGCGAGGGGCAGATAGGAAACGGCGAAACGGCGTCGGAAGCGGTGGCACCGACGGTGGTCGACGGGCTCGACGACATCACCGACGTGGCCGTTGGGTTGCGGCATTCGTGCGCCCTCGGTTCCGACGGGAACGTGCATTGCTGGGGCAACAACGACGACGGTCAGCTCGGCGACGATTCCTTCGCGAACTCCCCATTTCCGGTCGAGGTCTCGGGCGTGACGACCGCGACCGACCTGTCGGCCAACGGACTCCACACCTGTGCGGTTACCAACGACGAGGACTTCAGTCGCGTGCACTGCTGGGGCGCAAACGACCGAAAACAGGTGGGCGTGGGGAAGGACGAGGAGACGAGGGTTCCGAAGGAGGTTAAGTCGTTAGGTCGTCATGTGGTGGATGCCACCGGCGTGGTCAGCGGCATTAAGCACAACTGCGCCATGATGCCGAATAGCCGCCAGACTGGCTATAACGTCATGTGCTGGGGCGACAACCGCAGCGGCCAGCAGGGCATGGCCGACGAGCGGTACGAGCAATCGGTCGCAGTGCGTGTGGTACGTCAGAAGTCCAACGGAAATGCGATTAGAAACTTCGTGGAAGGAAGTCTCGCAGCCGGGCAGAATTCGACGTGCGCCATCCGAGAGGGTGGCTCGGTCTGGTGCTGGGGCGACGGCTCGCAGGGCCACTTCGGCTCCGATGCCCTCTCCGAGAGCCAGTTTGCCGCCGTGGAGTACCCGGGTCTGGGCGACGCCGAGCGACTGTGGCACGCCATGTTTCACGTCTGCGCCGAGCGGGCCTCCGGGCGCGTCACCTGCTGGGGCGACAACGGACAACTCGCCTTCGACGACGAATCGAAGGTCCACTTCAACCCCGTCCTGCTCCACGATGTGGTCGAGCCCAACGACGTGGCGCCCGGTGACCGATTCACCTGCTGGGCCGACAGCAAAGGCCGCGCCTTCTGCCAGGGAGCGTCGGACTCCGGCCAGCTCGGCACCCCGTCGATCACTCAGGCGACGTCCGAGCCCCAGCGAGTGTATCCCGAGTGGTCGGAGCCGTAAGTGCTGGATATCGTGAGTGCGTCGCCGGGGGCTCATTCTCGACGCCTGCTTTCCTCCGCTCGGCTTGCGCCTCGCTTCAGTCCAGACGGCGCTCGAAAGAACCCCCGGTCTCGCACTCACTTGCTGGCTACTGTCGAGTCGTTCATTCGGATTCGGTCCAGACGGTCGTCGAACGGTGCCGACCACCGTGCGGCCGCCGCCTTCCTCACTTCCATTCTTGATGCGGGGAGCAGATCGGCTATCTTTGCTCCATGTTCGTGAAATTTCCGTCGAGGAAGACGCGATGACACGTCTAGATCCCGATTACTGGGCACGGATCAAATTCCTCGGCCCTGAAGAGGGAGGTATGAAAAACCTGCCGGAGTCCCACCTCGCGGCGCCCGTGAAGATCGAAGGCGTCTCCAACTGGACTTTGCTCGTGGAATTTCTCGCAGAGCCGACCGCCGGCGAGGATGTTCCAGCGCTTGTCGACTTCCTAGCCGATGAAGCGCCTAGAGAACTGCTCAAACCGAATACTCGTTTCCAGTTGCTCCAGGGAAACTCGGTGGTCGCTGAAGGTGTTGTGACATCTGGCGAGCCGGCAGCGTGATCTACGTCACCTCGCCGTGTTCATCTTCTGTTCCCCGAACACGCCATGCAGGGTGCAGACGCGACCACCGTGCGCCGATGCGTCAGTCGGCGAGCTCAAACAGGTCGTCGAGATCCAGCAGGTAGATGGGTAGACCCGCAGACGTGTCGGCAAGGGACCGGAATGCGTCGGTAAATCCGGCGGCGGACACGTACAGATGGCCGGCAGCGCCGTCGGGGTCGAGCGCGTCGCGAGCCCAACCACGGCCGGAGTTTCCCAGGGCGGCGAGGTCTTGCTGGAGGTCGGTGTGCAGCGACACGTCTACCGGCGAGGAGGACCATTTCACTTCGCCGGTCAGCAGTTTTCCCGAACTGAGTTCGGCGATGATGTCGATTTCGATCTGATTGCCGCCCCTGTCTTTTCCCTCCCATCGGTGCCAGCGGCTGGCTGACGCGAGACCGAGGCTCTCGTGCATGCGGTCGAAGCCCTGGGCGACGACCTGCTCGAAGACCTTGCCTGTGTAGGTGTTCAGTTCGGGTTCAATGGTGTCTTTCCAGACGGCCTCGCCGCCATCTCGTGCGAGATGCGACAGGTTCGACTGCACGAAACGATGCCAGAATCGGACGGCATTGTCGGCGATGATGTAGCGGGCCGGCGTGGTCCTGCCGGCGTCGAAGTTGTCGTCTCGTCTGACGAGTTGCAGGTCCTGCAAGGTGGTGAGGATGCGACGGACGCTATCCTTGCTCAACCCAACGCTGCTCGTGATGTCACCGACCGCATGATCGCCATCTGCCAGGGCCCCGAGCACGGCCCGATGGTCTCCGGGCTTGCGGATGCCCTTTTCCTGGTCGATGACGGTGTCGAGTTGGAGGTGTACGGCCCCGCGGGGAGACAGAACTCGCCGGATGACGTTGTCTGCCAAGGGGCGTGAGTCGTCGATGGTGTCCAGGAAACTCGGCATGCCCCCAAAGATGGCATAGGTGTGTATGGCTCGACGGCGGTCGTATTCGGGGACCATTTGAGCTGCATCAAAGTAGTCAAATGGCCGGAGGCGGGCGGCCCAGTCGAACCGACCGAACAACGCCGCATCCCGCGACTTTAGGTCTTCCATCGTCCCGACTTCGGAGCCGCTCAAGACCATCTTGACCTCAACGTCTTCCAAACGGTCCCACACAGCGTTGAGCTGGGATGGCACCGAATTCTCCGTTCCCGTCAAAAACTGGAACTCATCGAGCACTACGATGATGGGCTCATCGGCGGCGAGTTCCGCGAGCAACCGAAAGACGGCGCGCCAGGTTGGGTAATCCTCCTCGATGATCTCACGGTCCGACCACCTTCGGAGTTCCTCAAGCAGCGCCCGACGATTGAATTCCGGGGTCGTGTCGGTCGCAAGAAAGTAGAAGACGCGCGTGTCGGCGTCTGCCCACGTGTGACTAAGAAGGTAGGTCTTTCCGACGCGTCGCCTTCCATAGATGAGCCCCAACTTCGGGCCGCTCTCTTTGACGAGGTCTCGAAGCTCCCGAAGTTCCCGTTCCCTGTCGACCAGTTCAGCCACGATTCGCGCCTCCGCTGCTTAAACCTTCTAGCGGTGTACCACTTTAGCACCGTACCACTATAGCGGTGTAGTGCAATAAGTTGTTGCTGCACTGCATGCTGTGGGCGTCGTGACATCGGGCAAGACGGCCGAGAGTGGCAATGAGTAGGAATCAGCCAGGCCTTATCCGCCGCATTGCGATTCGAACGCGCTGTATTCCTCCGAGCACTCCTGGGCCTGCACGATTTGACCGTTCTGACACTCCTGGTGCTCATTGTCGCATTTCACCATGTCGCTCCCCAGCTTCTTGCACTCGAGGCTTAGGGCTGCGAAGTCGTTTTCGTACTGAGTGACGCAGGCGTCGATGTCGTCGAAGGCCTGCCCAAACGTCGACTCGCCCAGGCAGTCTCGCAAAAAGTTACAGTATTCGCGGTAGTCTTCGGCCGTTGCAAAGTCGTAGTCGCTGCAGGCCGTGGCTTGGGCCTCGGCCTCTGCTTCGCAGGCGTCATCGTAGGCGATTTCATTGTTCATGCATTGGACGTTGTCGGCCTGGCATTCGAAGGTCTTCCGAGTCGCTCGCAGGCACTCGCCGCTCTTGTTCGAGAGGTCGGCGTTGGCCTTCAGCGCCTCGGCGCACCCGTTGACCGTGCCGTATTGTTTGTCGAACTGGTCGTCCAAACAGCTTGCCTGGACTTGGCAGATTTCCTGAAAGGCGCTGGATGAATTGGGGTCTTCCCCATTCTCACCGCCACATGCCATCGACGATGTGACCAAAAACAGTGCGCCCAGGGCGCCGAGTATTGTCCCAGCAAGCGATTTCATGTCGTGCCTCGCAAATCAGTCCCAAAACTCATGATCTTCGCGGTCGAACGCGAGGCTAAAAATCGCCATCCGATGGGTCAAGTTACTGGGACAATGCGGCTCATTCTCCTCGCATGCTTCCCTCATCGACTTTCTGGCGGATGAGGCCGGAAGAAACTGGCTCGCTCGCACCTACACCGTGCCTAACTTCCCCCTATTCCCGTCGCGTTGCGGCTTTTGCGGCGCGATTTTCTTTCTTGGCAGTGGAGTCGGTCGATGGGTACGAAGTACTTGGATTGGAGATTGGTCGGCGTTGCGATGTTTCTACTGGTCAGCAGTGCTTGCAGTGACGGCGATGGCACGCCGGGTGACGGCCAGGACGCCGCCGGTGATGTAGCCGAGCTCGACGCGGGCGACGTGGAGAGCGACGTCGGCGGCGATGTCCAAAGCGATGTCGAGAACGACGTCGACATCTCCTCGGAGGTCTGTGACGACGGCGTCGACAACGACGAGGACATGGACGTCGATTGCCGCGATGAGGATTGCGACGGCGAGGCGGCGTGCTCGTTCACGCAACTCGATGCCGGCCGATTGCACGCATGCGGAGTGCTTCAGTCCGGCGATGTCGTCTGCTGGGGTTGGAATGGCGAGGCGCAGATCGGCAACGGCGAGTCGGTTACCAAGCCCGCTCCGCCGACGGTCGTCGAGGGGCTCGAGTCGATGGTCGACGTGGCCGTCGGCCTGCGACACTCCTGCGCCCTGGGCTCCGATGGAAGCGTCTACTGCTGGGGCAGAAACGAGGAGGGGCAGCTCGGCGACGATTCGTTCGTGAACTCGCCGTTTCCCGTGCAGGTCGCCGGGTTGACCAACGCGGCCGCCATCTCGGCCAACGGACTCCACACCTGCGCGGTCACAAGCGACGAGCCCAGCCGGCTGCTGTGTTGGGGGAACAACGATCGCTATCAAATCGGCGCCCCCTTCGGCAACCAGATGCGTGTGCCCACGGAGGTCCTGCAGAGTGGCACCGCCATCCGGGGCTACACCGACGTGGCGAGCGGCCTCCAACACAACTGCGCGATGAAACCGTCGGTCGGGCAGAGCGGCCACACCATCATGTGCTGGGGCGACGGCGAGATGGGCCAACAGGGCAACGGCCGAACGAATATCCAGCGGTCCTCGCCCATCGAAAGTGTCCGCCAGAAGTCCAATGACACCGAAATCAGAGATTTCGTGGCGGGCAGTCTGGCGGCGGGACAAAACTCGACGTGCGCCATCCGCCAGGGCGGCTCGGTCTGGTGCTGGGGCGACGGCACGCAGGGGCACTTCGGTTCGCTGGATCTAACCGACATCCAGTACGCCGCTGTCGAGTACCCGGGTGTGGGTGACGCCCAGCGGCTGTGGCATGCGCTGTTTCACGTCTGCGCCGAGCGCGCCTCCGGGCGCATCGTCTGCTGGGGAGACAACGAACAACTCGCCTTCGACGACCAGTCGAGACTCTATCGCAACCCCGTGCTGCTCCACGACCTGGCCGAGCCCAACGACGTGGCGCCCGGCGATCGGTTCACCTGCTGGGCGGACGGCGACGGCCGCGCCTTCTGCCAGGGAGCGTCGAGCTCCGGGCAATTGGGCGACATACTCGTTGGGCAGCAGTCGACCGCCGAGCCACAGCGGGTGTATCCGGAGTGGCCGGAGCCGTGAGGCTTACGAAGAACCGCACTGCATTTGGAACGCATCGATTTCATCTTGGCAGTCGGCATCGGGGGTCCCCTGGTTGCACTGCAAATTGTCGTCTAGGCAGTAGAAGTAGTCACTCGCCAATTCCTTGCAGTTGGATCCGCTGGCTTCTTGAATTTGAAATTCAAAGTCGCCGATGCACATCTCCATACTGACGTAATCATCACTGAATTCCGACTCGCCGATGCAGGACTTGAGGTTCTCGCACAGGCGCCGGAGATCATCTCGGTCGGCGACCTCGCCGCGGCACGCCTTCGTCTGGGCGGTGACCTCGGCCGAACACCCACTGCCGTAGGAGACCTGGTTGTTCTGGCATCGGGCGTTTTCAGCCCGGCATTCGAAGACAGCCTCGGTCTTCTGCAGACACTCACCGCTCTTGGTCGAGATCTCGGCGTTGGCCTTCAACGTCGCCGCGCACCCGTCGACGGTGCCATGGGTGCGGTCGAATTGATCGTCCAGGCACTCTTGTTGGACCTCGCAGATCGTCTGATAGGAGCTGGTTGGTTCTTCGGTGCTGCCGCCGCAGGCCGCCAGGGAGGCGACCATGACACAGCCGCACGCCACGGCGATGAGGCGTCGAATTGCACGGCGACTATCGTTCGTAGATTCAGCGGAGTACATCAAATTCCCTCTGTCGATAATATTGTGCGCGAATGTCGTCGATCCTCTACGACCTTAGGCGTTTGAGACGGTGCGGTCAAAAAGTCGCTGTACAAATCGTTGCACTCCTCCGCCGACGCCAGAGCGGGTGTATCTCGAGTGGCAGTGAAGGTAGGTGAAACCAAAAGCCCCCGAGGACCGCGGTGGGTCTTCGGGGGCTTTGGGTTGACGATTGCTCAACCGGGAGCGGTGGCCGTTATAGGCCGCTGCCGCATTCCATCGAAAACTCGGTGATTTCTTCCTGGCACGCCGACGGATCCGGCTGCGGGGCTCCCTGCGTGCACTCGAAGTTCTGGATGAAGCACTCGTAGTAGCCTTGGGCAGCCGTGCCGCACGCGCCGTCGAATCCCTCAAACGAGTTAGTTTGGGTACTCGCGCAGTCCTCGACGGAGTCGTACTGCATGTTGAAGGACTGATCGCCCACGCAGGATTTGATCTCCGAACAGTAGTCCGCAAAGTCAGCCTGCGTCAGTCCACCGTTGTTGTTGCCGTTGCCATTGCCGTTTCCATCGGAGCCACCACAGGCTGCCAGTCCGAAGGTCAGTAGAATGGCGGCGAACGTGAACAGAACAGATTTCGAAGAATGCAACTTCACAGCTTCACCTCGTAGGTACGAAGTAAACGAGTGGCGGGTCTTTCGACATTAATCGGCCCGCATCCCCGAGGGCACATGTACCCACCGTAGACGACAAAATTGTGGATGCGACCACTATTTAACGGTATCTTGAACTGGACGTCAAATTGACGACGTTCGTCGACGTCACCCATCTGCGGCCGGCTCTAGACCGCACCCCAAACTTGATCCGCACTGCGTATCAGATAGTCTAATCCGTTGGGCGTTTGGGTGAACCTCACCTCGTTGTATCGGGTTTTGTCATGAGTCGTATGCGTTTGATTGGAGTTGTGTCGCTCGTGGGCGCCATGGCGCTCGGGGCGTCCGGGTGTCTGTATCAGGCCGCCGCGCCGGTGTCGGAGAACGGCGGGCAGGACGTCGATGAGTCGATGGACGTCATGGACGTCGAGGATGTCGGCGGGGATGTGGCGGACATGGGCCGAGACGTGGGCGACGTGCGGGAAGACATGGGCAACGGCGGGGATGCGACCGATGTCGCCGATACCTCAGACGCGATGGACGTCCGGGAGGACGCCGAACCCGACGTGACGCCAGAGAACGAGCAGAATTGTTCGGACAACGTCGACGGCGACCGCGACGGGCTGACCGACTGCGCGGACACCGACTGCATGCAGGCGAATCGGTGCGGGCGGATCATCTTTGGGATCAGAGAGTTCTCGAATGGCCAGTTCGCCAGCAATGCCAGTCAGGCCTTCCAGGCGGCCAACGAAGCCTGTCGGGGTGCGGCCGCCCAGGTGTCGGGGCTCGACGGAAACGTCGGCTGGACGGCGATAGTTGGCAATCGAGATGATTCGGTCAAAGACCGCGTCGGCGACGACGACGAGGCGGTCTTCAACCTGAATTCGCGGGCGGTGGTCGGCTCCAACTCGTCGTTATTCGACCGCCAAACGTTGAATGCGCCGATCACCGACGTGAACGGCAACACCTTTGGCGCGAACGTGCGCATGTGGACGGGCAGCCGCCCCGATGGCAACAGCCCCAGCGACGACGGCACCACCTGTGCCGACTGGACGGCGACAGAATCCGAGAACATCTTCGACTTCGAGCTCGAAGGTATCGTCGGTGTGCCCTCCTCGCTGAGCAACTGGCTTACAGCGGCGTCGGACAACCGACTGCGCGCCTGCACCGAAACCCACGGGATCTACTGCATCTCCAATTAGGTGGACTCGTCGGCGAGCGTGGGCGCTTTGCCGGGGGTTCCTTCTCGACGCCTGCTTCCCTCCGCTCGGCTGGGGCCTCGCTCCAGTCCAGACGGCGCTCGAAGGACGCCCCGGTCTTGCGCCCGCCCTCGGGCGGATCCGCGAGTCCCGAGTCCGGGTCGGGGCGGCGCGCGGTTGCTTGTGCGACCGGTAGTTGCCAACCTGATGGTGAGTCGCATTTCTCCGCACCGGAGCAATCTATGAATCGAGCACATTGGGTCGGAATTTTGTCGGTTGTCTGGGTCGTCACGCTGGCCGCCTCTGGGTGTGGGGATGGCTCCGGGGAGCCGGCGCCTCAGGATGCCGGCCAGGATATGGCTCAGGATACGACTCCAGACATGGGTCCGCAGGGCGAGCAGGCCTGTTCGAACGGGGTCGACGATGACGAAGACGGGCTTGTCGACTGCGCGGACATGGACTGCCGGCAGGCCGACGGGTGCGGGCCGATCATCTTCGGTGTCGACGAGCTCAGCCAGGGCACCATCGGGACCACGCCCGGTGGGTCGCTGCATTCGGTCGACGCGCTATGCAACAGCAAGGCCAACGAGATCCCCGGGTTGCGCGGCGGCGGCTGGGTGGCCGTCTTCGGCAACGAGGTAGAGACGACCAAAGAGCGTGTCGGCGAGGTCGAGGGCCCGGTCTACAACACGGCCAACGAGGTCGTCGTCGGGGCCGACGGAAACCTGTTCGACCCCGAGGCCTCGCTTGAGGCGACCATACTCGACCGCGACCAACAGGCGTTTAGCTCCGGCACCTACATGTGGACGGGCAGCAATGCCGACGGCACGCTCCCCCAGGGCGATGCCGCCGACACGACGTGTTCGGGCTGGACCGTATCCGATTCGGGCTCCGAAGGCGTGGCCGGCGATGCTTCGTCGGTCGACAACTGGCTGGCGGGGCCCTCGCGAGCGTGCAACGAGATGCTCGGGCTGTACTGCCTGAGCCGCTGATTCGACGATCGTGGGCGCGTCGCCGGGGGTTCCTTCTCGACGCCTGCTTCCCTCCGCTCGGCAGGCGCCTCGCTTCAGTCCAGACGGCGCTCGAAGGAATCCCCGTTCTCGCGCCCACTCTCGGGCGGCTCGGCGAGTACAGCTCCGGGATTCAGGCGGCGCTCGAAGGAATCCCCGTTCTCGCGCCCACTCTCGGGCGGTTCGGCGAGTACAGGTGCGGAGTTGGCATGGGAGTCGATCACGGAAAAGCCCCCGAGGGCCCTGGCGAATCCTCGGGGGCTTTCGTCGTTGGTCGGCGTGGTAGCAGCGGCGGTCAGGCGCCGACGTCCTCACAAGATTCGACGAATTCCTGGCCCTTATCCGGGCACAGTTCATCGGGCCGCGATCCCTGCATGCACTGGAAATTGTTTATCTGGCACCGGAAGAGTTCGGTGGTCGCGTCGCGGCAGGCTCCCTCGGACTGATCGTATGCGGTGTATTGTTGATTCACGCACTGGTCGACGGAGTCCCAGAGGAAGTCCGACTCGCCGACGCAGTCCTTTAGATCCGTACAATAGGAGCGGATTTCGTTCTTCGACAGGTCATTCGAGCCGCCGCAAGCGGTCAGGCCGAAGATGAAGAGACAGGCGGCGACTGCGAGCAGCGCTCGCCGGGCGAAACGATTGTGAGGATTCTTCGAAGAAGCGGAGTTCATTGTATCCCTTATTCGGTACCAAAAAGCCCGGCGGGAGTTCCGGTGCAAACCGGCCCGCATCCCAGAGATTCTGCTATCCCGCCGCGTACGACGAATTCATGGATGCACGGGTAGCGTAGAGGTGATCCGCGCAATTCGTCAAATTCCCGGAATATCGCGTGATGCCCTGAGGAAAGGCAGGAGCCGATGCGTCAGCCGGCGAGTCGCAGTCGAGGAGTCTTCGGGGTCGACCTGCTTCTCGAGACCTGCTTCCCTCGGCTGAACTACGCCTCGGTCCAGACGGTCCTCGAAGCAAGTCGCCGCCCATCGACTCCTTGCGACCCTCGACTACTCGACGTCCAGGTATCCGTTTTCTTCCAGGAAGGAGACGATCCGGGCGGCGCTGACCTTTTCGTCGTCGTCGGCCGCGGTGTCGATTTGGAGTTCGGGGTCGAGGGGTTCTTCGTAGGGGGCGTCGATGCCGGTGAAGTTATCGATCTCGCCGGCGCGGACGCGCTCGTAGAGGCCCTTGGGGTCGCGGTCTTCGCAGACGTCGAGGGGGGCGTCGACGTGGACCTCGATGAATTCGCCGGGATCCATGTTTTGGCGCAGGGCGTCGCGGACTTCGCGGTACGGCGAGATGAACGACGCGATGACGATGGTCCCGGAGTGGACGAAGAGCTTGGCTACTTCGCCGATGCGGCGGATGTTTTCGTTGCGGTCTTCGGCGCTGAATCCGAGGTCCTTGTTGAGCCCGTGGCGGATGTTGTCGCCGTCGAGCATGAAGGTGCGGATGTCGCGCTCGTAGAGCTGGCGCTCCAGCTCCCGGGCGATGGTCGTCTTGCCGGAGCCGGACAGCCCCGTCAGCCAGACGCACGCGCCCTCGTGGCCGCCGAGCTGTTCACGGGCGGCCTGGGTGAGGCCGGATTCCTGCCAGTAGACGTTGTCGGAGGTGTCGGAGTCGTCGGCCATCAGACAGACGCCTGGATGCGGGCTTCGACGTCCTCGCCGCGCAGGTGCGGCAGCAGCGAGTCGACCAGCGAGTCGATGTCCTCTTCGGTCTCGATGTTGACCGCGGTGCGCTCGCCGCCGTTGAGGACGATCTCGACGCCGTCGGTGTCTACTTCGATGGGCACGATCGTCACGGCGCCGGATTTGGCCAGGTAGTTGGCCAACTGGCGCTGGTCGATGCCCTTGGGCACGTGGTCCAGATACATGGCGTTGATGCCGCGGTCGAAGAGCGTGCGCTCGAGCATCACGGCCAGGCGGTCGGCGTCGGCGGCGTGCAGTTCCACGAAGGCTCCCTCGTGGCCGGCGCGGTCGGCGCGCTCGGTTTCGGTCACGCGGCGCAGTTTGCTCTCTTCCTGTCGCTCGGTCTCGATGGGCTCGTCGATGATCCCGCCGCCGGCGACGTCGTATTCGTCGACGATGACGAAGCGTCCCACGGTGGGATGGTCCAGGTAACGGTCGACCGAGATCGGCCGGCGCGTCTCCAGGACGACCTCGGCGACGTCGTAGCGGTTGATGTGGTCGCGCTCTTCCTCGATCGGCTCGAGGTTTGCGCCATCCATGATCCGCTCGATCGACTCCACCGAGCACTCTTCGGCGATGGGCCCGAGCTTCAGTTTGTAGGGCTCACCGGCTTTGAGCGGTTCTTTGCCGAGCCAGAAGAGATTCGCCCGGAACTTCGTCGTCTGCGCGGGCGGGGTCTGGTCTTCGGCGTCGGCGGCGACGTGGCCGCGCTCGACGAAGATCTCTTCGTCCAGGGTGATACCGATCGACTCGCCGACCCGGGCGCTGTCGGGACTGGGGGCGTTCCATGCCTCGATGGTCTCGACCCGCGCGGTCTTTTGGTGGGGCGTAAAGACGAGCTTCTGGCCCACCTCGAGCTCGCCGGATTCGATGCGTCCGGCGAGGATGCGGCGATTGTCGAATCGGTAGATGTCTTGGATGGGAAAGCGCAGGGAGCGCTCGGTCAGTTCCTCGGGCCGGTCGAAGCGGTCGAGTTCCTCGAGGACCGTCGGGCCGTCCCACCAGGGCATGTTTTCGGTCGGGGGATCGACGACGTTGTCGCCGTCGCGCGCCGACGTCGGCACGAACTCCCGGGTCTCGACGCCGATCTCGTCGAGGAATTCGGTGTACTCCTCGACGATCTCGTCGTAGCGATCCTCGGAGTAGTCGACCAAGTCCATCTTGTTGACGACCACCGACACCTGGTCGATGCCCAGCATACTCAGCATGTAGCAGTGCCGTCGGCTCTGTTCCTGCACGCCCTCGTCGGCGGCGATCAAAAGCAGCGCCGCGTCGGCCTGGGCGGCGCCGGTGACCATGTTCTTGAGGAACTCCTTGTGGCCCGGCGCGTCGATAATCGTGTACGGGCGCAGATCGGTCTCGAACCAGATCTGGGCCGTGTCGATGGTGATGTTCTGGTTGCGCTCGGCCTGCAGGGCGTCGAGCAGAAAGGCCCACTCAAAGGGGACGCCACGTTTTTCGCAGGTCGACTTCACCTTCTCGTATTTGCCGTCCTCCAGCGAATCGGTCTCGTAGAGGAGTCGGCCCACGAGCGTCGATTTGCCGTGGTCCACGTGGCCGACGATGGCCGTCTTCAGGGGCTTCTCAGACGTACTTGGCGCAACAGATGGCATAGTTCGCTATCTTGCGGGGCGCGAAGTCGGGGCCCGTTCAGATACCTTGCTAGAGTAGAACTTTCTCGGTCTCACCTGATTCAGACTACATGTACCCGCTGGCGCGAAGCTCCTCGAAGGCGCCCTCGGACTCCTGGTCCTGGGCGCGCGTCGAGCGCTCGGCGATCCGCGTCGCCTTCAATTCCTTGACGATCTCGGGGACCGTGTCGGCCTCGGAGTCGACCGGAAACGTGCAGGGCCCGCAGCCGAGGCTTCGAAACCGCTTGCCGTCTTCGTCGGCGAAGTAGAGGTTCAGCGTCGGAATCTGCTCGCGGTCGATGTACTCCCAGATGTTGATCTCGGTCCAGTGCAAAAGCGGGTGGATCCGCAGGTGCGTGCCCGGCTCGAAATCGGTCTTGTACTGACTCCAGAATTCGGGCGGCTGGTCGCGGTAGTCCCAGTCGAAGTTTTTGTCGCGCGGCGAGAAGTACCGCTCCTTGGCGCGCGTGCCCTCTTCGTCGCGGCGGATGCCGGCGAAGATGCCTTCGAATCCGTGCTCGTCGATGACCTGCTGCATCGGGTCACGCTTGAGCGCCTTGCAGCAATCCACGCGGCTGAGATCGCCGTCGGGATAGGTGTCTTTGTCCTGAATCTTCGACGTGTTCTGGCCGATCACCAGGTCCAGGTCCCACTTGTCCGCGTAGTGGTCGCGGAAGTCGATCATCTGCGGGATCAGGTAGCTGGTGTCGACGTGGATGATCGGAAATGGCACGTGGCCGAAGAAGGCCTTTCGGGCCAGCCACAGCAGCACGCTCGAATCTTTGCCCATGCTCCAGAGCATGCCCAGATTTTCGAACTGGTTGAAGGCCTCGCGCAGGATGAAGATGCTGCGGGCCTCCAGCTCATCGAGGTGGTCGTAATCGGGCATGTCGTCCCGATCCGAGTATCGCCAATCGGGCGTCTCCAGAGCGGTCTCGCCGCCCTGGTGCTTCGTGCTGCGTTCGATCTCGGACTGTACAATCATGATTGCGATCCCTCTTTGGCTGTGTCGCTCGCCAACTGCACGATGATTCCAATCTCACAAGGTATAGCTGATTTCAAGCATTCGCCCATATTTCTGCGAGAGAATCGGGATCCGCCCCGATGCGGTCTAGCCCACGAACCGTCCACATCAGCACCATCGTGCGAAAAATCCCACGCCGCTGCCAGCGGCGACCGGAGATTCTCAGCGGCGTGTCCAAAATGGCGGGATTGGTATGGCGCCGAAGCCGCCGCGCCAGCACGTTCGCCTCCAGGATCGGCTGCTCGGGAAACCCGCCCACCTGATCAAACAACTCGCGGTCCACGAAGAGTCCCTGGTCGCCGGTGGCGCTTCGAAACCGCCGCGTCCGCCAGTTGATGCCGTGCTGCATGACCTCCAGGCCCAGCGGGTGGCTGTCCTCGGTGGGCGCCTCCACCAGAATCTCGACTTCGCTCCAGCCGGCCCGCGTCGCGGGAGTGATGGAATCGACGAGCTCCCGCAGCCACCCCGGACTGACCAGCGTGTCGGCGTGCAAAAAGACCAGTGTTTCGCCGGTCGCCGCGCATGCGCCCTTATTTAACTGGTGCGCGCGCTGGCAGGTATTCGTGGTGATGAACCGGGCGCCGCCTGCCTCGGCGAGTTCGGCCGTGTCGTCGGTGCTTTTTGCGTCGACGACGATGATCTCGGAATCATCGGTGAGGCCGGTGGCGCGCAGACTGGCCCGCAGGGCTGCCAGATGGTGGGGCAGCCAGGCAGACTCGTTATGGGTCGGGATGATGAAGGAGAGGTTCATACGGGTATGATGAGGATCTGCCGCGGGTGGGCAAGGCGCGGATGGTCAGGGCGAGGGCGGGCTGGATCTGGTGGGTCGTGGCGGGACACCCCGGGCTCCCTGTCGGTCGCACCGGGGTTAGGCGTCTACCCGAAGACTTCGATCACTTCGCCATTTGCCGAGCCGTTCAGGCTCTGGACGTACGCTTTTGCGACGTCGGCGGCCGGGACGCCGTCGGAGGGATCGCGGCCCATCTGCTCGAGGGTTTCGGCCACCCAGCCGGGGCTGACGCAATTGACCCGTAGGTCGGGGCCGAGCTCCAGGGCGGCGCCGCGCATAAAGCCTTCGACGCCGGCGTTGACCAGACTGATGGCCGCGCTGCCCTCCATGGGCTGTCGGGAGAGGACGCCCGTGGTCAGGGTGATGGAGCCGCCATCGGCGATGTACTCGTGACCCACGCGGACCAGATTGACCTGCCCCATGAGTTTGTTTCGCAGGCCGACTTCGAAGTCGTCGTCGGTGAGGTCGACGAGCGGTCCGAACTTCGCCTCGCCGGCGGCGCTGACGACGTGGTCGACCTCGCCGACGGTATCGAAGAGCTGCTGGATCGACGATTTGGAAGCTATGTCGACCTGGTGCTCGCCGGAGGAGTGACCGACCACGGTGACGTCGTGGTCGGGTTGAAGTGCTTCGACAACCGCGCTGCCCAGTAGTCCCGTTCCGCCTACGACCATGATTCGGCTCATTGCTGTGTCCTCTGATGAAAATGGAATGAGTACAGACCGCGTGCTTTGGAAGGTAGGTCGGGGGAGGTGTAGATCAACTCGGGTTGCTCGGAATGCCTGCGGCGGGGTTGTGGTTGATTAGAATGGCGATATCGGTAAAATAGCCAGTCGGTAATCCACGTCTCGCTTTGTAGAGCCTCGATGGCTGAAGGTGAACACAATCAGGGTATGCGCCGCGCCCGGTCCGTACGAGGGTTGAGCTGCGTCGTGGCCGTGATGGTGGTGTCGCTGTGGGCCGCGGGGTCTGCGGCGCAGACCGGATCCTGGGGCGCGGGTCCCGGGTCGAGCCGGTGTGTGCTGAATCCGACCGCCGACGGGGGCTTCGAGGGCCATCTGTCGAAGACCGAGCGGGCGACGCGGCGGATGAGTCAGTCGACGGATGGCTGTGAGTCCGGCGGGCGAGCATCTGATTCGAACAACGTCTGTTTTGAAGGGGCCGGGGCGCCGGCGACGGTGAGTCCCGAGGTTGTCTTCGGGGATTTCTGGGGCACCACCCGGCTGCCGACCAGCACGCCGGACCGAGGCGAGCGCTTCGAGCGGATCTTCCCCGACGGTGCGTTCGCCTCTCATAGCGGGCCCGTCGGGACGCCCGACGAGCCCGACCCGAAGTACGCGTGCACGTCCGATCCGGACATGTGTCAGAGTGTGCCGCCCGGTCCGACGACCTTGAAGGTCGAGGTTACGGCGCCGGCGGCCGAACTGGAGGCTCGTCTCGAAGAGATCGACGAGCCGCACATCGAACAGGACGATTCCCGAACATCGCTTCGTGTTGGCCCCGCCCGGGGTCACGACGGCGAGGTTTTCCAACCGCCTCGCCTGGGCTGAAGCACCCCCAAGAGAACAATTTGTAGGACAATCGACTTACGCTGCACGTGTGCTATAGCTGCAGCGCAACGTTTCATCGCAACCTAGAGGAGATACCCTCATGGCTAGTAAATCGAGTAGTTCCAGCAACATTCTGGCGATCATCGTGGTCGCCGCCCTCGCCTTTGCAGGCGGGTTTCTCGTCAAGAATCTGACCGGTGGCCCCTCCGGCGACTCGGACAAGCAGGGCAGCGCGGCTGCTCCCAGCGCCGAAGGTGAAGCCGGAGACAGCTCCGAGATTCCCATCGGCGAAAGTCCCATCAAAGGACCGAAGGACGCGCCGGTCACCATCGTCGAGTTCTCCGACTTCCAATGTCCCTTCTGCTCGAAGGGCGAAGACCGCCTCAAGAAGGTACGCGAAAACTACCCCGACAAGGTCCGCGTGGTCTTCAAGCACTACCCGCTGCCGATGCACAAGCAGGCCCACGAGGCGTCTCGCGCCGCGATGGCCGCCGGTGAGCAGGGCAAGTTCTGGGAGATGCACGACAAGCTGTTTGCCAACCAGAAGAAATTCGCCGAAGGCAAGATGAAAGAGCTTGCGGCGGGCTGGGCCAAAGAGATCGGCCTGGACGTCGAGAAGTTCAAGAAGGACTACACCGAAAACAAAGAGCAATATCTGTCCAAGATCGACGAGGACATGAGCCTGGGCAAAGAGCTGGGTGTGCGCGGCACGCCCCACTTCCTGATCAACGGCGAAGCACTCAGTGGTGCGCAGCCGTACTCGAAGTTCGAGTCGGTCATCGACTCGAAGCTCGAGCAGGCCAACGAGATGCTCGAAGGCGGCGTGGCCAAGTCGAATCTGTACGCCGAAGCCGTCAAGAAGAACTTCGAGTCGTCGGGTAACAAGGGCAACAACAAGAAGCCGAGCCCGAAGAAGAAGAAGACCAAGGTCGAGAACGTGCCCGTGTCGGATGACGACGCGATGTACGGCGCCACCGAAGACTACCTTGTGACCGTGGTCGAATTCTCGGACTTCGAATGTCCCTTCTGCGACAAGGCGCTGCCGGCGGTCAACAAGATCAAAGAGAACTTCAGCGACCAGGTCCGGCTCGTCTTCAAACACCGTCCCCTGAGCTTCCACAAGCAGGCGGAAGGTGCCGCCAAGGCCGCGATTGCCGCTCAGATGCAGGGCAAATTCTGGGAGATGCACGACAAGCTGTTCGCCAACCAGAAGAAGCTCGGCGAGGACTTCTACGTCAAGGCCGCCAAGGACCTCGGCCTGAACGTCGAGAAGTTCAAAAAGGACATGAACTCCGACAAGGTCGCCCAGCAGCTCAAGAACGACACCAAAGTCGCCGGCAACGTCGGCGCGAACGGTACGCCCACCTTCTTCATCAACGGCGTGAAAGTCGTGGGTGCCCAGCCCTACAGCCGCTTCGAGAGTGAGATCGAGAAGCAGATCAAGCTGGCCAAGAAGATCAAGGAAGAGAAGGGCGTCAGCGGCGAGAAGCTGTACGAAGCGGTCGTCGCCAAGAACAAGAAAGACGCCGATTCGGCCGCCGGCGGAGGCAACAAGCCCTCGCCGAGCAAGGACAAGCCGGCTCCGAAGGTCGATACCGAGAAGCTGACGATCGGCGACTCGCCGGTCAAAGGCCCGGAAGACGCGCCGGTCACGGTCTACGAGTTCTCGGACTTTGAATGTCCGTACTGCTCGAAGGCCAAGGACACCTTCGAAGGCGTCCTCAAGGACTACGAAGGCAAGGTCAAGGTCGTCCACAAGAACTACCCGCTGCCGTTCCACAAGGCAGCCAAACCCGCGGCCCACGCGGCGCTGGCGGCCCAGGAGCAGGGCAAGTTCTGGGAGATGTACGACCTGCTGTTCAAAAACCAGAAACAGCTCGACCAGTCGACCGACACCTACGTCGGCTACGCCAAAGAGCTGGGCCTGAATGTCGAGAAGTTCAAAAAGGACATGAAGGCCGCCGCCGACTCGAACACCATCAAAGAGGACATGGCCATGGGGAAAGAGGTCGGTGTGCGTGGCACGCCCGCCTACTTCATCAATGGTCAGCGCCTCGTCGGTGCCCAGCCGGCCTCGAAATTCAAGAGCGCCATCGACTCGGCGCTCGAGGATGGCTAAATCGGTTGGCCGTAACGGCTAGCTGAAAACCGAGATGGGAGCCCCCGCTTCGGCGGGGGCTTTCGTCTAATTCCCACCTTTTGAATTCCGACCATATGGCAGATATCCGAGGCTTTCGCAGCGTCCGCTACAACTTCGAGGACGTGTGTTGTGACCCCGAGGAGTTGCTGGCGCCGCCCTACGACGTCATCACGGGGGACATCCTCGACGAACTCTACGAAGAGCATCCGCGCAATGTGGTGCGGCTGATTCTAAACCGCGCCCAGGATCGCGACACCGGCGAGAACAACCGGTATACGCGTGCCCGGCGCAACCTCTTCGACTGGCTGGCCGAGGGCGTGCTCACCATCGACGACGAGCGCGGACTCTACGTCCATTACCAGGATTTCGACGATGACCAGGGCCACGAGTTCACCCGCCGCGGGTTTCTGGGCGTGGTGCGCTTGTCTGACTACGAGGAAAACGTCGTGTTACCCCACGAGCGTACCCTCAACGGGCCCAAGGAAGACCGACTGGAGCTGATGAAGTCCGTCGACGCGAACCTGTCGCCGGTCTTCTTGCTGTACGACGACCCCGACGGCGAGGTCGACGATCTGCTCGCCGATCAGATAAATGTCGACGAGCCGCTGGTCGACATCGCCACCGAGCCCAACGACGTGCGCGGCCGGCTGTGGCCCGTCTTCGACGAGGAGACCGAGGCGAAACTCAACGAGATCTTCCAGGACAAGAAGCTGCTCATCGCCGACGGCCACCATCGCTACGAAACCGCGCTGGAGTACCGGGACTTTCGCCGCCGCGCCGCCGAGGAGCCCGTCAATGAAGATGCGCCCTACGAATTCATGATGGCGTACTTCGTGAACATGCGCGATCCCGGCCTGCAGATCTTCCCGACGCACCGCATTCTTCGGGGTCTACAGAAATTCGATGCGCCGCGGCTGTGGGCGATGCTGCAGGACTCGTCGTTCTTTCAGATCGAGCCGCTGTCGGACCGCATGACCGACCAGCCCGACACCCTGGTCGAGCACCTGCGAGACGCCGGCGACGAATGCCCGAGCTTCATGATGCTCGGCCAGGAGCTCGAGCAGCCGCTACTGGTGAGGTTTGTCGGCGAGCTCGGCGCGTCTTTCTTTGACGACGACACCGGCGAGCAGGTCCGAAAGCTAGATACGACGATCCTGCACGAGGCGATCTTCGACAACATGCTCGGGATCGACAAAGAGGCGCAGGCCGAAAACGACTTTCTCAAGTACACCCGCGATCTCGACGAGGCCGTCGGCGCCGCCGAATCGGGCGACGGCCAGCTCGTCGTGCTGATGAATCCCACGCCGATCGAGCACGTCGTCGATGTCTGCAACGCCGGCGAGAAGATGCCCCAGAAGTCGACCTACTTTTATCCGAAAGTGATGAGTGGGTTGGCGATTAATCTCTTGTAGGGCGGACGGCGATCTTCGCAGTACGGGGATGGACACCCCGGGCTCCCTTCGGTCGCGCCGGGGTTTGGTGGATCGTGGATCTGCGTGGTGCGGGGATGGTCATCCCCGGGCTCCCTACGGTCGCATCGGGGTGAAAGATACGCGCCTGCGGCGCGCCCCGACTGACGATGCTCCCACGAATGCTTATTTTGGCGGAGCAATCACGTCCGTGCTTGTGGGGATTTTCAAGCACGGGCTCAGCAGGCTGTTGAAGTGCGTGCTTGCGGACTATTGCGGGGACATCGTGAGTAGACGACTATACTGGCTTGCGGGGGGCGTCGCGGTCGTGGTGGCTGCCGTGGTGCTCTGGTGGGGGCTCTCCTCTGCGGAGACCGTGGAGACGGCGCGGGTGCAGCAGCGCGAGGTCGTCGAGCTGTACGTGGCGACCGGGCGCATCGAGGCCCGTCGTACCAGCGAGGTCGGTGTTCGCATCGGCGGTACCGTCGAGCGGGTCCTCGTCGATGAGGGAGACGAAGTCGAGCGCGGGGATCCCTTGGTCGAGATTCGTCCGAGAGATGCCGAACTCGCAGTCGACCAGATGAAGGCGCGGGTCGAGACGCTTCGCAACGAACTCCAGGAGATCAAACGCGGCCCGACGCAGGCCGAGATCGACGCGGCTCGTGCCGAGGTCGACCAATTCGAGGCTCGGCGCGCCCAGACCGACCGGGATCTGAAGCGAACAAAGGCGCTACACGACCAGCAGGTCATGACCGCGCAGCGGCTCGAAGAGGCGCGGACCGCTGCTGCCCAGGCCGAGGCGCAACTCGCCCAGGCGAAAGCGCGGCTCCAGCGGCTGAGGGAGCGTCCACTTCCAGAGCAGGTCGGAGCGGCCCGCTACCGGCTCAAGCAGGCCGAAGTCGATCTAGAGAAGGCCCGCGATGACGTCGCCGAGACGACCGTGAGGGCTCCGTTCGCCGGGCTCGTCCTGTCGGTCAGTGCCGACGACGGCGAGCAGCTCAGCCCCAATCAGGCAGTCGCTCGGCTGGCCGACATGTCGAGCGCCGAGATCTATGCGGAGGTCGACGAGGATTACTTCGGCCGGATCCAGAAGGGCCAGCCGGCGACGTTGATCTTTCCGTCGATGCCGGCCGAGACCTACGAGGCGACGGTCCGGCAGGTCGGCCCCGAGATTTCGACCGACCGCGGGGTCGTGGGCATTCATCTCGATCCGAGCTCCCTGCCCGACAACGCCTTTCCCGGGCTGACCGTCGACGTCAACATCGAGGTCGAGCGGTTCGATAAGGCCCTGGCGGTGCCTGCTGACGCCGTGGTCCGGGATCCGTCGGGTACCTTTGTGCTGATCATCGAAGAGGGGCGGGCGACTCGAAAACCCGTCGACATCCGTGCCCGCGGCGAGGTCTGGATGGCCGTCGATGGGGTCGACGAAGGGAGGCGCATCGTCCGAAACGCGGCCCGCGTAGAGGCGGGAGACGCCGTCGCACCGAAGGAGGGAGAGGCGAGTGGAGGTGCACCGTGATCCCGGACCGCCTCTCATGGAGTGTGGCGTGGCGCAGCCTGCTTCGCTCCAAGCGGCTGACGGTTCTGACCCTGGTGGTGCTGTCGGTCAGTATCATCCTGGTGGTCTTTCTGACGGCGTTGATCGACGGTCTGGAGCGTCAGCTCGTCGAAGAGACGACCGGCGCGATCCCGCACATCGTCATCGAGCCGCAAGAGCGCGAAGCCATCGCTCTGTGGGAGCGGACCCAAACGGCCGACCGACCGGATTCGCCACTTTACGTCGGCGAACGCACCACGCTGACCAGCCAGAAGGGCGCCATCGACAACTGGAGGCGATGGGCCGACCTGGCAGCCGACTTCGACCCACAGATCGAAGGCGTGTCGCCGGCCGCCGAGGGGCGAGGGTTCGTCATCCGCGGCGAAAAAAAGGAGGCCGTCCGGCTGTACGGCGTCGAGCCGCGCCGCTTCGACCGTCTCGTGCCGATTCAGGAGAATCTCGTCGAAGGTCGATTCTACGAATTGAGTCCCGGCGAGGTCACCGTCGGCTATCAACTCGCCCAGGAGATGGGCGTCGGCATCGGGGACCGCCTCCAGGTCACGCCCCCAGAGGCAGCCGGTCGGAGCATGCGCGTGGTCGGGCTGTTCGAGACCGGGTTTGGCGCCATCGACCAGGGCACGGTCTTTATGCGGCTGGGCGACGGGCAGTCCCTGTTCGGCCTGGGGTCGTCGGTCAACTCCGTCGGCATCGAGGTTCGCGATGTCTTCGAGGCCGACCGTCTCGCCGCCCAACTGCAGCGCCAGGTCCCCTACAAGGTCAAAAGCTGGATCGCCGACAACGAACGTCTGCTTCGCGCCCTCGAGGGACAGGGGCGCTCCAGCGATCTCATCATCTTCTTTACCGCCGTCGCAGCCGCGTTTGCCGTCGCCAGCATTTTGATCGTCCTGGTCACCAACAAGCTCCCCGAGATCGGCATCCTCAAGGCGATGGGCGCGACGCGTCGCCAGATTCGGACTATCTTTGCCCTGGAGGGCGTGCTGTTGTCGCTGGTCGGCGGCATCCTCGGCGCGGCGGCCGGGGTCTTGGTCGTCGAATCGCTCAGGGGCCTCAAGGGACCGCCGACCGCCGCCGGCCGGCGTGAGCCGCTGTTCCCCTTCGAGCTCGGTCCCGAACTGATCATCGGGACCATCGTCGGGGCCGTCATCATCGGATTTTTGGCCTCGCTCATCCCGGCGGCACGCGCCTCCGACGTCGACCCGATCGAGGTGATCCGCAGTGGATGAGTTGACCGACAAACAGCGCCGCCGTCGGGAGGCCTCGACGGCCGGCGAGACGATCCTGCAACTCGAGGATATCCACAAAACCTACACCAATGGCGTCGATGAGGAGGTCCTCTTCGGCATCGACCTCGAGATGAAGGCTGGCGATTTCGCCGTCTTGGTCGGCAAGAGTGGTTCGGGCAAAACCACGCTGTTGAACATCATCGGATTGCTCGACAAGCCGACCTCGGGCCGGCTCACCCTGGACGGCCGCGACATCTCGACCCTCGAAGAGGACGAGCGGGCCAAACTGCGCCGAGAGTACCTCGGCTTTATCTTCCAGTTCCACCACCTGCTGCCGGATTTCAACGTGCTGGAGAATGTGCTGATGCCCTGTCGCATTCGCGGCAGAACGTACGAAGAGGAGGCCCACGACCGGGCCGTCGAGATGCTCGAGATGGTCGAACTCGGCGACAAGATCCACACACCCGTCACCGACTTGTCGGGCGGCCAGCAACAACGGGTCGCTACCGTCCGCGCCTTCGCCAACGACCCGACCATCGTCCTGGCCGACGAGCCGACCGGCAGCCTCGATACCGAGACCTCCCGGACGGTCATGGCGCTGATGCGCGAGATCAATCAGGAGACGGGGACGACGTTTCTGATGGTCACCCACGACGAAGAGCTGACGAGTTACGCCGACCGCGTCATCGAACTCAGAGATGGTAAGGTGTTGGATGATCGGCGGGTGTAGATGGTCATCCCCGGGCTCCCTACGGTCGCATCGGGGTGAAAGATACGCGCCTGCGGCGCGCCCCGACTGACGATGCTTCCACGAATGCTGATTTTAGCGGAGCAATCACGTCCGTGCTTGTGGGGATTTTCAAGCACGGGCTCAGCAGGCTGCTGAAGTGCGTGCTTGCGGACTATTGTAGGCCCACGGTTGGCGTGTACGGCTGGATCGACTCAAACGGGGTGTTCGCGGCGGCGCGGGGCGCCGCCGTATCGTTGACCTCAATGCGATGGCCGCGCCCCGTTTTTTAAACGGGCGCGGCCTGAGCCTGGGGTTAAAAAAGCGCAGTTGGCTACCACCCACGTTACGTGGCGCACGCCCGCTACCCCCGGCGCGGCCTGAGCCTGGGGTTGACCAACGAACTTGCCTCTCAGGGGCTAAGTTGTCAGGATGCAAGGGCCTCACGCCACTGAACGAGGACAGCCATGGCTGACGACGATTCGAGTCAAAACCGTAAGACGCTGCGCAGCTTCTACGCCCGCGATTATCTGTGGGAGTTGTTCGAGTACATGAGCGAGGAGCTCGGGTGCTCGACGGAGTACTTGCTCAACGAGGCGATGCGCGAGTACGCCAAAAAGCGGGATTTCAAACCCAGCGATCGTACCGACGGCAAGTCCAAGACCTTCAGTGGGGCGACGTTGCACGAGCCGCCGGGAGCGTCGAAGAATCGTCAGGAGCCGCCGCCCCCACCGTCATCGAGCGAAAGATCCGGCGGTGAGTCCGGCGATGGCGAGCTCGTGATGATCTTCGATGGCGAGGAGCGCCCGGTCGGCAAGGAGCGATTCGTCATCGGTCGGGCCAAGCAGGACAGCGACCTGACGATCCGCGACGGCAACGTCTCGCGGCAACACTGCGCCATCGTCAAAAAGGACGACGACTGGTTCATCAAGGACCTCGACAGCACCAACGGCGTGGAGCATCGGGGCAGTCGCATCGAGTCCAAAAAGATCGAGGACGGCGACGTCTTTTATCTGTGCGACCACCCGCTGCAGTTTACGTTTCGATAGATTTCCCTACAGACCCGGTTTGAAGTGACTGATTCCGTCGAACAGATCGACGATGACCTGTGGGCGATCGAACTCACGCGTCGCGATGCGTGGCCCGAGTCGCTGAGCGACCCGAACCGCGTCTACATCATCGGCGGCGACAATCCGGCGATGATCAATGCCGGCCACCCCAGCCAGGGCGACGAGCTCGTCGAGGCAATCGAGGCGATCGACGACCCCCGTGTGGAGCCCGCCCGCATTCTTCGGGTGGTCCATACGAGCTGGTCGATCGACGTGTTGGGCGGGGCCGTCAATTTTCCCGACGCCGACCACTTCGTCTCGAGCCCCGACATGATCCGCCCGTCGCGCTACGAGGCGCTCATCGCCGAGCGCCGCGACGGGTTTCGCCAGCTCGCCGAGGGGGCGGCCCAGCAGGAGCCAAACGGCGACATGGATGCGGTCGACGACTTCATCGACACCTACTGGCCCGAGATGCCCCGGTCGCTGCCCATCATTCCGATTCGAAACGGGCAGACCGTGCGGGCCGGGTCCGCCGAGCTGGAGGTCATGGGCGCCGAAGGCCCCGGACCGGGCAACGTGGCGCTTTTGGAGCGGGAGCGCGACTGGTTGTTTTGCGGCGATATGACCACCAGCGGGCTGCCCTACCAGCTTCGGGACCTGCGCAGCTACATGGTCGCTCTGGAACGGCTGCTCGACCTGGATATCGGCTGGCTTCTGCCCAACCGCGACCGGCCCAAGCGCCGCGGTGACTGGGCGATTCGCTCGGCCATCACCTTTATCAACAACTTCATGAGCAACGCGCCCTCGGCGATGTTCGAGAAGCCGACGCTTCTGGAATTCGTCGAGCGTGACCTGGGTTATCGCCCCGATGACTTCGTGGAACTCGTCTGGAAGGCGAGCCTGTACCGCGAGATGATGGACGAGCTGGTGCGCTCGAAGATGATCGAATCCGAGGGTACGGGCATCGAGCGCGTCTACGGCGTCAATATCGATGACCCGCGCGGCGAAATCCGCGACCACGGGCGCACCCAACCGGAGCAATGAACCGAGACGTCACACGCGATACCCTGGCCGACGGGGCCCTGACCATCCTTCAGGGGCGCGACGGATTTCGCTTTGGGATCGATGCGGTGATGTTGGCCACCGACCTGCCGGAATTTGATCCCGAGGGGACCGTCGTCGACCTGGGCGCCGGTCAGGGAGCGGTGGGTCTGAGCGTGGCCGTGTCGAATCCGCGGGCCCGGGTGATCTGTGTGGAGCGGCAGCCGTCTCTGTTGGAGCTTTTGCGCGAGAATATCGAGATCAACGACCTGAAGGATCGCGTCGAGGCGCGGCAGGGCGATGTGCGCGACCACCGGGAGGCGCTGGAACCCCACACGGCCGACCTGGTCGTCTGTAATCCGCCGTATTACCGCCAGGGCGAGCGGCGGCCCGGGTCGAGCGACGAACGGGCAGCGGCACGGATCGAGATGAACGGCACCCTGGCGGATTTCGTCGATGCGGCGGCCTACGTGCTCGATCAGCGCGGGCGGCTCAAGATCATCGTGCCACCGCTGCGGCTGGGCGACCTCTACGCCGCGGCCGCCGACACCGATCTGTCGTTCGAGACGATGCGCTACTACCACGCCCGCCCCGACGAGGACGCTTATCTGGTCGAATGCGTGCTGCGCCGTGGCGGCGCCCCCGACATTCGCGTGCGACCGCCGCTGTACCAGTACGGCCGCGAGGGCTCCGATTACGGCCCCGAGGTTCAGAAGCGACTGGCGAGCCTGGGGGCGACGTGAAGCGTTCGGCGTATGCGACAATAGTGGCCTGTCCTCTGGCAGCCTGCCTTCTGGCGACCGGATGCGCCACGCCCCCCGACGAGCAGCCGACGCCCCTCGAGCAGGCCCGACAGGCCGGAGAGCGGCAGGTCGACCGCGCCGTCGAGAGCGGCTACCGAGCCTCCGAAAACCAGTCGGCCTACACCGTGCGCATTCGGCACAATCCCCCGAGGTGCGACGCGCCGCCCTTCGAGGCGTTCATCCACGGCCGTTGGACGCGGGTTTATCTGGAGGCGGGCCGCCAGCAACGCAAGGCCATCGAGGGTTTCAAGAAAGAGGCGTCGACGTTAGGGACCCGCACCGTCCGCGGGGCCCCCTCCGGATGGCGTCGCGCCGAGACCGACGTCCGCTACATGACGTTCTACGTCGAGGAATTCGAGCCGTGATACGCCCATGACCACTGAACGCATCGACAAATTGATCAACGACCGCGGTCTGGTCCGCAGTCGATCGCGCGCCAAGCGACGGATCATGGCCGGCGAGGTCTTCGTGGATGGCCAGCGAGTCGACAAGGCGGGCACTCAGGTGCCGGTCGATGCCGAGATCGAGCTGCGCGGCGACGAGAACCCCTACGTCTCGCGGGGTGGTCTCAAACTGGAAGGCGCGCTGGATGAATTCGGCTACGATCCCGCCGGCAAGACCGTCATCGACGTGGGCGCCTCGACGGGTGGATTCACCGACTGCGTGCTCCAGCGCGGGGCCCGCCACGTCTACGCGGTCGACGTCGGGTACGGCCAGCTCGCCTGGAAGCTGCGCCAGGACGAACGGGTGACCGTCATCGAGCGCACCAACATCCGCGAGATGGAAGCCGACCGGATCGACGAGCCCTGCGACCTGGCCGTCATCGATTGTTCGTTCATCTCGCTTGAGCTGGTCCTACCCAATACGCTCAAGTTTTTGACCGACGACGCCGACGTCATCGCCCTGATCAAACCGCAGTTCGAGGCGGGCAAAGAAAACGTCGGCAAGGGAGGCGTGGTGCGCGACGAAGAGATCCGTCAGCGGACCATCGAAAACGTCATCCAGGGCGCCGAAAACCTGGGCATGGAGCTGGTGGATTCGACCGATTCCGACAAACACGGCCCGGCCGGCAACGTCGAGCACCTGGCGTGGTTTCGTCGGACCTGAACGGGGCCAAATCACCCGTCGGAGTCCTCGACGGCATCCTCGCCTTTGATGGCCTTGAGGTCCTTTTTGTAGACGTCGGCAAAGAAGACCGCACGGCCCTCCTCGGAGGGGCGTACCGTGAAGTACTCCACGTGCACCGGGATCTTCTCTTTTAGAAAGACCGGCTTGTAGGTGTAGACGGTCTCCTCTTTCTTTTCGCCGGTCTCCTCGTCTTTGACCATCTTCTTTCGGCCGCGCATCAGTTGCGGCACGTTGATCTCGTCGAACTGGCCGGTCTCCCTGAGCAGAAATTCGGCCATCTCCATGGGCTTCTCCATGCGCATGCACCCGTGGCTAAACGCCCGCAGGGTCTGCGAAAAGAGGTCCTTTTTGGGCGTGTCGTGCAAGTACACCGAGTAGGGATTCGGGAAGATCACCTTCACCCGCCCCAGCGCGTTTTCGTCGCCCTGCTTCTGGCGCACGTACTCCCATTTTTGCCCCGGATACATCACCTTGTAGTCGTTTTCCTCGTACCACTCGGGGATGTTGTCGGGGTCGGTCTCGCTGACGTCGACCTTGCCGGTCTTCGGGTCCAGGTACGGCAGGGTCTGCGCGAGCGGCGAGCTCTTTTCGCCCTCTTTGCCCTGCTTGTCGGCTGCCGGTGGCGTCGGTTTCGGGGCCGCGTTTTTGTCTGCTTTTTTGTCGGCCGAGCCACCCGATTCGATGGCCCGATACGTAGAGATCAACTCCCGGATCTTGTCGACGTCAAAGACGATGACCTTCTGTTCCAGGAAGTCCTCTTTGCCCTTTCGGTACAGATCCGAGATGTCGACCTCGGGCTCCTTCGCCTTCTCGTCATTTTTGCCCTTTTTGTTCTGGCCGTCGGCGGACTCGTCCCCGGCCAGATCCGAGGGCGGGCTCACCGCAGCCTCTGATTCCTCGGGGACATCATCGGGCCGTTCGCTGGGCGCGTCGCCCTCGGAGGACGGCTGCTCCGAGTCGGCCCCACGATTTCGACCCTCGCGATTTGGACCCTGCGCGACCAGATAGGTTCCGTCGTCGCCCTGTTGCTTGCGGGCCTGGTCGTCGGATGCGCCGCTGGACTCGTCGCCGGATTTTCCGTCGAATATGCGCTTAAAGAACGGCTTTTTCTCTTGTTTTTGTTCGTGTTCCTGCACCTTCTCGCGCATGGTCCGAAGCTTCGTCAGGTACTTTTCTTCGAGTGACTTGCGCGCCTTCGGCAGGATCTCCTCGCGGCGAATCCGGTCGGTGATGTTCCAGTACGGGTTGTAGATGACCCGGTCGACATACGCGCTCAACTCCGGCGTGTGATTCGGGTGCTCGGTCTCGCCGGTCTTCTTGTTCGTCTTCGACCTGGTGTTGCCGACTACGATGGGGAAGTGCATCTTGCGGTTCCCCTGCTTCCAGATCTCGACGGTGTATTCGGGGATGTTCACCATCAGGTACAGCTCGTCGCCGTGGTCGACGTTGGATTCGCGCCAGCGCTCCAGGTTCAGCGCGAGCTGCTGGGTGCGCCACTTGGCCGGCTTGTTGAGGCTGCTGCGGAAGGTGCCGTAGGTGCTGCCCGTCACGCGGATCTGATGGTGGCGCTGGTAGTTTTCGACCGCCGCCTCCAGATCTGCCCCGAACGTGGCATCGAAGGGCGGCTCCTTCTCGTAGTAATCCTCGGCGTGCAGTCGCTCTTTGAGTGCGGTGACCGCCGGGCCGGTGGAGCCGCGGCGCATGAATTCGGGCGGGATCGGATCCCACCCGCCATCTGCGACGATCTTCTTGTAGCGCTGATACTCGGCGCGCAGCCCGTCGTAGTCGGGGTGCTGGGGCGCCAGATTCTCGAGCACGGCGTCGGCCGCCTGGCGGTCTTCGGCCTCCAGAAGGTCGGTCAACGTCTGGCGCATCCGCTCGTGCAGGATCGCCGTCTCGCGGGTATTGCTCGTCTGATTGGCAATTCGCGCGGCCTTTCTCCAGACCTGGCCTCCCACGTATTCGCCCTTCGCTTCGTCGGGCCGTTCACCCTCGGTGTGGGGCAGGCTCCAGTAGTCGTCCTCGCGCTGGTGGACGAAGATCTCGGAGACCCGAAAATGCTTCAGCTTGCGGCTGTACCTCAGGGCGCGTCGGGCGAGTTCGTGTTCGAGTTCGGCCCGTTTTTTTGCCCGCTTTTTGGCCAGATCGGTCAACAGCTCGGTCTGCTTGGACATCGACCCACCGGCGTCGCTCTGGAGCACCGCGTGGGTGACGTCGACGAAGTTCTCGGGCTTCAGTTCGAAGTCCTTGCGCTTTTGGTCGACCAGCCACGCCTTGGCGGCGGCCTTCTCCGCGCCGCTGACCTCGTAGGCCGACGCATCGGCGACCTTCTCGGCGGTGGTCTCCAGCGACGTTGACAGCCCCTTGACCTCGTCGATCTCGAAGGGCTTCGGGTCGATGGCGTGAGATTCGACCTCCTCGAGTGCCGCGATCACCGCCTGGCCGCGCGGGCTCAGGCCGTCGGTGCCGGCCAAATCGAGCGCCCATTCGCGCTGCTGGTAGACGTCGCGTGCCAGGATGTCCCAGGGCGGCTGCCAACGGCGCGCCTCGCCCTCCTCTTTGGCGGCGGCCTCCTGAAGCCGGGTCTCGAGCAACGCCTCCGGGCCGATCTGCTCCTGTCGTTGCGCCTCTTTGACCAGCGTCTCGGCGGCGTTTTCGGCCCATTTTTCGACGTAGGCCTCCGCCTCTTTGGGCTTGATCGTCGGCTCGCCGCAGCCCGCCGCGAGCAGGCCGGCGGCCAAGAGCACCGACAGAGAGGTCAGCCACACCGCCGGCCCCCGCAGTCCGGTCGGCATCGCGTCATGCATCGAGTTGTCGAAGTCTTCGGTCGGGGCCATAAGTTACTACTCGAGTCGCTTCCAGTTGGATCGTGGGATCGCCTCGGATGTGGGTGGTTCGGCGTTCCCAAGAATGTAGACGGCGCGGCGGTTTTTGGGTTCCTTGGTCTCGTCGGGCGTCTCGACGGCCAACACGTCTTCGCCGAAGCCCTGATAGAAGATCGGCATGTCGAGCTCATCGGAGAACCAGTCGCCGATGGCCCGAGCGCGCTTTCGGCTGAGCGTGCGGTTTTCGGACCGCGAGCCGACGGTGTCGGTGTAGCCGGCAATGTACAGCCGCATCTGCAGGCCCTTGTGGGCGTGCTTTTCCATCGCCTCGCGGATGCGCTCCAGCGACCCCTTCAACTTCGGTGTCTCGGAGTCGTCCCAGGTCGCCTCGCCGAAGTTGAAGTTGACTTCTTTGTGGGGGATTTTCACGAAGAAAGGCTGCAGGCGAAGGCCGCGCCAGAAGCCGTCGACGTCGTGGGCCTTCAATTCCACCGACCCGACGTCTTGGACCGCCGGCCACTCCAGCTTGATGGTGCCCTTTTGCCCGCCGAGTTCCACCGTCTCTCGGTGGGCGAGTTCGCCGGAATCCTTCTTGACCGTGATGTCCACGCGGTCGAGCGGGCGGTTGCTGTGCATCCACAACTTGCCCTGCGCGACCATTTTGGCGTCCTTTTGGACCGAGATGTCGAGCTTCTCGGCCAGGGTCGCCGAAAACTCGAAGGCCATGTTGACCGTCTCGCCGCGGATGCCCGTCGCCTCGACCTCGACGTTGTAGTTGTAGGTGCCGACGGGCTGTTTGAGTTCGATCTCCTTGGTGTCGCCCTCCTTCAGCGTGTTGAAGGGAACGTCTCGAGTGTGGCCGTCGGAGCGCTTCAGGTGGATGGTGCCTTTGTCGATGCCGCCGGTCGCCTCGATGATCAGCCGGGGGTGACCCTTACCTTTTTGGACCTTGTCGTGGATCTTGTAGCGGATGCCGGCCTGGCCGGCGGTGGCGATCGCCGAGATGACCAGCGCCACACCCAGAACGGCTCCCCACAGGATGACGTGTTTGTGGCTGGCCTGATTGTCGAGAAGCATGGCGGCGAAGCGGTGTGAAAGACCCGTGACAGTCGAGTGATCCCTATAGCACAACAAGCGGGCCCACCCAATTTATCCCGGCCCGCGAGCTTTCCCGAAATACCGTGGCTTTCAGGAGTGCGCGCCGGGGCCGAAGCGCAGCGTGTTGAACCGCAGATCCAGCACCTCGAAATCGGTGACCACGCGGCACAGCTCGTCGTCGGCGTCGTAGCCCAAGTAGGTCGAATAGGTGCCGGGCCCGTAACCGGACTCGAAGGCGACCATGTTCATCGAAGAGTCGGCCTGGGGCACCTTGGCGTCGCTCATCAGGTCGATGTTCGCCCATCCAAAGCCGACATTGTCGATGCGCCTGTGGATGCTGCCGCGCAGCGCCCGGCGAAACTCGTCGTCGTCGGGCATCACCGAGTGGGTGTAGTCCATCAACACCTTGGCGACCCGGGCATCCATAAAGCTGCCCAGCGAGCTGCCCACCGGGTAACCCGGCTCGCCCTCGTCGGCCAGCGGATCGAGCTCCTCGTCCTGGACCGTCGCCAGCTCCCAGCGCTCCGGCTCGGCGTCGGTCACGTGCAGCGCCGAGTACGCACACAGGGTCTCGTCGCGCATCTGCGCGCCGTAGATGACCACCGAATAATCCCCCGGCTGAAGTTCCGTCTCGAAGGGTTCGGTCTCGAGGCCGTCGACGGGGTCGCACGCCACCAGCGAGCCGGTCGGCATGTGAAGCTCTCCCAGGTAACGCCGCTCGATGACGATGTCGAAGCCCATCTCGGGGACCGTTTCGCCATCCTCGAAGTCCCGAAAACGTTGCAGAAGCATATGCATAGTTGGGCTCCACTGCCTGTGAGCTTCCAACTATGACAATAGGCTTTACGGCTTATTCATTCCAGTCGGGCTTGGCTTGGAGCCGCGGATGCCGCGGGCCGCGTAGGACGTACGACGATTTCCGCGAGAATGACGTGGCTGGGTCTTCGTGCTCGCGTGAAGGCGACGTGGCTGGGCCGCTGTGCGCTGGACACCCCCGGGCTCGACGGCGCTCAGCGCCGTCATCGGCCGGGGGTTTTTGCCTATCCCGCGGCGGCGCGCCTTGGGCGCGACACGCCGCGTGATCGCCCGGTTCGCTGCGAGGCGCCAAGGCGCCTCGCGAGACCGGGATGACCATCTTTCTCATGTCAGACTTAGCCCATCCGGCATCTCCAGCACGCTGCCTTTTCCGCTAGCACGACCCCAGAGGGCCCAAGAAATCCCGCAAGCACGCAGCCCATCAGCCTACGGAGTTCGTGCTCGAAAATCACCGCAAGAACGAAGATCGATCGCTGCGCTGAAAGCTTCGCGAGCACAAAGATCGGCAATCGCCGCGCGCCGCAGGCGCGCAGCGATTACCCCGATGCGACCGGATGGGAGCCCGGGGATGACCCTCCCCAGCAAGCTGCCAATCCCAGATTCGAAATCCCAGCCGCCTGCCGATCCCTCAGCCCACGTAATCCTGAACGGAGCGGGCGATCGACAGGAAGCTGTCGGCCTGGAGGCTGGCGCCGCCGATGAGGGCGCCGTCGAAGTCGGGTTGTTCGATGAGGCCGTCGATGTTGTGGGGTTTGACGCTGCCGCCGTAGATGATGCGGGTGGTGTCGGCGAGTTTTTGGTCGTAGAGCCCGGCCATCAGTTGGCGGATGGTGGCGTGGGCGTCCTGTGCCTGTTCGGGGGTGGCGGACTCGCCGGTGCCGATGGCCCACAGCGGTTCGTAGGCGATGATCACGTTGCGGGCCAGCGAGCGGGGGACCTCCGAGAGGGCGGCGCGTACCTGAAGTTTGATCTTGAGTTCCGTGTCGCCTCCCTTGCGTTCGGCCAGTGATTCTCCGACGCAGATGATGGCCGTCAGATCGTGCTCGAGGGCGGCCCGTGCGCGGCGATTGACCGACACGTCGGTCTCGCCGAAGTACTGACGGCGCTCGGAGTGACCGATGATGGCGTGGCTGCAGCCGATGTCGCGCAGCATGGTCGGCGATACCTCGCCGGTGTAGGCGCCGCTTTCGGCCCAGTGGACGTTCTGGGCGGCCAACCCGACGTCGGAGCCCTCCATCGTTCGGCCGACGGCGCGCAGATACGGCCCCACCGGCGAGACGATCAATTCGACGTCGCCGACCTCGTCGGAGGCTTCGGCGACGGCACCGGCCAGCTCACGAGCCGGCTCGAGGGTTTTGTTCATCTTCCAGTTGCCAGCGACGATCGGGGTTCTTTCACTCATATTTTTGCCGGGTCATCAGTCAGAAAGTCAGAACTTCCGAAAATCTTCAGTCGTCGAATGGATGATTCGCGCGCAGCGCGTCGACACCGGGGAGCGCCTTGCCTTCGACCACTTGCAGGGCGGCGCCGCCGCCGGTGGAGACGTGGTCGATGGCGTCGGTGACCTCGGCCTTTCGGACGGCCGAGGCGCTGTCGCCGCCGCCGACCACCGAGTGGCAGGGGGCCAGCGCCAGGGTTCGGGCGATCTCAAGCGTGCCGCGGGCAAACAGGTCCTTTTCGAAGACCCCCATCGGGCCGTTCCAGAAGACGGTGCGCGACTCGCGGATGGCTTCGCTGTAGGCCTCGACGGTTCGGGGGCCGATGTCGAGTCCCATGTTCCCGTCGGGAATGCCGGGGCCTTCGGTCGTCTGAACGTCGGCCTCGACGGCGTCGAAGCCCGGGGCGACGACGTGGTCGAGCGGCAGGACGATGTCGACGCCGCGACTGGTTGCCGTATCGAGGATGCGACCCGCCTGGGCGACGTAGTCCTCTTCGACCATCGAGTCGCCCACGCGTTCACCGTCGGCTTTCAGGAAGGTGTAGGCCATAGCGCCGCCGACCAGGATGCGGTCGACCTTTTTGGAGAGCCGTTCCATGACCCCGAGTTTATCGGAGACCTTCGCCCCGCCCATGATGGCGGTAAATGGTCGTTTGGGCTCGTCGAGCAGGTCGCCCAGATGCTCGAGCTCCGATTTGACCAGCCGGCCGGCGGCCTTCTCGTCGCGGTCGAAAAACTGCGCCATCGTGTAGACCGATGCGTGCTTTCGATGCATCGCGCCGAAGGCGTCGTTTACGTAGAGGTCTGCCAGCTCGGCGAGCCCCTCGGCGAATTCCTTGTTCGCGCCCTTTTCGCCGGGGTCAAAGCGCAGGTTCTCCAGCAGCATGACCTGGTTGCCCGGCTTCAGGTTCGAGACGAGGCGCTGGACCGGATGGCCGGTCAGGTCCTCGGGCAGCACGACCTCGATGTCCATCAGTTCGGTCAACGCCTCGCCGACCGGCTCCATGCTGAGATCGGGGTCCCGCTCGCCGCCCGGCCGGCCCAGGTGGCTGGCCAGGATGACGCGGCAGTCCTTCTGCACCGCGTGCTCGATCGTGGGGATCGCCGCGCGGATGCGGAAGTCATCGTCGACTTCGCCGTCGTCTGACAGGGGGACGTTGAAGTCGGTGCGAATAAAGACCGGGGTCTCGGGTTCGAGATCCAGGTCGTCGATGAATCGGATGCCGGTCAGTTCCATGGGCCGCTGGCGCGTTAAAGGAGCCGTTGATTACTTCAACGATTGCAGGTGCTTGACCACATCGATCATGCGGTTCGAGAAGCCCCATTCGTTGTCATACCACGAGATGACTTTCACCATGTTTCCGTTGGTGACCATCGTGGAGTCGGCGTCGTAGACCGACGAGTGGGGATTGCCCTCGAGGTCCGACGAGACCAGCGGTTCTTCGGTGTAGCCGAGCACGCCGGCGAGTTCGCCGTCGGAGGCCGATTTCATGGCCGCGTCGACGTCTTGTTTGGTGACGTCGGTCTGGAGTTCGGCGACCAGGTCGACCAGCGAGACGTTCGGCGTGGGCACGCGGACGGCCATGCCGTCGAGTTTGCCCTCGAGCTCCGGCAGCACGCCGGTCACGGCTTTGGCGGCGCCGGTGGTCGTCGGAACGATGTTCTCGGCGGCGGCGCGGGCGCGGCGCCAGTCTTTGTTGTGGGAGCCGTCCAGCAGGTTCTGGCTGTTCGTGTAGCTGTGAATCGTGGTCATCGAGCCCGATTCGATGCCGAACTCGTCGTTGAGTACCTTGGCGATCGGCGCCAGGCAGTTGGTGGTGCAACTGGCGTTGTCGACGATCTGCATGTCGGCTTCCAGGCCGCCGTGGTTGACGCCGTAGACGACCGAGTAGTCGATGTCGCCGCGACCCGGAGCCGAGATCAGCACGTGGTCGGCGCCGGCTTCGAGGTGCTTGCCGGCATCTTCGCGGCTGCGGAACTTCCCGGTGCATTCGAGCACGTAGTCGACGTCCAGCTCATCCCAGGGGAGGTCCGTCGGATCGCGTTCGGCGACGAGATCAAAGGACGCGTCGTCGACGTGCATCGTCCCGTCTTCGACGGAGATGTCGCCGTCGAAGGTGCCGTGCACCGTGTCGTATTTAAACAGGTGGGCGAGCTGCTCGGGGTCCGAAAGGTCGTTGACGGCCACAAGGTTGACCTCGGCGTCGCGGGCCAAAATGCGGGCGACGCTGCGGCCGATGCGGCCGAATCCATTGATTGCCACGTTCATCGTCAGGCTCCTCGAGTCTTTTGAGTGGAAGGGTTCATCTATTGCTTAATCGGTAACCACCGCCACGATTAATCAACCCCCGTGACGGAAGAACATGATGTCGCCGTCCTCGACGACGTAATCCTTGCCTTCGAGCCGAATCATCCCTTCCTCGCGGAGGGTAGCTTCGTCCTCGTATTCGTCGAGGTCGGCGACGGTGTAGACCTCGGCGCGGATGAAGTTGTCCTGAAAGTCCGAATGGATGACCCCGGCGGCCTCCGGCGCCGTCGAGCCCTTCTCCACCGTCCACGCTCGAATCTCTTTGGGTCCGGCGGTAAAGAAACTCTCCAGACCCAGAAGCTCGTAGGTCTTTCGGATCAGATTGTGCAGTGCCGGCTCGGCGATCCCAAGGCCCTCGAGCATCTCGCGCTGGCCTTCTTCGTCCAGATCCGCCAGCTCGGCCTCGATCTCGGCGCACACGGTCATGACTTCGCTGCCGCGCTCCTCGGCGACCTCGCGCAACGCCTGCACGTGCTCGCTGTCGCCATCCAGGTCGTCTTCATCGACGTTGGCGACATACAGCACGGGCTTCATCGTCAGCAGGTGGCTGTCCTTCAGGTAGTCGAGCTCGTTTTCCGTAAAGTCGACCGCCCGCGCCGGAATGCCCTCGTTCAGGGCATCCCAGGCTTTCTCGATCGCCTCGGCTTTTTCGATATCCTCTTTTTCCTGGCTCTTGGCGGCCCGCTTGGCCTTCTCCAGCCTGGTCTCCAGTGTCTGCAGGTCGGCGAGGATCAACTCGGTCTCGATGATCTCCACATCGCGCACCGGGTCGACCGAGCCCTCCACGTGCACCACGTCGTCGTTCTCGAAGCAGCGGACCACGTGAATGATGGCGTCGGTCTCGCGGATGTTGGCCAAAAACTTGTTGCCCAGCCCCTCACCCTCGGACGCGCCCTCGACCAGTCCGGCGATGTCGTGCATCTCGACGACCGCGGGGATGACCTCCTCGGTGTCGATGTACTCTGCGATGGTATCCAGCCGCGGGTCGGGCACCTCGATGATCCCGACGTTCGGGTCGATGGTACAGAACGGGTAGTTGCCCGACTCGGCTTTGCCGCTGGAGAGAGTGTTAAAGAGGGTGGACTTGCCGACGTTCGGCAGTCCGACGATTCCTGCAGAAAGGCTCATGATGTACGTCGCTGTAGTTCACGAAAACGCGTGACGGCGACGGTGATAGAGAAAAAGTTGGGTTATTAAAAGGGGCAGATCGCGGTGACTCGTGATCGCGTCGCGCGTACGACGTATGAGGTACGACGGCGGCGCGGGTCACGGGTCACGCGACGCGTTCACGTTGGACGTTTAGGTTGGACGTTTAGGTTGGACGTCGAACTCGACGCGAGGGAGCGTAGCGACCGACATTCATTGCCTCGTCTGAGCGAGGCGCATGGTGCGCCGAGCGAGGGCGGGGAGACCATCGTGCGAAGATCAAGCCAAGCACGCACCTGAATCGTCGCGCTAGTACACACTCCCGCCACCGCCGCCGACGAGCGCCTGGGTCCAGCCCAGGGCCGCAGCGGTTGCGGCGCCGACCACGGCGACGCGCAGGGCGGTGTCTTTCCAGCCGCTGAGGTTTTTGAGCGGGCCGACATCACCGAGCCACAGCAGGTGGGGGGCGACGAGCAGGATGGCAAAGGGGCCCAGCGGCGGGAGTTCCATCAACGAGAACAGCGCGAACATGGTAAGTCCGGCGTACAGCAGGCCCCAGGCGGTGGAGGCGCCGGGGGCGATGCGGGTGTTGCAGTTCCAGAGCGCCACGACGGTGGCGGCGCCGGCGACGGCGGCAAGCGCGCCGATCATCTGAGCGACGCGGGCGGTGCCCACCAGCGCGAAGAAGCCGGCGGTGCCGGCCGCCAGGATCATCATCGTCAGCGGCACGGTGGCCCCGGGGCGGTTGCGGCCCACACGGTCGAAGGTTTCGAACAACAGCGCGGTGATGGCGACGATCGTGGTGCCCCAGAGGAGGTCTTGGCCGAGCGTTGTCCAGTAATCGGCGAACTGAAATCCGATGAGGGCAAACATGATGGTCGTGATGGCCACGGCGCGGACCAGCCAGCGTGCCCACTGCGGTTTGCGGATGCCGAATTCAAAGAGTCCCAGGAGGACGGCCACGAACGCGATCGCCGGAATGTTTTTTGGGGCGCCGCCGGTACCGACGTAGGCGATGACCAGGCCCAGCGGGAAAGTCAGCGCGCCGGCCCAGCCGAATCCGAGCGGCGTGTCGGACTCCGATGTGACTCGCCAGGGTGGCTGCTCGACGAGCATTAGAAGGCCGGTGATGGTGGCGGGGACGAGGATGCCCCAGACGGCTGCGTTGAAGATGACCGTTTCCATGGCAGTTCCTTCATCGAACGTGGTGAGCGGGGCCAAAAGCCGCGGCCTCCCGGGAACGAGTCGCCGGGAGGCCGCGGGTCCTACATGCTACCTGATCAGGTGACGTCAGTTTTTGACGACGCCCTCAAAGGCGAGGATGATGCGCAGCTTTTTGCCGACCACTTTGGGGTTCCAGTCGACGTTGAACTGGGTGCGGTCGATGTCGAACTCGGTGTAGAAGCCGCGGCGGAAGTTGCCCTCCGGACCTTTGCCCGAGCCGAGGTGCTTGACGTCGATGGTGATCTCTTTGGTGACGTCGCGGATCGTGAAGTCGCCGGTGACCTCGAAGGTCTTGTCGCCGGTCTGCTCGATGCTGGTCGACTCGAAGGTGATCGTCGAGAACTCTTTGGCGCTCAAGAAGTCCGGGCTGCGAAGGTGCTTGTCGCGCTTGTCGACAAACGTCTCGACGCTGCCGGCCTCGACTTCGATGCTGACCGAGCTGGCCGCGGGGTCTTCCTCGTTGAACGTAAACTCGCCGCCGACCTCGGGGAACATCCCGAAGACGTAGCCGATGTTCATGTGGTTGGCCCGAAACAGCACGCTCGAGTGGGCCGGGTCGATCGAGAAGGTCTGCTCGGCGTCGTCCTGAGCGAAGCTCAGCGTCGGCACGAGGACGAAGGCGAGCACGGCGATCAATCCAGTCAACAGTCCTTTACGGTTCTTCATGTTACTCTCCTTGGTTGAGATTGGTTAAACGTTGAATCATTCCACTACGGCGCGATGGAGTCCACCACCGCGCTTCGACAACATTCAAGGTCGTCAACTTTGAGATGTTGTCAACGCTTCGAGCGTTTCAATCCAGAAACAGTCTGTTACCCGGTGGGGCCGCGGCGCCGGCGGGGAGGAGTTGTCGAGGGACGGTAGTCAGTTCGAGTCCCGCCCTTATAATGTGGGAGCCGCGAGGACGGCGCATCCGAGACCGAGACGAGGGCCGAGACGTGTCGAGCAACAAGGGAAAAAACGACGGGCCGTTTGCGATCCCGACCATCAAGGGTCGGATCGCCGAGCGACTGCAGCGCTCCGAGTCGCGCCTGGAGAATGCCGACGAGGAGCTGGAGTTTCCGGACGGGCCCGGGCAGGTCGTCCTGGAGGACGCCGACGAGCGCGGGGCCGTGGCCCTGGCGTGTTTGATTCTGGAAAACCTGCGCGAACAGGGGGGCACGCGGGCGCCGAGACGGGCCCTCGAGTCGGTGGCGCGCAAGCTTTTGAAGACCTTCGATCGCAAGGAGGTCATGGAAATCGAGATCGAGGCCTACGAGATCCTGCTGTGGCTGGCCCGCTCGATCGACCCCGATGAGTGGTCTCACGAGGAGACTCCGGACCTCGAGACGCCGACTCCCAAAAACTCGAAGGTCGAGATCATCCAGTGGGCGATCGCTCACAAAGAGGATCTCTCGATGGACTACTACACCCACGGTCGCGGGGAGTTGACTCACCGCGATGTCAGCCCGATCAGCCTCGAGGCCGAGACCTATCTGCACGGCTGGTGTCACCTGCGCCGCGACGAGCGGGTGTTTCGGATGAGTCGAATCGCCGACGTCCGTCCGGCCGACGAGACGATTCCCTGGGAGCCGGAGGAGGATACCGAACCGATGGCTCCCACCGAACCGACCGATCTACAGGACGACGATCTACCCGAAGACGAAGACGGCGAACAGAGCGACTCGCAGATGAGTCTGCTCGACTGATCTTACCGATGTTTTCAGACCCGGCGGTCTATGACTGACCAAGAAGAATCCCAGGAACTGTCGAAGTACGAGTTCGAAGACCGCGTACTCGAGAGCCTCAAACAACGCGATGGCGAGGCGACGGTGGGGGACGTCGCGGCCGATACGGGGCTGCCGTACGACCGCGTCGAGACGGTACTGCGTCGCATGTTGACGCAGTACAAAAGCCACCTGGACGTCGACGACGACGGCAACCTCCGCTACCGGTTCGACCCGTCGTTTACACGGCGCGGTGAAGACCCGGGCCGCTGGTGGCACCGGGCGCGCCAGTGGATGTGGAAGGCCTTCGTGGCGTTTTTCAAGGCGTGGACGATGGTGATGCTGGTCGGCTACACCGTCGTCTTCGTGCTGATTCTGGTGGGACTGAGCATCGCGGCGTTGACGGCGGGCGACGAGGATTCCGGGGGCGGCGAGATCGCCGTGCTGCCCTTTTACCTGCTGGCACGGATGCTCGAGTTTCTGTTCTGGTGGGACCTCTTCAGCTACGGCGGCCTCGGCCGTCGGGCCCAGCGTCTGCGGAGTCGGCGCAAAAAGTCGAAGCCCGAAAAACCGTTCTACGAAAAGATCTTTCGATACCTCTTCGGGCCGGATGGCGACCAGCAGAAGGACCCCCTTGCGACCGAAAAGGCCTTTACCGCGTTTGTGAGAAACCGCCGCGGCCGGGTGACGGCGGCCGAGTGGGCCTCGCGTTCCGGGCAGTCGCTCGACAAGGCCGACAACGCCCTGACCGCCAGCATCATGCGCTTTCGCGGCGACGTCGACGTCTCCGACGAGGGCTCGCTGGTGTATCGATTCGACGAGCTCCGGGTGACCGCCGACGAGGAGAGCGCCGACCAGTCCCAACAGCGCGAGCCGCAGCCGATCTGGAACCGCATGGTCGAGCTGCCGCCGCTGACCGGCAACCCCAAGTCGACGAACGTCTGGATCACGATCCTCAACGGATTCAACCTGGTGATGTCGTCGATTGTGACCTTCGGGCTCGAGGGCGCCACCCTGGGCGTGACCATCGGGCTCGGCTGGGTGCCGTTCATCTTCAGCGCCATGTTCTTCGCCGTGCCGCTGTTTCGGCGCGTGCAGCGTGCGATGGAAAAGAAGAAAGTCGAAAAGGAAAACCAGCGCCGCAAGGCCCTGGGTGTGGTCTTCGAATCGGCCAATTCCGGCGAGGCCGAGCCGATCCAGGAGCACGTCCTGCCCGAGCCGCTGGCCGACGACCTGATGGTCGACTACGAGGGCGACGTCGATGTGACCGAAGATGGCGACATGCAGTACGTGTTCCCAGAGATCGCCCGGCAGTACGACGCCGCCGAGCAATCTCGTCAGCAGGCCGCAAACGAAAATGTCATCTTCGGCCAGACGGTCTTTTCGTCGGACGAGGACGAAAAGAGCCTGGAGGAATCGGAGATGGACGACTTCGACGAACGACTCTCCCGCGAGCTCGGCTCCGATGTCACCCTCGAGGACCTGGAGTCCGAGATCGAGCAGTCGTCCCCGCAGGAGATGTACACGCAGTCGGGTTGATGTGACCCCGGATCAGTTGACCGGACCGGCGGGTTAGCCTATATCCGCCAGCCGTATGTTCCCGTCCGCAACGAGGCCAAACCATGAGCGCAACCGAACACGACGAAGAGCACGACGAACCGCTCCACCAGGCCCCCTGGGTCTTCTTTGCCACCGTCGGCACCTGCTTCGGCTTCCTGACCCTGATGTTCTTCGCCAAATGGGCCACCGGCAGCCTGGACTTCCTGTACCTGGGCATCGCCGGCGGCCTCTTCCTCGCCTTCATGATTCCAGCAATGATGCCAAGAATGCATACCTGAATTGGGCCGGGTTGTTCTCGAGGCCTCTACTGCGGCGCATCAGCACCGAGATCCCTCGGTCTCACTTCTCGACGATGCGCTGCATCGCCTGCGAGGCTCGACCGTCGGCCTATCGGCGCTGATTTTGCCTCGTGACGAGGCCTCTTCGAAAACCCGCCCCAATTCAGCCCGATGTTTTTGGGTTGAATCCTCTCAACGAAGTCTTCTTTCTGCCCAGTACGATCGACGAAAGTTCCTGAAGTGGATTTGAGGCTTTGCGAAGCGGTCGATCGCGTCCAAGATAGATGCTGACGACTTCCGGTGCATCTGAATTTGGACGGAGCAAGAGTGCGGGTTTTACATACCTCTGATTGGCATCTCGGGACCTCGATCGAGCAGGTCGACTGCGGTCCCGAGCACGCGCGGTTTCTGGATTGGTTGATCGACACGATCCGGGAGCGCGAGATCGACGTCCTCGTCGTCTCGGGCGACATCTTTCACTATCAAAATCCGGGGAGTCAGGACGAAAAGCTCTACTACGATTTTCTGGTGGAGTGCGCGCGGATCGACACCCTCCGCAAGGTCGTGGTGGTGGCGGGCAACCACGACTCGCCGTCGGGTCTGGAGGCGCCGGCAGCGGTGTTGAGCGCTCTGGACGTAACGGTCGTGGGTCGCATCCCACGCGACCGAGAGGACTGGGACGAGTGCCTGGTGCCCATCGAGGGCGAGTCCGGCGAGGTCGAGATGGTGGTCGCCGCCGTCCCGTACGTGCGCGAGGCGCAGCTCGGCGTGCGCACCCAAGACGACGGCGAGCGCGGGCTCAGGGAAAGATACCGCCAGGCGTTTGCCGATCTGTATGGTGACTTGGCGAAGCGCGCCGCCGACAAGTGGCCCGATGCGGCCAAGATCGCGACCGGTCATTTGACCGTCTATGGCGAAGATGACGAGGCGCGGGAGGGCGACTTTCACACCGGCATCCACCGGACCTCGCGCCCCAGGCCCGATGATATGCGCGATGGGTTCGAGGCTCGCGATATCGGTGCGATCCAGGCGATGGATCCCGGGATCTTCGGCGCCGGATGGGACTACGTGGCCCTGGGACACATCCATCGGCCGATGCCGGTCGGCGGTGCCCGTCACATCCGCTACAGCGGCACGCCCGTGCCTACCACCAAGGAGGAGGATACCCCGCGTCGCCAGGTCGTCGAGATCGGTTTTGGGTCCGGCCAACAGCTCGATTTGACCGGAGCTGGACAGGCGGAGCTGACCGTCGATCCCGTTACGGTCCCCAGATGGCGAGATATTCTGGAGCTTCGAGGCACGGTCGAGCGGCTCAAAGAGAAGCTTCGGAACCTGTCGACCGATGGCGAGCTGCCGGCGGCGGTCTACGTCATCGTCGAGGTGGAGTCCGACGAGTTCATCGGCAACTATCTGTCGGCGCTAAACGAGGTGTTGGCCGAAGCGTTCCCCGATGCCGACGAGCGCCCGATCATCGTCGGAAACAGAGAGGAGTCAATCGGCGACGGCAGAGCGTCGGAGGACGACGAGCGCGAGGTGCCGCCCTTCGAGGAGATGGATCACACCGAGGTGTTCCAGAGGATGTACGAAAAGAAGAACCCCGACGCCGACGGGCCCGGTGACCGGCTAGTCGACGCCTTCCACGAGATCTTGGCTGACTACCAGGGGCGCGACGAGGGGGAGCGATGAAGTTTCACCGCATCACCGTCGAAAACATCAACTCGCTGTACGGGGTCCAGGAGGTCGACTTCGATGAAGATCTCGATGGCGCGCCGCTGTACTTGATCATGGGCCCGACCGGCTCGGGCAAGACGACGATTCTCGATGCGGTGTGTCTGGCGCTCTTTGGCGAGACGCCTCGCCAGACGAATCGCGCGAATTCGCTCGATGACATCGGTGCTCGGGTCAACTCCTACGGGACCGGCGAGTCGAAGGCGGAGGTGGAGTTTAGCGTCATCGAGGAGGACGCCGGGCGCGACGGAGCGCGGGTGCGAAATCGCTACAGGGCGGGGTGGCATTTTCGCCGCGCCTACGAAAAGCCCGGCGCGACGCCTCAGACCCCTCGCCGGGAGTTGTTCAAGAGGGTCGAAGACGGCTGGCACCAGCTCGTCTCGAGCACGACGAAAAAGGACTACGAAGACGAGTTCGAGGCGGTGCTCGGCGGCATGGAGATGCAGGACTTCTTGCGCAGCGTGATGCTGGCGCAGGGCGAGTTCTCCGCTCTTTTGAAGGCCGACGCCGAGGAGAAGGCGTCGATCCTGGAGCGTTTGACCGACACGAGCGTCTACAAGGAGCTCGGCCGTCTGGCTCAGGAGCGCTGGCGTTCGGAGCGGGATGCGCTGGAAGCGCTCGAAGAGGAGGTCGAGAGTTTCGAGGGCGAAGAAAAGTCACCGGCCGAAAAGCTCGAAGCGACGCGGGCCGAACGCGAAGACCGCCAGGCGATCCTCGAGGGTCTGGAGACATGGCACCAGGATGCCGTCGACTTTATCGACTGGCTTCAGCGGCGCGCCGAATTGCATGAGGAGCACGCCGACACGGCGAGGGAACTGGAGGCGGGCAAGGCGGAAAAGAGAGAGCACAACGAGGACTTCGAGAGGCTCGAGCGCGACCAGGAGGCGAGGAACTTCGGGACGAGTCCGCGGCGGGTCGAAGAACTCGAGTCCGAACTCGACGAGATCGGCGAAAAGATCGAGTCCCTCGAGGGGCAAAAAAAAGAGCGAAAAGAGGCCGTCGACGAGGCCGACAAAGCTCTCGAGGCCGCGGAAAAAGAGCTCGAAGAGGCCGAGCAGAACTACAGTGATAAAAAAGACGATATCGAAGAGGGCAAGCGGCTGGAGACGCGGCTCGAGGATCTTCGAGGGCGCCGCACCGAGAGCCTCTCGGCCGCCCGGGAGTCGGCCGATCGGGTTCGCGAGGCTCGCCAAGAGCTCGACGATGCCAGAGAGGAGGTGCGCGAGGCTGAAGCCGAGCTAGAGGAGACGGTGCGGGAAGTCGTCGGTGCAGACGTATCGAAGTCTGACGACGCCTCTTGGTCCGAACGATTGCGGGAGGAGCTCGACCGCTGTGAGCGGAAGCTACACGACACCCTCGGCAACGCGTCGACGCCCAAAGAGAAGCGCGATCGGCTCAACGAGCGCAATCTCGAGCTCAGCAAGGCCCGGTCGACCGTCGATGACGTCGAAGAGGCGAAAGGCGAGATCGAAAAGCTCGGCGAAAAGTTGAGCGATCTCGGGGAGCAAAAAAAGGAGCTCGAAGAGTCGCTCGCGGAGTTGAAAGAAGAAGCCGAATCACGCAAAGACGCCCTCGAGTCCGAAAAGAAGAGAAAGGCGCATCTCGATCTGGAACTCCGGGCCGTGGACCTGCGCCGCGAACTGCAGGAGGGCGATGATTGCCCCGTCTGCGGCAGCGACGAGCACCCGAAGCTGCAACATACCCACGGGGGCGACGAGGCGGCGATCGACGCCGACGAAGCCGAGCTTCAGCAGGAACGCGACCGCGTTCAGGAACGTATCTCGGAGCTCGAAGACGAACTCGAACGGCTCCGCAAAAAGAAGCAAAAGAAGGCCAACAAGATCGCCCAGATCGAGGGGACCGTCGAAAACACCTCCGAGCAACTTCAGACCCAAAAGAAGCGGCTCGAAACCCTCGGCGACACATGGGCAAATCAGACGGAGGGTTGGGAAGCCGACGTCGAGTTCGGGGACGTCGATGCGATGCGAGACGCCTGCAGAACGAAGGTCGAGCAGCTCGAGGCGCGGCGTGAATCACTGGACAGCGCCGAGGAGGCCGTCGACACGCTCGAGGAAGCGAAGGAAGCCCACGACCAGGCCGTCGGGAATCTCGAGGCAGTCCGGAAGGAGTACGACCGAGAGGTTGAGGACGGTCTGGACGAGGCGACGGCCCTCTACCGGCTCGAGCTTCGGGTCCGGGAGCTCGACGACAGCCTCGAGACGATGTTCGGCGACCAGACTCCCAGTAAACGGGAAGCCGAACTCCAAAAGGCGGTCGACAAAAAGCGCAAGCAGCGCGACGAGGCCAAGGAGGCGGTCGGCGAGGCCAAAAAGGCGTTGACCGAGACGACGACCGAGTTGAAGACCACACGAAAGCAGCAAAAGAAGGTTGCCGAGGACCTGAAGAAAAAGCGCGAGAGTCTGAAGGCCGAAATCGAGGCGTCCAAGATCTTCGACGATCTCGATGCGGTGAGGTCAGCTCTGCTCGAGGAGGAGGAGCGCAAGGAGCTGAAGGAGCGCTGCGAGAAGATTCAGGGGCGCGTCGATTCGGCCCGTCAGGCGCTCGAACGGCTCAACGACGAACTCGTCGAACACGGCGATGGGCGCCCCGATCGGCTCGACCCCGAGGTCTACAAGCTGGAGGCCCTCAAGGAGGCCAAACGCAGGCTCGACGAGGCCATCAGCGAGTCGAATCAGAAGATCGGTGCTCTGGACAACACCATCGAGACGCTCGAGCAGAAGCTGGAGGAATACCACGAAAAAAAGGAACAGCTCGACGCCCAGCGCGAGGAATTTCGCGTGTGGGATGAGTTGAGGTCCTTGATCGGCGTCGGCGGAGGCGAGAAGTTCAAGCAGTTTGCCCAGGCGCTGAACCTCGACCGGATCGTCAAGCGCGCCAACCGTCGGCTCGGGGAGTTACACGAACGCTATAAGCTCTGCACCAAACGCGACGAGTCGGGGCTGCCGAAGCTCGACTTCGAGATTCTGGATGAGTACCACGCGGGGAAGCCGCGGCCGTTGTCGACGTTGTCGGGCGGCGAAACCTTCCTGGTGTCGCTGGCGCTGGCGTTGGCCCTGGCCGACCAGCAGGAGGTCGAGATGCCCATCGAGACGTTGTTTCTGGACGAAGGATTCGGCACCCTCGACCGTGACTCCCTGCGCAAGGCGATGGAGATTCTGAACAATCTGCAGGGACAGGGCGGCGAAGGCGGTCGGACGGTCGGCGTGATCAGCCACGTGGAGGCGCTGCAGGAGCAGATTGCCGACCAGGTGATCGTGGAGCCTCAACAGAAGGGTCGATCCCAAATACGAGTCTCGCCGGCCGGCTCGTAAGTTTCTGGAATACAAGGAGAAACGTGCAGTTCCGAGGTGTCGTTTCGTTGTCGGTGATTCTCGTGTTGACGCTTTGGAACCCGGGGATCGGTTCGGCCTCTGAAGACGATTCCGGCGACGAGAGCGCCGACGGTGCGGACGTCGCCGTGGCGTTGGCAGACGCCACCCCCTCGAAGGGGCGGTTTATCTTCGAAAAGGTCCGGGCCGTTCTCGTTGAAAGCCCCGATGTACGGCTAAGTTCCGCCGACGAGCTTCTGGCCTCCTTTGATTCGAGCCAGGTGCCGCGCACCGAGTTTGCCAAGACCATGAAACGGCGCGACTTGGACGGGCTGATTATCTACGGGCGCCAGAGCGCAGCCTTTTCGCTGACCATCATCGATGCCGCCGGGACCTCTCGTGGGACCGTCCGCACCGACACGGACTCTGAACGGGTGTCGGATCGGGTCGTCATCGACGCTTTATCGACGGCGATCGAGCGGTTGAAGTCGGAGTCGCCGGAGGGCTCGTCCGGAGAGGCCGAATCCGTCGCCGAATCCGTCGAAGAGTCCGGTTCCGCCCGGGAGAGCTCCACCGATATGGTGTCGCTTCCCGAGCGAACTTCAGCCGAGCTGGAGCCCGGCGCCGGTCTGAGCGTCGGTGCGTTCTTCGGCCGTCGCGCCCTGTCGCTTTCGACCGAAGGCGGATTCGATCTCAGCCACACGACCCCGTTGGTTGGGGTACAGGCGAGGGTCGAGGGCGTCTTCGGGCTCAATCAGTCGGGCCGCGGGGGATTCGGCGCCACGGGATTCGTGCGCTACGCGCCGTTTTCGAGCGAGTTCACCGGCACGCAGGGTTCACTGCGCGGCTCGTACATCCGGGCGGGCGCCGCGCTGCGCTACCTCGGGAGGATCACCCCGACGGTCACCGTCTACGGCCAACTCGGCGGTGAGTTTTCCGACCTCGGGATCGAATCGAACGGCACCTACGTCGGCAGCCGCTACACGTCGATCGATGCGGGAGTCGGCGTGGTCCAACGTTTTCCGGGAGCGGCGACACTGGGCTTCTACGTCGGTGCGCTTCCGACTCTCTTTACCCGGACCAACGGCCAGGCCTTCGGCGACGGTGCGGTCAGCGTTGGCGCCAAGGGGGGCTTCGATTTCACCCTCACCGCCCTGGATCCAGTTCGGATCGGCGTCGGCTATGATCTGCAGTGGCTGAATCCGCGTCATCCGCAGCCGAACACCCGCGATTCCCCGGCGTCGGGGAACGACGTGGTCCACGCTGGAAGCCTGCGCGTGGGGTTTGGGTTTTGAGCGGGGGTAGGAGGCTGGAGATTGTCACCCCGGGCTCCCATCCGGTCGCATCGGGGGGATCGTTGCGCGCCTGCGGCGCGCGGCGACTGTCGATCTCCGTGCTTGCGGGACCTTCAGCGCAGCAATCGAACTTCGTGCTCGCGGGGGTTTTCGAGCACTCACAATCCGCGGAAGCCGTCGTACCTCGTACGTCCTACGCGGCTCGCGGCTACGTGATTCGCGGCTCCCGTCGTACCTCGTACGTCCTACGCGGACCGCGGCCACGTGATTCGCGGCTCCCGTCGTACCTCGTACGTCCTACGCGGCCCGTGATTACGCGAGCCGTTGGACACCCCGGTCTCGCGAGGCGCTGGAGCGCCTCGCAGCGAGCCGGGGTTTACTGGCTATTTCCGCTTCGCTGCACCCTCAAAAGCCCACGATTGTCGGCAGGGTGAGTCGTCCCCGGCCCCGTCGCCGAGACCGTCTGCGACAGCGTCGGCTTGATCAGGTTGAAGTAGATGGAGCTGAGCCGGTAGTAGCCGTTCGACAGTCCGACTCGTTCATCCAGCGAGGAGATATCGACCTCGATGGACCATTGTCCGTCGAACAGGTACGGCACGCGCTGGGCGAAGAAGCCCAGGTCTTCGGCGGATTCGATGTAGCTGTAATGACCGCCGGTCTGGCAGGCGAGGTTCTGGTACTCGGTGATCGGCCCGAGGCGGCCGTCGGAGCCGTAGTCGGGCATGCAGTAGCGGTCGTCGGTCTGAGTGACTTCTCCCTCGGGACTTTCGGCGTAGATCGTGGCGGTGCGACAGGTCTCGAAGTTGGCGCAGTCGGCATCGGAGCTGCACGTCGGCGCGCCACAGTTTTCGTTGTCCTGGCAGTTCGAGTTGCCCTGCCAGTATTGAGGCACATCGCGAAGCTGGTCGGCTTCGATCGAGGGGTCGAAGTGCATGATATACAGCTTGATGTTGTGCTCGTTCAACGCGTCGAGCACGGCCTGCCGGTTGGCCGACGGGTCGTAGAGTCCGTTGGGGCCGTCGATCATCACGACCAGGTGTTTCTCGTGGTTCTGGTACTTCTGAATCCCGAGGTCCTTGTCGATGACCCGCAGGATCGACTGGTAGAGGTTTGCGGGTTGCGGCAGCAGCGACGGGAAGTCGTTGACGGCGTCTCCGAGCCGTCCCAGGTCGCTGATGAAGTGATCCTGGTCGGCCATCGAATTAAACGCCGGCCGGGCGCGGGCGGGGAACGCACCGCCGAAGCTCCAGAGGCTGACGGAGGTGTCACTCGGGTCGGCGGCCGTCGCAAGGTTGGTGCCGAAGGTCTCGACGGCTCCGTCGAGGAGTCCGTCGGGATCGGTCGCCCGCGAGTCTTTGGCCATGATGTCATTTTCGCCGTCGGGGCCGTAGAGCGTCGAGACGGAGTTCGGAAGAAGGCCCTCGAGGCTCGAGGTGTTTTGAACCAACAGGGTCACGACCTGTTGGTCGTCCGGGTCGATTCCCGAGCGGTTGTCGAACTGAATGCTTCCCGGCAGAAATTCGATGCCGGTCTGGCGGGTGCAGTAGCGCTGGGCGCCGCGCACACCGGCTTCGCCGCATTTGAACGACCCGGAACAATCCGAGGCATCTTCGCAGGTTTGCCCCGTCGAGACCCTGGATCGTTGCGCGGCAAACAGGCCCGCATTGATCAGGCTTTCACCCTCGACGACGCGGTCGTTGACGATGTCGCCCTTTTTGATCGGCTTCAGTTGGGCGGTGCTCTTGAAATAGAACGGAAGGCGATAGGTGCGCCCCGTCGAGCCTCCGCAGGTCGTCGGGTAGACGGGCATCGTCTCGAAGGAGCGGACCTGCTTTTTGGAGCCCGGGGCGTCGATCCCCACATCGCCGACATCCGGCGAGGCGTCGGCCGTGCCGGTGTCACCGTCGGGGGATGAGCCATTGTCACTACAGCCGACGAACGTGGCTACGAGCCCGAGACTCAACAAGAGTCCCAGTAAGCGAGAAGAAGTCCTTGGGGCGCTGTCGATGCTCATTCTCTGCCTATGTCGTTTGGTCGAAGAATCCAGCCGATATATATACCGAATACCAAATTATGGCGCAAACTCTGTTGAACGCGGATCACGTGGCGCGTAGGACGCACGACGTACGACGAATTCCGCGTGGGCACGTTTGCACACAGGACGTAGGACGGACGACGATCAGAAGTAAAATCGGACGAGTATGATAAAGACCAATAAGACGGCGACTGCGACGGTCAGCGCCAGCCAGATCCGGTTGGACCGTTTGTCGGACTCGGTCTCATCCAGGATGGCCATGTTTCTGGAGCGGCGGGCATTCGGATACTCCAGCGGGGGGAACCGGAAGGAGGGCGAATCGCCGTCTTCCTCGAGGTTCGACCCGATGTAGCCCTCGGCGTCGAAGTCGTTGAGCAGACTCTGGATCTTGGAGCTCGGGATCTCGCTGCGGCTCTGAAAGTAGGCGACCTCGAGGTTTTTAGACTCGGCGGCCGCCGCGATCGAAATGAGCTCGTGTTGTTCAAAGACCTTGCGCGTCCATCCCTCGTCGGATTTCAGGTCGGCGAGGTTGCTCTCGAAGAGTTCGTGGTCTCGGAGATGGTCGCCGGCATCGATGTCTCCGGCGCCCGAAGCGAGTGCGTCGGCGTCGTCGATCCGGAAGTGGCAGAGCCCGTCGGTCTGGACCCGTGCGATCTCGTAGTCCTCTTCGAGGCTCTCGAGGATGCGGCCCACACTGTCGACATCCAGCGGCACGTAGGTCGTCACCTCCAGCGGGCTGACCGGACGGTCGTGTCGCTGGGCCAATCGGCCGGCTGCTCGACCGACCACCTGAATCAGACCCGGACCGAGTTGGAAGCGCTGTGTGTCAACCATAGTGAACTACTTGCTTGATATTCGACGACGACTCACTGTACCCCGAGGATGCCCAGTTGAACAGGTCGCCGATGCGTCGAGTACGACCTCGGGCGCGAGCCTGGCGCTACCTACATGATGTCGGCAGTCCAGCAAAGCCCGCTTCCGGGCGCCTGGCCGACCGGTCCCTGCACAGGGACCTCCCGTTCCATATGGAGTGTGCATGAGTGACGATATGAGTAAACTCGTCTGGATCGATTTGGAGATGTCGGGCCTGGAACCCGAACGGGACGTCATCCTCGAGATTGCCACCGTGGTGACCGACTCTCATCTGTCGAGTGTGACCAAGGGGCCGGACCTGGTGGTCCATCAGCCCGACGAGGTCCTCGACAATATGGACGAATGGAACACGACGCATCACGGTGATTCGGGGCTGACCGACGCGGTGCGCGAATCGTCGATATCCCTGGAACAGGCCGAAGCCGAGACCATCTCCTTTTTGAAGGAGTGCGGCGTCGAACCCAACCAGGCGCCGCTGTGTGGAAACTCGATCACCCAGGATCGGCGGTTTCTGTACAAGTACATGCCCGAGCTGAGTGCGTTTCTGCACTACCGCAACATCGATGTCTCGACGATCAAGGAGCTGGTGCTGCGGTGGTACGACGACGTCAACGTCCCGAAGAAGGGCGCGTCGCACCGGGCGATGGACGACATCCTCGAGTCGATCGAGGAGCTCAGATACTATCGAAACAACATCATGAGGTAGTCGGTATGCAGGGCTCAGGCAGCCGCACAGCATCGGATCGGTCGGGCGTCGCCCACGGGGTGGCGCTCTACTCGGTTCTTGCAGCGATTTGTCTGAGCCTGACCTTCGGACTCGCCGGATGTTTTGACGGATGCGGCTCGGAGGCCGACGCACAGGCCTGGTTCGAGGCTGCGCCGGCGATGGATCGGCTGCCCGCACGCGCCGACGGCGTGTTGGCGGTGCGCACGTTGCGCGATCTGGCGGAATCGGCGCGATTCGTGCAACAGCGCATGCGTTCGGAGGATGTCACCCGGGCGTCTCCGCTGCATCGTCTGGGCCATGCCTTCCCCTGGACGACTTCGGCCGAGGCCCCGGTTGTCGAGCAGCTCGACCGCGCGGGACTCGATCTGGATGCCCCGGCCGTGGTCTTCGACATCGACGGCAGCCCCGGCGTAGGCGTGCGGCTCACCGGGGCGTCGACGCTTCGGACCCGTCTCAACGAACTGAAGCAGGCCGAACGCGGTCCGAACCCGACCCAGAAGTATCCCCTTCGATGGCGGCTGACTCTCGGGGCGGACAGCCCGGACCCCGGCTCGGAGACCCCAGATGCAGGGGTGGACGCGTCGAGCGCGGAGGGCACCGAGGAGCCAGAGTCGACGAGCCCGCTGGCGCTGGACATCTACGTATTTCGGGGCAGTGCCGTGGCGATCTGGTCGACCGAGGCCGCCGGTCCGACGCCGGCCTGGTTGAATCCGGGGGCCGGAGAGCCGGAGGGGGGAAGGTGGGTCGACGACGAATCGAAGCTCGGTCTGATGACACAGGCCGACGGTCGCGACGTACGTGCCGTGGGCGTGGGGCACCCGGCTCGTTGGGTCAAGCGGCTGACGGGCTCGGCCCGGGGCCATGCGGCGGCGCTGTACGATCGGGTCGCGCGCCACGCCGGGCCGGTCGGGCTGGGCGTTCGCTGGGAGGAAGACTCGCGGACCCTGGAGGTCGACATGAAGGGGACGGGCAACCCGGGAGAGCCGTCGCCGATCGAGAACCTGGGCCGGGCGAGCGGCGAGTTGCCTGCGCTCGGCGGGTTGATCGAGCCGGGGGTGCTCGGGGTGCTTCGGCTGTCGGTCGACCCTCAGAAGACCTACCAGCTTTTGCGCAGCGCCCTGCCGGCCGAGCAGCGTCGCCGGGTCGATGCGTTCTGGAGACAGCTCGAGGCCGAGGTGCAGTTGAGCGGGCCCAAAGAACTGTTCGAGCTGTGGACGGGCCACGCGGTGATCGTCGGGTTCGGGGTCGATGCCGAGGCTCTGAGGGCATCTGGGGCCGAACTCGTGCGCCGCGTCCTGTCGATGGAGGCGACCCGCGAGGTCATCCTGCTTCCGATCCGCCACCGCAATCGACTGGAGCGCACCCTCGATATCGTCACGCAGCTCTCGCAGGGACAACTGTCGCGCCAGAAGGTCCGCGACGCGGTCCAGTATGCGTGGTTCGAAGAGGGGGTCTTACGCTGGGCGATGATTCTAGCCGACGATCACGCCATCTTGGTCGACAGCGCCACGGCGCTCGACCGGGCGAAGGCCTACGAGCGGCGCGGCCGGCCGCTGGGCGAAGAGGCAGAGACGATGGGCATCGAGCCGTTGTTGGCCCAGCCGACGACCTCGGGCCTGTATCTGGACGCCGCTACGTTGTCGAATCTGCTGACCGCCAACGGTCTCGACGAGGGCGCCGCGTGGCTGGTGCCCTTCCAGTCGTTCACGTTGACCAGCGATGTCGACGACGATGAGACGCGGACCGAACTGAAGATTCGGCTCGATGAATAGCGATCGCCTCAGATCTCGAGGGCGTCCCCAGGTTTGTCTTCGATGAAGTAGGCGACGGCCGCGTTGCCGATCCCGAAGGTGGCCGCCGTGGCAATTCCGCTCGAGATGGCGGGGCCGGCGAAGGGTATGAACTTCACCAGGATGCGGGCGGCCTCTCGCAGGGCGAATCCGGCCCCGACGTTGAGGCCCGCTGCACCCAGAAACTCTCCCACCGTCCGCAGTTCAAAGGGCTTGCCGCTGAGGTACGCCACCGAGGCGACCATCGAGAGCTGGATGCTCGTGATCGGCACGATGTCGGCCACCGGCAGGGGCAGGGTGGCGATGGCCGCCGTGAGTCCCGCCGAAGAGCGGATGATGTCGCGGGCCATCCGTTTTTTGGTCTCCGACGACCCGACGAGCCGCGTCATCTTCAGACGCGCCTCCATCGGCACGGCTTCGACGATCTCGTCGACCAGCTCCCAGGGTTGGTTGAAGCGGACGACCGAGGTCGAGGTGTTCGGGATCGTCGAGTCCGCCAGCCGCTGGCGCACGATCCGTTCGGCATCGCGAAGGGTCTTGTCCTCGGGGAGCTTCGAGTCGTGTACGACGGCGATCGCCGGGGGTGTGGTGCCGCCGGAGTCTCGCGCACGGCCCTCGATCCGCTCCAGGGCCTCGAGCGTGGGGTCCGGGGTCTGGTCGTGCCATTCCCAGAGGGCGAGTACGACATCTGGGCCCTGCCGCTCGATGGCCTTCAAACACGGCTCCTCGCCGCCGGACGTGCGTAGATCGAGCAGTTCCAGCGTCGTCTCGCCGAACTCGTAATCATACCAGCGCTCGTGGCCCAGATACTCTTTGATGTCGGGCTCGCCGGTCAGCTCGTGACCCGTCGCTTTCTCGAGCAGGCTGGTCAGGTCGGTTTCGGACTGCCCGACAACCGCGATCCGCGGGGTGCGCTGATCGGCCAGCAGGCGCCGAAAGAGCCCGAGGTTTTCCTGGACTTCCTCGCGTTTGTCACCCGAGAGATTGCGCAAAAAGCGATACTCCACGACCCGTTTGATCAGGCCCTGCAGGCCCGATGAGCCTGTGCGGCGGGACGATGGTTCTTCCAAGCGTGCCATATCAATCCACTACGTTTGCGGACCAGGGGATGCGCCGTTTGAACTCAGAGGCGCGGGCTCGTGCCAAAGGTACGTGCATCGCGGCCGGTTTCGAGTCTGCCGAGGTTTCGGCCCGGGAATCGGCGTCGACGACATCGGCCTCTTCGGCGGGCCCGTCCCCGCCGAGATGCAGCCGATACGTGCCGGCGCCGGCGGGTTCGATGCTGCGGATGGCGTCGAGTCGCACGATGAAGCTGCGGTGGCAACGATAGAAGTGATCGCGGGGCAAGTTCGACTCCAGAAACTTCAGCCGGAAGTCGGTCTTGTAGCGTGCCTCGGGGGTCCTGACGAAGACGTCGCCGTCGATCGACTCGAAGAACAGGATCTCCTCGACATCGACGACCCGGTACGAACCGTTGTCCTCCACCGAGATCCGCTCGAGCGGGGCGCCTTCTTCTTCGTCTTGCCCTCCGTCGGCCTCCGGCTCGGTCGAGCCGTCCCGGGCCCGGGCGGCCAGCCGGCGCCGTGCTCGCTCGACGGATTTGCGCAGACGCTGCAGCCGGACGGGTTTGAGCAGATAGTCGACGGCATCGACCCCGAAGGCGTCGACCGCGAAGTCGTCGTAGGCCGTCACGAACACCGTGACCGGCGGCGACTCGATGGTCTGCAGACTCTCGGCCAGCCGGATGCCGTCGATGCCGGGCATGTCGATGTCCAGAAAGACGACATCGACATCCTCGGCGACCTCCTGCGAGGCGAATGCGTCGCGGGCGCCGGAGGCCTCGCCGGCCTCGCCGACGACCGCCACGTCGTCGCACTGCTCGAGGAGCCAGCGAAGCTCCTCGCGGGCCGGTTTTTCGTCGTCGACGATGAAGGCCTTCACTGCGACTCCTGTTGGCTGAGCATCTTTTTGAGCTGTTCGCGAGCCTGGCGTTTCAGCCCGTGGGGTTCGTCGGCTTCGCCCATCGGGATGCGAAACTGTGCGCAGGCGCCACCCTCGTCGTCGCGTCTGGTCAGATGAAGCCGGGAGCGGCCCCGGTAAAACCGCTGCAACCGCTCGTTGACGTTCTCGAGGCCGACGCCGCCGGTCTCCTCGGCGGTCGGCGGCGAACCCCAGGTGTAGGCGGGGGTCGATGTCTCTTCGGTGGGCCATTCTTTCGGGGGGCCCGGCCCGTCGTCAACAACCCGAATCTCGAGCTCGTCGCCCGTACGTTCGACCTGCAGCTTAACGCGGACTTCGCCGTCCTGGGAGCCGTGGCGAATGGCGTTCTCTACCAGCGGCTGCAGGATCAGCGGGGGCACCTTCACCCGGGCGGTCTCCGGATCGTCGAGCGGATCGGCCGAGAATTTCAGGCCGTCGCCGAATCGGGCGCGTTCGAGTTCCACGTAGCGTTCGATCTGCTCGAGTTCGTCGGCCAGGGTCGTGGCCGACTGCTGGGTCGACAGGGTGTAGCGGAGGAATTCGGCCAGATCGAGGGTGAGCTCGCGGGCGCGGGTCGCGTCCGTACGGATCAGATAGGCCAGTGTATTCAGCAGGTTGAATAGAAAGTGGGGGCGGACCTGATACTGCAGGGCCTCCAGGCGGGCCGACCGAACCTGGGCGCGCGAGAATTCGACCTCGCGGCGGGCGCGTTCGAACTCCCGAAACAGCTTCAGAAGTCCCACGAAGACGGTCACGCCGATGGCGTTGGCGGCGATCTTGGCGGCGTGCAGCCCCGTGCGCCCCGCCAGCCGCAGCGCCTCCTGGGGTTCGGCGGCCAGAAGGATGGCGCCCAGCCCGGCGTGGTAGCCGATCTGGATCAGAATGGCCCCGATGACCGACGCCTCGAAGTCGGTGCCCCAGCGGCGACTCCACAATCCGCTGACGACGCCCACCAGAATGCTCGCCGCCAGCACGTAGAAGGTGTTGGCCGAGACGACGAACGCCGCGACGACCCCGGCGGCCAGGCCGACGACCACGCCGACCCATACGCCACCCAGGTACCCGGCGACGATCACCCCGACCATACGTACGTTGAAGCTGAGCCCGCCTACCTCGAAGCCAAGGAAGGCGCCCCAGATAGCCAGTGCGCCGAGGACAGCGACCAGGAAGAGCCGGCGTCGAAGCGATGCCTGCGGCCCCGGTTCACCGAGCCAGACCTCCGCCGGACGCAGAAGCAGCAACACGAGGGTTGCGCTGACCAGGACCGCGACCTTCTCCAGAAGGCGGACGACCAAATGGAGGGCTTCGACCATGCCATCCGAGGCTGCGGAGGGTACAAAGAAATACCGGGTGGCAGAACCACCCGGTACGCACTGCAACCGCGAGAGCCGATAATTGAGGGTTGGGCTTAGAAACCCTGATTATATCAGGTGGTGAACCATCTAACGGCTGTCGGAAGTCGCTCTTGGGACTCAAGAGGCATGACCTATTTCCGTCAGGGACGGTTCCCTTGTGTGTACTTGTGGGGCTCCGTTGCACCCGTCTCTCACGTGCACCGCAGTAAACAGTGCAACCTTAATTATAGCCGTGCACAGAGGAGTGACAAGGTCGCGACGGTCGCCGCGCGGTCATTTGCCGACGCAGAATTCGCTGAAGATCCGGCCCAAGATGTCGTCGGTCGACACCTCGCCGACGATCTCGCCGAGGTCGTCGAGGCCGTCGCGCAGGTCCAGGGCGATGAACTCGTGGTCCATCTCTTGGCGCACGGCGCGACGAGCCTGCTCGAGGTGCTCGCGTGCCGAACGGACCGACTCCAGATGCCGCGCCCGACTCAACAAAACCCCTTCTCCGTCGGTCAATCGTTCGGCGATCTCGGCCAGCGTGTCGGTCAGCTCCTCGAGCCCTTCGATGTCGGCGGCTTCGATGCTGTCGCCGTCGTCGCTGTTGTCGCCGGCGGCGCCGGCCAGGCGTGTTCGATTCACGTGGGTCAACGAATCCAGAAACTCCCGGTCCTCGTCTGTGAAGTTGTCCTCCAGATCCATCTTGTTGACGACGGCGATTGTCGGGGTGTCGCTGGATTCGAGTTCGGCGAGTTCCTCGCGCGCCTCTTCGGAGAGGCCCTCGGAGCGGTCGATGACCCACAAGGCCAGGTCGGCCTTGTCCTTGAGCTCGCGGGAGCGTTCGATGCCGATCGATTCGACCTCGTCGGTGGTCTCGCGCAGCCCCGCCGTATCCATGACGCGAAGGGCGACACCTTCGAGGTGCAACTCTTCTTCCAGAAAGTCGCGCGTGGTCCCGGCCACGGGGGTGACGATGGCGCGGTCGGAGCCGTACAGCGCGTTAAACAGCGTCGACTTGCCGGCGTTGGTCGGCCCCAGGATGACGACGCGGACGCCCTCGCGCTGGCGGCGTCCGCGGTCGAATTGATCCTCCAGGCGCTGTAGCTCGTCGATGGTGGTGTTGAGCCGCTCGAGGATCTCGTCGCGTTCGATCTGGTAGACGTGCTCCTCGTGGGCGAAGTCGATGGCGGCCTCGACCAGCGTCAACGCCTCGGCCACCCGTTCGCGCTCGGCCTCGATCGACTCGCCGAGCCGTCCCTGAAGATGCTCCAGGGCCATCTTGTGGGCGCTCTCGCTGGTGGCGTTGACCAGATCGGCGACGGCCTCGGCCTGGGTCAGATCGAGGCGCCCGTTGAGGAAGGCGCGGCGGGTAAATTCACCGGGTTCTGCGGTCGTCGCGCCCGCCTCGAGTGTGGCATCGAGCACGCGGCGCAGGATGATGGGCCCGCCGTGGCACTGAAACTCCACGACATCTTCGCCGGTATAGGTCTTTGGGCCCTCCATCATTACGGCGAGGGATTCGTCGATCAGCTCGCCGTCGGTGTCGTGGATCTGCGAGAGTCGAAGGTTGTGACTCTCGTGATCGTCGGGCCAGTCGGGGATCAGGGTGCGCAGGATGTCGCCGCTGGCCGGACCGCTGACGCGAACGATGCCGACGCCCCCGCGACCCGACGGGGTGGCGATGGCGGCAATAGTCTTGGACATGGGTCAGTTTTGCGGCGAGATCTTCAGCCGACGGAAGACGCCGTCGCCCACACTTTCGGTCTCGATCTTGTCGTTGTCGCGCAGGGCGCGGTGGATGATGCGCCGCTCGGTGCTGTTGAAGCCCGAGACCGTGACGTGCTTTTTCAAGTTCAGCGCGCGCTCGGCGAGGTCGCCGGCCACCCGCTGGAGCTGCTTTTTGCGGGCTTCCCGAGCCCCGTCGACATCGACGTAGATGTTCGACGAATCGGGGTGCTCGTTGAAGACGCTCCCCATGATCGTCTCGATACCCTCGAGCGCCTTCGGGGCCATCTTGCCGAGTCCGAGCAGGCGATTGACGTCGGGGCCGGTCAGGTTGAAGTACAGTCGGTCCCCGTCATCGCGCACGCCGCGCAGATCGACGTCCAGGCCCATGCGATCGAACAATCCTTCGAGCCATTCGGAGCCCTCTTTGGGCAGGTTGATCGGCTCGGGTTTGTCGGGCTTGTCGGTCCGCTTCTTGGCGCCCTGCCCGTCAGCCTGGTCATCGTCCGCCTGCTGCTGCTGGCCCGACGAATCGTCCTCGGGGACCGGCGGCGGCTGTTGCTGGGCCTGCTGTTGCTGGTCGGCCTCGGGGATCACGTTGCCGTCGACCTCTTCCTCGTCGTCGGCGGGCTGGGACCCTTCGGCGGGTTCGACCTTTTGAGGCTGATTCGGCTCGGGCGGGTCGATCACCCGATGCGACGAGGAGCGCGCCTCGCGACGCCCCTGCTGGTCCTGATTGGAGTCTTCGGCGTTGTTGTCGTTCGAATTATTGCTCATGTCTGATCACCTTACCCGTGTCACGTCGGAGGGCGGGTCGTTGAGAGGTGTGTTTATGCGGTGGCGACTTCGGGTTCTTCGTCATCGTCGTCGCCCCAGCCTCGGATGTAGAGCTGCTGGCTGAGTCCGATCGCCAAGTTCATCGAGTAGTACAGCACCAGCCCCGAGGGCAGAAACAGCATGAAGGCCGTGAACATGACCGGCATCACCTTGGTCATGATCTGAGCCTGCGTGCTGTTGCCCGGGCTGCCCATCATGCCCTGCTGGCCGTACATCACGACGCCCATCAGGACCGGCAGCACATAGAACGGGTCCGGTGCAGCGAGGTTCGTATACCACAGAAAGAAGTCCGCTTCGTAGAGCTCGACCGAGTTGTAGATCATGATGTAGAGCGCATACAGAATCGGCATCTGCAGGAGCATCGGCAGACAGCCTCCCATCGGGCTGACGTCGTTCTCCTGGAAGAGCTTCATCGTCTCCTCGGTCATCTTCTGCCGGTCGTCCTCGTACTTGTCGCGGAGTTCCTCCAGTTTCGGCTGGATCTCCTTCATGTCGTTCATGTTTCGGTACGCCGACATGTTGATGGGCCATGTCAGCAGTTTGATCAGGATGGTCAACAGGATGATGGCGAGACCCCAGTTGCCCACGTAGTTGTGGATCTTGCTGAGCGACCAGTGCAGCGGCCAGGCCAGAAACGACAGAAACCCGAAGTCGACACTGGAGGTCAGCTCGTGGCCGGCCTCCTTGAGCATGTCGACGTCTTTGGGCCCCAGAAACAGCTCCTGTTCCAGGGTCCTCGTGGCGCCCGGTCCGACCTCGAATTCCCCGAAGGTCAGCCGCGTGCGCAGGTAGTTTTTGTCGACTTTTTCGATATCACAGGCCGTGGCGCCCTCGGCGGGGATCGTCGCCCACATGAAGTAACGTGTATCGATGGCGCCCCACCGAACCATTGATTTGTCGTAGCGCAGCGGGCTCTCGATGCCGCTGATCGAGCTGCGCTCCGTCGAGTCGGCCATCTTGCAGGCGCCGCTGACGTCGTTGGGCCGGAAGTTCAGAAAGCTCGTCTCTTCGTTCGGGTCCTTGTAGCCGTACATGTCGACGACGGCCGTGTCGCCCAGCGTGCGGTCCTCCATGTGATTGGTGACCGTCACGTCCATCTTCACCATAAACGGCGTCTCGCCGGTGAAGTCGAAGACCTTTTCGATGGTGTATCGGCCCTTGGGATCGTCGTAGCGGTAGACCAGCGAGGTGTAGTTGCCCTCGGAGTCGGTCTCGCTGGCGTCTTTCTGGAACGTGTAGGCGGCGCCGCCGGTGATCGAGCGTTCGCGGTCCATGATGCGAACGCCAAACGGGAAGTGCCCGGAGTCCTCGGGGATCGCCTCCAACAGGTCGCCACGCTTGGAGTATTGCTCCGGCGACAGGATGGTCGCCGAGGTGATGCGCCCGCTTTGGGCGTTGGTCACCTTCAGCTCCAACTGCTCCGACTTCATCGTCTGCGTCGAGATCTCGACGTCTTCAGACGGCTTGGCGTCGGCCAAAACCTCTTCGCCCAGCGAGCCGCCTTCGTCCGGGGCGCTGCCCTCGGAGCCGGAGGTCCCGGCGTCGGCGTCGGCCGAGGCCGTCGAGTCGCCGGAGTCGGAATCGCCGTCGGCCTGTTCGGGCGGGCCGTCGTCGGCTGGATCGGTCCCTTCCGAGCCCGCGTCGGCCGTCTTCTCGACGGCCTGGCCGTTTTTGTTGGCCTGATCGGGCTTGGCCGGGGGAAACAGATACTGCCACAAGAACAGCACCGCCCCGCTGAGTACCAGTGCAAGTAAGAATCGCTGATTATCCATGAGTCCTAACTCGAAAGTCGGGTCCCTTCTACGGTCGGCGGGCCCGGGCCGAGGGGGTTGAATCGGCGTTCCGCACGGCACGGGACCACTCAGTGGCCCGCAGACCTATCAGTGTTCGCGCGAAAGTACAAAAGGAACGTGAATCGGCTCAAGTCCGCTGTCTCACAGCACCGTTTCACGGCACCGGGTCGTGGCCGCCGGGATGAAAGGGGTGACACTTGAGGATCCGCTTGGCACCCAGCCAGCCACCCTTGATGAGCCCGTGCTTTTCGATCGCCCGCTTGGTGTACTCCGAGCAGCTCGGCTGAAATCGACACGATGGCGGAAACAGCGGCGAGATCGCATTCTGATAGAACCGGACGACCGCCAGTCCGGCCCGCGCCGCCACACCCGCCGAGGTCTGGCGCTGCAGCTCGCCACCCTCCTTCGATTCACCGTCTGTGGTCTCGGGTTCGCTCATCTAGTCTGTGCGTCTAGTCGCTTTGACTGCGCCGCGCTGCGTTCTCCAGCACCTCGACCAGCTCGTCGGCCAACTCCTGAAAATCGGGCCGGTCGACCGACGCCTTCACGATGACAACAAAGTCGAAGCCGGCGGGAAATTCCCGCTTCTGACGCCGGTACGCCTCGCGGATGCGCCGTTTCCACCAGTTACGCACATGCGCTTTGCCCACCTTCGTGCTCGCCGTGATCCCTAGCCGCGAGTACTCCCGCCCGTTGGGTGCGGCGTACACAATAAGGTGGCGACTCGACGTGCGCCGCCCCTCGCGCTGGGTACTCAAGAAGTCGCCGCGCTCCAGCAGTCGCTCCTCGGGGCGAAATTTCTCGTCGTCTCGATACGACATCTCTACGACAGGGTGGGGGACAGGCTGCAATTCAGCGGCTCAACGAAAAAAGGCCGGCGCATGCCGGCCCTCTTTCGCGTATCATCTACAACTTACCTGTCGAGACGTCAGCTACGACGCTTCGACCTCTTCGTTTTGACGGCCAGTCGGTGGCGGCCCTTTTTGCGGCGCCGCTTCAGAACTTTGCGACCATTCTTGGTCTTCATGCGGGCACGAAAGCCCTGTTTTCGACGCTTCTTCCGGCTCGGTTGGTATGTCTGCTTGCTCATATCTGCTCCCTTGGTGTTCGTGGGTCGTCCAAATGCGAAACGACCGCGCAAGTAGACACCACCCCCAGCGGGGAGTCAAGGATAAATCGACGTGCCGGCGCGCTTTTTACTCACAACTCCCGGTGCCGTTCTCGCGGATGTTGATCCGGGCACGATCGTGGAAGGTGATTTGTTGGGCGACCTTGTCAGCGGCGCAGTTTTTGACGTTAGGATTCCCCAATACGGTCAAACTACCGAAGATCCGATCGATGCCGGCGAGCCCGGAGACATCGTTCAGAGAGTCATTTTCCTCGATCTGAATGAAGGTCGCTTCTCCCGAAAGCTCCGGGACCTCGGTGACATTGTCGAGATTCCTTATTTGGAAATAGGCGCCACTCGTAAGTTTCATCCCGTCAAGGAAGTCAAGGTCTCTTACTGGAATGTCCATAAGGTGAAATTGGGAGGAAGTTTCGTGGGTGATCTCCGACAGTGCGTCGAGTGATACTAAACTGGAATTGGCTTCGATGATAACGTGGGTTATCTTCGTCAACGGTTCTTCGATAGCAAATTCTCTCAAGCTAGGATTGAGTCCTAAGCGGATTCCCGCGCCTTGGGCCAGGCTCAGTCCACGCGTCGTCCGAAGGTCAGGAACACCCGTAAAGTCGACGCTCTCAACACTAATACCTCGGAGGGCTTCGAGGTTTGTCAGGCCGGCGACGTTTCTGCCGGAGATCCTTAGTTCCCGGATCTTGTTACAGGAGGTACTGCAAATGGGGTCCAAATCGGAGACATCTTCGACGACGACCGGTTCGCCATCGTTGAGGTAGCAGTCCTCGCTGCGCTGCTCGGCACTCGGCGTGCAATACGAGCCCCCTTCCGCCAGGAGGGTCTCGCCGCAGGCGGCTGCGAGGATGGAGAGAAAGACGGAGAGGATCAGATAGTTGGACTTTGGCATGGGGACACGAACCGATGCGAGGGGTTGAAGGCACGATATGACCTCGCATGGTCGAATACCTACAGCTCAGCCCCGATGCGAGTCCCGACCCATTGGAATTAGCAGATTGCCCAAATTGGTCGATGTGTACCTAAAGTAGCCCACGTGCGGGCCGGAGGCAAGTCAGCCGAAGATCTTTGTCTCGAGCTTCTCGAAGAGATTCGCGATCTCGGGGTCCTCTTCGATTTTTTCTTCGTACTTTTTGACGGCTGCCAGGACCGTGGTGTGATCCTTGCCGCCGAAGAGCCGGCCGAGCTCGGGGTAGGAGTGTTCGGTGTGTTTGCGCGACAGGTACATGGCGTACTGGCGCGGGCGGCTGATCGAGCGGGGCCGGCGAGAGCCCTTGATGTCGGCGGGCCCGATGTCGAAGTAGTCGGCGACCTTCTCGATGATGGTGTCGACGCCGATCTCTCGGTTCTGGTCGATGTTCATGCGGTCGAGCATGTCGGCGACCATCTGTTTGCTGATGGGTTGGTCCATCAGCTTGGCCTGGGCGCTCAGGCGCACCAGCGTGCCTTCGAGCTCACGCACGTTGGTGCGGATGTTCTGGGCCAAAAGCAGGGCGACCTCGTCGTCGAGGTCGATGTCGTCGGACTCGGCCTTTTGCTCCAGGATGGCGATCCGCGTCTCGATCTCCGGGGGCTGGATGTCGGCACACAGGCCCCAGGCAAACCGGCTGGCCAGCCGCTCCTCGATGCCCGGCAGCTCGCCGGGGGGCTGGTCCGACGTGATCACGATCTGCTTGCCGGAATTATACAGCGCGTTGAAGGTGTGGAAGAACTCCTTCTGGGTGGCGTCCTTGCCGGCGATGGTCTGGATGTCGTCGATCAGCAGGACGTCGCACTCGTTTCTGAACTGGGTGCGAAACTCGTTCATCCGCTCCTCGCGGATCGACGAGATCACCTGGTTCATGAAGTCTTCCGACGACAGATTGACGACGTGCTGGTCGGGGTCCCTCTCGATGATCCGGTGACCGACTGCCTGCAGAAGGTGGGTCTTGCCCAGGCCGACCCCGCCGAAGATGAACAGCGGATTGTAGCTTTTGGCCGGCTTGTCGGCGACGGCGGAGCACGCAGCGTGCACGAACTGATTCGACGAGCCGACGACGAATTCCTCGAAGGTGTAGCGCGGATTGAGCCCGGCTTCGACGACGCGCTCGCGGTGCTCTTCTTCGGGCAGGACCGGGCCGTCGGACGCGGCGTCTTCGTCGCCCGGCAGCGGCGCGTCGACCTGTTCGGCGTCCGCCGAATCGGTATCCGGGCCGTCGGTCCGCGCTTCTTGTTGTTCGGCGCGTCCCACGCGGGCGGCGACCGGCTCCTCGTCGGCGTCCAGCGCCTGGACCATCTCGGCCTCTTGCTGCTCATCGTCGGCCTCGGCCTCCTCGGTCCCGTCGACGATCAGTTCGACGGCGAGCGGTTCGCCGGAGACCGTCTCGATCGAGTCCTCGATGAGATCGAGATAGTTCTCCTCGATCCAGGCCTTGAAGAAGTCGTCGTCCACGGTCAGATGGACCGACGCATCCTCTCGGCGCAGGAAATCGATACTTTTGAACCAGAAGTCAAAAGTATCTGTGCGAACCTTCTCTTCGAGGTCGCGCAGCGCGGCTTTCCAGATATTGGGCATGACTACGAAGGTCGGAAAATGGGGGTGGTCAGGAACCAGACACAATCATTCAGTTCACTCATTAACTCTGGCTTCGAAGACGGGGCGAGCCACCTGCTCAGGCCGTCAAAATCGTCGAGTTGAATGGCGATTTATCAGGCTGTGAACACGAGTCCCGAACCGTGAGAAACCGAAGCACGGCGGCCCATCATAGCAATGTGGAGGCGGGGTTTGGAAAGCCAGAATTTGAAATTAGAAGCTGACGTGTCGACGCCGTGACGATCCGATCGGCGAGCGATCTGGCGGGGCATTTTTGCGGCGGTTCCTAGGGCCGATTTTGGTCGCTCCTAGGGGCGGAAATTCGCGGCAATTCGTCATGCATAAACCGTGCAACCGAAAACGCACATCGCACAAAGAGAATCTGTAAGCCTTTGGGATCATTGATGAAGTGTTGGGGTGAAATGGCCCAACCCACTCATCAATCAGCGTCGGCGCTTGACAAGCCGTCGCCGGGTCCCGTGGCTGCGAATACGATCGCAGATCGATCGCCAATTGCCGATCGGTCGTGTGACGGTCAAAAACCGGGCGATCGGATCGGAGCAGGGCCCGATCGGACCCGATCGCTCGCCGCCCACCATCTTTTGGGGCACTTTCTTTTTTGGCACTATGCTCGTCCGCCACCCATCATCATGAAGGTCGTCGGATCGAGTCCCATGTTGGTCAGGGCCGCGTTCCAGCGTTCCTTCGGAGCCGTCTCGGTCAGCAGAGATTCGTCGAAGTCGGCCGCCAGCCAGGAGCCCTGTTCGATTTCGCCTTCGAGCTGGCCCGGACCCCATCCGGCGTAGCCCAGTAGCGGCAGATACTCGCCGCCTCGACGGCCGGCGGCGTAGTCTTCGATGACCGAGCCGGCCCCGGCGAGGATCCAGTGGGCATGGAACGCGAGTTCGCCGGCGGTCTCGGCCTCTTCGAGTTCCGAGGTGGGGACGGTGGCTTCTTCGTCCTGTCGATAGATCACCCAGAGTTGTTCCAGGCCGACCGGCCCACCGAAGAAGACGGGCCTGTCGTAGCTGGCGTCGCTCAACGTGGGCGTCGACGGGCCGTGGGCCGATTCCATCAGCTCACCGAAGCTCGGTTCGATCTGCTTGTTGACGATGAAGCCCATCGCCCCGTCGGAATCGTGGTGGACCATCAGAATGACCGACTTCTCGAAGGGGCCGCCATCGAGCGAGGGCGCGGCGATCAAGAATCCGGGTGCCAGAGAATCGGCGTCGTGCGATGCGTCAGCCATAGGGAATCCGAGTTACCTTGGAATAGAAGGGCCCGCTTGATTTGTGTGCCACTCTATGAGTGTGTTAGCGGCACTTGCAGGCGTGGGGCGCGCCGGCGTGGTCTGGTCCCTCACGAAAACTACTGGCTTCCAAGGGTAGCCGATGAAACAGATGAGTTACAAGGAAGTGGCCGAGCAGCGCGATGAGATGGATCTTCGGATCATCGACGTGCGCGAGCCCGACGAATATGAAGAGGTCCACGTCGAGGGTGTGGAGCTGTTTCCGCTCTCGAAGTTCGAGGCCGGTGAGCGCCCGGAAGACGACGGCCGGCCGGTGGCGATCATTTGCCGGTCCGGTGCGCGCAGCGCCAAGGCGTGCCAGATCCTCGAGACCGAGGGATGGGACGGTGAATGCATCAACGTCGAGGGTGGCACACTGGCGGCCATCGACGTCGGTGAAGACGAAGTCGTCCGCGACGACACCGCGCCGGACGTCTGACACACTGCACGACACGCGAATCGAGTCGCTCCTCTAATGACGCGACGGTTATGACGGAATCAAAAAAGAAAGTACGGATGGTCTCGCTGGGTTGTCCCAAAAACCGGGTCGACTCCGAGGTCATGGTCGGACTCATTCAGGACGAAGCCGAGTTCGAGATGACCGAGCGCGAGGACGAAGCCGATATCGTCGTCGTCAACACCTGCGGGTTTATCGAGGACTCCAAAAAGGAGTCGATCGAGACGATCCTGGAGATGACCCAGCGCAAGGGCGAGGGCGATCTGGAGAAGGTCGTCGTCACGGGATGTCTCTCGCAGCGATACGCCGACGAGCTGGAAAAAGAGATCCCCGAGGTCGACGCCTATTTGGGCACCAAGACCTTCACGGCGATCAACGACGCGCTGCGCGGCGACCTCTCGGAGAAGTCCTACATCAAGCCGGGCAGCTTCATCATGGACAACGAGGTCTCCCGGACGAACACCGTCCGAGGGGGCACGGCGTATCTGAAGATCGCGGAGGGCTGCTCGCGAAACTGCAGCTTCTGCATCATCCCCGACATCCGCGGTGATCAGGAGAGTCGCAAGCTCGAGGACGTCGTCACCGAGGCCAAGCGGCTGGGTCAGCAGGGCATCAAGGAGATCATCCTGGTGGCCCAGGACATGACCAGCTACGGCATCGACATCGACCCCCGAGAGAACCGCGACTATCTGGTTCAGCTTCTGCGTGAACTCGAGAGCGCCGATCTCGGCGACGTCGAGTGGGTGCGCATGCTGTACATGTACCCGTGGAACTTCACCGACGAGCTGCTCGGGATCCTGCAGGAGGGCAACACGGTCGTCCCCTACGTGGATATGCCGCTGCAGCACGTCAACAAACGGATCCTCCGTTCGATGCGCCGAAACGTCACCCGCGATCGCCAAAAGGAATTGATCGCGCGGATCCGCGATGTGGACGACATGGTGCTGCGCACGACCTTCATCACGGGCTACCCGGGCGAGACCGACGAAGAATTTCAGGAGCTGTACGACTGGGTCGAAGAGGTCCGATTCGACCACGTCGGCGTCTTCACCTACAGCCCGGAGGAGGGCACGAAGGCCGCCGAGCTCGACGACCAGGTCCCCGAAGAGGTCAAGATCGAGCGGCGCGACGCGCTGATGGAGCTCCAGCAGCAGATCAGCCTGGAGAAAAACCGCGAATGGGTCGGGTACACCACCGACGTGATCGTCGACGGCGTCAGCGAAGAACACGACCTGGTCTTCGAGGGCCGCCACTACGGACAGGCCCCCGACATCGACGGCAAGGTCTTTTTGTCGTTCGACTACGGCGGCGACCTTCCGACGGCCGGCGACATGGTCGAAGTCGAGATCAACGACGCCACGCCCTACGACCTGCGCGGCGTCGTCCTCCCCGACGAGCCGATGGCTCCCATCGCCCTGAACGACGGCGCGGAAGCCTCGATCCAGGCCCCGTAACACACTGAAAAACAAGAAAACTCAAGGAGCGCGACGTGAGTGACGAGCAGATCGTTCTGACCGGAATCAAGCCCTCCGGTGAGGCCCATCTGGGCAACTACATCGGCGCCATCGAGCCGGCGCTTCAGATGGCCGACCGCCCGGAAACCCGGCCGTACTTCTTTATGGCCGACTACCACGCCCTGACGACCATCAAGGATCAGGAGCGGCTCAAGCATCTGACCTACGATGTGGCCGCCACCTGGATGGCCTTCGGACTCGACCCCGACGAGGTCCTCTTTTATCGCCAGTCCGACATCCCCGAGCTCTTCGAGCTCAACTGGGTGTTGGCCTGCTTTTGCTCGAAGGGCCTGATGAATCGCGCCCACGCCTACAAGGCCACCGTCGAGCAGAACAAAGAGGCCGGCGAAGACCCCGACAAGGGCGTCGACATCGGGCTGTACACCTACCCGGTGCTGATGGCGGCCGACATCCTCATGTTCAACGCCGACCTCGTGCCCGTGGGAGAGGATCAGATCCAGCACGTCGAGATCGCCCGCGACGTCGCCGGCGCCTTCAACCACAACTACGACACGGATCTCTTCACCCTGCCGGAGCACCGCGTCCGCGAGGGGAGCACCCTGCCGGGGCTGGATGGCCGCAAGATGAGCGCCAGCTACGGCAACACGATCCCGTGCTTTGCCGACACCGACACCCTCAAGGACCTCTGCTTCTCGATCGAGACCGATTCCTCCCCGCGCGAGGCGCCCAAGGACCCCGACGACTCGGTCGTCTTCGACATCTACGAGCAATTCGCCACCGACGAGCAGGCCGACGACCTCGCCGGCCGGCTGCGCGAGGGCATCGGCTGGGGCGACGCCAAACTCGAGCTCTTCGAACTTCTGGACGATCAACTCGAGGAGCCCCGACGCCGCTACGAGACCCTGATGGACGACAAGGCGCAGATCGACGCCCTCCTCAAAGACGGCGCCGAGCGCGCCCGCCCGAAGGCTCGCGAGTTAATGGGCGATATTCGCGAGGCGATCGGGATGGATCGGTGAGGAGCCCCGGGCTCCCATCCGGTCGCATCGGGGTGATCGATACGCGCCTTCGGCGCGCGGCGACTGTCGATCTCCGTGATCGCGAGGCTTTCAGCCGGCTAGATCGTGTCTTTGGAATCGACAGCCGGCTGGAGATGCCGGATGGGCTTGATCGGCAGGAGGATGATGGACACCCCGGTCTCGCGCGGCGCCGCAGGCGCCGGCAGCGAACCGAGGGTACTCTGCGGCGTGTCGCGCCGGAGGCGCTCCGCCGCGGGATAGGCAAAGGATAAGAAAACCCCCGGCCGATGACGCGCTGAGCGCTGTCGAGCCCGGGGGTGTCCAGCGCACAGCGGCCCAGCCACGTCGCCTTCACGCGAGCACGAAGACCTAGCCACGTCATTCTCGCGGAAATCGTCGTACGTCCTACGCGGCCCGCGGCCACGTGATTCGCGGATCCCCGTCGTACCTCGTACGTCCTACGCGGCCCGCGGCCACGTGATTCGCGGCTCCCGTCGTACCTCGTACGTCCTACGCGGCCCGCGGCCACGTGATTCGCGGCTCCCGTCGTACCTCGTACGTCCTACG